>JAESFO010000301.1_pt1 | contig 76235 bp, 71 predicted proteins | sample 9269421 | NCBI WGS metagenome assembly JAESFO01 (sample SAMN14502839, study PRJNA617101) | algae metagenome | isolation source: Nostoc desertorum CM1-VF14 and co-occurring heterotrophs from rocky... | place: USA: Clark Mountains, San Bernardino, California | collected 2000-06-05 | reverse complement strand
CATTTAACCTTCTAGCTATGAAACTTTGTGATTGCTCACAAAGCCCCTTTAGGCGGGTACAGGCTTTGGATACTAACCTGGGAACTTTCTGAGGGTTCCACTCTCCTGTGCGACTTCGGGTCGCACGCACGGATGCTCATTTGACCCCTTCAATATTGTTAAATCGTTACTCTTTGCTGCTTGACTGGGAATAGGACTCGCCAAAGCTGACCCAGAGGTACAGAGCCTTGCTCCTGAACAAAAACCAAGGGCAAGAGAGCAGCCGTCCGTAGAACGGCTGAAAGAACAAACAGTCCCAGTAAGCCACCGGCACCAGGCAGAGTCGCGAGAAAGCTACCAGCTATGATTCCCATTGCTCCAGTGACACCAGCTACTGCTCCGGCGATCGCGAAGTAAGTGGATTGATTAGTCACCGGTGCCACTCCCATCATCAGATTGTTGGTACACAGGTCTATGGCCGCCCACGTCCCAGATCCCAGCACGTGTAAAAAGGGTAACCATATCCAAAGGGAAATTGAATCATTGCCAGCTACTAGCCATAATAGAGGCGTCACCGCCACCAAGATTCCTACTAATAACATGATGGGACGATTCCCAATCCGGTCAGACAGTTTACCCCAGAAAACCAGCAGCAGCATATTAGCACCAGATCCTAAACCGTTATAGATCGTTACTAAGCTGACATCTATATCCAGGTTATCCAGCATATAGAGGTTAAAGAAGGGAGCGCTGACGTTAACGGCAAAGCACCAGATGGCAAGGTAAAGCAGTAACTTCAAAAAATTGGCATCATTGAGGAAGCGAAGATGTATTCCGCTGCGGTATGGTTGGGGTATATCTGACCCCACAACTTTTAAAAGCTGCGGGTTCACATCGCTCATCCAGAACTGACAGCCCTGACTAAGCAGCCCAACCACAATTCCTAGAACCAAGATTGCACCGTAGCCTTGGAGCGTTCCACTAGGCCAGATCGATACTGCTAGGCCCAGCAACGGCACACCGATGAGATTCATCAGACTGAGAACACTATTGCGAAAGCCAAAATACCGCCCCCGTAACCGCCCAGGTACTAACACAGCCGTCCAGGTCATCCAGGGAGCACGGGCGAAAGCTTCAATGATATTAGCCACTAACATAATTCCCAATGTCAACAGCACGACTTGGTGCTTAGTGATATGGTTAGATGAGCTGACTAACCATATCGCTGGCACAAGAATTATCCACAGTAGCCGCGCCGGTATGAAAATGCTCATGCAATACCAGTTGAAGCTGGTACTTCGTTCTACCAAATAAGCTCCCAGCGGTTGGAGCAGATTCACCAGCTGAGGAATAGAGGCGAGCAGACCAATTTCTACTGGACCGGCACCCAGCTCTAGCAAGAAATTACTGAGCAACGCTGAACCAATGATACTGTAAAAAACCGCAGCAAAAAGACTCTCGAGAGTTAATGCCCTGAGACTTGTGCGAATTTGCGGTTTGGAAAGTTTAATAGGCAGATTTGTGGGAAGAATTACCGTTTCTGTTAATTCCCTATCCTCTGGTATTTCCTGAATGGGGAAAGGGATCTTTTTTAGTAAGCTTTCGTCTTCTACTTCCTGGAACATACTGAATAGCCAAAATTTAAAAAGAGTTAACGCGGCCTTAATTGCTGGTTTAATGTAGAGAACAGTAGGCGCGCATCAGCCTACTGGGACAATCTTTTTGAAAGATACGTTAGGGAATGAGGGGTTATTAGCCCTGTTGTGTCAATTCATAAATAGTATAATAATATACAAAAAAATAAAATAGAATACAGAGTAGGGTAGAGCCTCGCTCACCCGTACAAACCATCAACTTTGTGGACGAATATTGTCTGTTTTATAAAAAGCTGTTTTCAGATATTAGGCTTTTTGAAGTATTTAAGTATCTACATATAGGAATATAGGATGTATTTCTGATTTAAAACGAAAAGCCTCCCAGAAATAGCAAAGATTGTTGGATTAGATAAGTATTAAGGGCTACATCATTTCTTAACAACATCATCTTGGGATGTAGAGAAGTTAAGAGCTTTGTGTTTATAACTAATTAATTTTACAGATACTAAAAGGTAGACCAATCATTTTAATTATTGATGAGACAGGAGATAGAAAGAAAGAAACTAAGATTGATCTATGTTTAGTTGTGATTTGGGTAGACTAGGGCTACAGTAAGGAGAAGTTCGCCCAAGCATTTTTGCAGGTTTGTGGTGCCAAAGTTGAAATTATCAAACGAACCGAAGCATAATTTCAGGTGTTGCCAAAACCTGGGTTGTCGAGTGTACATTTGGGTGGTTTCGCTGGTTGCATCGCAGAAGCCACGGATTATGAACTATTGCCAGGCGTGAGCGAGTTGATGAGCGAAACGGCAATAGTGCGCTTGATGTTGAAGCGCCTTGCTGCCTAAAGAGAACCTTTATAAATCAGCTCTTATGGAGTCACAACAGTTTGGAGGAAGTCTATATGTTTCACAAGATTCTAGTTGCAATCGACACCTCTGCATCCGCCAAGGATGTCTTTGATAAAGCCTTGTTCTTAGCAAGAGCGAGCAAGGGCAGCCTTATGCTGTTGCATGTTCTGTCGGGTGAAGAACAGGGCAAAGTAAATATACCTATAATCCCCAGGCAGGATTACTATCCATATCCCGTGATGAGTAAAAAAACTTTGGAGTTCAATCAACAGCAGTGGGAGGTTTTGGAAAAGCAAGGTCTAGAACTACTACAATCTTGTACGGATGAAGCAACTGTAGCAGGCGTGAGTACAGAATTCATCCAATCCCCTGGTAATCCTGGTCAAACCATCTGTAACTTAGCCTCCACTTGGGGTGCTGACCTAATCGTAATTGGACGTCAGGGTCTATCTGGTTGGACTGAGTTAGCCTTGGGTAGTGTCAGCAATTACGTACTCCACAATGCTCCCTGCTCAGTCCTGACTATGCAACACATATCAAAAATGGATAGTGAATCTGCTCAAGACGAATCAAGCAGAGTTAGTGCATCGGATTGATATAATTAAAGCGAAACTGAAACTACTATAGAGTTGGAGTAGTCAGCGAGATATTCAGAGAGTGAAACTATTGCATATTTATCAGAGCGCTCTGATATGCCGAACAAACCCACCCTAAAAAGTCTTGGAAGTGAAGGAAAAATGATATTTTAGTTCCTTTAACCTCGACAAGCCAAACTACAAGTAGGTAACTGGTGACAAGAAAACAGGATAGTGCGTCAAACGTATCGGCTCAATAATTAGGGGTATGCGGAGGAAAATAAGGTGAGCGAGGTAGACACAGCGTCATAAAATATGACACATGACGCAAAAGCAAAAGTTTCTTTCGAGTGACAAGTCAGTATCAGAGTTACTGCAAACCATCGACCCTTCAGGTATTGCAGATGAATCAATGCGTTGCACCGTAGAGATATTATTGAACCTTGTAGAGGAATTAAATTCAAAGGTTAAAGACTTGGAGTCAGAAAATCAACGGTTGCGGGATGAGAGTGATGTGAGAAAACAACCGTTTAAGACAAAATCTTGCTCGATTACATCGCAAGACTTTTTGTTACTCCAAATCAGAGGAAATGCTTAGAGTTAAAAGTCCAATTCTTGCCAGCAGCAGTGAAGACCAAACCATCCGCTTATGGAATGTCGAAACAGGTGAATGTGTGAAAATTCTCAGAACTCCTAGACCCTATGAAGGCATGAATATTACAGGGGCCGTTGGTTTGACGGAATCTGTGCGATCGTCACTTTTGGCACTAGGAGCAATAACAGAAAGTTATTAAATCAAGAACAACCCTCGACAAATTCAACTTCTGGTAGTTTACCTGAGCGAAACTGAGTAACAAGCTTACCATCAGTCTCGAAGACAACGCGATAGTTCTGGTCAGCACGGTCTTTGGGGATAAATGTCAAGTAGTGTCCGCCTTGGACGTATTTATGAGGTGTAACTTGAATTTGTTCTGGGTAAAGAGACTTAATTTGCGCTTCGGTGTCACCAATTTTTGCACCTTTGAGGGTAGTAATCTGGGTATTCTGCCGCACATCTACTCTAGAAATGCGACCTTTTGTCACCATGAACGAAATATTTTTGGGTTCATTTTGGGGCTTAACATAATAGCAATTATTATTGGGTGGATCACCCGCTAGCCTAGTACCAGCAGCCTTTGCCGCTTGGGAAACAGTCATCCCAACTCTTACTGTGCCGATTCCATTAATAAACAGTTTTGCCTGATTTGTCAGTTTCGCTTTTGCTACAACTGTGCCGACAGTTAGAGAAGAAACCGCCAACGTTAAGGAAGCAATAGTCAATAATTTAGTATTCATAAATTGTGCAAATAAAAGTGGGTGGACTTTTGTATACAGTGTCTGTGCTGCCAATTTCGGATTTTCAAGTTAATGATTGGCGAAATTCTGATATTACTTCAATCAAACCAACAATATTGCGGTTGAATTCAGGTAAATCTTCCGCAGGTATCCAATACTCCTGATGTATAGAACCGCCTACAGTTTTTACGGAGTAGCGGCTTAAAAACTCTGCACGCACCTGAAAACGTGTTACATAACCAATGTATCCTGTATCAGTACTTGCCGCATTCCAGTTACGGGCAATTTGTGCGGCGTATTCTTCGTTAAGTACCGGGTAGAAAATAGGCTGCTCAGGTAGTCGAGGAGGAAATTCGCGATCGCCACTTTCTTTAATCAAAGCCAGTTCTTTTGTCCCAGTAGGACGGAAAAGTGTGATTGTTTCTCTATCACCTTTGGGCAAAGGCTCTCGTGCTTGCAGCCATGCCGTGGGAATGCCTTCTACACCTGTAGATATCGCTACAATACCACCCGCGATCGCACAGGTAGTATCTCTATCTCCCAAGCCACTGACAGTTAACCACAGTGCTTCTTCGTAGTTATCAAGGTGCTGGGCAGCACACCATAGTGCAAAGGGAACTGTATCTTGTGCTGAGATATGAGTACCATTTCCCAGCATAGTAGCTGCTGATTGCACTGGTGTTGTCTCCGACAAATCATAAGCAAGGCGGATTTTTGAACTTACCTCACTTTCTGGTACATAAGGTAAGACAAGGTTAAGAAACTCTTGTTTACTGGGTATAGAACCTTGTAATCTCGCTGCCCAAGCAGCAGCAACTGCTACGGCAATTGCACCAGCGATCGCTTCCGGATGGCTGTGAGTTACTTCGGCGCTAGAACGAGCTTGACTGACAACCAAATCTAGATCCTCAGCGAAGAATGCCCCTATAGGTGCAACCCGCATTGCCGCTCCATTACCATAGGAACCTTGTCCCCCAAATAGACTACTTGCCAGTTTCTGCCAGGGTTCGCCACCCCGTATTCGCGTTAGCAGTCCGTGCATCGCTGCACCATAACCCCGTTGGCTGTCGTATTGCTTGGCAAAGCTTTCTGCCAGTCTGTCTTGGTTAATTTCTCCATATTCTTGAAGAATTGCCACAATCGAAAGCGCCATTTGGGTGTCATCGGTATAGTACCAAGGCGATGCTGGGATGGCACGGGCAACAATCAGACTTTCTGCCACATCTGGATGGAGAAAAAATCGCTCTCCAAAAGCATCACCCACCGATAAACCCTCAAGGGAATGTTGCGCGCAAAGGAGGCGAGGATCTTTTATTGTTGGCATAATTCACTCCTAGATTAAAAAGTCATGTAGTCTTTTTGTATTACAAGGGTTACAAAAAATAATGGGGATAGTTAACACCATCCCCATTTAAATTGAGCAATAGCTCAAGATTTTTCTTTCAGAGCTTACAGTTGCGGTACGTACTGTTGCTTTTCAGGGACTTCAGCGTACTCAGCCACAATCTGGCGAAATTCTTCGCCGTCAATGGTTTCTTTTTCAATGAGTAGATCGACTAAGCGATCTGTGACAGTGCGATGGTCACGGACAATCTTCTTAGCGTTTTCGTAGCATTCTTCCACGATCGCTCTCACTTGTCCATCAATGCGAGAGGCGATAGATTCGGAATATTCAGATCGGGTTGTCCAGTCACGACCCAAGAATACTTCACCCTGCTGGCTTTCTAACGACAGCGGGCCTAAGTCGGACATTCCAAAACGAGTCACCATCTGCCGTGCCATTCCCGATAACTGCTGCAAGTCTCCACCAGCGCCAGTGGTAACTTCAGCAGCCCCAAAAATTACTTCCTCAGCAGCGCGACCGCCCAAAGCACCAGTAATCCGGGCTTTCAACTGAGAACGAGAAATTAACCCTTGTTCTTCGTTAGGAGTAAACCAAGTTAAACCCTGTGCTTGTCCCCGTGGGATTAAGGTAACTTTCTGTACTGGGTCATGGTCTTTTAACAAAGTTCCCACTAAGGCGTGTCCAATTTCGTGGTATGCAATTAAGCGCTTGCTCTTGCTATCTACTAATGGAGTACCTTCCATCCCAGCAACTACCCGATCCACCGCATCATCAATTTCGCGGAGAGTGATAGCTTCTTTACGTCTTCTAGCGGTCAAAATAGCCGCTTCGTTGAGTAAGTTAGCTAAGTCAGCACCAGTAAACCCAGGAGTGCGGCGAGCGATCGCATCCAAAGATACACTAGGGTCTAGTTTCTTGTTACGTGAATGGACTTGCAAGATTTCCAAACGTCCTTTGATATCGGGTGCATCGACAGTTACTTGTCTGTCAAAGCGACCGGGACGTAACAAAGCTGAGTCTAGTACGTCAGGACGGTTGGTGGCAGCAATAATAATGATGCCTGTATTACCTTCAAACCCGTCCATTTCGGTGAGCAACTGGTTGAGGGTTTGCTCTCTCTCGTCGTTACCGCCGCCGATACCAGCGCCCCGTTGCCGTCCAACTGCGTCGATTTCATCGATGAAGATGATACAGGGAGCATTGTCTTTGGCTTTCTTGAACAAATCACGGACACGGGATGCACCCACACCAACGAACATTTCCACAAATTCCGAGCCGGAAATACTGAAGAAAGGTACGCCTGCTTCGCCAGCGATCGCTTTTGCTAGTAAAGTTTTACCAGTTCCAGGAGGCCCAACTAACAGCACTCCCTTGGGAATTCGTGCGCCTACAGCAGTAAATCTTTCTGGCTGCTTGAGGAAGGTGACGACTTCTTGCAATTCTTCTTTAGCTTCTTCAATCCCGGCTACGTCGTCAAATTTGACCCCGGTTTTCGCCTCCATTTGGAAACGCGCCTTGGATTTACCGAAGTTCATTGCTTGACCTGGCCCGCCGGGGAGGTTGCTAGAACGGCGGAACAAAAAGAACAGCCCGGTAATCAATAAAACTGGAAATATGAGATTACCCAACAATCCCCAAATTGCGCCATCATTCCGCATCGGGTGAGCATCAAAACTAATGTCTTTTTCTTTGAGCTTGCTAATTAACTCAGGAGCGTTAACAGGCAAATCCACACGCCACCTTTGGACACGATTTTCGATGTCTGGATCGCGGGCTTCTATAATTGCTGTCCTACCACCTTCGTACAGATCCACGCTGGTGACGCGATCGCCATCCAAGTATTCTAGAAAGCGACCATAGGTCATGCGGGTATTAGCTGCATTCTTACTCATGTCAGTAGGAGCGCCTGCAAAAGCCCCTTGCCAGAAGAAAAAGCCAATTACCAAAGCCGGCAACGTCCAGAGTACTACAACTTTCCAAGAGAATTTCATTTTAATTTGCCTCTAGATGCCTATACAACTCGTTAGCATTAGCAACTGAATGTGAATCACTCTGTCACTTTAAGCTGTTAAACGGATGTCTATAAATCCATTTTGTTTAATTGGATCTCTTATATGCACTGCCATAGAGCAATTGACGCATTATGGCAATGTCAACAAGAATCTTAATCAAAGTTAACTTAATTTTAATACAATATCGCACGAGAAAAGGCAGGCAACGCGACGCAAAGCTATGGAGAATTTCTTCACAATGCTCCTCGTGTGGTTTTAGCCCCTGACAATCATCATCAGGAAGCAGAAAGTTGGGCAGGGGAGCAGGGGGCAGAGAGCAGGGGGATAAGGGGACAAGGTGACTTGTGAGAACTTGCAACAAGTCTTTCCCCTTGTCCCCAAGTCCTCTTCCCAATGCCCAATGCCCAATTCCCTACTTAACTTCTGTAATTTTTAGAGTGTAAGGAAGATACTTACCTTTTTCGTAGGAACCAACCCAAACTTCGTAATTTCCAGGCAGCCATTCACCAATCATGCCTGCATTTTTACCATCAAAATCATCATTGCACCAAGTACCACCGGGTCCCTTGATAATGATGGTGGTGTCTTCAGGACTTTGCACTTGCAGCTTCAGGTAGTCAAATTTACTTGTTAGCGCTAATGTATGGTCTGGTGTTTCATCAACAAATCCGGTACAAGGGCCAGTGGCTGTTTCGCTTCTCTCACCTACTTGATTGCCAGATATTGAACCACCACTCATTCCGCGAACTGTCAGGGGGTCTGGCGAAAACTGAGGGCTAATGGTGACATCTCCAAATATTGTTGGCGCTTCCTGAGCATCAACAGCAGCATTAACTGTCGATGTGATGAAGAGCGTAACTATTATGAACGATAATCTCATCCCTCTATTGAGCGCTTTTATCAGCATTGTAATTACGTTCGCTTCTAAGTATTTTTGAAGACATGAATTTTACACACCAAGTTCCCAAAGTGAGGAGAATTGACTAGCTATTTTAGATTTGAAATTAGGGATAATTCACTAGTAATTAACCAATGATTTCTTGTTCTTATAGTTGCTTTACTTTATGGATAGGGGCGCACAAATGTGCGCCCCTATAATCTCAAAGATTTCTAAAATCTGGAATTAATCACTAATTAGCTTCCGTTATTGCCCGACTCAAGCGCGATTTGTCTAAACCAATCTGATTTAGTAGTAACCAAGATTGGATGAGGTCGGGGCCATGAACATCTCCGGTTAAGGCTGCTCGGAGCGATCGCATTACCAAACCTTTTTTGACTTTTTGCTCTTTTACGACTTGTTTAATAATTTCCTGGGCGGCGGCTTCTGACAGCTGCGGCTGATTTTCTAAAGCTGTGACAATGGCCTCAAGAACAGCAGTAGAACCTTCTTGCTTCAGTTGTGTACTGCCTTCTTCGCTAAATTCAACTGTGTCAGTAAAAAATAGTTGGCTTTGAGGTACCGCATCTACCAAACGAGCCAAGCTTTGGCTAATTAAAGTTACTAGCTGTTCTAACCAGGCGCGTTCTCTTCCACCATCAAATTTATACCCAGCCGCTTCCCAAAAGGGTATAAGTAAATCTGTGAGTTTATCTACTGGCGTATTGTGGATATACTGACTATTCAACCAATCGAGCTTGTCCCAGTCAAACTTTGCACCTGCTTTATTTACACGCTCAAAGCCAAACTCTTTGGCTGCTGTTTCTAAGGTAAATATTTCTTGCGTCGAATCAGGTGGCGACCAACCCAGCAATGTCATGTAATTCACCAAGCCTTCAGCAACAAAGCCCATTTGCTTAAAGTCAGAAATGGAAGTAACTCCATCCCGCTTAGAAAGCTTGCGCCCTTCCATGTTCAAAATTAGCGGTGTATGAGAAAACTCTGGAATTTTTGCACCCATTGCTTCATACAGCAGAATTTGCTTGGCGGTGTTGGCGATGTGGTCTTCTCCCCGGATAACATGGGTGATTTGCATATCGATGTCATCCACTACAACTACAAAGTTGTATAGAGGTTGACCGCTTCCTTCTTCTGAGGCGCGGGCGATGACCATATCACCACCTAAATCGCTACCTCGCCAAGACATCTTTCCCCTTACTAGGTCGTTCCAGACAATTTCTCGCCCATCTTCGATTTTGAAGCGAATCACAGAGGAGCGACCTTCTGCTTCAAATGCGGCGCGTTGTTCTGGGGTAAGGTTACGGTGACGGTTGTCATAGCGAGGAGCTTCCCCTCTAGCTTTTTGGGCTTCTCTTAGAGTTTCTAGTTCTTCTGAGGTAGTGTAGCAGCGATAGGCTAATCCTTGATCTAGCAGTTTTTGTACTGCTTCTTTATAAAGATCCAGGCGTTGGGATTGGAAAAATGGCCCTTCATCCCAGTTAAGTCCTAGCCAACTCAATCCTTCAAGAATATTGTCGGTGTATTCGGGACGCGATCGCTCTAGGTCTGTGTCTTCTATTCGCAATATAAATTTACCGCCGTGGTGACGGGCAAATAGCCAGTTAAATACAGCCGTTCTAGCTGTACCAATATGTAAATTTCCAGTTGGACTCGGTGCAATACGGACTCTAACAGTCACAGTTGATTCTCTCTTTCGCAAAGCATGATAAATGTAGCTTATATTCAAACCCTGAATTCTGAGTCATCCCTTTGGATAATTCAAAATTCAAAATCACCGAACTAAAGTCCGGTGATTTACTTTTCATAAATTTAGAACGGGACTGACGGGGCTCGAACCCGCAACTTCCGCCGTGACAGGGCGGTGCTCTAACCAATTGAACTACAGTCCCTTGTTTGGCAACTTTGCTATTATCACTATTTTTTTTCTGCTTGTCAAGTGTTTTGGAATTGGAAATTAGGAATTATTCTTGTCCTGCCTCTCCAATGTGCGAATTTTTCCTTAAATAGATCCTGATAATACGACCTGTGGCTCTGATTCAAGATGCTGCAATATCCGGGATTGAACTTGTTTATATTGCTGCTTTAATAGCTGTTTGCTTACTTGGGGCGCAGAAGCAGGTGGTAGACGATGACTCTGTTGTACCCAGTTTTTCAACATTTGTCGCTGAGTTGGCTCGATGCGACTGCTGAGAACGTTAGTGCAGGAATGTGGTACTTCCAAAGTAAAGAAAATCAAAGGATAGTGTTCATTTTCAGCCAGGAAACTTACCAGCCTAAGATTTTGGGGATTTTTCATATCTAAGTAGCACGGTAGCCACTTAGGAGCCAATTTTCGATTGTAGAGTACAGTCACCCACAACAGCATTGGGTGAGGGGATGTTATGAAGATAAATTTGTTGTAACGGGTAGAAACTGCATAGTTTTTGATTTCTTGTTTAGGCAACATCAACCATAGCGCTGCCATAGATCCTTGTGCGGTGTCTAGAAGCTGAGGGAAAACAATTTCTTGAATTGGTTTATTTTCAGGCCACAAAAGTTGGCGGCAGCTTTGTTCTACTGTAATTGTTAAACCTGAATCTAAGGGACGGCTAAGGATGGAGCTAGAGGGTAAAGTTGTAGGTAAAGTAGGACAATTTAGCTGCTCTAAGCTGTTTAAGACTTGCAAAATTTGAGCGATACTTTGCGGGCGATCGCTTGCTTTTTTTGCAAGACAAGACATGATTAAATTATTTAGCTTCTGAGGTATTTTAAGAGTGGGTTTAACATCTGCGATCGCTGTTGGTTGTTCAAAGTGATGTGCTTTATACCAAGCACCAAAGTAATCAGTTTCTGGTTGCCAGGGTTTTTTGCCTGTGAGCATTTCAAACATCATCACACCCAGGCTATAAATATCAGAGCGGCTATCTAACTTTTCCCCATCTAGTTGTTCTGGAGAACAGTAGGGTAAAGTGCCATTAAATCCCCTATTTGTACTAGATGTTGATGCATAATCTAAAAATCTAGCAATCCCAAAATCGAGAATTTTAACTAACTGGCCCAATATCGGATCGGGAATAATTAATATATTGGCAGGCTTGATATCTCTATGAACCAAGGGACAAATTTTACCATCAATATTAATGCCTTGGTGGGCGCACTGTAAGCCCAAACAAATTTGGCGGGAGAGAGTCAAAAACATGGGCAAGGAGAGCGGAATTAAATCCTTTAAACTCTTACCGCACAAATATTCCATAACATAGTATGGTTTTCCTTTTTCATTCACACCATAATCATACGCCCGCACTATATGTAAGCTTTTTTGGCTCAAAGCTGCACTCATTAAAGCTTCACGAACAAAATCTTGTTGCATCTTGCTGTCAACAACAGTCTGAGTCAAAAACTTGATAGCAACTGGTATACCTCCTAACAAAATATCATTTGCTAAAAAAACTTCACCCATGCCACCGCTGCCAATTAATTGCTTGAGTTGATAACGATTGGCAAGCAAGCCCGTACTAATTGGAGATGTAAATGGGCTTTGATTCACTTTCTTTACCTCTGCTGATGAGTTCATCTAAAGTTAGCAATACACGCATAAAAATATCATTAGATAATTGGTGGCAAGGATTTTGATTTGAATCGTAGAGTTTCAAGGACGTGATAAAAATTTAAAAAAAACTTCCAACAATTTAGCCATCCAATTTTTTAAACCTTCTTTTTCAGCTTTATGATGTATGCGTAACTTTTGTAAAATTTCTAATTTTAGATTTTCGTAATCTGCTTTTAAAAGATTTTTGGCTTGATTAGACAAAATTGATTCATTTGAATTTTGGCTCATTTCTAAGCAATCTATAAGTTGCTGTCGCTGGTTAGCCGTGAGGGTTAAAGTCGTTACATGAGAGCAGCGATTTGGATCTTCTAGGGCGAAAAATAGTAGATGATAGTACCCCACTTCCGCTAAACTACGTGCTATACTCTGTCCTTTACTATCTTTTAAATCCAAAAAATAAGGTAGCCACTTAGCCATCGAAGATTGGGAATCGTATAGCAATGTTACCCACAATAGCATCGGGTAAACATCCATTTTACTAATAAATTCAGTGCTATGTATCTTATCTAAAAATTGTGTAATCTCTTGTTTGGGTAACATTGCCCAAAAAGTAGGTATAGCTCTATGAGTTGTTTGTAATAAATGGGGAAACCCAATTGGTGCAACTGGTTTATTCTTAGGCCAATTCTTCTGTAAACACTCTTTTTCTGATAATGAGGTTGCAGGTATTAATTGAACCGGAATCGATAGCTTAAGAATGTCACTATTATTACTAGGAGTAATGTCATTAATCTGAGTATTAGCTTTTTCTAAACTTTCTAATATTTGGTTAATATTTTGAGGGCGATCGCTTACTTCTTTCGCTAAACAACTCATCACCATTTTTTCTAATACTTGCGGAATTTTAATTTGCGGATTTACTTCCTCAAGCGTAGGTGGAATTTGAAAGCGATGCGCTTGATACCAAATACCAAAAGAGTTACTTTTTGTTTGAAATGGATGTTTTCCTGTCAGCATCTCAAACATTAGTACTCCCAAACTGTAAATATCAGAACGCACATCTAGCAATTTGCGCCCTTCCATATGTTCTGGAGAACAGTAAGGCAAACTGCCAATAAAAGAATCTGTCAGCGTCATGCCACTTCGCTCTGTTAAAAACTTAGCAATACCAAAATCGAGTATTTTGACAATTTCTCCTTGTTTAGTACCTTCAACAATGAATATATTTTCTGGTTTAATATCCCGATGAACAATAGGATAAATCTCTCCTTTGAGACTGATACCTTGGTGGGCACATTGTAAGCCTAAACAAATTTGATTACAAATCTCCAAAAATTTTGAGACTCTTAAAGGCTGGATTTTGAGAATTTGTTTGAGGTTTTTTCCTTGCAGGTATTCCATTACATAAAATGGAGTTTTATCCTCGGTAAATCCATAATTTAAGATACGAACAATATTTTTACTTTTACGACCCAATTGAGCGCCAATAAAAATCTCTCTGGCAAAGCGTTGGGACATATGCTGATTAGCCAAATTAAATGATAATATTTTGACTGCGATCAGCATACCTCCTTTAGCAGTATCTTCTGCTAAATAAACTCTACTCATCCCCCCTTTGCCAATTAAATGTTTGATTAAATAGCGATTATTTAGAAATTGCCCAATGTAATCATCTAATTCTGCTTTTTGCCCTACCATATTCTCAATTTTATTGGATAACATAAAACTCATTTATGAAAACTATTGTTGGCAAAGCACTCTAATAACTCTAGACAACCATTAAATTTAAATTTAGAAAATATCAGAATTTCTAGAAAATTAATCATATCCTGTAATTATGGTTAATCTCTCTGAGCATTTTCCTATAATATTGTGTAACATATTTATTAATGAATACGGTTGAGAAATTACACGGAAACTATAAATAAGCTAGATAAAGCTAGCTAGTAAATTCCGTGAATACACAGGAAAAACTCAATGGCAGTAAAGGCGCGTTCACTCTGTACCGTTAACGGTTGAGATTCGGCAGGAAACGGCGTAATAATCTGATTAGTGGTGTTTCAATTTTAATTTTAAAAGCTAGTATTTGGGTACGTTGCAGGAAGTTAAAATTGTTATCAGTGATCAGAATTAATGATTGCTGACCATCGGGTAGTTTAGGGCCCATAGTTAAGCCTTCGATGTTGTCTAGCAGTACATCTAGGGTTCTTAAATCTAACAAAAGTTTTTTCTGAACTGGCTTAATATCCTTGGTGTCAATGCCTAAAAGGCTGTCTATCTTATGAATATCATCAGCTCCTTCTAAAGAAACCTGAAACAGAGAAATAGCAAATCCTAAACCAGTAAAAGATCGTTCTAAACTTAGAAAGTGTCCTTGATTATCGAGAGCAAGTAAATCAGGTAATCCACTAGCGAATTTGCCAGTGATATTTAAAAAGGGGGAAACTGCTTCTGTTTGGTAAAGAAATTCCTTTTCTGGCTGGTTGTTGAGCAAGTTGTATTGCAAAATTCGGCAAGGAGTACCGATGTTAGCTTTAGCTGCTACACCATCTTGAATTAGAGCATTCTCCGTGGCTGTGAAGAGATGCTTTTTATCGGGTGTGATGGTGAGGCTTTCAAAAGCCAAATTGTTGCGGATACCTTGTTGAGAAGTCTTATCTGGCAAGAATTTGTTTGGTATAGGAAGTGTTGCAATTTCTCTACCAGAAGCTATGTAAAACTCTTTAATAAAAGGATTAATTAATTTTGCAGCATCCCCTTCTGAAGAAATAAACACACTTGCTTTATTAGTTAAGGCAATACCTTCTGTATCAGTTTCACTAGAGTGGAATGTTTGACCATTTTTATTTAATAATGTGGTAACGCTAACAGGGAGAACTGTACCCTTTTGTAAATAACCTTTCTTTAAGTCGATTTGTAGAGTATAAAAACGGGCATTGTTTTTTTGCCCACGGTCATCGGAAATAGCATAATAAAGATTATTTTCGGCATCAAAGGTAATTCCAGATAAACCTCCAACTTCAGTTCTTTGAAAAGTTAAACCTTTTCCTAATGTAGCTTCTCCAATAAACTCTATGCTACTAACTTCAACAGTATCTATGGGTAACAATTGGAGTAAGATAAAGATAATTATAATTGGGATAAAAAAGTAAATAATCCGTGGAATTGCGAAGATATTTTTAATTAGCTGCATAGATATTTTGCTAAAATGTGAAAATTATAAACAAGATATAGCAGTTCTCAGTTGAGTATGGTACAAGAACCCTACCCCGCAAGCGATGAGCTTGCTCTGATGTACATCATGTGATTAGGAAAAGCTATATCACGCTAAAAGATGCAGGATTGCACATTTGTGAGCCGCTACAAATAATATGTATTACAGCCAATTTAAAACCTTGAGAAAATACGAAATTACTTAAGCTAGCCGCAAACCATATTCATCCTGAAAAAAGTTTACAAGCCAATCTTTGACTTTGCGGGTTGCGCGGCAATCATCTTCGTTATAACTCTGGATAATTTCTAGTAAGGTGCGATCGCCTGTTTCTAGCCACTGTTCATACCAGTAAATACATTTAGCACCACTAGCTTCTTTTTCTCGCCACTCAAATCCTAACCAACGAGCGATCGCTTTGAGGGCATAGCTTTCTACGGGCAATGCTACACTTTGAGTTAATTGTTCATATACATCCACAAATCGATTTAGTACAGGACGGACTGAGGCGTTGGGAGTGTGGTAAAGCTTTGCTAGTCGTTTGACTGTATCAAACTCGTAGACACAAAAATGATAAATTGGCGCTTCGGGATATTGCCAAACCAAATCCAAAAATTGCTGCCAAACTAGTTCTTCATCTTCTGGTTTATCTGCTAAAAACGAATAAAACTGTTCTGTATTAGCAAGTCTATCAACGACCAAAACTCCTAAAAGATAATTTAAATCCAAATCTGGCTGTGCTTCAATGTCAAAGTAAAGCTCTACGGGGGCTGTGAAGGTAATATCTTTTATTGGTAGTGGGTATGGTAAGATCAAGGGTCGTTTTTGCAATGCAGATTGAGCTTGCACTATCAGCTTAGGTGCTGCTTCACGGTCGAAACCCACTAGGTTTTCTAAGGTGGTGGGACTGGTGTTAGCAAGAGATTCTAGTGTTCTGATGGCTATGTCTTGGAGTTGAGTGTAGCGAAGAGGTGTTACGCCTGGTAATAGTGAAAGGTGTTTTTCAGATTGAGCGATCGCATAACATTGACTATACCAATGGCAAAGATTGCACTTTTGCCGAGAAATAAACACTTCTGGGGGATTCGGTAACTCTAAAACTCCAATAAACTCCTCTAGAATCTGCTGCATCCGTGGTGTCCATTTGAACAGATCCACCGCATAATTGGAATTTTTCGTTCGCAATATGAGCAAAGCTGTTTCTGGTATAACTCCTTGGACTGTTGCCAACACTTGGGCATGAAATGCAGCGACAACTTGATATTCTTGCTTAGGGCGTTTACCCAGTTCAATACTAGCCGGGACATACATCCAATCTCCAAAATGGGACTGTCCTGGTTGTTTTACAAGTAAATTTGGACGACTCAGTAAGGTATATCCTTCAGAATAAGTTGCTAACAGCACTCCTTTATAAATGTATTCAACCCCAAGCTGCATCAATTCTAAAGTTGCTTCCTCTGCCTTTTCCCAGTTTCCGTATGAATAATCTGGTTGGTGATAAGTCATCTGTGCCAAAGCACTCAGCTGATGAGCTATTTTGTCCTGTTGCAGTTTTTGCAGCAACTCATTGGGAGCATCGCGCTGACTTTTGTCACCGTGGATATCTAGAAAAGTCCGGCGTTTACAGCGTTGGTATTGCAGTAGGAGTTCAGCATTAATTAGCATCCTTTTAAGTTAACAAGAATTAGCACAATCTGGCAGTAACTCAGACAATTAATAATGGAGTGGGAGAATGAGGAAGATGAGAAACTAATGACTAATCCAAAATCTACAATCTAAAATTGGTATGACTAGTACTTCTGTCGCACAAACTAGGTTGCATAGCCATCGAGAGCAATTTCCCGCTTTAGCGAATAAGACTTATTTCAATTATGGGGGACAAGGCCCGATGCCCCAAGGGGCAATGGATGCTATGACTCAAACTCAGGCTTATGTTCAGCAAATAGGTCCCTTTGGTAATGAGGCGTATCGCTGGATAGCACCGCAGACTCAAGCCGCAAGAGAAGCGATCGCTTCGGAGTTACATATACCAAGTCAAACAATTACTCTCACCCAGAATGTCACTGTTGGCTGTAATATCGCCATGTGGGGCATTGAGTGGCGTGCTGGCGATCATATGCTGCTCTCGGACTGCGAACATCCAGGCGTAATTGCCACATCACAGGAAATTGCGCGGAGATTCGCTGTGGAAGTTACTACCTGTCCTCTCAAAGCGACTTTAAATGAGGGCGACCCTGTAAAAGTTATTGCCCAGCATTTGCGTCCTAATACCCGTCTTGTAATACTAAGTCATGTTTTCTGGAATACTGGTCAAGTTTTGCCTCTTGATAAAATTGCCGAAGTATGCAGAAATAATCATTCTTTTTTATTGATAGATGCTGCCCAATCTGTTGGTTTATTGCCTTTAAACTTGACTGAATTGGGTGTAGATTTTTATGCTTTTACTGGTCATAAATGGCTATGCGGCCCTGCGGGTGCTGGTGGTTTGTATGTGCGACCAGAAGCACGAGAAAGCCTAAAACCTACATTTATTGGCTTGAATGGCGTTACTGTGGATAGTCAATCTCAGCCTGTGGATTGGCTTCCAGATGGGCGACGATATGAAGTGTCTACATTAGCTTATCCATTGTATGTTGGGTTAAAGGAAGCGATCGCAATCCATCAGCAATGGGGAACCTCACAGGAACGTTACGAGCAAATTTGTCAAAACAGTGAATACCTCTGGCGGCGCTTAGTAGCATTACCCGATGTCATGTGTCTACGAACTTCCCCACCAGAAAGCGGTATAGTCTCGTTCCAACTTGCAAATAATCAGCCTCAGGCTAATCTCAAGTTAGTGCAATTTTTAGAGTCACAAAGAATATTAACTCGGACGATTGCCGATCCTAGCTGTATACGTGCCACCATCCATTACCTTACTTTAGAATCGGAAATTGACCAATTGGTTGAGGCGATTCAGAGTTTTTGCAAAATTAGTTAAAAATTAGGAGTTATAAGTTATCAGTTTGGGAATTATGATTTTAACTCCTAACTCTTAACTTTAAACTCTTAATTCCCAACTCCTAACTTAAAATGGAACGCCCAATCTTATACTTAGCGATAACTAACCACGGCTTTGGTCATGCTACCCGCATGGCTTCTGTAGCTGCGACAATCCAAAAATTATGTCCAGAAGTTTTGCTAATTCTGGTGACTACTGCTCCGCGCTGGTTGCTAGAGTGCTATATAGAAGGTGATTTTATCTATCGTCCCCGTGCATTTGATTTGGGTGTGGTGCAAACTGATAGTTTGACAATGGATAAAGTAGCGACTTTAGAAAAGTTGCTGGATATTAAAAAACATCAAAATTCGCTAATTGCCTCAGAGGTTAATTTTATCCGCCAGAATCGCGTTAATCTCATTTTGGCAGATATTCCCTTCCTCACTCCTGGGTTTGCCAAAGGTGCAAACATTCCCTGCTGGATGATGAGTAACTTTGGCTGGGACTTTATCTACCGAAATTGGGGAGGTGAATTTACCGCAGTTGCAGATTGGATTAGTGATTGGTACTCAAAGTGCGATCGCTTATTTCGTCTTCCCTTCCACGAACCAATGCAAGCTTTTAACAATATCACAGATGTCGGTTTAACAGGCGGTTCTCCCCGTTACTCTGCTGATAATTTACCTTCTCTTTGGGGAATAACTGCACCAGTAGAAAAAACTATTTTGTTAACCTTTGGTGGCTTGGGTTTACAGCAAATTCCCTATGATAACCTGCGGCGATTTCCTGATTGGCAATTTATTGTCTTTGATCAATCTGCTCCCGATTTACCTAATTTAGTGAAAATTAATGACCGCAAATACCGCCCTGTAGATTTTATGCCTATTTGTGGGCGAGTCGTTTCTAAACCTGGTTACAGCACTTTTGCTGAAGCCGCACTATTAGGAGTACCTATTGTTACCATCCCCCGTGAGGACTTTGCTGAAGCAACTTTTCTAATAGAAGGCATTACAAATTATAACCAGCATCAAATCATTACCCCATCTGAGTTTTTTCAAGGGACTTGGGATTTTCTGCGTGAGTTACCTCAATTGCCAAAGCAATCTGAACCAATTGCTAAAGATGGTAATGAAGCGATCGCTAGAGCTATTGTCAACTATTTTCGCAGTAATTAAACTTTACTCAATTTACAACATTGAATAAGCTGCTAGCTTTCCTATGGGAAGGTTATAGCCGTTTTAAATTACGTAAAATATAGTAGGGGCAGACATTTGTGCTACCAAAGGTTATTAGTCAATAATTAATCAAATTACAGATGACTCACTACCAAAAGCTACTAAAAATTTCCACCACTGGTAAATCTTTTTACAACATTACTGCAAAAATTGAAGCCACAGTTGCAGAATCGGGAGTTGAAACTGGTCTTTGTACTCTATTTTTACGCCACACTTCAGCCAGTTTAGTCATCCAAGAAAACGCCGATCCCGATGTTCTTGTGGATTTAGCTAACTTTATGGCAAAACTTGTGCCAGAATCCGGAAAATACATTCACGATGCAGAAGGCCCCGATGATATGCCGGCACACATTCGTACCGCACTCACCCACACTTCTGAGCATATTCCTATTAATCGTGGTCATTTAGTACTAGGAACTTGGCAGGGAATTTATATTTGGGAACATCGCCAGCGCAGTCATTTAAGAGAATTGGTTATCCATATTTCTGGATAGCCGATTCTCAAGTTTTATTTATTTAAGATCAAGTTCTGTAGAGTTTAAATACTCTGGTTATCCCGCTTATCCTTTGGCTATAATCTCATAAAGTCACGGTGATATACACAAAATAAATTTCGCCGCGATAGCTTTGTTATAAAAATTAATAAGATACACGCCAAATAATTCGTGTAAATTTGTAAATTAAAAAGTAAAGTTTATTTGTGATTATTTAAAAACCTAGTTGCTTCGATATAAACTAATATTTAGTGCAAGCTGTTTGGGCTATTTCAATCACTATGAAGCAAAAATTGACACAAACTAATACTTTCCAATTTATTGATGAAATCCTTGCCCAACAGTCAATTAACCTATTATCACTTAATCCCAAAAAAACATTAATTACCAGTTTTGCAGAATTGGGGAATTTAATTACTGAAGAAAACACCGAAATTGAATTCCTCGTAACCCTTCAGGAAACTATCGAATCAATAGTCCGTACTCAATTACAAAACTTTCCAGAAAATATATTCTGGGATTTTGATTTTTTGGTTAGCAGTATGCTAAGACAGGCTCTCATAGCAGATGAGGGTGCTGTTGCTTTTTTAAACCTTTTCGGTGAGAAGATGGTTTTACTGACAGAGATGTTCGGAAGTAAAACAGAAATCCGCTTTCGTTATGTTCACGATTTTATGTATGGGTTTGAGTGGGCAAGGTGGGTACAAAAAGAGCCACAAAAACGCGCACATATAGAACCTTTTAGTCCAGTTTTTTTAGATTATTTGCTTGTCAAAGGTAAAGAAATTTTACAACGGATTAATCATGGCCAAATCACATCTTATAAACTATGTGACACAGGCTACCGTAATCCCTTCACTTTTTCTCGTGAACCAGAAGATGAATATCGTCTGCTAACTTGTCTTGCCCAAGAAGAACTGATTCCAGTCGCAGTGTGGAACTGGAATGCTAGCCCTGTCTGGAATAAACCTTTCCAAGAAATGCGCCAGCAATTAGCATTAGAATTAAATATTCAACCACAGAAACACTAATTAGCAATTAAAATTAAAAATTGCTGAAGAAAATAGTTATGAAAATTGCTGACTTAATTACTTGGTTTGAAGCATGGGCAAATCCCGCTTGGTGTGAAAGTTGGGATAATTGCGGCTGGCAGATTGAACCAGGAGTGTTGCAGGAAAAAGCACGGGTTTTAGTATGTTTGACACCGACTTTGGCAGTAATGCAGGAAGCGATCGCTCTGAATGCTAATCTGATATTTGCCCATCATCCCTTGATTTTTACTCCACCCAAATCTTTACGCACTGGTGAAGCGATCGCAGAAATGATACGGTTGTCCTTTACCCACAATATTGGTGTTTATACTGCCCACACGAATTTCGACCAAGTGCAGGATGGTACCGCTGACGTTTTGGCTCAAATTTTAGAACTAAAAGAAGTTACTCCCATAGTACCAACACAAGGAGGATTAGGATATGGTCGTGTTGGTTTGCTAGAGCCATTTCTAACATTACAGGAATTACTCGCAGCCATTCAAACCCGACTTGCTCCTCCTAATTTGATTTTTTCCCCAACTACTGATTTACAGCAAACAATTTCACGAGTTGCTGTTTTGGGTGGTTCGGGGGCTAGTTACATTTCAGCCGTCGCCAAAACTGGTGCCCAAGCTTATCTAACTTCTGACTGTAAGTTTCATCAGTTTCAAGAAAGCCGCGATTGCAATCTCATTTTAATCGATGCCGGACATTACGCTACCGAACGTCCAGCTTGCGATCGCTTGGCGCAAAAATTCCAGTCCTTAAACTTAGACTGGGTGCAATTAAGTCAAAAGGATGAAGATTTTCGCCAGTTTTTTGCTTGATTGCGTATGTTTCAGGCTATTTTTTGGATATTTGCTTAAAAATTTTTCTATATTTTAATGTTTTTAAATTATGTGCCATTTCAAGATTGGTACTAAACATTTTTGCAACTCTTTTCTTAAGCATATTTACATAGGAATGCATCTAAATTTAATGCTATAGCCCATTGTTGTGATTGAAATCACTAATTACGTGTAATTATAATCACCTGATGTTCATGTTCCATATCAACTAGTAGCAAAGGGAAATGTTTCACACTTGAGGTAAGGAATTTATTTACTCTGCCCTAACCAAGATGATTCGCACACTCGTTGAATCTGCTTTTCAAACTGGATATCTTAGTGTTGAATCTGAGGGTTTACTTCATCAAGTGCTGGTCACTAAATGCTGGAAGGAAAAGGATTTGTCAGCCCTCGCAGCCCTATACGATGCAGTTCGCGTAGGTAAAATTAAACGAGAAGCGTCCTCGTCGAACGTGCTTATGGAATTTCCGTTACCATATAAATCTTGCTGATACTCCAAAAGAAGCAGAGGGTAATTTTTTTATCGTCTTTACTCTCTGCCCCTCATCTCCTTTGCCCCTCTGCTTCTTTCACTTGCTCCGTTGTCTTTTCCTTAGCCATCATCAGGCAAAAATCTTAAAAACTTAAAACTCTTTGAGTCTTATTGTTGAAAACCATGAAGGTCAGCAAGAGAATGAGTTAAGATCAGATACACATGGGTAAAAGTAAAGCCAAATCCCCGGACTTCCCAGTAATGCCAATGAGTAAAACTAGGCAAGTTAAACAACCGCAATCAACGATTGTTTTGGAGTATTCTTTATTACATAATGCTAAGAATGACTCACCAGCAAATATGAACCTGGTTAGAACAGGTTCCGAATTGTTTGACTTCTATGAAGCAGGCATTCGGTAGAATGAGCCGGAGGGAGATTGAGTTCATTGCTAGAGCAACCATTGATTTATGACTTAAAATTTCCTAATATTTGACAACGACAAGCAAGTCTTGGGATTGAGTTATGAAGCATACTTGTTCTAAACGGTGAAATTAATCTCTTAAAGGTGTAATGTAATGGGGTAGAACCCAGATTTTGACAGGCTTAACTACGTTGTTTAAAAAGGCAGAAACAATACATGCTACACCGCAAGATTTATCAACTCTGTTGCGATGGGCGCGAGGTATGTGTTTTCTTGCGGGACCAGCAACGCTGGATTGAACGCGCCCGCATCATCGACATAGAGGGAGATCTAGTGACCCTACGCTATGAAACAGAAGAAGAGGACGAAGTTTGTTCTTGGGAAGAAATGGTTCGCCTCGAGAGCATTGGTGCTGTAACGCAAAAACTAGCTTCAGTACCACGCGGTAATGTGGAGCCTTTGATGACTGAAGATTGCCCCGAAGCCGAACGCATCCACAACCGTTACACTGACTCGAATCCAGAATAATCAGTCATTAGTTAATAGTTAATAGTCATTAGTCATTAGTCATTCGTCATTCGTCATTAATTAAAAATGACAAAAGACACCGGATTAATGACTATTGGCTATCATTCAAACCTTCAAAAGCAGGACAGTAACCTTCTAAAGTTACCTTAAAGTTATATAACGGGGAAGCTGGATTCCAACATCGCTGCCCCCTTTGGTGTCGGCAAGTACCGCAACAGTCTACATCAGTCCATGTATAGCGATCGGTATTTTGGTTGAGCAATTCTCGTTGAGACAACCCCCTCAATACTAGTTCTTCCCCTTGCCAACGAGCTTCGATTAAACCAGTATCAGCAAATTGCCGCCAACGAGGATCAGTCGTAATCACATCGGCTAGGGTGATTGTGATTACTGTTCCCAACTCTGTCAGTTCGCCTTCGTAATTAGTTTCTGGTGCTGCCGGTTGTAAAAATGTATCGCCGATAGGCAATTCTACTAAAATGCCAGCTGCCGGTGAATGGATATGGTAGCGGTTTTGCAACTCCTCTAAGCTAGTCAGGTCTGCCAAGTAGGCAGGAGAACCGTGGACAAAAATGACGTGCTGGGGTCGCAAATTGTGAATTAGCTGTGTAGTACCAGGGCCATCACTATGTTGAGCTAAAAGATAGGTTTCGACAGTGGTGCGTGCTAAATATTCTTTATTAACTTTTATATCAATTTTTTCTGGTAAAAGGATCAGCCAAGGGCCAGTGTCTAGTTGGCAGTGCTTACCCAAATCATCTGTAGAGTCGGTAAGGACTATACAAGGAGACTTACCCACAGTGGGACGATGTTCTGCTTGTAAACGACGCACGCGGGGACGCACTCGTTCATCCCAAAACAAGGGTTGATGGCGGGCGAAATTTTGTACAGATGGGGGAAGGTGGGTTAGCAGATCTAAATAGGCATCGCACCCAGTAGCGACAGCACCATCTACCCAGATATCTATATCTCGCCCGGTGAAGTGGTGATGAGAGCGTAAGAGCATTAATAATTCTTGACCCAATCCTAAAGCAGGAGTGGGAAGGATTACAGAACAATGGTCAGCGATCGCCCGGTTAATTCGTTCTGCTAGTTGATTTTCTTGGTTGCGGCGGTGAGGATGCCGGGATGTGCCATAACTGCCTTCAATAATTAGCACATCCAAGTCTAATCCTCGCAGTTCTTCTAAACGCAAACCTTCTACCAACCGAGAGTTTGACAGGAAAAAATCTCCTGTGTACAGTAGCTTGTAAGTACGCTGCTTTGTGGTGTAGGTAAGGAGAATTGCCACTGCCCCCGGTAGATGCCCTGCGGGAAATAATTCTGCCACCAAACCATCTTGGAATTCCACAGGCGATCGCAAGGGCAAGGCATGACAAAATTGGGAAATTTTCTCAGCATCTTGGTCTAGCCAATTCAATGGCAGTAACTTGCTGGTTACTTCACTACCATAAATAGGTAACTTTGGAAAAGCTTTATGCAGTGCCAGTAAGCCTCTGGCATGATCCGGGTGGGCATGACTAATCAAAACAAAATCTGCCGGTAGGGACGAACTAGCTCCACGTACCGACTTAGTAAGACCCTTAACCAGCGATGAAATATCCTCTAAACCACAGTCCAACAGGATACGGTGTGGACCCATCTTCACCAATAAACACACACCCTCATCGTAATGCTGGACACTATAGGGCAAACATTCTAATTCACTACCCACTTCCGCAGCATCTACGCGAGAGGATGCCGACAGATTATCCTTCATGCTGTCCTCCCCTCAAATCTGAATCATCATGGACATATCCCAAAAGCCAAAAATTACACAAATTTTGGTTTTGTGACTTAGGGGTAAGTTTTATCGTGCGCCCCTACACCCTGAGAATACAGATTTTTGATTGGGGAGGACGCCTCCACCGAACCCGCACTGGTTCGGAAAGGTAGACTAACGAGAAGCCATCAAACTACTAGCTCAAGGATGCTTCTTGTGTATTTTCTCTTTGCAAGTTCTGAGCGCTCTTAGCCAACTTATCCTATGGGAAGTAGCTCAAGCGTCTACAGACTTTTTTCAATGTGCAGAGCCATTGCCGTGATAGTTATCTGAATCATAAAATCCATTTTTCGTGCCAAAAAACAAGCACGAAAGCGTAAATATAACTGTTAATCCAGCTAAAATCAGCTTTACATCCATTTGTTTGCTGCCCTTTACTCAAGACTCCCTTATATTAATTTAGTGCTTCCGCAATCAAACGCAATCACTAGAAAATCTTTACTATGCTTATGGGGATTGGGCAATAGGTAAATTTACCGCAATCAGTCAGATTGTAGAACCTTTCGGTTCACCTGTCTATCCATTTTAGATGTGAAGCAATATGACAGCAGGAGCAATCCTCTACAGCCCCTCAAAATCCTCAGTAGTTAGGATTGTCTTATTGTTGTCAATCGGGTTCTAGCCTAAACGCCAAACCCAAGGCATCACCTTAATATTAAAAATAGGTGCAATTATTTCCCAACCCCTAAATAAAAATACCTGTGTTGTATGACTATCGAACGACTTCCTCAAAAACACTATCCCAAGGCTGAAATTGGGCGGCGAGGTATGGCATTGGGGCTTGATTTCCTTGGTGTCTGGTTAGTCAGTTCCCTACTGGGAGGCGGCGATATCGGGATTCAATTTGTACAAATCCTAGTTTTTGTGATATTTTGGTTGATTTTGCGGGTGCTGGTGGTATACAACAATCAAGGGCAAAGTTTAGGGCGTTGGGCATTCGATTTAAAGGTGTTAGAAGTTGAAGATGGGGAAGTAGTGGGCAGAGTTCCAGATTTGCTCTCACTAGTGAAGCGAGAGGCGATCGTCGGCTTAGGTGCTCTTTTAGTGTCAATTGCCCTGAGCAATATTAGAGCCAATCCCACTGCTATACTGCTAGTACTTCCCCTAGCAATTGATTGTGGGACTGCCTTATCTGATGCCCAGATGCGGCAGGCTTTACACGATCGCTATTGTGGAACTTTCATCGTTTCGTCGCGTCGTGGCTACTCGCTCGACATAAAAGTTAAAAGATTAGTTGAAAATATGCGGCGGAATGTGAGAAGATAGTCATTTGTGTTAATTCTCTTCAGGCTTCACTGTTTGTAAGATTATGGCTAAGAGTAAAGGTGCCCGCATTATTATCACACTAGAGTGTACTGAGTGCCGGACAAATTCAGATAAGCGTTCTGCTGGTGTTAACCGTTATACCAGTACCAAGAATCGCCGCAACACTACTAATCGGTTAGAACTGAAAAAGTTCTGCACCCACTGCAACAAACATACCGTTCACAAGGAAATTAAGTAGAGATGAGTTATTTCCGTCGTCGCCTTTCTCCGATCAAGCCAGGAGAACCAATCGATTATAAAGATGTTGATTTACTGCGTAAGTTTGTCACCGAGCGGGGTAAGATATTGCCACGTCGGATTACTGGACTTACATCTCAGCAACAGCGAGAGTTGACATTAGCAATTAAACGTTCGCGGATTGTGGCTTTGTTGCCATTTATCAATGCGGAAGGCTAAAAAGAGTGATGAGTTATGAGTGATGAGTGATGAGTTAAGAATCAAAACTCCTAACTCCTAACTCTTAACTTAAAACTATTTAAACTGTTCACCAAATTAAAGTGCGAGAGTTGTGGAGAAGGGGACGCTAGTTGAATTTAGGGTTCAAGGCGATCGCCGTCTGGGCATCGTAGAACGCCCAGATGGTAAAACCCGCTGGTTTGTGGTAGACGAACGTGGTCAATCCCACAGCCTCGCGCCTAGACAAATAACTTATACAGTTACCGGGCAGACCTACAAGCCTTCTGAGATTGCCAGCTTTTTGGAGCAGATCAAGCCCTATTTAGACCCATCTAGCTTAGAAGTAGCTTGGGAATTACTGGTTGAGGATGGGGAAACAGTCACCCCGGACCAAATGGCGAATCTGCTATTTTCAGCATCAGACGCGCCTCCTTGTTACGCCGCCCATTGCTTGTTATCAGACGACAAACTTTATTTCAAGCAAAAAGGAGACGCCTACGAGCCGCGAACTGCTGCTCAGGTGGCAGAACGCAAGCACCAGATGGAAGTAGAGGCACTAAAAGCCAAGGGACAGCAGGAATTTTTAACTCGTGTAGAGCAGGCGCTCAAAGGTGAAGCAGTAGAATGGCAGCGCCACGATCGCCAACGCTTAGAAGGACTCGAAAAATACGCAGCACTGCTTGCTGACACCGTGCGGACAGGGGTCAATTATGATTCCTTAGCTCGTGCTTATCCGCCAAGCGCTCCAGTATTAGAAACTATGACCATGCTGGGACGGCCCACAACACCCCAAGGAGCCTTTCAGCTGTTAGTGGATTTGGGTTGCTGGAGTCCTTATGAAAACTTGTTCCTGCGTCGTTCTTCAATTCCGATCCAATTTCCTAATAAGGTATTAGAAGTGGCGCAACAGCGTTTGGATTTCCCGCCGATTGACTCAGATACAAACCGCCTTGATCTGACTCACCTGAAGGTCTACACCATTGATGACGAAACTACCACAGAGATCGACGATGGTCTGAGTTGGGAAGTACTACCCGATGGCCGGGAACGCCTGTGGGTGCATATCGCAGATCCGACTCGATGGTTAGTACCAGAAGATGAATTAGATTTAGAAGCCAGAAAGCGGGGTAGTACAGTCTATTTACCTACGGGGATGATTCCCATGTTCCCAGAGGTATTAGCGACTGGGCCAATGAGTCTGATCCAGGGACGGGTTTGTTGCGCCCTCAGTTTCGGGATTATTTTAGATACAACTGGGGGAGTAGAAGATTACAGTATTCATACCAGTTCTATTAAGCCGACTTATCGCCTCACCTACGAAGATGTAGATGAAATGCTGCAATTACGGGTACAAGCAGAACCAGAAATTGCTGCGATCGCAACTTGGGCGCAGAAGCGTAAAGCTTGGCGTTACGCTCAAGGGGCAATTAGCATCACCATGCCGGAAGCGATGATCAAAGTCAAAGATGATGAGATCAACATTGATATTTTGGACGATTCCCCGTCGCGGCAAGTAGTGGCAGAAATGATGATTGTTGCTGGTGAAGTTGCGGCTCGTTATGGTAAAGCTCATAACATACCTTTGCCCTTTCGCGGTCAGCCGCAGCCAGAATTACCCCCAGAAGAAGAATTGCTGCAACTTCCCGCCGGATTCGTTCGTGCTTGCGCTATGCGTCGTTGTATGCCCAAGAGCGAAATGAGCATTACGCCTCTGCGCCATGCTGGTTTGGGTTTAGATACTTACACCCAAGCAACCTCTCCCATCCGCCGTTACAGTGACTTGCTTACTCACTTCCAGCTTAAAGCCCATTTGCGGGGTGAAGTTTTACCATTTACGGCAGATCAACTTAAAGAAGTGATGATGACTGTCACCAGTATTACCCAAGAAGTGACAATGGTAGAACGGCAAACTAATAGATATTATGCTCTAGAGTATTTACGCCGTCATCCAGAGGAAACTTGGGAGGTAACAGTGTTGATGTGGCTGCGAGAAGACAGTAACTTGGCTCTAATTTTGTTAGAAGATTTGGGCTTGCAGTTGCCAATGGTTTTCAAACGTTCTGTGAAGTTGGGCGAACAGATATTGGTGAAAGTCAGCCACGCCGATCCGCAAAAAGATATGATCCAGTTTCAAGAAATAGTTTATCAAGAAGCCCAAACAGCAGCGAATTAACTAATTCGTAATGACGCTCTCTACGAGACGCTGCGCTAACGTAATTCGTAATTGTTGGTGAAACACTCGCGCGTAATTGTCTTTCTTGGTGATCTTAAATTAGTTGGGGATTTAGTTCCCAATTGATTCAATTACGAATTTCACACTGAGCTTTTGACATCACAGCCCGGATATAGTCATTTTTACCATTAGTATAAGCCTCGCGATCGCTCCGAAAACTTACTGCCAAATCGCGTTTTAAAGCTTCATATCGTTTCGCCTCTTCAGGATGCCTTCTCAGATAGTCGCAAAATAGCCTATGCTCCTCCCAAAATTCGCTGTCAACCCCGACTATGTGAATATGATGAGTACGTTGCTTTCCGTATGGTGGCATTCCTTTCACAAAAAACATCCGTCCTGGATCTGGGTTTTCACGCCAATAAACGTATTCCAACGATTCCAATGCCGGAATAGTAGATTTCGCACCTACTAAGGAACGGACTCCTACCATAATGTCAATAACTGGTTTTGCTGCCATTCCTAGTACGGCAGTACTCCCAATATGTTCAATTTCCACAACCAATTCATTGCCTAGTGCCTGCCAAATACGCTCGGCTTCTTGTGCAAACAAAGTCTGCCACCGTGGGTCATATTCGACTATATTTACTTCATCCATCGGTGAAATTAATTTTGTCTATAAGAGTGGTAGTTGGTTAAATTCTTTATTTAATTACTATTCAAGCAATTTTATTAGTATAATAATGGATCGTGTCGAATTAAAGCTAAACAATGCCTAAACTAAAGACTCGTAAAGCCGCAGCGAAGCGATTCCGTGCCACCGGCACCGGCAAAATCGTCCGTCGTAAAGCGTTCAAAAGCCACCTTTTAGAGCACAAATCTTCTGACAAAAAGCGTAGTATGCGTCAGAGTGCGCTTGTACATGAACGCGATGAACTTAACGTGCGCTTGATGCTCCCATATTTGTAAGTATTTTAGGAAATAAGTTATGACTCGGGTAAAACGCGGTAATGTAGCTCGGAAACGCCGCAATAAAATTCTCAAACTAGCTAAAGGTTTTCGCGGTTCTCACTCAACTCTATTTAGAACTGCCAACCAACAAGTGATGAAGGCGCTACGGAGTGCCTACCGCGATCGCAAAAAGAAAAAGCGCGATTTTCGTCGCCTTTGGATCACCCGCATCAACGCTGCTTCAAGGCAACACGGCTTAAGCTACAGCCAGTTGATCGGTAACTTGAAAAAAGCTGATATCCAACTAAATCGCAAGATGTTGGCACAATTAGCAGTCCTCGATCCAGCTAGCTTCGGCAAAGTTGCTGAACTAGCAAATCAAGCTAAAGGATAAAGGTGGCAAGGGATGTATAACAGATGTAACAAATGGGAAATAATTACTCGGTTACATCTGGTATTATCCGCCACTATTTTTTGGATATCTTGCTTTTCCATAGTGGGGACAGGATTAACTGCGTCTGCTGCCGAAATGCCAGAAATTCAGCAGCGAGGCTATCTAACTGTTGCCATCAAAGATAACTTGCGTCCCTTGGCATTTAGAGATGCTAATGGTAATTTGCAAGGCTTGGAAATTGACTTGGCACGGCAATTGGCACTTGACTTGGTTGGTAAAACAGAGGCTGTCAAATTGGAACCTGTAGCGAATCGCGATCGCTTGTCTGTAGTCTTAGACAAGAAAGTTGATTTTGCGATCGCTAGGGTAACAGCAACCGAATCACGCGCCCGCATAGTTAGTTTCAGTGTTCCCTACTATTTGGATGGCACCGTATTAGTTACAAAAGATGCCTCTGTGCAGAAGTTTAGTGATTTGGCAAAACAAAAAATTGCCGTATTGAATAACTCCAGCACTATTGCTAGAGTTCGGTACTATGTGCCAAATGCGGAGTTGGTAGGAGTCAATTCTTATAAAGAAGCGCGAGATAAAATAGAAAGTAATGCAGCCTTTGCCTTTGCCGCAGATGCTAGCGTTCTGAGCGGTTGGGTGCAACAATATCCCCAATATCGGCTACTGCCAACCAAGCTATCAACTGAACCCTTGTCTGTAGTCATGCCCAAGGGATTGCAGTACGATAAGTTAAGACGAAAGGTGAATGAAGCGATCGCTCGTTACTTAGCAGAAGGTTGGCTCCAGAAACGTTCTCAATATTGGGGTTTACCATAAGTTGGTCATTAGTCATTGGTGAATAATAAAGGACAAATGACAACTGACAAAGGACAATAGACTGATAATAGATTACAGAAACAACTTTTAATATTTATATTTGCAGCAATGGATAATAGTCTAGCCGTTGTTTATCTCTCAGTTTTCGTGGGTATACTCACAATTGCAGCTGTGAGTGTTTTTCGCCAGATTTTCAAAACTCGTAAGATTGAAGGCTCCTTTGCAAGATTGCGAAAGAAGTTAGAGAAAGAAAAGGGTACAACTCAAGAATATTATGAGTTAGCCAGTATTTATTCAGAAAAAAAAATATATTCCCAAGCGATCGCGCTGTTTCAAAAAGCTATCAAAGCTGCCCAAGAAGAGGGAGAAGAAAATATTGCCCCTATTTACAACGGGTTGGGTTATATTTATTTCATCCAAGAGCAATATGACCTAGCAATTCGTCAGTATAAAGAAGCCCTAAAAGCTAAACCAGACTACGTAACAGGGTTGAATAATCTTGGTCACGCTTACGAGAAAAAAAAGTTAACTACTCAGGCGTTACAAAGTTACGAAGAAGCATTGAAGTTTGCTCCAAATAACCCTATTGCTAAACGCCGTGCTGAATCTTTACGCCGTTTAGTTTCTGCCTAAATTAAGGACATGGGGCATGGGGTATGGGGGAATAAACTTTTCACTAGTCCCCAGTTCCCCTAATTGTTAACAAATTAATTTGGCTTTAGCTGCTTAATTTATCGGGTTTCAAGCTTTGGCTTAGAAATAGATAACTATACGTCTTTTGTAAGAATGTAAAAGATGATTAAGCGGCTAAAGCGTTTTTTGTGGCTAGCTATTGCCATTATTGTCGTCGTTTCTATCTCACTAAGACTGATGGGAATATTAACGGCTCAACAGCCTTCGATTTCTCATCCTATCACTTCGCTAACTGAGGTAGAAATTAGTACAGCTGTTTCGGTTATCAAAAGAGAAAAAACTTTGAGCGAAATGGCAGCTTTTCCACTTATTGCTTTACAAGAACCAGATAAAGAAGAAGTTCTAAATTTTACACCTGGTAAAGCTTTTGGGCGAAATGCTTTTTTGGTAATCTACGAGCGATCGCTAAATAAAACATATGAAGGAATTGTTGATCTAACAAGCAAAACCTTAAGTTCTTGGAAAGAAATATCCTCTGTTCAACCTGCGATCGTTAATTCAGAATATCAACTAGCAACTCAGGTAGTCAAAGCCGATTCCCGATGGCAAAAAGCGATGCAAAGGCGGGGAATTACCGATTTTGATCAAGTCAAAATTAGTTGTTGGCCCCCAGGAATTCTAAGTAAACAGGAAGAAGCAACAGGTAATCGTCTTTGTCGAGCCTTATCTTACTATAAGGGCCAATACTGGAACTATTACGGTAGTCCCATTGAAGGAGTCGTAGCAACAGTCAATTTAAACACGGATAAAATCGCCAGTTTTGTTGATAGAGGAAACGTACCTTTCTCTAAAGAAAACTGGAACTATGATGTAAAGTCCTTGGGTAAATTACTTTCAGCGCCTAAAGCCTTGAAGATTCTGCAACAAAATGGTGCAAGTTTCCAGATCAACAGTAATGAAATTAGCTGGCAAGGTTGGAAGTTTCGCTATTTAATGCATCCCCGTAATGGATTAATGCTGTACCAAGTGACGCACAAGGATGGGGAAAATATTCGACCAGTTTTATACCGCGCTAGCCTATCAGAAATGGTAGTACCTTATGGTAATCCTGAGCCTACTTGGTCATTTAGGAATGCCTTTGATGTTGGAGAATACAACTTTGGTTCCCTAGCAACCACAATGGAGTTAGGTAAGGAAATTCCCGAAAACGGTCTTTTGCTAGATGCTGTGTTTGCTAATGAGCAAGGAGAACCTTATAAGATACCAGGAGTTATTGGTATTTATGAACGCGATAACGGAATGCTTTGGAAGCATTATGAGTATAATACTCAGCGTAATGATGTCCGTCGCAGTCGAGAACTAGTCATGTCGATGACGGTGGCGATTGACAACTATGATTACAGTCTTAATTGGATATTTCACCAGGATGGGACTTTAGAAGTCCAAAATGAATTAACGGGTATTATACTGGCGCAGGGAACATCTGCCCAAAAGCAATCTGCTGAAGATTCCTATGGTCGATTAATTGCAAAAAACATTGTGGGGGTAAATCACCAACACTTTTTCAACTATCGCCTGGATTTCGATGTTGATGGTAAGGCTAATTCTGTGATGGAAATGAATGTCAAAACTTTACCAATGGATGAGAAAAATCCTTTAGGAAATGCGATCGCAATTACAGAAGATCCCCTAGCAAAAGAAACGGCTGCTGTCCGCGATTTAGATATTAAAAGCAGTCGGGAATGGATGATTGTTAGTGCAGATAAGAAAAATACGCTAGGGGCTGCACCTGGATATATGCTGATGCCTGGTGGAAACTCCATATTTTTCCCTGTGGAAGGCTCAAACATCCATCAAAAGGCAGAATTTGCCACTCACCACGTCTGGGTAACAAAATATAAACCTGCTGAACTTCATGCTGGCGGCGATTATCCCAACCAAACTCAACCAGGACAGGGTTTACCAAAATATATTGCAGACGATGAATCTTTGACGGGTGAAGATATCGTGCTGTGGTACACAATGGGCGTAACTCATGTTCCGCGATCGGAAGATTGGCCTGTGATGCCTGTTCACCGAGTTGGCTTTAAGCTAATCCCTAGAGGATTCTTTAGCCATAATCCAGCGATTAATTTACCCGAGTAAAATATTCGTTTTCTAAAGTTTCCTTGGCTCAGTTTTTTCGTAATCTGTAAACCTGTAACTTGAATGCTGATAAGCTTATCGTAGGTCAAATACTAGCAGTTTTCATTCATAGGATAGCTCATGGATTTTCCAGAAATTAATATTCCCGGTGATGGCACATTGCATGCTCGTTTAATTACTTCCTTGGGTCAAATTATAGTTCGTTTGGAGGAAGACAAAACCCCCAACACCGTCAAAAACTTTGTAGGTTTAGCAACCGGGACAATCGACTGGAAAGACCCTAAAACAGGTCAATCTCAGAAAGGGACTCCTGCCTACGATGGAGTTCGCTTTCACCGAGTCATCCCTGATTTTATGATTCAGTGTGGCGATCCCCTGGCTCGTTATCCAGATATGGCTAACCGTTGGGGTACTGGTGGTCCAGGATATCAATTTGAAGATGAGTTTCATCCTGAATTGAAACACTCTAGTGCAGGTATCCTCTCAATGGCAAATGCAGGACGCGGTACTAATGGTTCGCAATGGTTCATTACAGAAGGGCCAACGCCTCATCTTGACCGCAAACACAGTGTTTTTGGTAAAGTTGTCGAAGGTATGGATATAGTTAACCGCATCGCCAATGTACCTACAACAAGAGATCGCCCTAATCAAGACGTAGTGTTAGAGAAAGTAGAAATTTTTAGACAGTAATTAACACCTCTCTAAGTTAATTTGTACTCCCTCGAATGAACAAATTGCACTAGTATTATTCTCCCTTTTTCCCTTGTTTAAAGAGGCTTAGGGGGATATTGATACTACAACCTGATTCTTTACAAACATCCTCTCAGAGGATGTTTGTGTTCTTTGGGAAGTTGTATATAAATTTTATAAGTTTCTTGGTGATAGTTAATACTATTTCTTTGTCAGGCTACGCCAAACCCTTTTAACTTCTTTCTTAGTGTCCTACCCTGCGGGAAGCCTCTCCGCGTCTACGTTTTTCTTTCTTCTTTCTTGTACTTAAATATGATTTAGCGCATCTTCATACAGAATTGGTATAATACACAGCCCTACCTTGAAACCAAATTTGCCGAAAAATTAAGATTTATTTTAAAAAAGCAACAGTAATATTATTAAATTCAGAAGCTAGATTCCAATCAGGAACAAGGTTTTAGCGATGCCTACGCCTACACAACACAGCTAAAATCCTTACAAGTCTTCACTTCATCAGGGATACAACTTTTGAGACAATCAGAAACGATTTAATAATAATCAAGCACTTATAGTCCACTCTTATCGGACTCCGTGTTATTTCTATTGAAAAGGGAGAACACAAACATGAAATTGGCTTACTGGATGTATGCTGGACCAGCCCACATCGGCACTCTGCGAATCGCTAGTTCTTTTAAAAATGTTCATGCGATTATGCACGCTCCCATTGGCGATGACTACTTTAACGTCATGCGCTCCATGCTATCGCGGGAGAGGGATTTTACTCCGGTGACAACCAGTGTCGTCGATCGCAACGTTTTGGCACGCGGCTCCCAAGAGAAGGTGGTAGATAACATCATCCGCAAGGATGCCGAGGAACACCCAGATTTGATTGTGTTAACTCCCACCTGCACCTCCAGCATTTTGCAAGAGGATTTGCACAACTTTGTCGAACGGGCGCAGTTGGAAGCGAAAGGAGACGTAATGCTGGCGGATGTGAACCACTACCGCTACAACGAACTGCAAGCCGCCGATCGCACTTTAGATCAAATTGTCCAATATTACATTGAAAAAGCCCGAAAGCGGGGCGAATTGGCACAGGGTAAAACTGCGAAGCCCTCGGTGAACATTATCGGTACCACTACCCTTGGTTTCCACAACAATCACGACTGCACCGAACTGAAACGGCTGATGGCTGACTTGGGTATTGAGGTAAATACCTTAATTCCCGAAGGTGCTTCGGTGAATGACTTGAAAAAGATGTCCCAAGCCTGGTTTAACCTAGTGCCTTACCGTGAACTCGGTTTGACCACAGCACGTTACCTGGAAGAACAATTTGGCACACCTTATATAGACATTACTCCAATGGGTGTAGTGGAAACTGCCCGTTGTATTCGCAAGATTCAGCAGGTAATTAACGCTCAAGGTGCAGAAGTTGACTACGAAAACTTCATCAATGAGCAAACCTTGCATGTCTCTCAGGCTGCTTGGTTCTCCCGTTCGATTGACTGTCAAAACTTGACTGGCAAAAAAGCTGTAGTCTTTGGTGATAATACTCACGCCGCCGCCATCACCAAGATTCTGTCCCGAGAAATGGGGATTCATGTTGTTTGGGCTGGAACCTACTGCAAATATGATGCAGACTGGTTCCGCGAACAGGTTAGCGAGTATTGCGATGAAGTGCTAATCTCCGAAGATCATGGTGAAATTGGGGATGCGATCGCTCGTGTCGAACCCTCTGCCATTTTCGGCACCCAAATGGAACGTCACGTTGGTAAACGTTTGGATATTCCTTGCGGCGTAATTGCAGCACCAATCCATGTCCAAAACTTCCCCATTGGTTACAAACCATTTATGGGTTATGAAGGCACAAATCAGATTACAGATTTGATCTACAATTCTTTCACTTTGGGAATGGAAGATCACCTATTAGAAATCTTCGGTGGTCATGATACCAAAGAAGTAATTACTAGGGGAATTTCTGCTGATTCTGATTTGAATTGGACAAAAGATGGTCAAGCAGAATTGAATAAGATTCCTGGATTTGTTCGCGGTAAAGTGAAGCGTAATACTGAGAAATTTGCCCGCGATCGCGGTTTCAAAGAAATCAACGCTGAGGTATTGTACGCCGCGAAGGAAGCTGTCGGAGCTTAGATTAGCGGTTAATCGAGAAGATTGAGGGGTAAGGAGTTATGTATACTCTTTACCCTATTTTTTTGCTTTAGTGATAAAAATTAAATTATGAAATATCATAGATTTAATATTAATTTTTATATATTTCTTTCAATAACTATTTAAAATAACTAAATTGAATATGAACGATGACAAAGCGGCATTGTTTGCGGCACTGTGTCAGACTGGTATTAAGCACAGTCCAGAAAAAGTTGTGCGGATTGCCAGGCAAGCTGATGGCAAAATCGTATTTTTAAAAGAGGGGAATGCGGAAGCAGGACTGCAACATATATTGGAAAAACATTTTTTAGAGTTTGCAGATAAGGGAATCGAGCCAAACCAGATACCAGATGCAATTATCACCGCAGTAACCCAAGGTAAAATAATTGGTTATCAAGGAAGGAAAAAAACTCGCACTATTTATGAAGTTAATTTTAATGGCAAAACCCAATACATCTGTGTGACTGTAAGTGATAATGGATATATCGTGGGCGCTAATCCCAGAACTTCCTCATAATTCGGTGAAGTGACTATGGCAGAAAAAATCAAACTCATGGCTGATTATGGATGCTACCCACTATGGTGGGCTAGTTCCGATAAAGCTGGAGATATTGATCCAGAGATAATGCCATTAAGTCAAGAAACTATTAGCCGTTTGGAAAAATGGGCTGAAGTTTATGATGCAAAGTTGAACTGGGAAGATCCTAATTCCTCAGGTTTTCCCAGTTTAGAGGCTAAAACGGCTTTTGAAGCAGAAGGAATTAGCTTGTGGAAGCGACTGCAAAAAGAACTTGCACCCAACTATGAAGTTTTCTATTTCAGTGAAACATTACGTAAAGTTGTAACTGATACTAATGAATTAGACTCTTTGCATACTATCTATGCTTAACTGATAGTCCACGAAAAAAATTTAGAAGTTTTACGTGCTATTCAGCAATGATTTCACCTAACAGAATATAAATCTAATGCAGCACCAAGAAAATTAATTGCGATCGCGGTTTCAAAGAAATCAACGCTGAGGCATTGTACGCCGCCCAGTAAACTCTCGGAGCGTAGGCTTACGAGTTAGCAATTTTTAATAATAAAGGGCAATTGTCATTCTTCAACAATTACTACTTCCATCTCAGAAATATATTTAATAGGCAAACCCTTATCTAATTTTCCTGGTTGCCAATCATAGGGTTCATAGCTAGCCAAATTTGATAAGTCGCTTTTTAGCCATCCTATATCAGATTCTTCACCAACTATAGATAACTTAAATTTTTGCCGATTCTCTTTACTCCACTCTAAAAACTCAACAAAATCTAGAACTTCCTGCTGTGCATTTTTTGGGAGGTGTTCTAGTTTCTCTAAAATCTTGTCTTTGAGAGAATCCATGTTTACAGCCAGGCTTTTTACTGAATAGTGTAACTTATAGCCCCTATCTTACAGAGTAGGCTTTTTTGCCAGCTTTGAATTAGGTATGACTTTACAAATAATTTGAGCCACTTTCGTTACATTCTTCGCTATTTAATTTCTCTATGTGCAGTTCTATTTATAGAATAGGTGCTTCCCCTAAAGCTCAATTTATAATTTATTTGCGATGTAATTATTCCAGTCGATTGGGCATTAGGATCAGTGCAAACAAAATAAGTAGATCCCCTAAAGCTCAATTTATGGCTTACTAATGCTAGGGTTACTACATCTGGTTTGGTATTAAGGTCGGCACTATAGGAAGCCCCACGGTAGATTAACTTATAATCTGGTTCAAATTTGGGAATTGGCTGTTGCGGATATTGTATTTCCCTGTTTACCACCATGCTTGTGTAGTATTCGTAGCTTGTACTGATAAGAATAAGAATTAATAGTAGAAGTAAAATCTGCCAAGGAGCTAATATTAAACCCAAAATTAGGCTGATAGCTGCAAATACAGCTACTAAATGCGAAATTTCATTATTATTTTTTTTTAATAAAAAATAGCCAGTAATGAAACAAGCACACGGTATACTCAAAAAGTATAAAGCCATATTTCCTACATTGGGAACTAAAAGCAAAGGGTTTATAAAGCAGATTGAACTTGTTTGGAAAGTTGTTGTCTATTTTACCTCCAATCAAAATTTTAAGTTACCGTGCTACTTGAGTAAAAGTATTACGTCAAGGTATCTGTATTAGTCTTGTTTGCGAAAGAAAAATTAATAACCTTGGCTATCTCAAACCTTTGTTAGGCAACTTTGGAGTGAGGTTTTTATCTTGATTCATCAGAGATGCCACACCCCAAACATGAGGCGTGGTAACAGGTGGATGCTCAGTGTGAAATTTTTGCTTAAGTAGATGAAGATGTTACCCTATAGCGATCGCACTCCTTAACAGAAAAATTTACTGATAAATAAAAATTAATAGCGAACAAATATCACAATACAAAATTATTACTTCGGGGATCTAATAGGCAGAATAACTTACTAGAGTCCGAACCGATGTGTCTCCCATAACGAAGTAAAAAAAGGATCATGAAAGCCTCGCAATCTCTCTTATAGAAAAAAAGCAGATGCATGTTAATGTTTTAATCTCATTGACTTACCTTCGTGCCTTTCCCTATGCATCTGCACTATTTACACCCCCAACACCTTAAAGAATTAGTCAAGAGTAGTGGTATAGACTTACACCTAGTGCAACTCAATTTTAGGTCACTCCAAGGTGTAACTGCTTATGAGTATTTATTAATTTCTGAGCTACTACCTCGCACCAATACCGGAATGATAAAAGCTGGATGGTTGCAACGTTATGCTCATATTACTGAAGGTGGTTGGTGGTGTTCGGCGCTAGACCCTTTGAATAATTGGCAAATGATGGAATGGGGGTGCTTTAAGCCAAACCAACCCCGACAGAATCACAATGGTAAGTCCATCAAATACGAACATCCCCCCGGCACGCCAACGCGGGTGTTTTGTTTGCGCGTAACGCTGCAAGTGTGGCAGCAAGTCGCCGCACGTTACAATCTGGTCATACCTGACAATATCACCACTACTGCTGATGGTGAAGCTGAAGGCTTTTGGCAATGGGTGATGCAATATAACATTCCCCTGATTCTCTGCGAGGGTGTGAAAAAAGCAGCCACACTGTTAACGCAAGGATATGTAGCTATTGCCATTCCCGGAATTACTAGCGGTTATCGGGTTGTTAAAGATGAATTTGGTAAAGTTACCCGTCGTCAGCTAGTTCCTGATTTAGCAGCGTTTGCAATGACAAAGCGTAGTTTTTATATTTGCTTTGATTTTGAAACTCAACCTAAAACAATTGCTGCTGTAAATAATGCTATTTCTCAACTTGGTTGTTTATTCCAGCAAAAAAATTGCACTGTTAAAGTCATCGAACTTCCAGGAATAGAAAAAGGAGTTGATGAGTTTATCGTTGCGAAAGGTGCAACTAGTTTTGATAAAGTTTATCGCCAAAGTGTTGATCTAGAAATTTATTTAGCTCAAACCAAACCACACACTGAGTTAAGTATTCCTGCTGCTCTCACTTTGAATCGCCCTTATATAAGTGAAATACCTTTCCCCACTTCTGGATTAGTAGGAGTAAAATCAGCAAAAGGAACAGGTAAAACTACAGCATTGCAAGCCGTTGTTCAACAAGCAAAAATTAGAAATCAACCTGTTTTGTTAATTACTCACAGAATCCTACTAGGAAGATTTTTGTGTGAGAAAATTGGTATTCAATGGGGAACGCATAAAGAAGATGCAGATAAAAAGATTGATAAAAAACTTACCCCCGCTCCTCCCATTCTCCGGTCACTCTCTCCTCAGCAATCTCTTGGATTGTGTGTTGATTCTATTTGGAAACTTAATCCTGAAAATTGGCGGGGAGCAATAGTAATTCTGGATGAAGTAGAGCAGTCTTTGTGGCATCTATTAAATAGTAATACTTGTAAACATAAGCGTGTAAAGATATTAAAATTATTCCAGCAACTAATTTCCACCGTTTTAACAACTGGGGGGTTAGTAATTGCCCAAGATGCTGATTTATCAGATGTATCACTTGAATATTTACAGGGATTAGCAGGAATTAAATTAACACCTTGGGTAGTTCTTAATCAATGGAAACCTCAGCATGGTTGGGACGTAACTTTCTATGATTCGCCGAACCCAACACCGCTAATTCACCAACTGGAATTGGATTTACTTGCTGGACGTAAATGTTATGTTACTACCGATAGTCGTGCTGGGCGTTACAGTTGTGAAACAATTGAACGTTATCTGAAAGAGCGGTTACAAAAATTACGAAGGCAATTTCCTAAAACTTTGGTAGTTAGTAGCCACACTACAAACACACCTGGCCACGAAGCGGTTGATTTTATCGCGGCTATCAATCAAAAAATATCTGAATATGACGGCGTTTTTGTTACCCCTAGCCTTGGTACGGGAATTAGTATTGATGTCCAACATTTCGACAGAGTTTATGGCATTTTTCAAGGGGTAATTCCTGACTCGGAAGCAAGACAAGCATTAGCAAGAGTACGAGATGATGTGCCGCGTGTCGTCTGGTGTGCTAAACGAGGTATTGGCTTAATTGGTAGTGGTAGTACAAATTATCGCTTGCTATCTGATTGGTATCAAGAAAATCAAAAAGAAAACTTAGCTTTGCTTAGTCCACTACATAAAATAGATGTGGATTTACCTTTAGTTCATGACCCGATTCATTTGCGAACTTGGGCCAAGTTATCTGCACGGGTAAATGCTTCTATTCGCCTCTACCGTCAATCGATGCAAGATGGTTTAACTGCTGATGGGCATCAAATTCAGATGCGGAGTAATGCTGTTCACAATAATATTATTCGAGATTTACGCCTTGCGTTTTTGGCAACTGACGCTGATGATTTAGCTACCCGCAGAAGATTAATTTTAGAAATTGTCAAAGTTCAAAAAGATTGGGCGCAAAGTCGTCAAAAATCTAAAGAAATTAAGCGTAAAATTAAAGAAATTAAGCAGCAAAATCAACTCTCAGTAGCAACTGCTGTGGCTAATGCTAAAAATATTGATTATGTAGAATATGAGCAGCTATTAGTGAAGCATTCCCTGACTGATGGAGAACGTAACCAAATCAATAAATATGTTCTCAGGCAAAGGTATGGTGTAGAAGTTACTCCTTGGCTGAAATTGCAGGATGAACAAGGATATTATCGTCAACTGTTAATTCATTATTATCTAACTCACGAAAGCGAGTATTTTCACGTCAGAGATCAGCAAGAATGGCATCAGCAATTGTCTTGGGGTGAAGGGAAAGTTTTTCTCCCAGATTTAAAAACTTACACGCTCAAGGTTGAGGCTATGAGAGCCTTGGGAATGCTTCAGTTTCTTGAAGTAGAACGAGAATTTACTGAAGTTAATCCAGATTTGATATTGCTGAAAAATATTGTTTTTCAGCACAGTAAGCATATTAAAAGAGCGCTGGGTATTAACTTAGTCGGGGAGAAAGAGCAGGTTTCAGCAATAAAAATACTCAGCCGACTATTAAATTTGTTGGGCTTGAAACTAAAGCGGGTAAATGAGGTTTATCAAATTGATCTAGAAACGCTTTATGATGGCAGAGAGAAAATATTTGCAGTTTGGCATCAACGGGATGAGTTGATGTTGGCTCATGTTAAGAGTGTTGGCTATGAGTTGCCTGAGTATTCTTCAGACTGGAAGCTTGAAATTATCCAGCCCAAGGCTTATGTCGCAGTAGCCAATATCCTTAATAGCTAATATAAAGCGAAACGGCGTGTCTAAAAATAGCCAAAAATTAGTCATATAATTAGCCCAGTTTCTACTTTGGCTTCACCCGCGCCTGCTTCACCATCGCAATTAGAGTTTGATGGGCATCTTCCGCATCTGCTAAAACATGATCGAACTGAATGCGAATTGGCACAGTTTCTCCATTCACTTGCACTGTTAAATCCATACCTTGTGCATCAATTGACAGCATTTGTGCTGTATTCGCATCTGTTACACCACCAAAAGCTTTAGCATAAACAACTATGGCATCAGCATGATCGTCATTCATGTGCTTGCAGATGCGCGAACTAATATCAGCAGAAAAATCCTTAGACATTGTTTAAATAGAAGCAACAGCTTAAATTTTAAGCTAACAACGCGAATGAAATTTGCTGATTTTCTTTCTTAACACTCAAGACGATGCATTTTATCCTATTGCATAATAAATTAATTTTATTTATGAGGGAATAATTAAATTAAAATAAAACTTATTCAGTATTTTTACCTTCCATTACGGAAACCAGACAGCTTAAACTGTAGCAGAAGTATTAGCCAAACTATTGAAGCTAAGAGACAATGAGCGAAATTAGCCCCAGACGAATTGTAATTGGGGATGTGCATGGCCACTATGAAGGTTTGATGACATTGCTGGAGGCGATCGCCCCCACATCAGACGATCAAATCTATTTTCTGGGAGACTTAATTGATCGCGGCCCTCATAGTTCACAAGTAGTTAATTTTGTCAAGCGGCATAACTACTCATGTTTGCTGGGAAATCATGAGCAGATGTTATTAAACATTCTGACCAATGAAAGAACTTCCTCGCCGACCATGCAAGCATGGCTGTACAGTGGGGGGCAAGCTACCGTAGCCAGTTACCATGAAGCTTCAATCCCTGATGATCATCTGGATTGGTTCAAGAGTTTGCCTACATATCTCGACTTGGGGGATATTTGGTTAGCTCATGCTGGTGTTGACCCTTCCAAGTTGGTGACAGAACAAACTGCTGATCAACTTTGCTGGATACGAGAGGAATTTCATAGCATTAAAAAACCCTACTTTCCAGATAAGCTTATTATCATCGGTCACACCATTACCTTTACTCTGCCGGGTGTTTCTCCTGGCAAACTAGCACAAGGGCAGGGATGGCTAGATATAGATACTGGCGCTTATCATCCCCGAAGTGGCTGGTTGACTGGACTGGATGTCACGAATAACCTGGTTTATCAAGTTAACATTTTTAAAAACTATCTCCGTACTATGCCTTTAGAAGACGGGGTGATCAGAGTTGATCCAGCTAAAATCCAAGTTGATCGCCGTAAGAAAAATTGAGCAATATTCGAGATGAGGGAGACAAGGTAGACAGAGGAAATAACCAATGCCCAATGCTTAATACCCTCAAGACCTTACCAATGGTCGAATGTTAGCTTTATAACTAGCATTATCCAACCCATAATTCCCCTTGCTAGGTTGGGATTTAATTGCACGTCTGAGGTTATCAATGCGATCGCTAGTTCCGGGGTGCGTACTCAAAAATGTCGGAACAGAACCACCCTTTTTCAGTAGCTTTTGCATAAAAGAAACCATCCCAGACTGGGCATAACCAGCGCGTGTCAAAGTTCGTAATCCTCTTTGATCGGCATCAAATTCATCTTGACGACTGCGGGGACGATTTAAGGCAAGGTCTACACCAATGCCCACGGCTATATTACGGTCTAAACCAGTTGCTGTTGCTAAACCACTAGCGATCGCTTTTTGCCGCATCTGTTTAACTAGGTGTTTCCCGCCAATGTGACCAATCTCATGGGCAATCACACTCGCCAGTTCCGCTTCATTATCTGCGGCTTTCAGCAAACCTGTGTGGACATATACATAACCTCCTAAAGTAGCAAAAGCATTAATAGCATCATCATCAACTACTTGGAAGGTAAAGGGAAGGTTAGGGCGATCGCTATTAGCTACTAAACGCCGACCAATTTGTTCTACATAGCGATTAACTTCAGAATTCCGGTAAAGTTTGACTTGACCCCCCACTATTTGCTGATTAATCTGCTTACCAATATCAGTTTCCTGGCGATCGGATATATTAGAAAGCTGAAGTACCTGGACTCCCTGCAATATAAGAGGCAAGAAGTCTAAAGTTCTTCCAGGCATGGGTGTACTCAGGCACAGACTCAGGGCGACTACCACCGAAATTAGGGGATAAAACCAGCGACGCCGCCACACACGGTAACTTGCAACAAAACCTTTCCAATTGAACATAATACGCTCTAAAGATTATTTCGGGAGAACATAAAATTATGGGACAAGTTATGAGACGGATTTAGAGTATTCTAAGTTGCATTCTTAACTCAAGACCAAAGGAGTTGTAATACAGATAATGTTTACGCAAATCTACCGTATTTCAAGGATTAGAAGATTCCCTCTAGAGATAGGCTGAAACACTAGATATTACATTCTGGGTGCGTCAGTCTTAACGGGCAAAAATTTGAGGGTTAGCTGCCGCACTAACTCGTGAACTGTCGCATAACCGCAACACCAAGCCGCTTTAAGTTATTACCAAATAGGTAAAATTGCCGTTTCCATCGAAAACCTTCTTGCTACAATCAATTACTTCGCATTACCTCGGAAAATTTTTTATGGCTATTTTAGATTCAAAAGGTCGCTTGTTCGGCAAAATCAACCTCTTAGATTTAGGTGCTGCCCTAGTAATTCTGCTAGTTATATTTGGCATCTTTGTCTTTCCTGGCACTTCTGGTTCTGTTGCCCAAATCGGCTCAAAAACAGTACCTATAGAAGTAGACTTAGTAGTTCGTGGTTTGAATGTCCGTGACCCTGAACAACTATTTGACAAAGGATTAAAAAAAGGTGGAAAAACTAATGTGATTATCCGCAATCAACCCCACGGGCAGATTGAGATTAAATCCATTCAACAACTACCTAGAACAGTCAATGTTTTCCAACCTGATGGCACTGTTAAAGAATTACCAGATCCAAAAACCAACAATTTTAGTACAGATTTGCTTTTGACTTTAGATGGCAAAGCCCAGGTAACTGAGAATGGTCCAGTTCTGGGTAACAGTAAAGTTAAAATTGGAATGCCATTTGAGTTGGAAGGCTTTAACTACAACTTCAATGCAACTGTTATTGATATTAGATTAAAAGACAAGTAGCGCTCTCATTTTAGTCCTCAAAAATAGACTGATAAACCGGATTTTATGTAATCTAAAAAGCTCGGTTTATCAGATTAATTAAAACTATAATTACTTAGGAGGTTTAATTTTAAACATTAAATATGTTCCTCCTAAACCTTCTACAATTGTGCGTGTATTAGTAATCATCATTTTCTGATAAGTGTCTGCCTCGCTTCCTATTTCACCAAGTCCCTCAGTATACAATTTTCTGTCAGAAATGTTAACTTCAGCTTCTCTGGCTACAGATTCAAGCAAATTAGGGTTAATTGCCGCTTCAGAAAAAATTGTTGATACTTTAGCTCGTTTAATATTTGTAACCAAATTTTTAACTTTTGTTGTAGGTGTCAAATTTCCGTTAGTACTAATACTTTGCAATCCCCCTGCTAATGGAATACCATATGCTTTGGCGTAATAACTCAGTGCGTTAGAGGTTGTAACTAACTTGCGCTCTTTAGCAGGAATACTAGTAATTCTTGACTTAATCCAGCTATCTAGTTGAGTGAGTTCATTTGTGATTCTTTTAGTATTGTTAGTATAAGCTTCTGCATTGCTAGATTCTAATTTTCTCAGGTTACTATTAATTATCTCCACCATCCTGATAGCATTCTTGGTATTGTGCCAAAGATGAGGATTAGTTACCTTCTTTCCGCCTTTCTGAAATTGTTGTGGCTTAGACACTGCAAGTTGCCCAACAGCTATTTTAGGCGCAGTGTTTTTAGTCGCTTTAATTAATTTGATCAGATTTGGTTCTAAATTATAGCCACTATAGAGAATAAGATTAGCTTGCTCAATGGCTTTACGATCTTCCGGCTTTGGTTTATAAGATTGAGGATTGGCACTAGGATCAATTAAGCAATTGAGGTTAACTGTATTCCCAGCAATTTGTTTGGTTAAGTCACATAATACACTTGTCGTTGCTACTACTTGAGGAAGATTCTCATTTACCTGTGCGGAAGTTTGAGTGAATGTAGTTCTTGCAGCTTGAGTTCCACACCCAACAAATCCAATTGTCAAAGCAATAAAAATAGTTCGTAAGCAATTAGTTGATGGTAACTTTTTTGACATCCTCACCTCCTACTGGATGTATAGAAAAAATAATCATTATCAGTAACAAATTAGTGAAATATCAGGGGAAGCCTTCAACAAGAAAGAGGTTAAAGGAAGATGGGTAAGGCCGCGGCTGAGAAAATTATAAAAGTTAAGGGAAGAGGAATTAATAAACTCTTTTTTTTCCTACTTTTCCTTTACCCACAGCACATACAGCAATTTTTGCTTGGTAAATCACTAGTTCTAGCAACCCAAAACTGACGTGTGGAGACAGGCAGGGGAAGCAGAGGGAAAAAAGAACTTGACTTTCTTACCATAAACCAAGCATTTTTGCCTTTATAGACCACTAGTGAGATTTTTGCAGGCAAAATTTTAGTTAACTTCACGCGACAGAGTGGAAAACTGGTAGAGGTAAAAGCACAATAATAAAAGTGATGCTGGCGAGCCTGCGGTAAGGAGTGTAGTGTAGTTCTCTCACCGTCTATTGAAGGGACTACACCATTGTGCTTAAATTCCACAAAGATCGCAAATTGTCTAGGATTATCAGGTGAAGGAGCGGAGCGTAGTAATGCTGGGGCTTATTGAGCATACGGGTTGATTTCGCAAACCGAGTCGTGAATCATAAGGCAATTGTAGCTGCGGTTTTACGAGGTGTGGGCATATCGTTGTTACAGAATTGGCGAATTGGCGATTTTTTAACCATCAGCCTTTGTTAAACTAATTTTCACCGAGTAAAAGCTTTAAATAATGCTTAGAGCATTATCTAACTGTTCTTTGTTGCCATAATCTTGGCTGTACTTTATACCATACTTTTTATCCTTTAGTTCTTCATCATTAAATTAAGAGCCAAGTCAAGTATATAGAACAATTTCTCAAAACTGATATTGTCAAGATAAACAATGGTAATTTTAGTTATCCTCGTTAACACCCTGATTTCGCTGATACTACTCTATGTGGCTTGGCGAATGTGGCAGATCAAGCAGCAGCTAGCATATATAGCAGATCGGTTAACCGCCTATGAAAATTGTACCCATGTAGCACTCAATAAAGCGCCTGAAAATATTTATATCAGCCAGGATAATATTTATAAATTACGGCAAAAAAATCAAGTGCTACAAATGCAAATCCAACAAGTGCGGCAAATTATCAGTCTACTTTTGCTAGGACAGCAAATCTGGCGGCGTTATTTTCGTAGGCTAGATTTAACATCCAGGAAAAAAAATGTTGCAAAATGACTTATGTCAAGTTCACATGAACATTTATAATTAGGGCTGACATAGAGGTGCGGTAACACGGAGCGGGCGAGACGCGGTGAGTTTTGAATTATAAGTAATTAATGGTTTTAATTAATGAATAAAAGCAACATTTTTGGCTGATATTTAGTCACGATAGATTAACTGAATAAAATCGGTGGAGTCTTACAAGGAGAGAAAACCCATTTAAAATGGGTGTAAGGAGAGAAACAACAAGATGTCTAATAACCGTTCTGGAGTATTTTTTGGCGGTTTGATGCTGGGAGCTACCATCGGTGCTTTAACCGGATTGCTCGCGGCTCCTCGCACAGGGCGCGAAACGCGTAAAATTTTGAAAAAATCTGCCAGTGCTATCCCAGAATTGGCAGAAGATTTATCAACGAGTGTGCAAATCCAGGCAGATCGTCTATCTGCTAGCGCACTACGAAATTGGGATGAAACTTTAGATAGATTACGGGAAGCGATCGCAGCAGGTGTAGATGCCAGCCAGAGGGAAAGCCAAGTCTTGAAGCGGCAAACATCTGTTGAAGACTCAGATTCTCTTCCTCAGCAATTAGAACGCTCATAAATGACATTACCGTGATTGATCCCCTGTTTTGGTTGGGACTTTCCTTACTCTTAGTCGCCACAAGTTTGACTGCGGTTTTAGTGGCGGCAATACCGGCTTTGCAGGAGTTAGCACGCGCTGCTCGTAGTGCAGAAAAGCTATTTGATACACTCTCGCGGGAGTTACCGCCCACTCTAGAAGCTATCCGTGTGACTGGTTTGGAAATCACTGACTTAACTGATGATGTCAGTGAAGGTGTAAAAAGTGCTAATCAAGTTGTGAAACAAGTTGATCAAAGCCTTGATAGTGCCAAAAAACAGGCTCAAAATCTGCAAGTAGGTACACGCAGCGTCTTGATTGGCGCGAAAGCTGCCTGGAGAAACTTTACGCGCCAAAAACCTGCCAGGCGAAATAGCGATCGCTTACCGAGCAATGAAAAACCCCCACTAACTTTACGAGAACGAGAAGTGCTCAGGCAAGAAAATCGTCGCAGCAAAGTAGAAGCATACCGCGTTAATGACGATTACAACGACGCTACTACCAATTTTGATGACGAAGATTGACCATAAAGTTAATCGATAGAGCGTCCCGAAGCAGGGCGATATGTAACTTGCTCTGCATATATTTACCCCCCGGCTACGCTGTCCCCCCTTGTGAAGGCAGGGCTGTTTTATTCCCGAAAGAGCTTTAAAAATCAAGGGTTCTAGCGATTAAAAATTAGTTATTTTGTTACCAGCGTGCCGATGAAACCAACTATTTTACTGATATTTCAGTGCTTAAATGTTCATCTCTTCGTCACGCTTACTTACAATTTTCTCGCTAACCATCTTGACAAATCCTGTTTGAAATGGAATGAATCAGCCCTGCTTGTGAAGGGGGGACTGATTATGTGCATCTTCATACAGAATTGGTATTAGTAATCTCTAACCTTTAATCATTATCCCATTTATTGTATGGCTAACTTCGTTATGGCTTAGTCAACTTTGAGTATTTTAACTGATTGACAAAATGCACTTTATCATAAAGTCTCACGAACCCTACTTCCCAATGCCCAATTCCCGAAAACGCTTTGCTTTGATCCCTGAGATTAGAGTAAAGTAAACAAGTGTAAAGAACTATCATTTTTCTAGTACTCTTTTAAAACAGCTTGTTCACTTCTACCGTTGATATTTGTATAAAAACGTCCATGCAATCTTGTTTTTGGCGACGAATTCTAGTATCTATTGCAGTATTTTTCCTGGCTGGGTCAATTTGGGTGATGCATTCTCCCCCAGCACTGGCTTATGACAATCCTGAGTTACTCCCTAACACCTTTACTCCCGTTGTAGACTTAGCAAAATCTCTGCCTGTGCTGCAAGAAGAAAAGCTTGTCAAAGATTTAGAACAGTTTGAAGCCGATACGGGCTGGAAATTGCGAGTATTAACTCAATATGACCGCACCCCAGGTCGGGCAGTCATAAAATATTGGGGTTTGGATGACAAAAGCATTTTACTAGTTGCCGATTCTCGCGGCGGTAACATCCTCAGTTTTAGCGTCGGCGATGCTGTTTATGAACTTTTACCCCGAACTTTCTGGATAGAACTGCAAACCCGCTTCGGTAATTTGTTCTTTGTCCGCGAACAAGGCGAAGACCAAGCCATTCTGCAAGCCTTAGAATCAGTGAAAGGCTGTTTACTCAAAGGTGGTTGCAATGTTGTCCCCGGACTACCACGAGAGCAGTGGATTCTCACCTTGATTACCTCAGTTATTGGTGGAGTGATTTGTGGATTTGCAGCTCAACCCCGCGAGAAAGGACAAATTTTCGCTTGGCAATGGGCTTTAATTTTCTCACCTTTGTGGGGAATCTTGTTTATTGCCTTTGGCATTGGGCCAGTGGTAACACGTACAAGCGACTGGCTACCTTTAGTTCGCAATATCTCTGGGTTTCTTATTGGCGTCTTGGTTGCCTACCTATCTCCTGTTTTTAGTCGACCTTCTTCCAGTAATGAGTTATGAGTACTAAGTTGTGTTAGCGGTAGCGCGGCATTAAGCCAGTGCTGAGTTATGAGTTTTTAATCAACTCCTAACTCCTAACTCCCTGAAGCTGATAAGCTGAAAGCTAATATTTGAGAAGCTCAACGAAGATGGAATGGCACGTAACTGATGCTGAAAGTTTAGCAATCATTGATAGTGAAATTGAAAATCATGTCTTTTCACCCGCAGAGTATGAGATTGTGCGTCGGGTAATATACTCTACAGCTGATTTTGAGTATAAGTCTTTGATTCGTTTCTCTGAGCGTGCCTTGCAAGCAGGGGCAGCAGCGCTAGCCGCGCGTACCACGATTGTGGTAGATGTCCCAATGGTACAAGTAGGTATTGCCTACGAGATTCAAAACACCTTTGCTAATCCGGTGTATTGCAGCATGGACGCACTGACACGCCCTCAAAAAGAAAAAACTCGGGCAGCATGGGGAATAGAAACCTTAGCAAAGCGTTATCCAGAGGGCATTTTTGTAGTTGGTCAAGCGCAAACAGCACTAGCTGCACTGGTGGATTTAATTGAAGCAGAGGAAATTAGACCTGCTTTGATAATTGCAACTCCAGTCGGATTTGTTAATGTTGATGGAGCGAAGGGGCGCTTACAAGATTCTCTAGTGCCTCACATTACAATTGACAGCCGCAAAGGTAATGCAGTTGTAGCTGCTGCGATCGTTGATGGATTGGTAGACTTAGCTTGGCAAGCCTATGGACAAGATGGAAATCGGGGGAGTTAGAAACGCCGACTCTATCGTACCTTTATGCCAAATACTATTTTAAAATACCGAATATCCCGATATTTTTATTAATAAGTGTGGAGGAGTAGGCATTGCAACGATTGAATCGAATTATGTGACAATAGATAATAACGTGGTGTTCGATAATGCTTGGTACAGTCCAGAAATTAAAGATGGGCAAATATTTGCTAATAATTCATCTGGTCTTTTGATTGCTGAGTAGTTTACTCTTCCACACTACGACGCCGTCGGCGCGGTCTTTGTTGTTTGTCTTCACGCAAGCGGCGACTAACTTCGTTAAAGAAATCTCGCCGTAAATAAGGATAATCGCTAACCCATAGGTTACTACTAGGAAAATATATATCGCTGAATTCTTCAATCATGCTCAAATCTGGGCGATTTGACATAACTACCATTTCTGCAATTTGACCACGAGTAATAACCTTGTAGGCAGAACGTAATGGTGCTACAAACTCAATGCTAAATCCTGTTTCATCACCCACCTCTAAGTTAATCTGTTTTTCTCGGTTTTCTACAATCACCAATTCGCCTTTGTTGTTGACTGTTTCGGTTTTACCTACCAACTGGTCTGTAATCCACCAATCTAGCACTCGACCACGGAAAAAGCCGCCGTACTTATAACGGCGGCATTGTAAATTCCGCATACTTGCTTGAAAGACTGGATACCACAACCAAAAAAAAGCGCTAATTATCCCTAGCACAAGTTCTATTGAAGCAAACTCAAGCCTGAAAACGACTGTTACAAGCAAAATGACAACTACCGCAACTACGGAAATTAACAGCCGTTGCAAAAAATTTGAGAACTTCCCCCAGTAGTACTTGTACTGCAAACCAGTGGCAATTAGAGGGATAACTTGTTCAAATTTTTGGCGAGTCAGTGGTACTAACATGAGTGGTGAGTTAATGAATGCCCAATAGTGTGTTTAAAGTTTAAAGTATCTTTTCTAATCCATATACTAACGACTTTAGCGCTAAGACTTTACGAATTGCTAGTAGCACTCCTGGCATATAACAAGCGCGATCGCTCGTATCATGTCGTAAAGTATAAATCTGTCCTGCTGCGCCAAAAATAACTTCTTGATGAGCAATCAGTCCTGGCAAGCGGACGCTATGAATTCTAATCCCTTCATCTGCAACACTACCTCTGGCTCCTGGTAATTTCTCTGTTTCTTCTACAATAGCAGGGTTAAAAGTTTTACCGAATTCTCCAAGTAACTGCGCTGTTTGAATGGCAGTACCACTGGGAGCATCAGCTTTTTGGTTATGATGCAGTTCAATAATTTCTACATGGTCAAAATATTTGGAGGCTGCGACTGCGGCTTGTTGCAATAGCACCATCCCAATGGAAAAGTTAGGAATAATTAAACAACCAGTGCTAGCTTTGTCGGCAAAGTCTGCCAAGTCTTGAATTTGTTCTGGACTTAACCCAGTCGTGCCGACTACAGGACGAATACCGTAAGCGATCGCACTACGAATATTGTCATAAACTGAATCAGGATGAGTAAAGTCTACAATCACCCCTGGAGGAGATTGTCTGTCGCCAGCTACATACCCCAACATCGGTTCTAATTGATTGGTAATTGGCACTTCTAGGGGTTCGCTTAAACCCGCCAATTCTCCAGCGTCTTTATCTTGATGTTCTAAACTGTGGTCAATTGCACCCACTAGGTTTAAGTCAGGCGCTTGCGCCACTGCCTTAATCACCTCACGGCCCATTTTACCAGCAGCACCGTTGACAATAACCGGGATAGGAGCTTGATTCGTCATAGGTCGAGAAATACTTTTTAAGCCAACAAAGGAATTGTAAAGACTTTGGTGAGCTAGTAGCTAGCTTTTCAAATCTCTGGCTTAATTCCGACTACCCTGATTTATGCAGCTAATTACTCAGTTTTTCTACTCCCCAAAGCAGATTGGTTCTCATTTTCATTCCACTATCTTAGCTGGTAACCCGTTTTATTCTCTCTACTTCATTTACCACACCTCCAAAAATAATTCCATACTATCCCTGTTGAAGAAGGCAGGAGGCAGGAGGCAGAGGGCAGAAGGTTTTGTTTAGAAGGGGATTCTGATCCCTCCTAAAACTTGAGCCACCAAATTGAAAATTTGATGGGGGTCTTATACCCAAGTTCTCTTGGTCACGGGCAGAGAGCAGAAAACAGTATTCCTTCTGCCTCCTGCCTTCTGCCCTCTGCCTCTCTTGATAAGTAGGTCTTATAATGGCTATCAGCCTTTTTCTGTCAAGTCCAGTTGACTATCTGTAATATTGTTGTTATATTTATTTACATAACTTAGCAAAAACCAAACTTAACTATCTAGCAGTGTTAGCTAAGAAAAGCAGATTTCGGTATCGGTATCTCTCATCGACATTTAGACTTCTCCCATCTACCTCGGCTATCAAGCTGGGGTTTTTTGTGTTCTCGTTGAACTCTCTAGAGTTGTTGTTTCAAGTGATCGGTTAGGTTTGAGAGAAAGTCGCATACGGCATGATCAATCTAATGAGTACAATAGCGATCGCGCCCTTTTTGTTTGGCATTGTACAGTGCTTTATCGGCTGAAGCGATGAGTGTATCTGGCTTGATGTCGTAAGTGGGTATAACAGAAGTAATACCCAAACTCAGTGTGACGATATTTTTAATATCAGACTGTGCATGAGGAATGGCCTGATTTTGAATCGCTTGTTGAATACTTTGTGCTACTTTGATCGCTTCTACTAAATCTGTATTAGGGAGGAGCGCCAAAAATTCTTCTCCTCCGTAACGCGCTATTAGATCAGCAGGACGATGATGAAGCATCTGTTGCATTGTTTGCGCTATCTTGATTAGGCAATCATCACCTTTAAGATGACCATAGTAGTCGTTGTAAAGTTTGAATTTATCAACATCAAATAAAATCAATGACAAGGGTTGTTGTTCTCGTGCAAGGCGTTTCCATTCTGCTTGCAGTCGTTCATCGAAGCAGCGACGGTTAGCCACCTGAGTCAAACCATCTAGATTTACTAGTTGTTCTAATTTCTGATTTGCATTTTCTGCTTTTTCTTTAGCAATTACCAACTCTGCTGTTCTCTCTTGTACCCTTTGTTCCAAAGTTTCAAAAGATGTTTGTAACTGAAGTGCCATGTTATTAAACGATTTCGCCAGTTGACCTATTTCGTCTTTGGAGCTAATTTTGGCGCGGATATCTAAATTACCTGCGGTAAACTGGAAAACTATATTGGTAAGGTAAATTATTGGCTTTGTTAGCAGTTGTCCAATGACACAAGCGATGAATGTCACTACTGAAGCGATAATTGCAAACAAAAACATTGTGTCGCGAATTTGCTTTTCTACAGGTGCTAGGGCAACAGCAAGGGGCTGTGCGAACAACACAGACCAAGGTTTATATTTTAAACGAGCGATCGCAATCATATTGACCTGATTACCTGTTGCTTCTAAAGATGCAATTAAATAGGACTGTTCATTATCTAATGCTTGTTTAAGTTTTGACTCATTAGTTGCCAATTCTTTAATAGGAGAATTAGGTAAATACCCTTTTCTTTGTAGTTGAGTTACAACATCGAACGGCAGAGACACAATTGATTTAAAAAGTAGTTTTGGTGCAGTACTATGTGCCAAATAAATATTATTTTCATCTAAAAGAATAGCAAAAGATTTTGCCCCAGCCCTTTCAGTTTGTCGAGTTACTAACTGCTGGACAACAGTAGCATTGTATGAAACACGCAATACACCTAATATATCTCCCTTGGCATTGCGAACCGGACTACTAAAAAACAGGGTAACAAGGTCAGGAATTCTCGGCGATCGCTTCATGCTAGAAACAAAGGATAATCCAGTTTGTAGGGGTTCTTTAAAATAGTCTTGAACTGATTCATCTTTGCTAATGTTGGATGTATATGTATCCAATACATTTTTTCCGTTTAAGTCGAGCAAAGCATAGGAGAGAATATTGAGCATATCTTTGCGGCTGAGACGGATTAATGTTTCTGTAGCTAATTGCATTTCGGGGCTGCCATCTCGCTGTTTTGGAGTTAGGCTGAGGTAGCGTGCCAAACCTGGTAAAATCGCCTCTACGCGCACAGCATTGAGATTTCCATCAATAAAAGCATCTATTCTGTTAGTAGTTTCGTTAGCCGCCGCAGATAGGGCTTGTTGAGCGTTCTCAGTTAGTGCTTTTTCAGTTGTCTGTTTGTTGATAAATGCCAGTAACAGCAACGGAATCAAAGCAACGACGAGAAACGAGGCGATCAACTTTGTACGGATACTGCCCAAAGGAGAGTGCTGCATGGCTTTAAACTAGGAGGCAGGATTCAAGAAAGAAGAATTAAACAAACTCTTTAGCTCAGGAATGCGCGTCAAGTTTCCAGAGCGAATAAAAAAGTCTGCATATATCTTCGCAGTTTTGTAGATAGAGTTAGGGTTACTAGATTGAAATAATTTTTGATTTTCACCTAACTCAGTTAGGTTTACTCCTTCCAGAGAGAGTGTATTGCTAGGAATTTTTAACGCTTTACTGATGATCGCATTTCCTTCCTGAACATTTGCTTTCCAGTAGGTCGAGGCTTGCAGCCATCCTTGCACAAATGCCCGAATATCTTCGGCGCGATCGCGGATTACATCATTACGAAAGATAATCATATCTAAAACTAAGCCAGGAGTTTGTTTGCTGGTAAATAGTATATGTCCCCCTAATTCAATAGCTTCAGAAAGATGAGGTTCCCAAGTATGTCCAGCTTGAATAACATTATTGCTCAGGTATTGAGGAATTTCTAAAGCCTCCAATTTAACCAAGTTAACATCATCGCTAGTTAAGTTAGCAGTTTTCAACATCTCAGCCATGAAAACTTCACTAAAACCGCCTAAATTTGTACCCAGCTTTTTCCCTTTCAAGTCAGCGACGGTTTTAATTTGTGATTGGGCGACTACAACATCTGCTCCTATTGATTCATCTATAATAATCACGCTTTGTATATCGGGATTTGTGGCAGTCAAAATTATAAGACTTCCCAAGGACGATGTAATACCATCATATTTACCCGCACTGAAATTTGCTCTTTCCAATTGGGTATATCGTTTATAAATTAGTTCCACATCTACCCCTTGAGCTTTGAAAAATCCTTTTTCTTGAGCAATTATGCCTGGATACTCACCAATAAAAGATCCAAATACCACTTTCAAGGGAGGACGTTTAAATTCAGTTGGCGCTGAAGCATAACAAGCAAATAGCAAACAGGCAGTAATGAGAGAAATACCAATGTATCTAAGTAGTTTAAACCTAGAATATTTTGTCAATGACATAACCACAAATTTGAGTTTTGTGTTCAGGGGGAATTAGTGGATATCGCTCTTTTATCGACCAAATAAGATAATAGTAAAAGCTATGTAGGTGCTGTTTTTAAGAGAATAAACCTCTTGCAAAAGTCCCTACTACCCCAACCCTCGCCCCTACTGTGTATATACAAGTCCACCCTGAGAGAGTTTCCAGACAATCAAAATAGATTGACAAAGAGGCAAGGGGGATAATTTCACACCGCTTCATCAGTAAGGTTATACACCAGAGAGTATTTGTCAACATCTAATGCCTCATCCGAAGCGTCCCTGTTGATGGGAGAATAATAACGAGAAATGATGCAAGCCTGGTGTTGTCTCCAGCCCAAAGGAATCTTTAAAAATGTGGAAACGAATTGTATTAATTTTGCTACTGGTATTGAGTTTCAGCCTGAGTAATTCTGCTGTAGCGGCTGCGGCTGGACTCAAAAGCTTTGTAGACACCAATGATGGCTATCAGTTTTTATATCCTAACGGCTGGCTGCAAGTTAAAGTTGCCAATGGGCCAGATGTGGTTTTTCACGATTTAATTGAGGTGTCTGAAAATGTTTCTGTTGTGATTAGCCCAGTTCCAGAAGGCAAAACTTTATCACAATTGGGAACGCCAACAGAAGTAGGATATAAATTGGGAAAAGCTGCTCTTGCGCCTCCTGACTCTGGTCGTTCGGCTGAATTAGTCAATGCTGCACAGCGAGAAGTAGACGGAAAAACATACTACCTTTTAGAGTATGAGGTTAAACTCCCTAATCAACAGCAACGACATAACATCGCCAGCGTCGCTGTTAGCCGTGGTAAACTTTTTACCCTCAACGCCTCAATTCCTGAAAAACGCTGGCCGAGAGTTAAACGCATGATTGATGAGGTTGTAAATTCTTTTTCTGTTTATTAATTGAGGAGTAGCGAGTAGAGGAGGCAGCGGAGACAGGAGAAGAAGAACTATTAATTATTGATTAATACCCAATACCCAATTACGAAGTTTTTCTGAAATCTCATGAAAATTCCACCTTTTGTACTTGCTTCAGCTTCCCCAGCCCGACGCCGCTTGCTGCAAACCGTTGGTATTGAACCGATAGTTCGAGCAAGTGATTTTGATGAGTCGCAAATTGAATTAAGTGAACCAGCAGAATTGGTTAAAACCCTTGCCCAGTACAAGGCAGAAACTGTAGCCCCACAGTTTGAATCGGCTTTGATTATGGGTTGTGATTCGGTTTTGTCCATGAATGATGAAATTTACGGCAAACCAGCAGACTTCTCTGAAGCGATCACACGTTGGCAGATAATGCAAGGTAACTTTGGCGACTTGTACACAGGCCATGTCTTAATTGATCGTGAGCAAAATCGCACTATAGTCAAGTCTCAAGTTACAAGAGTTTACTTTGCTCAAATGAGCGATCACGCCATTAAAGCTTATGTTGCCACAGGTGAACCCCTAAAGTGTGCTGGAGCTTTTGCAATTGAAGGTTTTGGTAGTTTCTTTGTAGAAAAAATTGAAGGCTGTCATACCAATGTAATAGGACTCAGTTTACCCCTGTTACGGCATATGCTCGCAGAACTGGGATACGATGCCACAGATTTCTGGCAATAGTCTTTGAACCAAAGTAATTGACCAATGACCAATGACCAATGACTAATAACTAAATTGTCTAATATTGAGTATTGCCTCCCCATGATCTGGAATCCAGGCTAGCCACTCATCCTCTGAAACCGGACACAATAAAAGTGCTTCGTCAAAACTAAAGGGGTTGGGAAGTTGCAAAAGCTTCACCCAAGTAGAAGCTCTGAAGCGCTGCAAACCTTCCAGATTCTGTCTTCTTGGTTGTACAGCAAAATCTGGTCTACGAGAATCTAGTTTCATGGCTTTCTATTAGCCTTTACTAATGGGCTAATCTAAAATTAATTCTGTAACCTAGACTACAAAATAAATAATCCTTCTGAAAAGCATCTGTCTTATAAATTTACGTTGGCTGGGTGCAAGTGTTTGCTTATATTGCAGACCACAACAGGTATGGCACGACAGGTTGTAGACTGGCCACTAGATCGCATTCCCAACTAGAATATGTCATTTACTTCTACACCCTCGCTGCGTGAGCAACAACATCCCCTAATTCGTCAGCTAGCTGATTGTATTGAAGCGTCTTGGCATCAGCACCTGGATCTATCGCCCTACCATTTGCCTGATGAGTTGGGGTATGTGGAAGGTAGACTAGAAGGCGAAAAACTGACGATTGAAAATCGTTGCTATCAAACGCCCCAGTTTCGGAAAATGCACTTAGAACTGGCGAAAATCGGAAATATGCTGGATATTTTGCACTGCGTCATGTTTCCCCGTCCAGAATACAACCTGCCAATGTTTGGTTGCGATTTAGTTGGGGGTAGAGGGCAAATTAGTGCAGCGATCGCAGACCTTTCTCCAATCCAAATAGACCGTACCTTACCAGAATCTTATACTTCTGCACTGACACAACTAACAGTGCTTAACTTTTCCCAACCCCGTGAATTACCTGAATGGGGAGATATTTTTTCAGATTTTTGTCTCTTTGTGCGCCCTGGTTCCCCTGAAGAAGAAACAATGTTTCTCTCGCGTGTGCGAGAATTTTTAGACATTCATTGCACCCAAGCGATCGCCTCACATCCTGTTTCAGCTGAACAAGTCACACAAAATCTCGCTGGACAACATAATTACTGCACCAAACAGCAGCAAAACGATAAAACCCGCCGCGTACTAGAAAAAGCTTTTGGCCCAGCTTGGGCAGAAAATTACATGACCACAGTTCTATTCGACCTCCCTACTTAATCATCTCTCTTATCCCCCTCATCTGTAGGCTCTGTTACGTTTTCGCGTAACGGATAAATGTAGAATTCATTCAACGAGAGTTTAATGGAGTCCTAAAACAGCAACAGAGAGAATAGTAAGGTCTTTGAAGCCAATATCACAAAATGGTTTGTTGTCTTGGTAGGTGCAAGCAACTAGCCGTGCTAAGTCATTGACCAGAAAGTTAAGGAAACTCTAATGTTAGAAATGCTCAAGTTGACAGATATTTTTTAGTTAATTAATCCTTGATTCACTTAAGGAAGACTAACTTTTGTACCAAGATTGTATCCAGCAAAGGCAACAATCTATTTTTGATGTTTCTTTTCAATTTTGTGGCTAACTATAGCGCTAGTGAATGTAGCAGTAAAGTACCGCATCATACCAATTTAGGATTTTGTGTATAGACACAATACATTGCGTCTATACATTTAGATTCATACTGCTTGTGAATTTTGCTAACGTTCATTGCACTCATGTCTCAATAATACTCAGAGTTATTGAATAGCCAGCTACTATAGCGTTTCTAAGTTTCAATACAGACCTAACCCCCAGCCCCTTAAGAGCTAGCGTTGGGGAGTAATATTCAAAGCTTCTCTCCTAAAAGGAGAGAGGAATGGAAGTGAGGTCAGTGTATTGCATACAAACGAGAAGCACTATAGAAAACACCATTTTGTAAAGCCATAGTGTTAAGCGTTGATCACGCAATGGATTTTAAGCCATATCCAGCTTTAAACCATTGTTGTTTGTCCTAAGCGGCTGGCTGTTGATTAAAAACCCTTTTATTTTTACTTCCATCAGCACAATTCAGGTAAATGGGCAACATACTATGTCAAGGGTGACTGAAAAGCCAAAGCCAAGTGAGCAGGCATTTAATCAAGAACAACCTAAGATTTGGTGGGGTATCGCTGTAGCTGTGCCAATAGTAATCGCTGCTGGGATACTAGGTACAGCAAAAATCGAGCAGCTGAGAAAACTAACTACATCTGCCCCTGTAATGCCATCTACCAATAGCATTAGTGCTGTAGGGCGTTTGGAACCACGAGGCGAAGTTGTTAAATTATCCGCCCCATCATCAGGATTAGCACCATCGTCACGAATTCAGCAACTTCTGGTAAGAGAAGGTGAACAGGTAAAGCAAGGCCAAATTATCGCAATTTTGGATAACCGCGATACCCAAATAGCCGGACTACAAGAGGCAAAAGCCAAAGTGCAAGAAGCCCGTGCGAATTTAGCGCAAGTTAGGGCTGGATCTCCAAGAGATATTCAAGCCCAAAGAGCAGTTATTGCTCGCCTACAAGCGCAGTTAATTGGGGAAAGGAATGCAGGGCAAGCAATGATCGCGCGGATTGCAGCCCAGTTAAGTGGAGATAAACTCGTCCAACAAGCAACCGTAAATCGCTTAGAAGCTGAACTTAGTGGGCAAAGAGATGCTCTCAGAGCAACGCTTGCACGTATTAAAGCCGAACAGCGCAATGCTCAAGTCGATGCCGGACGCTATGATTATTTATACAAAGAAGGTGCTATTTCTCAGCAAGAGCGGGACAGAAGGCGCTTGAGTGCAGTAACTTCTAATCAACAGGTTGCTGAAAGCCAAGCTACGCTAAGGCAGACATTGGCAACCCTGCGACAGCAAATTGCCGAAGCCAGAGCTACTCAAATACAAAATTTAGCAACTTTGCAACAGCAGCTAATCGAAGCCAAAGTTAACCGTGATAAAACCGTAGCTACTTTGCAAACACAAATCGATGAAGAAAAGGCCAAACTGAGCAGAATTTTAGACGTTAGTCCTACCGATGTGCAAATAGCGCAAGCCCAAGTTAGTAATGCGATCGCAAATATCAGAAGAGCCGAAGCAGAACTAAAGTTGAGCTACGTTCAAGCACCAATCGCTGGAGAGATTTTAAAAGTTTACACCAAATCAGGCGAAGCGATCGGTGCAAATGGCATTGCTGAAATTGGACAAACCAGCCAAATGTTTGTGATTGCTGAAGTCGCCGAAGACAGTATTGGTAAAGTACGTATTGGTCAAAACGCCACTATCAGCAGCGATAATGGAGCATTTAGCGGCGAATTAAAAGGAACTGTCACTGAAATTGGCAGAAAAATTGGTAAAAAAGATGTGCTGAATACAGATCCAGCAGCAGATGTGGATGCCAGAGTCGTAGAAGTCAAAATTGCTCTGTCTCCAGAAGATAGCCAGAAAGTTTCTGGTTTAACTTACGCCAAAGTTGTTGTCGATATTAATAACTAATCAAGTTCTTGGCGAGCAGTAATACCAATTTGTGATTTGATATTTTGGATTACAAATGTTCTGAATTAAGCTGCCTAATCAATTTTAAGCATTCTATAAATTCAGCCCGAGTTATCCCAATGAATTCAAGGAAAAATCTAAAATTGCTAACTGTGCTTGGATGCCTATAAAATGAGTCAAAAAATACCTCTGTCGTGGCTACAACTGACAAGAGAAAAAACTCGCCTAGCTGTGGCTTTAGCAGGAATTTCCTTTGCTGATATTTTAATGTTTATGCAACTCGGTTTCCGAGATGCATTATATTATAGTAACGTTAGATTTCATAACAGCTTGCAGGGCGATATTGTTTTAATCAATAGTCAATCTAGTGCTGTTCTGGCTATGAGAAGTTTTTCTCAAAGACGGTTATATAAAGCTTTAGAGTTACCCGCAGTACAATCAGTACATCCGATATATTTAGACTTTACAATCTGGAAAAATCCTGAAACAGGCCGCCCTCGTAGTATCCTGATATTTGGAATGAACCCAGAAACTAACATAGTTAACTTACCTGGAGTTCAGGAAAATTTAGATAAATTAAAACTGCCTGATGTAGTATTATATGACCGTTCTTCTAGGGTAGAATATGGCCCAATTGCTGCTAGTTATGATCAAGGAAAGACTGTAACCGCAGAAGTGCGAAGACGGCGAATCAAAGTAGAAGGTCTATTTACATTAGGTGCATCATTTGGTGCAGATGGTAATTTAATTACAAGTGATATTAACTTTTTGCGAATATTCAACAATCGTCAAAGAGGATTAATTGACATTGGTTTAATTAGATTAAAACCAGGAGCGAATTCTACAGTTGTAGCCCAAGAGTTACGAAAATATTTACCTAGCGAGGTCAATGTTTTAACCAAGCAAGAATTTATTGATTTTGAGCGTAATTATTGGGCAAATAGTACAGCTATCGGATTTATTTTCACATTAGGGACTGTCATGGGTTTCATTGTTGGGACTGTGATTGTTTATCAAATTCTTTATACAGAAGTTGCAGATCATTTATCTGAATACGCTACTCTTAAGGCAATAGGTTATACACAAAATTATTTATTAACCGTCATTCTTCAAGAAGCTTTGCTGTTAGCAGTGCTAGGATATTTGCCTGGAATAGTTTTTGCTTTATTTATGTATAAAAGCGCCAGAGAAGCAACCCTACTACCAGTTTTTATGAGTTTTGATCGTGCCGTAATGGTGTTGATTCTAACTATACTAATGTGTATTATTTCCGGTGCGATCGCAGTCCGAAAATTACGTTCTGCCGATCCAGCAGATATCTTTTAGTTAATTCAAAATTAATTAAAATATATTATTGATAGTTCTATCCTATAATCAATATTTAAGAAAACTTAATTTCTAACAGGCACTACAGTTAAGTCTTAGAATTGCTAACTTATAACTAACCAAAATATGATGGGAAAAGAACCTGTAATTGCCATTAAAAATCTCAATCACTACTATGGCAAAGGGGCACTGAAAAAACAGATATTGTTTGACATAAACCTAGAAATTTATCCAGGTGAAATTGTAATTATGACTGGGCCATCAGGTTCAGGTAAAACAACATTACTGAGCTTAATTGGTGGCTTGCGCTCAGTACAAGAAGGAAGTTTAAAGTTTTTAGGTGAAGAACTCTTCGGCGTTAATCAAAACAAATTGGTGCAGATGCGACGCAACATTGGCTATATTTTCCAAGCTCACAATTTGCTAGGGTTCTTGACAGCGAAGCAAAATGTACAAATGGCGGTTGAATTGAATGATAATATTTCTCAAACAGAAGCAGTGGCTAAATCAAAAGCCATGCTTGGTTCTGTTGGGCTAGAAGAACGAGTTGATTACTACCCAGACAATCTTTCTGGTGGACAAAAACAAAGAATTGCGATCGCTCGCGCATTGGTGAATCGCCCCCCCCTGGTGCTAGCAGACGAACCAACAGCTGCATTAGACAAACAATCAGGACGCGATGTTGTAGAAATAATGCAGAGTCTGGCTAAAAATCAAGGAACTACTATCTTATTAGTGACACACGACAACCGCATTTTAGACATAGCCGATCGCATCGTAGAAATGGAAGATGGTCTTTTAACTCGTAATTCCCCCAACACGACTATTCAGTCATAATTCCGAAGCGAAAAAATCACAACTGATAACTAAGCTGTGACGCAACTAAACATAGCCTATTTACTCGTAAAAGTCATTTTTTGTCATTGGTCATTTGTATCTACAAAGGATAAATGACTAATGACTAATGACAGTCATAATTTATTGTCTCGCCGAGCCTGATTTCTTCATTCCAGGTTGGTTTGGTGGCATTGGGGCATTTGGTTGGCGACTAGTGCGAAAAGTTACATTTACGCCTTCATTCGATTGCTCCAGCACGAGTAGAGGCGTAGGTTTAGCCTTTTGATCCCAATGCATAGTAGCAATCCGACCTTGAATTGTTGGTTGCCAACTATCCTCGTCTTCTATAGGGCTTAGATAAGTTTCTATACAGTCAATAATTTGACTAATAGTCGCAGAAGTTGCTTGCGTCGGTAACTTCATTAACCGGATTTGAATACGAAACAGCACTCGTTTGGCAGAGTTCCCTGGGCTACCAGTCTCATACTCTACATCAAAAATTTCATCTACTTGTCGTCCAGCACTATTAGCAATTCCGACTGTTCCTTGTTGAGCTTGATTCGGCCGCAGAGCTTGAGAAACTTTCTCTTTGATTTGAATCTTCACTTGATTCAGGATTGCAAAATGAAACACCTCCTCTGACATCCGCATTCGCAGATAATCTAAATTAAAGTCCCGTGAGTTAACTAAATCGGGATTAGTTTCCATTTTGCGAATTGTTTCCAGCGCCAGCTTAAACTTTTTCTCTAATTCTCGCGCACGGAATTGTTCAAACTTAAGTTTTTTCTCCAGCTTATTCATCTGGAGCTTACTATACACAATTAAAGCAATCACCATTAAAGCCAGTCCTCCAGAGGTTATCACCAATAATGGTGGTATTTGAGGATTACTTGCTGGCACTTCCTGGGATGCTTTTTTAGGCTTTGGCCCAGGGGATTGGGCAAGAAACATCGAAGTGGGCATGGTTGGGAAACTGAAAAACTTGACTCCTGATGTTTAGGATGCCCAAATCTTCAATGCCATCTTGCTGTATCATTAATATTTTTTACATCCTTTTAAAACCGCGTATGTCCAGACACCAGAGTATCCCTCCCCTGTCTGAGGTTTCATCTACAAGCTGTCTTCATATTCGTCTGATAGCCACAGATATGGATGGCACTCTGACTAGGCGAGGAAAATTTACTCCTGCACTACTGCAAGCTTTAGAGGATTTAGCCGCAGCTGACATTAAAGTAATGATTGTCACAGGACGTTCTGCTGGGTGGGTGAGTGGATTGAGTGCGATTATGCCAGTGGCAGGTGCTATGGCAGAAAATGGCGGTTTGTATTTTCCACCTGGAAACCAGAAACCAGTAGTCTTAACACCCATTCCCGATTTAGCTAAACATCGCCAGCACTTGGCTATGACTTTTGAGAATTTACAAACTAAATTTCCCCAAATCCAAGAATCTGCTGATAATCGCTTTCGCATTACGGACTGGACTTTTGATGTAGCTGGTTTGCGTGAAGACGAACTACAAACCCTAGATAGTCTTTGTCAACAAATGGGTTGGGGATTTACCTATAGCAACGTGCAGTGTCACATTAAACCCCAGGGGCAAGATAAAGCTGTGGGATTGTTGCAGGTATTGCGCGAATATTTGCCCCAATACTCACCAGAACAAATTGTTACTGTGGGCGATAGTCCCAATGATGAAAGTTTATTTGATCGGCGTTATTTTCCTATTTCTGTAGGTGTGGCGAATGTGCTGGAATATGTGAATCAGTTGAAATATCAGCCTGCTTATATTACTAACGCTGCCGAAGGTGCAGGATTTTGTGAGTTATCTAATCATATTTTGAAAAGCTTGCACATCTCAAGTTAGGGAGAAGTAAAGTTGTTTTACAATAATCTCGTAGCACTGATTTTACAACCATGACGGCTACTGTACCTGTTAATGTCGAATCAGAAATCTTCTACCCTAGTGCTGATGGTCAACCAGTGGCAGAAACCTACGACCACCTTTATGCCTTACTAACTACTTTGGAAGTCCTGAAACAGTATTTGGCAAATCGTCAGGCAACAGTATTGGCAAATCAATTTCTTTATTATGCACAAGGCTTTCCTAAGTTACGGATAGCTCCAGATGTGATGGTGATTTTTGATGTTGCACCTGGTGGTCGGGACAACTATAAAATTTGGGAAGAGGGTCAAGTACCCATAGTTATTTTTGAAATGACATCCTTTGGTACTAAGGGACAAGACGAAATCTTTAAAAAGACCCTCTATGAGCAGCTAGGTGTTAAGGAATACTGGCTGTTTGACCCTAAAAGCGAGTGGGTGGAACAACAGCTACGTGGCTATCGCCTGCGGGGAGAAATCTACGAAGCCATACAAGATGGACGCAGTGAACCGTTACAACTGCGTTTGGTGGTTGAGGGAAGGCTAATTGGGTTTTATCGAGAGGATACGGGTGAAAAATTACTGATTCCTGATGAACTGGTAGAGGCTTTACGACAGGAAATTTTAGCAAGACAGCAAGCAGAAGAACTGGCAGAGCAGGAACGCCAACGAGCAGAACAAGAACGCCAACGAGCAGAACAAGCAGAATTGCAGATAGAGCAGTTAAAGGCAAGGTTGCGTTCGCCCTTGGCGTTGGCGCAGCTATCGCTTAATGTAGATCCCGATACTATTCAGTAACACGCAGAGTGTAATTAGACATGGATTTTATCGTGCCGACTTAACTTATGGGTTAAGTATTGCTACAAAGAGGTTTCTAAAAACCACTCATAACCTGCTTTAAACTGAGATTTACCATTTTGTTCAATTATGCTGCCATGCGCCATAATTACTCGTTCAAAATCCCAAGCAAGAAGCTGTTGAATCGAGCATTTGACTTTGACTTTATCCTGAGTTGCAAATTTCTCCAATATTGATGGACGAAGTTGGTTGTAACCACCTAGAAGTTTGGCTATAAACCTTGTACTTGGTGAACATTGATCATCAAAATGAAAAACTGTATCGGTGACAATCAAAGTTCGGCTTTTGATATGAAAGAAGACGCATTCATTCAGTGGTGAACATCCGCTAGTATCTAATGTGTTGAATCCTTGTACTAATAAATACTCAACTCCATTAATTTGGTGAATGCTGCGATCGCTAATAATATAGTCAATTTGCAAATCTGGTCGTTTACGCTCTAGACCAGATACTGCCCATAGTTTGGCATGGGGGTAACACAGTTTGAAGTCAGCAACAAATAGATGATGGTACAAATTGGGGGCGACAATATAAATCACTTCTCCCAATTGATTTAGCTCATTGATAGTTGCGTCATCCATCTCAATAGGTGAGATCACCATTAATTTACCACTGGTTAGACGAATCACAGTCATCCTCGTCCCTACTTCCAAGCCAAAATATTTTAGAGGTTGTTCAGCAACCCAAAGGTCGGTATCAATTGCTTTAAGCATTATAATTTTTGAGTTAGAACCGTCGCTAGACTATAAAAATTGCTGCACGCTGTAGTAAAGACAAGCCAGACTGCCGACAATATAAACTAACCAAGTTCCGAAAAAACCGATTGCCCTGCCCGGTGATGGGCCATAGGTCTGTATCAATCCCCAGGCATGGGCAATCCTAGCTAGTGTCAAAAGAGTCCCTAGCATCCACAACAATCCCCTCCCAGCCTGCATACACTCTAGGGCAATTAGGAATATAAGGCTAAGGGGTACGTATTCTGTAAAGTTACCATGCGCTCGGATAGTACGCTGCAACACCCCGTCTTCGATATTTTTCGTGGCAGAAGATTGTTGTGTTATTTTTTCCACAAACTCTGCCCAAGCATTCGGATGATCTAGATAATTGGGCTGTGAGGCAACTTCAGATGTAGACGCACCATGCCAAATCCGAGTACGGGTGCGTTCCATTGCCACTCGATAGGATAAACCCAGAGCAATTAGCCCATGACAGCCAATAAAGAAAGTTGAAATGGGAATCAGAACAGGCATTGACAATCACTCGAATCAAAATCTTAACTTTGAAAATACTTGCCTGCCATTGTTCCTGTCTTTTCAATTCTTGCGGAATATCGAAATCTGCTTTTTGAGATGATAGGAAACAGGAAATAAAGATACAAACCTTCGCCTCTTGTGGGCGAAAGCACCCCTCCTTTTCTCATGAGGGTTGAGAGCAACACCCTTTATGGGTGGTTTCTCCCCTTGCTCCACTTCTCTACGTTCCCTGCGGGATGCTACGCAAACGCGCAGCGTGTCGCAGACAGAGGCTGCGCCTGTACGGCTACGCTTAATGATCACCTGCTCCCTTGCTTATTCACTGCCTCCGCCCATGAATCTGCTAAAAGAGTTTTTGTTTAATCCCCCAGAACGTAAAATTCCCCTTAATCAGCCCCCACTAGAGGCTCTACCCCAGTGGGGACACTGGCTAGAAACATCAGAGTTGATGGTAGCAATCATTCCGCCAGGACATTTGGAAGTAAATATTCGTTCGCCACTTAACCTTGTGGTAACAAGTTTTGGGGAAACTCGTGGGATTGCTGCCTTCAATGCCGATCGGCTGCAACCTTACCAAGCGCTACCAGGAGGTTTTGATATTGTGCCTCAAGGCAGTACTTATAGTTCGGTGGAAGATGCTTCTTGTTTTGTAGTGTTTGGATATTCCCAATCTTTTCTAGAACGCATAGTCAAAGTAGAAGCAGAGGGACAGACAATTGAATTACAGCCAGGGCAAATTCCCAAGACTCATTGGGGCTTGAGTGCTGCGATCGCTATGCAAGAGTTTTTTTATAATGGACAAACTGGTGGTGCATTCTACTTAGAATCAGTTGCAACGGCGGTGTTGGCACAAATAATTTATCGACGTTCAAATCTATCTGGACGGCTCAAACGTTCACCAGAGTTTTTAGACCCAAATTTGTTAAAGCTTGTCTTGGAATACATTAGAGCGAATCTATCCCAAGAACTGAACCTAAACCAGATTGCTGCCACAGTAGGATTTAGTCCATACCATTTCGCACGAGCATTTAAGGTAACAACTGGGCTATCACCTTATCAGTATGTCCTTCGGTGTCGGCTAGAACTTGCTCAAAAACTGTTACAAAACCAAAAGCGATCGCTGGCACAGGTAGCCGCAGAAGCCGGATTTGGCAACCAGAGTCACATGACATCTGTGTTTCAACGAATGCTACACACAACTCCCAAGCGTTATCAGCAAGAAATGAGTAGTATTTTAGACCATGTATGAAACCGATATATGTGTAGCTTTTAGCAAGACGGTTTGAAAATTTGCTATGTCTGAATTTTTCACCCATAATCTACAACTCTTCTACTGGGTTAACATAGGGTGTTAACGTGTGTTAACCTAGTATGGTTAACTAATCTCGCACATCTGAGAATTCGGGTGTTTCCAGTTGGAAATGCACTTGGATGGAGGTTTAACCCGAATAGGAGTTAGAAAATATATGCCAGTAGTTTCATTGGCTCAAATGATGGAGTCAGGGGTTCACTTTGGGCACCAAACCCGGCGTTGGAACCCAAAAATGTCTCCTTACATTTATACTTCCCGCAATGGTGTGCATATTATCGACTTGGTGCAAACTGCCCAGTTGATGGATAATGCTTATAACTATATGCGATCGCACGCTGAACAAGGGAAGAAGTTTCTTTTTGTCGGCACCAAGCGCCAAGCAGCTGGAATTATTGCTCAAGAAGCCAGCCGTTGTGGTTCCCACTATATTAACCAACGCTGGTTGGGCGGAATGTTGACCAACTGGGCAACCATCAAAACCCGGGTAGATCGTCTGAAAGATTTAGAACGCCGTGAAGAAACTGGCGCACTAGATTTATTACCCAAAAAAGAAGCATCAATGCTACGTCGGGAAATGACGAAGCTTCAGAAATACTTGGGCGGCATTAAAACAATGCGGAAAGTACCCGATATCGTGGTAATCGTAGACCAACGGCGGGAATATAACGCAGTTCAAGAATGCCAAAAGCTGAATATTCCCATTGTGTCCATGCTGGATACAAACTGTGACCCAGATGTAGTAGATATCCCCATCCCAGCAAACGATGATGCTATCAGATCAATTAAGCTGATAGTCGGGAAATTGGCAGATGCCATTTATGAAGGTCGTCACGGTCAGCTAGATGCTGAAGATGATTACGAAGACTACGACGGTAGTGAGTATGACGATGACTATGAAGAAACCGAGTATACTGATGCCGTAATTCCCGACGAGGAAACAGAAGAATAGTTCTGTTAGCGGAAGCGGGGCGTTTAGCCCTGGCTGAGTAAGATAGAAAGACTCAGCAAATTAGATAGTGCTGAGTCTTGATTTTTGAAGTTGTAAGTTGTGATTTGTCAATGAAGAATAAAATAATTGATAACTGAACACTCAAAACTCAGCACTCAGCACTAAATTAGGTGAGCGATTACAACTCGAGGTCAAGTTAGGAATTGAGGCAACATGGCGGAAATATCTGCAAAACTCGTCCAAGAGCTACGCCAAAAAACTGGTGCAGGCATGATGGACTGCAAAAAGGCGCTAATAGAGACTGAAGGCAATGTAGAAGAAGCCGCAGACTGGCTACGGAAAAAGGGCATCTCTAAGGCAGGGGCAAAAAGCGATCGCATTGCGGCAGAAGGTTTGGTAGACACTTACATTCAACCCGGTGGTCGAGTAGGTGTACTCATCGAAGTCAACTGTCAAACTGACTTTGTGGCTCGTAACGAGGCTTTTAAAGCTTTAGTTAAAAACCTGGCAAAGCAAGCAGCGACTGCTGATAGTGTTGAGTCTTTATTGGCTCAACAGTATGTTGATAGTCCAAGCGCGACTGTAGAAGAATTCATCAAGCAAACTATTGCTACGCTAGGTGAAAATATCCAAGTGCGTCGCTTTATCAATTTTGCACTACCAGAAGGCACACACGGTGTAGTAGACAGCTACATTCACACTGGCGGCCGAGTTGGTGTATTAGTAGAACTGGGTTCTCAAACGGAATCAGCGGCTGCTAATCCAGAGTTTCAAAGCTTGGCACGAAACACTGCAATGCAAGTTGCAGCTTGTCCAAATGTCGAGTATGTGAGCGTAGACCAAATCCCCGCCGAAATTGCCCAAAAGGAAAAAGACATTGAAATGGGCAAGGATGATTTGGCCAACAAGCCAGATAATATCAAAGAAAAGATTGTTCAGGGACGGATTGAAAAACGTCTGAAAGAATTGACTTTGATTGATCAACCTTACATTCGCGATCAGAGTATTTCGGTAGAAGACCTTTTGAAGCAAGCGAAGACGCAATTAGGCACAGAGATTCAAGTGACTCGCTTTGTCCGCTATATATTGGGCGAAGGCATTGAAAAACAAGAGATGAGCTTTGCTGATGAAGTCGCTGCACAAATTGGCAGCAAGTAATATTGGTCATTGGTCATTAGTTTTTACCAAAGACTAAGGACAAATGACTCTTTAACAAACAGGTCAAGCAAATAGCCTGACCTGTGTTTTTTTTAGTGGATACACGAAATATCGCATTTAATTTAAAATCTAAAGACCTTTAGGAAGTTATTATAAAATAAATTTGTACATTTGTACTATTAAATAGTTCACATGGACAAGAACGAAAAGATATGGCAAGAGCAATCGAGCGAATTGAACGGGATATTGCAGCACTAAAAGAAGCGATTCGCGCGATCGCAGTAGAACTACAAAGCGCTTATGCTAGTTATCTAAACACTTTGGGCCTAGCTGTACGAAAACAGTTGATTTTGGCGAGTTATCATCTCTGTACACAGGGGTATCCCGAAAACTTTCTGCATTTATCATTAAATCAGCGCCAACAATTGCAACAAGCCATCCGCAACTTGGGTCAAGTTACAGCAGAGCAATTGCTCAATTGTATGAAAAGTGAGGAAGCTGAAGTAAATAAGGGAGATGACGAAGATGTAGCTTTAGCTTCCCGCAGGGTGGGCAATAAGGAAGTAATATCTTCTGAACTTCTCGACACCTCAAATTTCCAGCCTCTGAGCGCCGAAACCTCTAATCCTATAGAACTGGCAAAATGGCAGCAGAACTTAGAAGAGGTCACGCAAGAGATACTGAAAAAACTTTCCCATGATGCTAATCTTTTATTACAAAAATCTGGGGTATTACCCAAAAAATTACCAGAACCGATTTTAGCGGCTGCGGCTGCTGCGGCATCAGAAGCATCTGCCGAGGCCATGCCAGGGCCACCAAACCTATTAAACTTAGTAATTGAAATTGAAAATGAGCAGCAGTCAGAAGATTCTGGGCTGACGCAAATCATGGCTATTAACCTGCGGCTAGGAGAAATTGAATTTGCTGATGTGGCACTTTCCTCTGAGCGCAGGCAAATCCGCAGTATTTTAGTTCGGCTAAACAAATTAGGACGAGAGTATCAAAAGAAACAGCGAGAAAAAGCGATCGCTGAAGCTGAAGCTGCATGGCGTGCTAGTTGGTTTGAATAAAGTTATGAGTTATGAATTATGAGTTATGAGTTATTTATTCCTAACTCCTCACTCCTATGTCTATTGACCAATGACTAATGAAAAACCAGATTGGATACGATTGCACAAAGCCTTGGCAATAGAAGCCGAACGAGGCTTTACAGACTTAGTGGGCAGACAGTACCGCTTCAGTGAATTTCTGAGCCTAACTTTGGGTAAATTCCCAACAGGCTTACCCCAAACTGAACGCCGCCGTTGGCAAGGACTAGCGGTGCAATTTGCTAGTTATCCACATCTGGCATTGGAAGAAAGACAACATTTAGTAGCAGAGACTCGTAGGTATCTCTCCCAACTACAGCAAGAGGAGCAGGGGGAGCAGAAGAGCAGAGGAGCAGGAGAACAGGGGAAAATTTATCAATCAAAAATCAAAAATCAAAAATCAAAAATCGTTTCTGAGGTGAGTCGGAGGCTTGCACCGAACATTGACCAAAAACTTAGCGATTTACCAGAAATAGGCTTCAAAAAAGCTGATAATTTGGCACGGCTTGGTTTACACACCGTCCGCGACTTACTTTTCTACTATCCTCGTGACCACATTGATTACGCGCGTCAGGTGAATATCCGCGAGTTACAGGCGGGTGAAACGGTGACAATAGTGGCTACAGTGAAGCGTTGCAACTGCTTTACCAGCCCTAAAAATCAGAAATTATCAATTTTGGAACTGGTTGTAAAAGATAACAGTGGTCAAATCAAAATTGGTCGTTTTTACGCAGGTACGCGCTTTAGCAGTCGCGCTTGGCAAGAAAGTTTAAAACGCCGTTATCCAGTAGGTAGTATTTTAGCGGCGTGTGGGTTGGTAAAAGAAAGCAAATACGGCTTGACACTGGATAATCCAGAACTAGAGGTTTTGGCAAATCCAGGAGATTCTATTGAGTCGCTGAATATTGGGCGAGTGGTGCCAATTTATGGACTGACTGAAGGCGTGGTGGCGAATACAGTGCGACAGGCGGTAATAACTGCTTTGCCTGCTGCGGCTAACCTGAAAGACCCTTTACCAAGTGGTTTGCGACAGAAGTATGGTTTGATGGAATTGAAAGATGCGATCGCTAACATCCATTTTCCCAGCGATAGCGCCGTCCTACAAGTTGCCCGTCGTCGCCTAGTTTTTGATGAATTTTTCTACCTACAACTTGGGTTATTGCAACGTCAGCAGCAAGCAAGGGCGATTCAAACCAGCGCCATCCTTGTTCCACGAGGTCAACTTGTAGAGAAATTCCACGAAATACTGCCTTTTCAACTCACTGGCGCACAGCAAAGAGTCCTCAACGATATCCTCAACGACTTAGAAAAACCTGTACCAATGAATCGTTTGGTGCAAGGCGATGTCGGTTCCGGTAAAACAGTCGTCGCCGTGCTAGCTATCCTCGCAGCAATTCAATCTGGCTACCAAGCGGCGCTGATGGCTCCCACAGAAGTTTTGGCAGAACAACATTATCGCAAGTTAGTTAGTTGGTTTAATCTCTTGCATTTACCAGTGGAATTACTGACAGGATCTACTAAAACTGCAAAAAGACGACAAATCCATTCTCAGTTAGGAACTGGTGAATTACCTCTATTAGTGGGAACTCACGCCTTAATTCAAGACCCCGTAAACTTCCAGCAATTGGGGTTAGTGGTGATTGATGAACAGCATCGCTTTGGGGTAGAACAACGGGCGCGTTTGCAGCAAAAAGGCGAACAGCCCCATGTGTTAACTATGACAGCTACTCCGATTCCCAGAACGTTAGCACTGACGATACACGGGGATTTGGATGTGAGCCAGATTGATGAGCTACCACCAGGACGACAAAAAATTCAGACAACAGTATTATCAGGGCAGCAACGCAACCATGCTTATGACCTCATCCGGCGAGAAATTGCCCAAGGTAGACAAGTTTATGTGGTTTTACCCTTGGTAGAAGAATCAGAGAAACTGGATCTGCGATCGGCAACTGAGGAGCATCAAAAGTTACAAGAAAGCGTTTTTCCTGACTTTCAAGTAGGGCTGCTACATGGTCGCATGAGTTCAGCCGATAAGGATGAAGCGATTACTAAATTTCGTGATAACCAAACGCAAATTTTGGTTTCTACTACTGTTGTTGAGGTTGGTGTAGACGTACCTAATGCTACGGTAATGCTCATTGAAAATGCAGAGCGATTTGGTTTATCGCAACTCCACCAACTGCGGGGGCGTGTCGGCCGTGGTGCGGCTCAGTCTTATTGTCTATTGATGAGCAGTTCCAGAAGTCCTGATGCTCAACAACGGTTGAAGGTGTTGGAACAATCTCAGGATGGCTTTTTCATCTCAGAGATGGATATGCGTTTTCGTGGCCCAGGGCAAGTATTGGGAACTCGTCAATCTGGAGTGCCAGATTTTACCTTAGCGAGTTTGGTTGAAGATGAAGAAGTTTTGCTTTTAGCGCGGCAAGCAGCAGAGAAAATAATAGAGATGGATGCAACTTTAGAGCGTTGGTATTTGATGAAAGAAGAGTTGAAATATCGGTATGAGCGGTTAATGGGTGGGGCCATTCTGACGTAACGTGACCGGATAAATACAAATTTACCCAGTTCTTAATTAAGATGTTTGTTGCATTCGTGCATAAGCTTCATAAACACCCTTTACGTTGTACCAGTTGAGAAAAATTCGGGCAATTTCTAAAGCCAATTGTGGTTTACCTAAGTTAATTAGCCATTGCAATAACGGAGCCATTGTTCGTTCATTTAGCGCACCATTGAGTGACAAAATTCCCCAAAGTAAGCGATGCAACCAAGTCATTTGAATCATCATTCGCACTTCCCATGTAGGATGCTTTTGATAAAACAAAACTCCCATACGTCCGCGTTGAATTTCTTGGTCAATTAATCGGGGAATTTGCTCTAATTTAAATGCTGGATGCCAGTGATATCCTACGGCTTCGGGACATTTAATTAGTGTCAAACCTAATTTTTTCAGTCGCACACCTAGTTCTAAATCTTCCCAGCCATAGAGTTGAAAACTGGTATCAAAAAGTCCGGCTTTCTCTAGCCAATGTTTGGGAATTGCTACATTCCCGGTAGCAAAAAAAGCTGCTGAAAAATCTGTTACCTTATAGGGTTCAGCAGTTGGATTGTCGAAATTACTGGTGTTAATAACTGCACCGTAAGTAAAAAAGCGATCGCTCCCCAATTTCTCCTTTCCCTGCACTAGCACATCTGCGTGAGCTTGCAAGAAATTCTCTAGCACCACTAAATCGCTATCAATAAAGATAATTGTGTCTCCTAGCGCCCTTTCTACCCCCAGATTCCGAGCCGCAGCTGGGCCAGCATGGTCTTGCTGAAACCATCGCACATGGAGAAACTCTTCTTTGTGGGCTGTTAACCATTGTAATGTGCCATCAGTAGAACCATCATCCACTAAGACAATCTCGTAACCAGAAACTACACTTGGCTTACTCAACTCCTGCACCTCCAAGGCACGGAGGCACTTTTCTAAAATCGGTTGGCGATTATAAGTCGGTATCACAACGCTGAAAAACACAGTCTCACCCACAACACTATCCATCTTCAGCATAGGACAGATGCGACGCTGACACTGTTCCTTATCTGGTTCTAGCGACGGAAATGGTCAATCTGCTGATGATGCAATATTTGCTAGACATTTAAAAACAGCTATATAAACAATACCTCTGCCAATTTACGAGGGTTCAACGCCTGTAGAAACCGTATGAATACGTCCTAGAGAAGTAAGCTTGGCAAAAATCTGGGTTAATAAAATAGGCTCAGGCATTTCAGGAAGCATTT
>JAESFO010000296.1_pt1 | contig 76947 bp, 54 predicted proteins | sample 9269421 | NCBI WGS metagenome assembly JAESFO01 (sample SAMN14502839, study PRJNA617101) | algae metagenome | isolation source: Nostoc desertorum CM1-VF14 and co-occurring heterotrophs from rocky... | place: USA: Clark Mountains, San Bernardino, California | collected 2000-06-05 | reverse complement strand
CACTGACAATCGTCTGCCCATCACTGCTGATAGCAACAGAATTGACCCTATTCTCATGACCACGGAAGGGTTCAGCTAAGGGCTGACCTTGGAGATTCCACAACCTCACTGTGCCGTCATCACCGCCCCTGACAATCGTCTGCCCATCACTGCTGATAGCAACAGAATTGACCCTATTCTCATGACCACGGAAGGGTTCAGCTAAGGGCTGACCTTGGAGATTCCACAACCGCACTGTGCCGTCATCACCACCACTGACAATCGTCTGCCCATCACTGCTGATAGCAACAGAATTGACCCTATTCTCATGACCACGGAAGGGTTCAGCTAAGGGCTGACCTTGGAGATTCCACAACCTCACTGTGCCGTCATCACCACCACTGACAATCGTCTGCCCATCACTGCTGATAGCAACAGAATTGACCCTATTCTCATGACCACGGAAGGGTTCAGCTAAGGGCTGACCTTGGAGATTCCATAACCGCACTGTGCCGTCATCACCGCCACTGACAATCGTCTGCCCATCACTGCTGATGGCGACAGCATTGACCTCACACTCATGACTACGGAAGGGTTCAGCTAAGGGCTGACCTTGGAGATTCCACAACCGCACTGTGCCGTCATCACCGCCACTGACAATCGTCTGCCCATCACTGCTGATGGCGACAGAATTGACCTCACGCTCATGACTACGGAAAGGAATGGAGACTCTTACTTTATTCATCACCCGATTCAAACTGTTTTGAACTGGGGCAAGAATCTGCTGCGGTAGTTTGTCTTGATTCTCACCCATAGCTTGAATTGCTAAAACTAGACTATCTAGCGGTTGGACGGAGAGTAAATTCTCTACCCTGGCGGCTTTCTCTCGCAGTCTAGATTCTGTAAGAGCCATTTCCAGTTCGGCCATCCAGCCTTTTTCGTGGGTGTCGCTGCGTTGGTAAAAATCCTCATCTTCTTGAGGTGATTGTAAATAAAGCTGCAACTGTTGCCAGCTATCCCTCACTTCTGCCAGAAGTCCGCCTTGCATGAAATATTGTTCACTTTTGCCTTTATCCCTCCACTCTCGCCGAGTATCTGTTAACCTATCGCTCAACCGCCGTAAGTCTCGGTCTTGTTGTCGCCATTGGGCAAACTGTTGCCAACCCTCAATTAAAGCTTCATGGGCTAAATCAATCCAAGCTTCGCCCTTTTCATCTTTCCCAGTGACTAACAAGCGTCCTTTAACTAATCCCGCTTCCCCATCTAGTAATTCACCCAGTTGTTGCTGTTGATTGGGATCATTACCTGCAATATTTAAGATTGTGGCTTTTGGTTGGCGCTGTCGGGTGTCTTTTTCCCCTTCTCCTGTCCGCACTAAGCGTAAAAAAATCCGCCTGATCCATTCTTTCTCCTGTTGAGTGCGCTCTTGAGTCGGAGATTCCTCCTCAAAATCTTGGTAGTGATAAACATTTTCTGCATGGAGATTTAACGCCCCAGCTAATCCTCCTAATTTTTCATATTGCTCTAGGGTGAGTTGATGTTTCTCTTGGTCGCGTTTATCCCAGAGTTTAGTTAAGGCAAACTCCAACAGAGGTAAAAACCCAGGCTCTTGTTTCACATCTTCTAAAATCTTCAGTACTAGCTCTTCTTCAACACTATGACCTTGAAGTTTGGCTGGTTCGGTGATGGTGTCCTTTAAATCAACTCCGGTTAAAGGTGGCATAAAAACAGCCTGGGTTTGAATCAGCTGAGTCAGCGAGGGATATTGTAAACAGGGTTCGAGGAAATCCGCTCGCATGGTAATCACAACTGCTAACCGCGAATCGGTAATCTCTACTACCTGAGTCAGTAAGTCAATAAATCTCTGCTTTTCTTGCTGACTAGCACCGCCAGTAAATACTTCCTCAAACTGATCCACCACTAGCAAAAGTTTTACTGATCGAGGGAGATTTTCGATAATTGCAGGTAAATTATTTTGCTCATTGTCAATCAAATCCTTCAGTTGCTTCTCTTTTTTAGTTCCTGTAAAAAATTGTTGAAAAGCTCCACGCAGCTTAATTAAAGGTTCAAACCCTGGTTTAATTGGTTCTAAAACCTGCCACTCACTCTCATCTAATTGTGGAATCAAACCCGCCCGGACTACTGAAGATTTACCACTCCCCGACGCGCCAATGATGGGGACAAATTTAGCTAAGTCGAGTTTCTGTTGAATATAATTAACTACTTTATGACGACCAAAAAAGAATTTTGCATGTTGCTTGTCAAAAGCTTCTAAGCCCCGAAAGGGACATTCTTCAAGCACATCTGTAATAACTACTAATTTCTTGGGTGGATACCAAACCAAAGGAATTGACCTACCACCGCCCATATAAATTGGTTCTTGTCCACTCCCCTTGAGTTCCCGTGAAATGAAGCTCATCAAATCATTGACATTAATTTCCCCGGTAGCTTCATCAGCTTTATCTTCAGCAAGTCCTTTAAGAATTGCTTTGGTGAAAATTCCACCTTCAACATCTTCACGCGCTCTTTCAAAGGCACGAGAGGCTGTAATTAAGCTGTAGTCTTGTTTGCTGTTAAAAACAGAGAAACCAGACTTGATAAAACTCCTCTCTAATAAAGACCCAGCATAGCAGCAGTCCAGCAATACCACTAAGCTGCTGAGTTGAGATTTAGCAATTAAAGTGTTGAGGTCATCAAAAGCGATCGCATTTTGTCCATCTTTGTTACAATCCGATGTTGCCAAATACCCTTTCGCTTCACCTGTCAAGCTTGGTGCTTCAAATCCATGTCCGGCAAGATAAATTAATGCCTCTGCACCTTTGGCCTTTTCTAACAAAAATATTCTCAGTGCTTGTCCGAGTTCCTTACCAGTTAACTTTTTATCTGGTGTGATTTGCCAGCGATTCTCACTCTCGATTAACTTGCTAGGTAAAGGCTGAACATCAAACCGACCTTGTTCGCGCAACAATTGGGCGATTTGTTCAGCATCATTGACAGCCTTTGGTAAGTTGGTGAGATTATCATACTTGGCAATTCCCAACACCAGTGCATATCTAGCCATATGATCTAACCTGGCATCCGTTTTTACGTAATATTGCTAAGAATAACTTAAATAGTAACTGAGGCTATTGTGTCAGAAGTACAACGTTTAATTATCAAAGAAGACGATCAAGAGTACGAAATCTACGTAGAATCAAATACTGCCCCTGAGGTTCCAGAAGAAGAGGAACCTGGATACCGTGATGGTTTACCCACGCTGAACATTCAGGAATTTCAGGGCAAGATTCGTAATTATGCCAAGTTAGCTGTTGGTGCATTCAAGAATTTACCTGACGCTGAAGAGGTAACAGTTAAGTTTGGCATCAAGCTGGGTGGTAAAACTGGCATTCCGTTTTTGACTGAAGGTTCGGCAGAGAGCAATTTTGAAATTGAGGTTAAGTATAAGTTTCCAGAGAAGAAGCCTTGAAGAAGGCAGGAGGCAGAAGGCAGGAGGCAGGAGGGAAGAGGGTTTTAGACTAATTTACATTTTTAACAGTGATCGCTTTTCGCTCACCATAATTCACCCTTGGATCTCGAATGTTGGAGTTGAAAGCACGAAGTTCCGAGTTCAAAGAGTAAACCATCGCCTTCCACTCTCCATCATTTACTCTTGGATCTCGGACGTTGCTGTTCATAGCTCCAAGTTTCGTGTTCTTATATTGAAATTCCATGTTCTGAGGTTGAAGCTTCGAGTTCAGAACTCGGAATGCCGAGCAATTTACTCCAACATCCGAGTTCTGAACCTCAACATTGCACCTTAGAAGTGCGTGTAGAAATTAGTATTGCAGGATAACAACATTGTTTATTGTTACGCCCTTACTGCGTTTTACTTGAGAAAAATCGCACATCGCGCTAGTCTTCATGGACGTAACCGCACGCTGTAACATTAGGCGATGACAAATCAACTCTCTGTGAAAATTCCCTCTTGCACTTGGAGCCGTCCTATCGGCTTAGGCTGGGACAAACCTTATACCGTCCGCTACGCAAGTAATATCGATGATGGCCCTTGGCATGGTATGCCTTTAGGTGGCTTTGGTGCAGGTTGCATCGGTCGTTCTTCACGAGGCGATTTTAACCTGTGGCACATCGATGGCGGTGAGCATACCTTCAAAAACGTTCCCGCTTGTCAATTTAGTGTGTTTGAGTCCAATAGCACATCTTCCCAAGCCTACGCTTTATCTACCCAAGCGCCCGATGATGGCACTCTCAAAGCGTGGCAATGGTATCCGACAACTCCCGCCACAGAGGGGACGGGCAATTATCACGCGCTATACCCACGTAGCTGGTTTGTGTATGAAAATGTATTTCAAGCACAGTTGACTTGTGAGCAGTTTTCACCAATCTGGGCAGGTAATTACCAAGAAACTAGTTACCCTGTGGCAATATTCCTCTGGAATGCCCACAACCCCACAGATGCACCGATTACTCTCAGCATCATGCTGACTTGGCAAAATATGGTGGGCTGGTTTACAAACGCTCTCAAATCTCCCGAAGTCCGGGTGCGCGATGATGGTAGTCCGGTTTACGAATACCAACCGCGCTGGGGCGAAAGCCAAGGAAACTATAACCAGATAGTTGAAAATACACAGCAGTTTGGCTGTGTTTTAGGTCGGGTTGGTACTGATGCTTTGCAAGAAGGTGACGGAACTTGGTGTATTGCTACAATTAAGCATCCACAAGTGGAAGTATTCCACCACACTCGCTGGAATCCTGAAGGTACGGGTGATGAGGTGTGGCAAAGCTTTGCGAAAGATGGTTCTTTGCCCAATTATATAGATACAAATCCAGTTGCAGAAGGTGAACAATTAGGGGCTGTTATCGCACTCCGTTTCACTCTCCAACCAGGCGAAACTCTTGAAATCCCCTTTGTCCTCGCTTGGGATTTGCCGATTACAGAATTTGCCGCCGGAGTCAACTATTATCGCAGATATACAGACTTTTTTGGTAAAAACGGAAACAATGCCTGGGCGATCGCATCCACTGCACTACAAGAATATCAAACCTGGCGATCGCAAATTGAAAGTTGGCAAAAACCGATTCTCGACCGCGAAGATTTACCCAACTGGTTTAAAATGGCTCTATTTAATGAGCTTTATGACCTCACCAGTGGCGGTACTCTCTGGAGTGCAGCATCAGAACTTGACCCCATCGGTCAGTTTGCAGTGCTGGAGTGCTTAGATTACCGTTGGTATGAAAGTCTAGATGTGCGGTTGTATGGCTCTTTTGCCCTACTCATGCTGTTTCCCGAACTGGAAAAATCGGTAATGCGGGCATTTGCACGGGCGATTCCTCAAGGTGATGATACACCCCGGATAATTGGTTATTACATGACAATTAAGGCAGAAAGCCCGATCGCAGTTCGCAAAGTTGCAGGTGCAACACCCCACGATTTAGGCGCACCCAATGAACACGTTTGGGAGAAAACCAACTACACCAGCTATCAAGACTGCAATTTGTGGAAAGATTTAGGTAGTGATTTTGTCTTGCAAGTATACCGTGATTTTCTGCTCACGGGTGCTGACGATGTAGAATTCTTGGCAGATTGCTGGGATGCGATCGTTCAAACCCTCGACTACCTGAAAACTTTTGATCTTGATGGCGATGGGATTCCCGAAAATTCCGGTGCGCCTGATCAAACCTTTGATGATTGGCGGTTACAGGGTGTCAGCGCTTATTGTGGTGGGTTATGGTTAGCGGCGTTAGAGGCTGCGATCGCAATTAGCGATATTTTATTAACTCACAAACTTGGCAATCTTGGCGTCTTGGCGGTTCAAAAATCAACCTATGAAGCTTGGTTAAAACAATCTCGCCCTATTTACCAAGAAAAACTCTGGAATGGGCAATATTACAAACTTGATAGTGAAAGTGGCTCCGATGTAGTCATGGCAGATCAATTGTGTGGACAATTTTATGCTCGTCTGCTGGACTTACCAGATATTGTACCGAGCGATCACACCCTCTCTGCTCTAAAAACTGTTTATGATGCGTGCTTTTTGAAATTCTGCAATGGTGAGTTTGGTGCTGCTAATGGTGTTCGTCCTGACGGTTCACCAGAAAATCCTAAAGCTACTCATCCCCTAGAAGTCTGGACGGGGATAAACTTTGGACTGGCGGCTTTTCTTGTGCAGATGGGAATGAAGGATGAAGCATTGAAATTGACGCAAGCTGTAGTGCAACAAATTTATGACAATGGTCTGCAATTTCGTACCCCTGAAGCTATCACTGCAACTGGTACTTTCCGCGCTAGCACTTACTTACGGGCAATGGCGATTTGGGGAATTTACTTAGTTATTAATTAATTGATTGGCTATTAGACATCTCCGAAAATGGATGTAGAGACGTAGCACTGCTACGTCTCTACAAGGTTTCTGGATAACGCAGCCCTGGCTGGCTAAATGTAGTATGTAGTGGCCAAATTTAGCTTATCTTCATCTGAGAAAACAGAATCTAGATTTGTGATTTTATTTTCCGAGTGTTTCCGGAAGCGAAGCAAAATTTCAGTAATGGTAAGAGTTGAAGGATTAATAATTCAAGACTACTCTTTCAAAAAATGCAACTATTACTAGCTTTAGCCATAAATCTGAGAAATGATCTGGAATTAATGTGATGAAAAACACAGTTAATTGCGTTTTACATAGGCTAGCCGAATGATATAAAACCAAATCAGTAAAAGAATTATCAACTTTTTTGTTCTGTAAATACCCACCTTGCACAAGTTAGTAAGTTTACCCAAAAAAGCTTAATTAACCATGAACTCCTCTTCGCCATTAAGAGTTCAGGGAGATGTGAAATATATAACTAATCAGCAGTCTCCCACTCCAGAAGTACCTATCCTCAAATTTTCGAGATTAGTTGCAGAGGATATAAACCTAGAATTGGAATTTAGGCAAGTTTGGCTTCCCCGTGAGTTTCAACCAGACGATGAGCTAATTATCTACGGTATAGATAAGAAAACTCAAGACAATAGAAATTTTTTGTACTTAGTTTACCAAAGTCGAGTAACGATAGTTGGGCTTAACACAACTATTGGACAAGAAGTTTCAACTGACTCGCTCTTGGAAATGTTAGTAGTAAGGGCGAGTCTTAGCGAGGTGGACTCATATTATAACCCGTGGGTAGCTCATTGGCAAGTAATTTATTATTTACTTGTCTGGCGAGTTCAAGGCGATCGCATATTAAGTAATTCAGCTATAGGCAAGAAATGGCTTTCGCATCCACAATTTGAGGCTAGGAGGACAGCATATACCCTACTTTTAAACTTTACGGAAAACTTGAATGCCCCCAAAGGTGAAAAACTTACCTTCAATCACTATTGGCAAACATTGTGGTATTACCGAAAATTACTCAGACAAATTATTCTTACTTCATTCGTTTGCACACTGATTAAGGATCCAGCAATTCTGATTTTGAACGAAGAGACTAGTACCTTAAATATCGATTTTACACGTAAATTTAAACAGAAATTAACCCAATCTATCAAGCTTCTATTATCTTCATAATGTCGATCATATCCTTGTTACAAACAGAGGTATCTTCTTCAAGCAAGGCATTTATCAATAACTCATAGCGATTGGTGATTTATATTACCATCTAGACCAAATGCAGCGACATCTATAATTTTATATATAAAAAACATTAAATATTAATACGCATATAAACTGCTGCTTAATAAACGTAGCAATATTCTCTAGTAATTAGCTTTCTATATATTAGTTAATTAACTTAATCTATACAGGTTCAGCCTGCTACATTTTTTGTATCAGTATCTTATCGTTTGTCCTCACTTGAACTCAATTGATGATTATTGAAAACATATAATGCTAATAATAACTAATTATTTTTAAAATTTAGTTTATTTGTAAATTATTGATGATACTCATGAAATATCGATGAGCATTTTATAGCGATTTTATTTAGATAAGCTAAAGCTGTAGCCTTTCTAAATCAAGGCATACGAATATAAAAGACAACAATATTTTCTAATTGAGAATATCTTAAAGTATTTCCAATAAGTATGATTTTACTGTTTTATTAAGCTTTTATATATTGCTATTTTTAGAAGTTGTTTTACCTCCTAGTTAATGCTAATATTTTCTAGTGACTCGACAATAATAAAAGGTTTAAATTGATATTGCGTGAGGGGTCTTACCCCTCAGCAATTAGCAAAGGGGGTCAAAATTAAAAGTTGCACAATACGCATCTACATATCGAAGTATATTCAGTAAATTTAGCTTAATAATCTGCTAAATCTGTAGATGACATTAACAGTAAAAAATAGTATAAATACCAATAGTGTTGTTAATGCTCAAAGATAAATATTTTCTCAAATACCTAAAAAAATATGCAAACTTCCCGGAAAATGCTTAATTCAGCAGTAGTAAGAAATACAACCAATTGAACAGATAAAGTTGTTTGATTAGGAGTTGAAAACGGTCTATTAATTCTAAAAGCGATTAAACAGCTACAAAAAGGCTAGTGCAGCTTGTAAGCCTTAATCTAAATATCAACAATTGCAGAATCTCACCTAAATTACTTCATCCCAGGTAAATAAAAACTATGATGAATCAAGATATTGCAGGCATTACTAGTAACTTAGATAAGACAGTGAAGGCTCAACAATTTGACAAAGTAGTTGAGGCAATTCTTGCTGGTAAATATTCCTGGGCATGTGTTTTAATGCTGCGATTTGCCGGCTATAATCCTCTCCATTACATTCCATATCGCACCTACAATAGATTGCTAAAAGAAAACTCTAAAGCCGCTAGGGTAAATCAACAGCAAAGTGAAAACATAAAAATGCTGCAACATACTAATGATGCAGTATCTGATAATAATGGATCATCCAGTTGCTTAACCAAAATCAAAGATAGAGCTTATCTGGAAGTAGTCGGAAAGCAAAAAACAGAAATTCGTGGTGGTAGTTTAGATCAAAGATTGGCGCACCAAATTAACGAGCATCAATCAATAAAATCGCAAATGAAACCAGAAAGCACTCAAGATATTTCATTGAAAAGTTGTGGATTCAATTAAAAAGTACTTGGAATCAATAGGTTCTAGCCTAGATTTGATTGAGTGTATGAGAGCCTGCTATGCTAATTCAAAATTGTTAGCATGGCAGGTTTTCTATAGCAGTGATCAATTTGATATTGTTTAAAAAAATCTGCCAAAATGGCAAATATATACTGATGAGATTGGTAAACTAATAAAAAGTACAGTAAAAATTCAACCAAAATAGAGGTGATTGGCGGCAAGCAAGTTAATTTTAAATAATAAAATCAATGATTAGTTCTGACTATGGAAGAAATAAAACTGATTACAAAAGTAGTCAGCATTTCATGGAGTAAATAACTCCTACACCAAGACTGATGATTCAACCGTTGCTATTGGTGGTTCTATTTTCGAGAGAGTCTGAGCAAAGGAAATTTGGAGCGGTAGCTTCTCCCAATCCAAAGTTTATACAGCTTTTACCGACTGCAGACGGTGCGAGTAATGCTTGTAAAACTTTCTACACTTTGATTGGTGTTGCTTTAGTTAATAAAGCAAACGCTTAACACCAATACCGAGAACGGAAATAGAAAAGTTACGGTTAAATCCCTGTCGTGGCTAGTAGAACTAGTAGCTCATACGCTTCTCTTTCGACTATTGTAATCCTAGTCCTCCCAACCTGGATTATCTCTGCTTTCTAAATTTTCAATTTATATAGTAAGTACTGGAAGTTCAAAACTTGAATAGCTTCCAGTTTTTTATTTCTAAATAAAAATAAGGTGGGCAATTTGCCCACCTTATTTTTTGTGGAGTATAGTTGATTCAAAAATGAATTAAACCTTGGCTAATTCTGGGGTAGGACGCTTGCTGTTACGAATTGCTGTAATAGCCTCAGCATAATCCTTAGCATTAAATACAGCTGAACCGGCGACAACTGCATTAGCTCCCGCTTCCAAAACTTGCCAGGTATTATTTGCCTTCAATCCTCCATCCACTTCAATCCAAGGGTCAAGACCGCGTTCATCACACATTTGACGTAGCTTGCGGATTTTGGGTAATACACCAGGGATAAAGCTTTGACCACCAAAACCAGGGTTAACGCTCATAATTAGTACTAAATCGCACAATTCTAGAACGTATTCAATTAGCTCTAGAGGGGTACCAGGATTGAGTACAACTCCAGCTTTCTTACCAAGCTCTTTAATTTGCCCTAAGGTGCGGTGTAGGTGTGGGGAAGCATTATGCTCGCAGTGTACGGAGATAATATCAGCACCCGCCTTAGCAAATCCCTCTACATATTTTTCTGGTTCCACAATCATCAAGTGGACATCCAGTGGTTTGGTTGTAACCGGACGAATCGCCTCCACAATCAGAGGGCCTATCGTAATATTAGGTACAAAACGACCGTCCATGACATCAACATGAATCCAATCCGCTCCAGCCGCGTCTACGGCGCGAATTTCGTCACCCAGACGACTAAAATCGGCCGATAGGATAGATGGAGAAATTACAATGGGCTTTTGAGATAGGTTTTGGGTCATGGCTAGTGGGTTTTTAAGCGTCCTCGTCTGTACGCATTGTAACAAAACATTGAGCAAGACTCATAACTTTGATCCCGGCTTTTTTGGGGAGTGGAGAAGAACCAGTGGAGCAAGGAGCAGGGGAAGCAGGGGGAGAATAACTAATGCCATCTCCAATGACAAATGACCAATGAAAAATGACAAATGACAAATGACTAAAAAACTAACCTGGATAATTTGGGGATTAAGTGCTTCTTGTCTGAGTGCGCCGGTAATTGCTTCGGTTTTAGAATCTGCTTTAGGAACTAACGGCATTGATGCTCTGAAGCTACACCAAGCTCCTTATAATTTAATCGGTCGTAAGATTGCTATTGGTCAAGTGGAAATTGGCCGGCCGGGAATGTTTGGATGGGATAAGGCGGTGTCTAAAAATCGTGCCATATCTTTAGCGGCGGTGTTTTTACGCAATGGCCCAGCTAAGTCTAATAGCGGTGTTGACGCCCACGCCTACAATGTTGCTGGTGTGATGGTAAGTCGAGACAAAGCTTTGCCGGGAATTGCTCCGGGAGCGCGACTATATTCGTCTGCGGTGGGTTCAACTAAAAACATGGGTCAACCAGAAGAGTGTTTATCAGCCCAGCATATAGCACTACAAAATAGTGGCGATGTCCGTGCCATTAACTTTAGCTTTGGTGAACCTCTAAGCCGCGATCCTAGACCAGAGGCTACTTTAGACGGCAATGCTTTACTAACTTTATGTATTGACTGGTCTAGCCGTGTTCATGATGTTGTGTATGCGATCGCAGGCAACCAGGGTAAGGGTGGTATTCCCATTCCTACAGATAATTTTAACGCAATGAACGTGGCCTTTTCATCCCGTAGAGGGAGAGTTTTTAACAAAGTAGACGTGGCTAATCTGGCTGGTGCTAACCAAGGAGCGACCAGACGGTTAGCTGGCAAGGAATTTAATCTTGATGGGCGTCCCGCTATCAGTTTAGTTGCTCCTGGGAATAATATTCCCTTGATCAATCCAGATGGCAAATTGAAAAAGGTTACAGGTACAAGTTTTGCAGCGCCTCAAGTTACAGCTACTGTTGCTCTGTTGCAGGAATTGGCTGACAGACAGATGCGGACAAAACAACCCCACTGGAGCATCGATTCTCGGCGTCATCAAGTAATGAAAGCTGTATTGCTGAATTCAGGAGACAAAATTCTAGATAGTGGCGATGGCTTACGGTTGGGGATGACCCGAACCCTAATTGATAAACAAAATCAAAACTGGCTAGATTCTGATGCTTATAAAGATCCAAAGATTCCCTTAGATGCCCAAATGGGAGCAGGTCATTTAAATGTATTTCGTGCTTATCAGCAATTTAATGCCGGTCAATGGCAGCCATCATCTGCGGTGCCAGCTATTGGTTGGGATTATCGCACAGTAAATCTTGGAGCTTCTGTTGACTATATATTGGCAAAACCGTTAAAGCAGGGAAGTTTTGTTGCTGTTACCCTGAGTTGGGATCGATTAGTAGAACTCAACGATAAAAATCAAAACCAGCAATATGATGTGGGTGAAAATTTTCGCGATCGCGGCTTAAATAATCTCGACCTTTACTTAGTAAAAACCGATGCTCAAAATTCAGATACTGGTGCTGTTTGCTCATCAATCAGCCAAATTGATAGTGTAGAACATATTTTTTGCCCCGTTGCTGCTACTGGCAATTACAAAATCCGCGTCCAGTTTCGTCAAAAGTTTAATGAAGCGGCTCAACCCTATAGTTTAGCTTGGTGGAGTGTACCTATCAATTGAAAGAGGGATGCACAGCTTTGTCAACTTACAGCGTTTTCATCTATTTGAACAACGCTATCCTATTGGGGCGCAAGCCGTGCTTCCTTAGAAAAATTTCGTATTTCGTGAACCGAGAAACATGATTTTATCTTTAAAAATCAAGGACGGTGGTTCTTTTGTGATTAGGTAGTTTAGAATACTTTTATTGAAAAATACAAAAATTTCTGCAAATCGAGATTTTTTCTAATTCGCCTGTATAACTGCCTCTATTAGGAATTAGCAGCCTTAATAAGTTGTGTTTAATTCCTCCCAACTATTAACTTGCTGTTACAAAAACTGTAACAGTCCCATTTTTCTATTGAAGCAAATGCAATAGTTAATCATTGACACAGTGTCTGCGTCAACCATGAGCACAGATCGGGAATCTTTGGCAAGTGAGGTAGCAGAATGAATCGACAAAAATTTAGTGATGCAAAAGAAAATTTTCTGCAAAGACGTTACGGTGTTAGTCTGGGCAGACGTTATGCTCTAGCAGCTGCAAGTGTTGTTCTATTCAGCGTATTAGGATGTTCTCAAGTCGAGAGTAACAAAAGTGCCCTCGCCCAATCTAGTTTACCTCAGTCAGAAACTCCATTGCAAAAAAAAACAGTCAACTCTGATACAAGAATAGTTGAGTCTAGCAATAAGTTTGGCTTCAAACTATTTTCAGAAGTTCTGAAAGATGAGAAAGGTGAGAAGAATGTTTTTATCTCACCTTCGAGCGTCGCGATCGCTCTTGCTATGACCTACAACGGGGCTAGCGGCTCGACTCAACAAGCAATGGCAAAAACCCTAGAATTACAGGGGATGACTCTACCAGAAATCAACTCTTCTTACGCGGCGGCATTGAAACAGCTTTTAGACACTCAGGATGCGAAAGTGCAACTGAGCATTGCTAACTCACTTTGGGCAAATCAAGATGTTAGCTTTGCCCCAGACTTCCTCAAGAGAACGCAGGATTTCTATCAAGCTAAGGTCAGCAATTTAAACTTTAAAGATGCCGCCGCATCTACTATTATTAATAACTGGGTAGAAGAAAATACTAAGGGCAAAATTACTAAAATAGTTGAAACAATTCAACCTAATCAAGTGTTGTTTTTAATTAATGCCATATATTTTAAAGGTAATTGGAGTAACGAGTTTGATAAAAGTCAAACCGCTCAATACCCTTTTTACATCACATCTGGCAGACGAAAACAACACCCGATGATGTCGCAGGAAGGTAACTATAAATACTATGAGAGTGAACAATTTCAGGCAGTTAGTTTACCTTACGGCAAAGATGGAAAAGTTAGTTTTTATATCTTCCTACCCAAACAAAACTCTAACCTTAAAGCCTTCTATCAAGGCTTGAATATTCAGAACTGGGAAAAATGGATGACTCAGTTCAATGAACAAAAAGGGTTTATTCGCCTACCCCGCTTTAAAACAGATTACGACGTTACCCTAAATGATGCTTTGAAAACTTTAGGCATGGAAGAAGCTTTTAGCAGCAAAGCCAATTTTTCCGGCATGGGTAAAAATTTTGCCATTAGCCAAGTTAAGCATAAAACTTTTGTCGAAGTGAATGAAGAAGGAACCGAAGCGGCTGCGGCTACTTCAGTGGGAATCGTAACAACATCTTTGAGAGAAGAACCAGAACCATTCCGAATGATTGTTGATCGTCCCTTTTTCTGTGCTATTAGGGATAATCAAACGGGAAACATTTTGTTTATGGGTTCTATTATTGAGCCACAGTAAAAAATCCAAATTTCTTCATTTTGGATTTTGAATTTTAGATTTTGAATTTTGAATCTTGAATTGAATTCTAGGGTAATGTTGGTTCAGAAATACTCAGAGTATTTTTGGTGTCAGCTTTCGGGGGTTCTTTTGCTGCAACAGATGCAGTTATTTCCCCAATGGCACTGTCGTCTGTCTCGCTGGTTAGCGCTCCCGGACGTAAGGCGCTTAAAGCGGTCTTAATTACAACAGCTGTAGGTACTGCCACAATTACACCCAACAGCCCGCCAATTCTGGCCCCTGTTAAGACTGAGATTAAAATCCAAACCGGATTTAAACCAGTAAAGCTGCCTAAAATTCGGGGAGCAATTAAGTTTTCCAGAATTTGCTGTACAATTACTGCTGCTATCAAAACTCTCACACCCATTGAGAAATCTTGCAACGCTACCAATAATGTAGTCAAGGCGATGCCTACAGAACCGCCAAAGGGGATGAGAGCCATCAGACCAATAGTTAGACCAAATAATAGACCAAATGGCACCTTCAGCCACAAAAAGGTAGGAATGAGAGCTGAGGCCATACAGGTAGATAAAATTAGCTGGGTGATGAAGAAATTTTGAAAGCTTAGGCGGACTGTTTTCGAGAAAGGATCGCGAAATTTAGTAGGTAGCCATGCCACTAAACTTTGCCAGAGTTCACCCCCATGCTGTAAAAGGTAGAAAGTCAAAACCATCGTTAAGAGAATATCTAGCAGACTAGTAACTGTAACTACCGCCAGATTTAAAACTTGTCCAGCGATCGCTTGCAATTGTCCTTTGACGCGATCGTTGATTTGCACTACCAGAGCATCGAGGTTAATCGGTAAGCCAAAAGTCTCAGCTTTTTCGTTTAATATCATTAACTGAGAGCGTCCAGAGTCGATTAACTCTGGCAAACGAACCACCAGTTGTTGAGCTTGGGTAAGGGCCAGTGGAAAAAGTGTCACACCCAACGCTAATAAAATCGATAAAGCCAAGAGAAATACTAAAATAGCGACTTGCTCTCGCCTAGCGCCATGATGCTCCATCCAACTCACGGGGTAGTTGAGCAGAAATGCTAAGACTGAGGCTCCGACTAAAATGACTATGAGAGAATGGAAATAATCAAAAAATACTGAAAGTGCCCAACCATTAAGAACTAGTAGCGGCAGGAATAACGCGATCGCCCCGATTCGCGCTATTGGTGTGAATGTTTGCCACCAGTCGAGTAGCTTGCGTGTCTGCATTTTGAGCTGATTGAGGGATACAACTAAATGAAATCTTTCTTTACAGCTTATTATCTCTAACTATATGAGTCTTATTCATCCTTCTAGTTTAGGAGTTAGACTAACCCAAATGAAAAATTTTGAACCCAAAGAGCATGGAGAGCGGGGAGTAGGGACTGGGGAAGAAGCAGGGGAGCAGGGAGCAGGGAGCAAGGGAGAAGAATTTTCCTCCCTGCCCCCTGCCCCCTGCCCCTCTGCCTCTTTTGAATGCCCAATCCCCAAAACACAGCTACTTTTATATTTAATTCCGATCATCGGCTTTTTCCCCTCCTTGTGGACTCTCTATCGGGGCCAGGGGAGTCGCGAACAACTTGCTATTAGCCGTCTATCTATTACTTTGGCAGTTACTTGGCTGTTGGGATATTTTTTATTAGCTACCGGAGCAGCAACTTCAGATTTCTTTTCGCTACGTCTATTTATCCTGAATAGCTTTCTCACATCGGGTTACTTTTTAGTAAGTGTCTGGTTGATTTTGCGCCTGATGCAGGGTAAATCTGGGCGTTTACCTGGGTTTAGTAATTTAGCAGAACGAGTGTTCGGCAAGTACTTATCTTAATTTTTTAGGGTGATAAATTTTCAGTAATTTTACTTATTTCCGAAAAAATTACAGTTGATTTATCTATATATGTAGTCAATCCAGTTTATTATTGCCATACTTCAGTAAAACATATCCAGGTTAATCAAAAAAAAGGAAAAATGCTGCTATAAGTGTTGTGGTTGACACTACATTAAAAAAGTTAGCACTGATAATTAAGAGTTAGTTATTATGGGTTGATTTATCTGTATGTTTTTAGTCGGCAAATTTACAGAATTTGATTATTGAGTAAGTGTGAGGAAGTCTGTGACCATTCAAAGAAGTTCGGCGGAAGAAAATCAGTCGGGAAAAGCCTCAAAGTCCGGTAAAAGAATTTCCCTTTCCCATAAATCGAAATCAGGGCGTTGGCTGTGGTTTTGGGTAGGTATGAGTGGGATTGCAATGGTGTCAGCAACAGCAGGGGCGCTTTTGGCAGTGTCTTTAACCAGTACGCCTTTGCAACAAGCCCAGTTAAGTCCACAGGAGGAGGCAGCCTTTGATGGCGATCGCATTTCTGGAGGTGTGCTGCGATTTTCAGAATTAACTCGCCCAGTCAATCTCTTAGTTATGGGGATGAGCGTACTTCCCCCAGATGTCCAAAACCCTCCCGAAGAAACCAAAAACCTGAGATATCTGCCCCAGGTCAACTCCTTTGATGGACTTGCTGATGTGATGCTCTTGGTCAAATTTGATCCAGAGACGAAAAAAATAGTTATGCTTTCTGTTCCTAGAGATACCCGTACAGAAATAGAGGGGTATGGGGTGAAAAAAATTAATGCCGCCAATGTTGAAGGTGGGCCAGCTTTGACTGCCAGAACCGTCAGTAATCTCTTAGGTGGGGCGGGAATTGATCGCTATGTCCGAATTAACGTTCTCGGAGTTGCCAAGCTGATCGATGCTTTAGGAGGCGTAACAGTCTACGTCCCCAAAGATATGAAGTACCAAGATGATTCTCAGCATTTGTACATCAATTTGAAGGCGGGTAAGCAGCATCTCAGCGGCGAGCAAACACTGCAATTGCTGCGGTTTCGCCATGACGAACTCGGTGATATTGGTCGGATTCAGCGGCAGCAAATGGTCATGCGTGCCTTAATGGATCAAACACTAAACCCAGCTACTGTAGCTCAATTCCCTAAAGTTCTTGAGGTAGTGAAAGACCACATTGATACCAATTTGACGGTTGAAGAGTTACTGGCGCTAATGGGTTTTGGGGTGCGGACAAATCGCTCTAATATGCAAATGTTAATGCTGCCAGGTCGCTTTAGCGAAAAGAATGAGTATGACGCTAGCTATTGGTTGCCCAACAAAGATGGTATTGCCAAACTGATGTCTCAACACTTTGGTTTGGAATCAGAACAGGAACAGCAAATGGCTGATCCAGGCTCTTTGCGTGTAGCAATTCAAGATAGTACAGGTGGCGATCGCTCTAACCTGCGACCATTGATTAGAGCCTTGGAAAAATCTGGGTATCGCAACATCTATGTAGCTAAGGCATGGGGTGAACCTCTAGAGGTGACTCATATTGTCGCCCAGCAGGGAGATGGTGAAAGTGCCGAATTAATTCGTGACACTTTGGGATTTGGCGAAGTGCGTGTGGAAAGTACTGGCAACCTTGGCTCGGATATTAGTATCCAAGTAGGCCAGGATTGGTCGCAACAAAAAGCTATTTTAGAGGAGTTGCTGACGAAATAATTCGTATACTCGCCATTCGCGTAGCGTCTCATAGAGAAGGCGAGAAGCAAGCTACGTAATTCGTAATTAATTACACTGACATAAATGCTGCTGACAGGGAATTTACTACCTGGTTGAGTTCTTGAAGTTTAGCTGCTACTACACCATTGGTTAATAATTCTTCTGCCTTAGCCAAACCCTCTGGCATATCTCGACAAATACCACTCCGCCAGAGGTAAAATCCGCCATTCCACAAGGCTGTTTGCATTAATTCGCCTGGTTCACCTGCCAAAACTTTCTGAATATCCGCCACCAATTCTTCAGTAGTTCCAAGGGGTACGTTCTTGGTAGTAAAGCTGTAATCACGCGGTACGAGGTGCAATCGTTCTACCTCGTGGGATGCTACAGATGAAGATAAGCTGATAATCGCAGTGCGATCGCGCGGTAAGTCGCAACTACCTTCTAATCCTTTAACTAATGTAAATTTTGTTACTCCCCGCAGTCCCAGAGCTATTTTAAACATCCCTTCTGTCGGCGGATGAACAAACCCAGCAATTACGTGAGCATCACCAGCATAAGGACACCAAATTAGCTCCATTGTTGCTAAGGGGGGACGTTTGCCAAGTTGGTCGCGATACTCCCAAATACTGTTAGTTAAGGGGAAGTGCTGAGGGAGATAAATAAAGCCGATTCCCGTTTGCTCAAACACCTGCTGGGTTTTTAGTAGCGGTAGGGTAGTCCAATCGACTCCTAAACCTTGCCAAATATCTATTAGAGGTAAACCATACTTCGTTGGGAGGCGATTGCCACCGTGCATTACCACCGGTTGTCCAACTGCGGCGAGTAGTAAAGCTGTTACCGGACTAATTGGTGCTGTGCGTGTTCTCCCATCATAAGGGATGCCAAGAGCGATCGCTGGTCGCCGAGAGTCGAATGGTTGCAGTTTTGGCCCCAGTTCATCATAGGCATCCAACATTCCTGCTAACTCTTCCCCTGTAGGACGTTTGATTCGATGAGCAATCAAAAACGCTCCGATTTGGGCTGGTGTAGCTTCACCCAGCAGCATCATTTTAGTGGCGGTGGCTGCTTCGGTGCGAGTTAAGTTCTCGCCTGTGTGGTTTCCGCTACCTACTTTTTTGAGTAATTCCCTAAATACATTGCTCATTTGTGCTTTGTCCTACCCTGCGGGAAGCCGCAGACGCGTCTATGTCATTTGTCCATTGTCCTTTGTCATTTGCCATTTGTTCTTTGTAAATAACCGAAAATCACTAATGACTAATGACCAATGACTAATAACATTTAAGAAGCCGATCGCTGCTGATCAATTTGTAATGGGATATTTTCGCGCACGAGTTGCCAAAAGTGCTTGATGGGGGGAATTAGCAGCCGATCTTGAGTTGTTACCATTACTACCCGCCGAGTCAAACTGGAACCATCTGCTAAACCACTGTTACTATTGCTGGCTAAGGAACGAATCGCTAAGGTAGGGTCAAGACGTGCTTCTATTAATGCTGATTGAGGTAGTAAAGCTATCAGTTCTCCTTGGCGCACTACTCCCCGGAAGGCATCTAAGGTATTTACCTCTAAAGCTGCTTGGAGTTTAGCTTCCATTCGCTCAAATCTATCTTGTATTAAGCGCTGCATCCCATAACCATCTTTAAAAACCACTTGGGGATAACGAATTAGCTCCAACCAAGGAACGCATTCATATTGGGCTAGTGGATGATTGGCTGCGGTTAGAACTTCTATAGGTTCATCATAAAGTACTTCTACCACCATTTCTCTACCGGTGGTTAAAAAGCGATTATTCATCACAATTGCTAAATCCACCAATCCATCCTTAAGGACTTTCAGGGCGCGATCGCTTCCCAATGAAGTCACCCGCAATTGCACATCTGGATAATCATGGCAAAACTTTTGCAACACTGGAGGTAAGTAAGATCCACATAGAGAGTGAATCGCGGCAATGCAAAGTTCTGGCTGCTTCCCAGCAATTAAATCAGCTAATTCTTCTGTGGCTGTCTGCCATTCTTGGCAAATTTTGCGGACACGGGGTAGTAAACATTCACCTCCCAGCGTCAATTTTGCATGACTATTTCTATGAAATAGTTCTACACCTAAATCTGCTTCCAATGCCTGAATTTGGCGACTAATGGTCGATTGGGTAACACCAGATGTTCGCGCTGCTTGTTGAAAGCTGCCGGTTTGTGTGATCGCCAGAAAGGCTTGCAACTGCTCTAGGCGCATTTTTATGTAGCCTGAATTACATTTATAGCTTTCATTAAGTTAACGGTTTTTTATCCACAATTTAGTATAGTTTGTTACAGTAGTTTTTCTCTAATTTACATTTAAGTAAATCAGGTTTTACCGCCTTTTTCGTCAATTGTAGAGATTAGTTTCAGAATCTCGCTCAATTATCGCAGTAAAGGTTTTCATAAAGTTGGTCAGTGGCAATAATATGCTTTAGATCATAGCCGGACAATCACCTGTTCATAGTAGAGGAAGAGTCCGGCCTCCAATTTGACAGAAATTACCACTCAGCTAAAGCGATCGCTATTCCTTGTTGCAAATCTGCTAAGAGTGAAACATCATTGGCTAATTGCAGCAATTGTTGATGTGCAACTTCCCCATCCAAATTTTTCAGTGCAGCGATCGCGTGTAGTCTTACCGATGCATTAGGATCAGCTAGCAGCGAAATCAATGGTTCAATAGCTTGTATTTCACCTAACTGTCCTAAAGACAAAGCGATCGCACTTTTTACATTAGCAATCTCTGTGGCTGGATGTTGCGATTGTAATATTTGCAATAATATTTCTGCGGCTTGTGTAGTTTGCGGCTTTTGCACTCGCCCCAAAACTGTAACAATTTCTTGCCAAAGTGTCTCTGAAGTGCTTTGACTAAATGCTGTTTGCAAATATTTCAAACTGGATGGTGTTCCCACCCAAACCAAAGCGCGGATGGTTTCTAATTGCAGTGGTAGCGGTGTATGGAGTGAAATTAGCAGATCAAATAAATGTTTTGTAGCGTCATCACTACGCATTCTGGAAAGAGAAACTGCGGCTGCACAACAAACATCAAGATTAAAGTCGTAAAGCTTGGGTTGTAGTCTCGTCACCAAATCTAAGGCTTCGCGTAAGTCGGGGCGAAAACCTAAACCAAGAACTGCTGCACGCCTGACTGTAGCAGCGATATCATCCAAAGCGTTTAACAAGATTGGTGGTACACGTTCATCATGAAAACTGCTGAGGGCTTCAATTGCAGCTGTGCGGATTGTTGCTTGTGAATCTTGCACTACACTCAACAGAGGTGTGATGGTTTCTGTTTGGGGAATGCAGGAAAGCGATCGCACTGCTAAAAGTCGTGTATCTTCATCTAATAAAAGTTCAGAAAGTGCTGCGATCGCAACAGTACCCATTTGCCCTATTGCTGTAGCTGCGATCGCTTTGAGTTCTTCATCCTCATCAGTTTTCAACAATTCAACTAAGGGTGCGATCGCTTCTGGGTGCTGAAATTCGCCTAAAGTTCTTGCTGCATACCAGCGTAATTCTTCCTCTGCATCTTCGTCTTCTAATATTTCAATTAGTGGTGGGATAGCAATACTTCCCAAGCGAGTCAACACCTTGGTGATTTCCCAACGCTGTTGAAAATCCCCTATCTCTAAGATTGAAAGTGTTAATGCCAGCAGATATTTTTGATTTTTAACTATCTCTGGATCTTCAGAGTCTGTCCCTAAAATTAATTGTTGTAAATATTCAATTAGTGATGACCAATCAGCCGTATCATGTGCTGTCTGGGCTTGCACTAAAAGCTGGTTGATATTACTCACGATACTCTAAATTGTATTGTTTAACTTGGCTTGACTACAACTGAATCACCCTCAATTTTGACGGCGTAAGTTTTAAGCGCTTCTGTTGCTGGGCCTCTTTGCACTTTACCGTCAATTCCAAATTCCGAACCATGACAGGGACAGACAAGTTTTTTTGCGTCAGCTTTCCATCCCACCGTACAACCTGAATGAGGACAGCTAGGGTTGACAGCAGCCAGATTTTCGGATTTAGATTTGCCGACTACCAACACAGGCCCAGCAGATGAATTTTTCACCAACAATTGACCTGTTTTATCTAATTCTGCTGAGGTTCCTACTGTTTGCCAATCCCCAGATGCTGAATTTGTGCCAGAAGAACAGGCTGCGATCGCTATAGGTAGAGAACTCGCTATCCCACCCAAACCTACCCAATTAATAAAATCACGACGTTTCATAGGTGCTGAAATGATATTTAAGTTTTAGCTAACATCTGCTACTCAATTTTGGATTCAGAATTGATCTACAGTAATCCAAAATCTCTTTGATCATTTCAAATACCTTTCATTAAGCGCTTTGCGTGGCTCATTGGCTGGCTTTGATGCAAAAAATGCATATATTTTATTCATTTTCAGCAATTTTACCAAAAAACCGTAACAATTTATACGATTTTAACATAAATCTGGCTTTAACTTATGAGTATCGAAATTGTTACATGAACATTATCTAAACCTGCTTGACAAATTTCCAAGATGTAAATGGCAACAAGTTTTTCTTAACTAATCACGGATTTGGAGTTTCGCTTTGGAATGCTCTTAAGTAAAAATAATCAGCCATAAGCAAATATTAAGTTTTTATTTCCTAACCCTCGTAGATACAACACTTGATGGAACCACGGGTTGATTGATATTGACCAAGCATCATCACAAGTTCTCACTAGATTCAGTAATTTGCATTGAGAGTCAGATCATGACAGACACAGCAACTACCACTACTAGCCTCAATAAGTTCGAGAAATTCAAGGCGCAAAAAGATGGACTCGCCATCAAGAGTGAGATAGAGAAATTTGCCGCCTTGGGTTGGGAGGCAATGGACGAAACAGATCGAGATCATCGGCTCAAATGGGTGGGTGTGTTTTTTCGCCCAGTCACCCCAGGTAAGTTTATGATGCGGTTGCGGATGCCTAACGGTATTCTCACAAGCAGTCAGATGAGTGTTTTAGCCCAAGTGGTGCAGCGTTACGGAGATGATGGTTGCGCTGATATTACTACGAGACAGAATATCCAATTACGGGGGATCAGAATTGAAGATTTACCAGATATCTTTAATAGATTTCACGCAGTTGGTTTAACCACTATCCAGTCAGGGATGGATAACGTCCGCAACATCACAGGTGATCCTGTAGCAGGATTGGATGCAGATGAGTTGTACGACACACGAGAGTTAGTACAGCAAATTCAAGATATGCTCACCAATAAAGGCGAAGGGAACCCAGAGTTTAGCAACTTACCACGGAAGTTTAACATTGCGATCGCAGGTGGAAGAGACAATTCAGTTCATGCTGAAATTAACGATTTAGCTTTTGTCCCGGCATTTAAGGAAGGGAGTGAAGACTGGGTACTAGGTGCTGGACAAGAATTTTCCCAATCACCAATCTTTGGCTTCAACATCGTTGTCGGTGGCTTTTTCTCAGCTAAACGTTGTGAAGCGGCGATTCCTCTGAATGCTTGGATACTTCCCGAAGATGTAGTAGCTGTATGTAGAGCCGTTTTGGAAGTCTTTCGCGATCATGGTTCGCGTGCTAATCGGCAAAAATCCCGCCTAATGTGGCTAATTGATGAATGGGGTGTAGAAAAGTTTCGAGCAGAAGTAGAAAGCCGTTTGGGTAAATCATTGTTATCCGCAGCAGCAAAAGACGAAATCGACTGGGAAAAACGCGACCATATTGGGGTATATAAACAAAAACAAGCAGGATTGAATTACGCAGGCTTGAACATTCCCGTCGGTCGGTTGTATGCCGAAGATATGTTTGAAATCGCTCGTCTAGCCGAAGTTTACGGCAGTGGTGAAATCCGCGTCACGGTTGAGCAAAATATCGTTATCCCGAACATTTCTGACTCGCGGTTAGCAACATTTTTAACAGAGTCTTTGCTAGAAAGGTTTTCTATTGATCCAGGTTTGCTGACGCGATCGCTAGTATCTTGCACAGGCGCACAATTTTGCAACTTTGCCCTCATCGAAACCAAAAACCGCGCCCTGGCAATGATTAAAGCCTTAGAAGAAGATTTAACCTTCACCAATCCAGTCCGAATTCACTGGACAGGTTGCCCCAACTCTTGCGGACAGCCTCAAGTTGCAGATATTGGCTTGATGGGAACTAAAACTCGTAAAAATGGCAAAACCTTGGAAGGCGTTGACATATATATGGGTGGCAAAGTTGGCAAAGATGCTCATTTGGGAACTTGCGTTACCAAAGGCATACCATGCGAAGATTTACAGCCAGTATTGCAAGATTTATTAATCAAAAATTTTGGGGCAAAACTCAAGCAAGAAGCTTTAGTAATTAACAGTTAGTAAGTAGCTGGGGAGCATGAAATAGAAAATAAAATCCTAGTTCGTAGTGAGTGAGCAAAGTTTATTAGAACTAAAGTACTCACTACAAACTTGAATTTATTTACGCCTCGTTACTGAATTGGTAGTGCTTAATAAATGACAAATAATAAAGGACAAATGAAAAATATTTCGCGTAGAAAATTTATTTTAACCACCACTACTGCGGCGGCGGCTTCTATTCTGGCTCATGGTTGTTCTTCCGGTAGCAATACAGCGTCAACAGGTGGTGACACACCCTCTGCGGCTCCGGCTGCCAATGTCTCTACAGTAGCGAATGCGCCAAAGGTAGAAACAACCAAAGCCAAATTAGGATTCATTGCTCTAACTGATGCTGCTCCCCTAATTATTGCTAAAGAAAAGGGTTTCTTTGCCAAATACGGCATGACTGATGTTGAGGTCATCAAACAAAAATCTTGGCCTGTCACCCGTGATAACTTAAAAATTGGTTCATCTGGTGGTGGTATTGATGGCGCACACATCCTCAGCCCCATGCCTTATTTGATGACCATTAATGACAAAGTGCCAATGTATCTTTTGGCAAGATTAAATACTAATGGTCAGGCTATTTCTGTTGCCAATAAATTTAAAAACCTGAATGTAAATTTAGAAAGTAAGGCGCTGAAAGAAGCCGCGAGTCTTGCCAAAGCCGAGCAAAAATCCTTGAAATTTGGTATGACCTTTCCTGGCGGCACCCACGATTTATGGATGCGCTATTGGCTGGCGGCTGGCGGTATTAATCCAGATCAAGATGTGGTTTTATCACCTGTACCACCACCACAAATGGTGGCGAATATGAAAGTCGCTACTATCGACTCTTTCTGTGTAGGAGAGCCTTGGAATGCTCAATTGGTAAACCAAAAATTAGGCTATTCAGCTTTAGTTACAGGCGAGTTGTGGAAAGATCATCCAGAAAAAGCCTTTGCGATGCGGAAAGATTGGGTTGATCAAAATCCTAATGCTGCACAGGCATTGTTGATGGCAGTTTTGGAAGCTCAACAATGGTGCGATCGCGCCGAAAATAAAGAGGAGATGTGCAAAATCTGTTCTGACCGTAAATACTTTAACGTTGCTGTTGCAGATATTTTAGAAAGGTCTAAAGGCAATATTGATTTCGGCGATGGACGGACTGAGAAAAACTTTTCACATCCGATGAAATTCTGGGTAGATAACGCTTCCTATCCTTTCAAGAGTCATGATATTTGGTTTTTAACAGAAGAAATTCGCTGGGGCTATTTACCAAAAGATACTAAAGTTCAAGAAATAGTTAATCAAGTGAATAAAGAGGACTTGTGGAAAAAAGCAGCTAAAGCTATTAATGTTGCTGATTCTGAAATTCCTAAGAGTAGTTCTCGTGGAGTTGAGACTTTCTTTGATGGTGTGAAATTTGACCCAGAAAAGCCAGAAGAATATTTGAAAAATTTAAAGATTAAGAAGGTTTGATGAAGCGTTTAGTGATAATCAAAAATCCAACGTAATCTTAGTTGTTAGCGAGATACTTCTCGCTAATAGCAAGGTTTTCTAGAACTGAAGTCCTTACTACAAACTTTAATTTTTTACGCTCGGCTACATAATAAAGGGAACTGGAGAAAAAAGGTAATGGCAGCTATCCTTGGAAGTCGCAATTTTAGAAAAAGTAACCGCAAACATCTCAATAAATTAGTTTCGCAAAAAATTGTGCCGCCACTGGTAGCATTAGCTATATTTTTAGTGATTTGGCAACTGGTTTGTTTAACTCCTAACTTTGGTTTACCTGGTCCAATAGAAACATTCTCAGAAACTTGGGATCCTTTTATCATTAATCCATTTTTCGATAATGGTGAAAGTGATAAAGGTTTGGGCTGGCAAATACTTAGTAGTTTAGGACGAGTCGCTTTAGGTTTTTCGCTAGCAGCAATTGTTGGCATTGTATTAGGAATTTTCATTGGTGCTAACAAGTTACTCTATAATGCCGTAGATCCTATTTTCCAAGTGTTGCGGACAGTACCGCCTCTAGCATGGCTACCAATTTCTCTGGCAGCATTTCAACAAGCGAATCCTTCAGCTATTTTCGTAATTTTCATTACATCCATTTGGCCGATTGTGATTAACACCACGGTGGGCGTGCAACAAATTCCTCAAGACTATGTAAACGTAGCTAGAGTTTTACGTTTGAAAGGATTAAAGTATTTCCTCAAAGTTGTGTTTCCTGCAACTGTTCCTTATATATTCACAGGGTTACGCATTGGCATTGGTTTATCTTGGCTAGCAATCGTTGCAGCAGAAATGTTAGTCGGCGGCGTGGGAATTGGTTCATTTATTTGGGATGCTTACAACACAACCACAGAAACTAACTTAAGCGAAATTATCCTCGCACTAATTTATGTTGGTTTGGTCGGCTTAATTCTAGATAGAATGGTTGGCTTTATAGCTAGCAAAGTTGTACCCGAATAACAAAAGTAGTCGCTAGTAAGAACAAATGACCAAGGACAAATGACAAAGGACTAATGACCAATGACTACTTTTGTTGAAGTTGACCACATTGACCGTGTATTTGAACTTCCGAATGGCGGCAAATATATTGCTCTAAAAAATATTGAGTTGAAAATCCAACAAGGGGAATTTGTTTCTCTAATTGGACATTCTGGTTGTGGTAAGTCTACTTTGCTCAACATCATTGCAGGTTTAGATAGAGCAAGTGTTGGAGGTGTGACGTTGGAAGGGCGGGAAGTTAGAGAACCCAGTCCAGATCGGATGGTTGTGTTTCAAAACTACTCTTTGCTGCCTTGGTTAACAGTACGGGAAAATATTGCCCTAGCTGTGGATGAAGTGTACAAGGATAAGCCCAAAGGCGATCGCAGAAGCATTATCGAAGAACATATCGATATGGTGGGGCTGCGTCTGGCGGCGAATAAACGTCCTAGCGAGTTATCTGGAGGAATGAAACAACGGGTAGCGATCGCTCGTGCCTTAGCAACCCGCCCCAAGTTATTACTGCTAGACGAACCCTTTGGGGCGTTGGATGCCCTAACACGGGGTAGTTTGCAAGAACAACTGATGAAAATTTGCAACGAACACAACGTTACTTGTGTGATGGTGACACATGACGTAGATGAGGCGCTTTTATTGAGCGATCGCGTTGTCATGCTCACTAATGGCCCAGAAGCTCATATCGGGCAAATTCTCGAAGTGCCGATTCCTCGCCCGCGTCAACGCTTGGAAGTCGTCAAACATCCCAGCTACTACAGTCTGCGGAATGAAATGATTTACTTCCTTAACCAACAAAAGCTGGTTAAGAAACGCAAAGCAGAGCAGACTTCAGCACCAGTAGCCATATCCCGCAACGGCTTAGAAAAAGTCAATTTAGAAATTGGCTTTATGCCTCTGACTGATGCTGCACCCTTAATCGTTGCTCAAGAAAAAGGCTTCTTTGCCCAGTACGGTTTAGAAAATATCACCCTCACTCGTGCCAATACCTGGAAGGAAATAGCTCAAGGGGTTGTTACTGGCAAATTAGATGCAGCCCAAATGCTGGCGGGAATGCCCTTAGCCCTAACTTTGGGTGCTGGTGGTAAAAAACCAATTCCTATAATCAATGCCCTAAATATCTCTCGCAATGCGAACGCCATTACCTTAAGCAAAAGATTATATAGCCAAGGTGTCAGAAATCTGGCTGGCTTAAAAACAGCAATTAACGCTGCTCCCGACCAAATTCTAACTTTGGGTGTAGCTCACTCTACTTCAATGGTGAACCTAATCCTGCGTTATTGGCTGGCGGCTGGTGGCATCGATCCCGATCGAGATGTCAGCTTAACGGTGATTCCACCAATGGAAATGGTTTCTCAACTCAAAGCCGGAAATATTGACGGTTACTGTGCTGGAGAACCCTGGAATTATCTTGCTGTTCATCAAGACTTAGGCTTTGTTGCCGCCACAGCTTTGGAAATTTGGTCAGGACAACCGAAAAAAGTGTTGGGAGTGCGGGAAGATTGGGCGCAGAAATATCCAGAAACTTATCTTGCTCTGCTTAAAGCACTGTTAGAAGCTTGTAAATACTGTGATGATTTCCGCAACCGCGAGGAAATTTTAGAAATAATCTGCCGTCCTGAGTACTTAGACATAGATCCTTTATATGTTCGTCCTGGTTTCGTCGATCGCTACGATCGCGGCGACGGTACAGAACCACAAGAATTCAAAGGATACAACCAGTTTTATCTCAATCAAACCAACTATCCCAACCGCACTGAAATTTTATGGATGGCCACTCAGATGGCACGTTGGGGTTTAACACCCTTCCCGAAAAACTGGGTAGAGGTAATTGAAAGAGTCTGTCGCACAGACATATTTGGTGCTGCTGCCCGCGAACTCGGCTTACTCGATATCGGAGAAGATGACCCTGTTCACTTATTTGATGGGAAAGTTTTTAACCCATCAGAGCCGATAGAGTATCTCAAAAGCTTGGAAATTAAACGGCAAATACGTATTGAAGAAGTATTTCTTTAGTCATTGGTCATTTGTGACTGACAAATAACAAACTACCCATAGATAAACTTACGATGCAAATAGTAAACAGAAATACCCAAATTAATAAACTGCAAACGAAAAAAGCAGAAGATTTTTTGGTAATTGAAGGTGTAAGCAAAATTTATCCAACTTCTGAAGGCCCTTACACTGTGCTGGATGGAGTTGATTTGAAAGTGCGCGAGGGTGAATTTGTTTGCATAATCGGTCACTCTGGCTGCGGCAAATCAACTTTGCTCAACATGGTTTCCGGGTTTAACACTCCCACCGATGGTATTGTCCTGCTGCAAGACAAACCCATCACCGAACCGGGCCCAGACCGGATGATGGTATTCCAAAATTATTGTCTACTGCCTTGGCTGAGTGTCTTTGATAACGTTTATCTGGCTGTTGATTCGGTGTTTCCGAAAAAACCCCAGGCAGAAAAACGGGCGATCGTTAGAGAACATTTGGCAATGGTGGGACTTACAGAAGCGGCTGACAAGAAACCCAATCAGCTTTCTGGTGGGATGAAACAGCGAGTTGCGATCGCTCGCGCCCTTTCCATCCGTCCGCAAGTCTTGATTCTCGACGAACCCTTTGGGGCATTAGATGCCATCACAAAAGAAGAATTACAAGAAGAACTCTTGCAAATCTGGCGTGAACATCAAGTCACCGTACTAATGATTACTCATGACATCGATGAAGCGCTTTTCCTCGCAGACAGAGTTGTGATGATGACTAACGGCCCATCTGCTCACATTGGTGAAATCCTGAATATTCCCTTCTCCCGTCCCCGCAATCGCCGCCGCATCATGGAAGACCCAGAATACTACAACCTGCGGAACTACGCTCTAGACTTCCTCTTCCGTCGATTTGCTCACGCTGACGACTAACTACCGCTTCACGGAGTCATTTGTCAAGAGTAGACGCGATTAATCGCGTCTCTACAAGAACCAAGGGTCATTAATTATTTTCTTCCCTTACCTCCCCTGCCTCCCCTGCCTCCCCTGCTCCCCCTGCTCCCCCTGCTCCCTCATCTCCCCCTGCTCCCCTACCGTCCTCTTCAATTAGGAAGATTGCAATGCTTAAAGGATTATTTTCATTCAGCGATCGCTACCGCATCTTACATCAAACTTGGTTTGCCTTCTTTCTCACCTTTGTCTGTTGGTTTAACTTCGCCCCCTTCGCTACAACCATTGGCAAAGAACTAAGTTTAGCGCCTGAACAAATCAAAACTTTGGGCATCTGTAACCTCGCTCTTACGATCCCTGCACGGCTCATTATTGGGATGCTTCTGGATCGTTTTGGTCCCAGAATCACCTATTCAATGCTGCTAATGTTTGCGGTTGTTCCTTGTTTGGCAACGGCACTAGCGCAAGACTTTAATCAACTAGTCATCAGTCGTTTGTTGATGGGAATTGTCGGATCTGGGTTTGTCGTGGGTATCCGCATGGTGGCTGAATGGTTCCAGCCGAAGGAGATGGGAATTGCTCAAGGAATTTATGGCGGTTGGGGCAACTTTGGGGCTTTTGGTGCAGAGTTTGCCTTACCGATACTTGCAGTTTCTACTAGCTTTTTTGCTGGTGGTGCTTCTAACTGGCGGTTTGCGATCGCGCTTACAGGGATAATTACAGCCATTTACGGCGTAATTTATTACAACAGCGTTCAAGATACACCCACAGGCAAAGTCTACAAGAAACCGAAGAAAAATGGTTCCCTAGAAGTGACCAGCATCAAAAGCTTCTGGGCGCTGATTGCCTCGAATTTTGGTTTGATTTTCGCTCTGGGTTTATTAGCTTGGCGTTTAGAACAAAAGAATATTCACTTTCTAACTTTAAGCCAGATGTATCTGGCTTGGTTGCTATTAGCAGGATTGTTTGCTTACCAAAGTTACCAAGCTTGGCAGGTAAACCGAGAACTTCTAAGTGGTAAAAAAACTTACGCTCCATCGGAACGCTTTCAATTTGGTCAAGTAGCTTTACTAGAATTCACTTACATAACTAACTTTGGCAGCGAATTGGCAGTTGTTTCTATGCTCCCGGCATTCTTTGAAAAAACCTTTGCTTTAGAGCATGTTGTAGCTGGAATGATTGCTGCTACCTATCCGTTCTTAAATTTGGTTTCTCGTCCCAGTGGTGGCTTAATTTCTGATAAATTTAGCTCCCGTAAATGGACAATGACAATTATTAGTATTGGTATTGGTTTTAGTTATTTGACGGCACATTTTATTAATGGTAACTGGCCGATTCCCCTAGCGATCGCAGTTACAATGTTTGCCGCTTACTTTGCCCAAGCTGGCTGCGGTGCAACCTACAGCATCGTACCCCTAATTAAAAAAGAAGCCACTGGACAAATCGCCGGGAACGTCGGAGCTTACGGTAATTTTGGCGGCGTAGTTTATCTGACAATTTTTAGCTTAACCGACGCTCCAACACTTTTTACCACAATGGGTATAGCAGCTTTAGTCTGCGCTTTTATGTGTGCCTTCTTCCTCAAAGAACCAAAAGGTTCCTTTGACGCCGCCTTCGAAGGTGAAGTACCAGAAACCGCAACTAAAAAAACTATTTTCTTAACTGAAGAATAATCAACTAAAGGATGAAGTAGTGAAATTAACTATCAAATTTAAGTTAGGTAACTTTACACTTCATCCTTCCATAGCAATCTTAATTCATGAAAATCTCTTTTTTTCTCTCTCCGCTCTTGGCGTCTCGCAGAGGAGATGCCAAGGACGCAAAGGAATAAGAGTTTCAAAGAGTTTTTGCGTAACAGACAAATTTTTCAAACTGCCGCTACATCTGAGGTTGCTCAATCAAAATAACAAAATGGTACAACTGCCATGAGTGAATTTACCAAAACCCTTTGTCCCTACTGTGGTGTTGGCTGTGGTTTAGAAGTTTCACCTCCAGCCCAACATAACAAAGCAACTAATCGAGATAGCCAAGGTAATCCAATTTGGCGAGTGCGCGGTGATAAAGCCCATCCATCTAGCCAGGGAATGGTTTGCGTCAAAGGCGCAACGATCGCAGAATCTTTAGATAAAAATAGATTACATTACCCAATGGTACGAGACTCTTTAGATCAAGAGTTTCGGCGCGTTAGTTGGGATGAAGCTTTCGATATGATCACCAAGCGCATTCAAACCGTGCGCTTCACCCAAGGGCCAGAAGCCTTATGTATGTATGGTTCCGGTCAGTTTCAAACTGAGGATTATTACATAGCTCAGAAACTGTTGAAAGGCTGTCTGGGTACTAATAACTTTGATGCTAACTCTCGCTTATGTATGTCTAGTGCGGTGGCTGGCTACATTCAAAGCTTTGGCTCAGATGGTCCGCCCTGCTGTTACGATGACCTGGAGTTAACTGACTGTGCATTTTTAATTGGTACTAATACAGCCGAATGTCACCCCATCGTTTTTAATCGGCTGGCAAAATATCACAAAAAGAACCGCAAAGTCAAAATGATTGTGGTCGATCCCCGGCGCACACCAACCGCAGAAGCCGCTGATTTGCATTTAGCGATTCGTCCCGGTACAGATATCGACTTATTAAACGGCATTGCTCACTTGTTGATGCGCTGGGACTACATCGACACCATGTTCATGGAGGACTGCACTAGCAACTTTCCCGCTTATGCGGAAGTGATTCGCCACTATCCCCCAGAAATAGTAGCTCATCGATGTGGAATCAGCATTGAAGATTTAGAAACAGCAGCTCGCTACTGGGGTGAATCACAACGGGTACTGTCTTTATGGTCAATGGGTGTGAATCAATCCTCAGAAGGGACGGCTAAGGTAAGAACTATCATTAACCTGCACCTGATGACTGGACAGATTGGTAAACCTGGGGCTGGTCCTTTTTCCCTTACTGGTCAACCAAACGCAATGGGAGGGCGGGAAGCCGGAGGTTTGGCGCATTTATTACCAGGTTATCGGGTGGTGAAAAATCCGCAGCACCGAGCAGAAGTTGAGCAGTTTTGGGGACTCAAGCCGGGACAGATTTCGCCCAATCCCGGTTTGACTGCTTGGGATATGATTACTGGCTTGGAAAATGGTGCTGTAGGGTTACTGTGGATTGCAGCTACTAATCCAGCTGTGAGTATGCCAGATTTAGAACGGACGAAAAAAGCATTATTGCGATCGCCTTTCACTATTTACCAAGACGCATATTATCCTACAGAAACCTCTGCTTACGCTCATGTTCTGCTACCAGCAGCCCAGTGGGGTGAAAAAACTGGTGTAATGACAAACTCCGAACGGGTGGTAACTTTGTGTCAAGCATTTCGCCAACCGCCAAGAGAAGCTAAAGCCGATTGGGAAATTTTTGCTGAAGTTGGACGTAGATTAGGTTTTGAGAAAGAGTTTGCCTTTGCTAACTCCGCCGAAGTTTATGCTGAGTTTGTCCAACTAACTAAAACTCGTCCTTGCGATATGACGGGTATCAGTCACGCACAATTACAAGCTGAAGGGCCGACTCAATGGCCTCATCCTGAAGAGAGCAGAGGGAGTAGAGGAGCAGGGGAAGCAGGGGGAGAAACCTCTCAAAAGCGGTTATATACTGATTTGCGCTTCCACACTCCTGACGGACGCGCTCGATTTGGGGCATATTACTCAAAGGGACTGGCGGAACCACCAGACCCAGATTATCCTTTTGTGCTAACTAACGGGCGACTTTACGGACACTGGCATACCCAGACACGCACCGGCCGAATTGAAAAGATTTGCAAAATGTATCCTGAACCGTTTATCGAAATCCACCCCCGTGATGCTAATCGGTTAGGTATTGTAGATAGTATGTATGTAGAAGTGCGATCGCGTCGGGGTCAAGCTAAGTTTCCTGCTAAAGTGACAAAAGCGATCGCGCCTGGTACAGTTTTTGTCCCTATGCACTGGGGTTCACTGTGGGCAGATAATGCCGAAGCTAACGCCCTCACCCATCCAGAATCTTGTCCTGATTCGCTGCAACCAGAATTAAAAGCCTGTGCTGTGCAACTGATACCAATCTCTGTGGAAGTTACAGTCAAAGATTATCAACTCCAGTCCTCACAATCGTAAGCTACAAAGTGTAGCTCTAAAGTGGTAATTTATAATCACCAATAGGTAATTTAGTCAATAAGCAATAGCCAATAGTTATTATCATTTTTTATGGTTATCTACTCTTGACTCATACCAATTACTATATTTCAAGAGGCTAAGTTTCTAGTAAGCAGAGGTTTTACCAGCGCCGAGTTGAGCTATGGTAAAGAGTAGAAATCAGATAGTAAAGTTACAAATGATCTTTTTTTAATCCTCTAGATTTATCTATGGGATTTTCTTTTATTTTAAAATCGGGTGCATCACATGAAAAGGTTACTTAAGCGAGTTTTAGGAGCTACCAAAGATGAGAACTTCATGCACTTTATTGAAAACATAGAAGTGTTAGTTTCCAAAGCTCTATCTCTGTTCATGGTAGTTGTAATTTTGGTTGCGATCGGAGATTTAGCAGTATTTATTTTTAAAGAGTTATTTACAGCGCCTTATGGAAAGTTTAATACAACATTGTATAAAATATTTGGTTTATTTTTAAATATTTTAATTGCTTTAGAGATATTAGAAAACATTACAGCCTATTTGCGAAAACACGTTTTTCAGGTTGAATTAGTTATTGTGACATCTTTGATTGCTGTTGCCAGAAAAATCATTATTCTTGACTTAGAAAAAGTTGGAGGTATTGATATAATTGGTTTAGGAATTGCTATTCTCGCTTTATCAATTAGTTATTTAATAATTCGTCTTAGTAATTCTAGAGAGACATAACAAACTAAAAAACTGTTGTGTATTTAAAAAATGTTTTTCTACTCTCTACTCCCAATCCTCACCCAGCAGTTTTAAATTTTTTTGAGCAACAGCATAATAAGCTAATTTTAAATACCTTCTTCTGCTCGAAGAACAAAAGGATATAAACCCCTAAAATTATTTATGGGGATTGTTAATTTTAAGTTTTTAACTATGAATTCGGAGCGAAACAACGTGACAGATTTCTTTCAATTTGAAGCAGATTTTGTTGATTCTCTGCGTTGTATCCCCATGCAGGTGCGTTGCAAATTAGATACTTGTGGCATTAAGCTAAAATTGTCTGATTGGAATCAAATGACTACAGCCGAGCGTCAAGCTTTAGTAGAATTACCTTGCACTACAGAAACGGAAATTCAGTCTTACCGCGAGCATATCCAGCAATTAATTTTACAACGTACGGGTATACCTGCTACAAAACTGCCCATCGAGCCACATCCCGCATGGCTAGACTCTGCCACTGTACCACCTAGCCTCCAGGAAAAAGCTCAAGAAATAGGTGTAACCCTGACAGAGCAAGATTGGGCAGCTTTAACACCCTTACAGCGTTTTGCCTTGATTAAACTCAGCCGCCCAGGACATGAAAGCAAAAACTTTAAGAGAGCGATCGCAGAATTTGATCTGCTTTAATTAGTCAATAGTTATCTATGGACTAATAGGTGAGAGTAAGAAGAATATGGCTGCCAAGAAACTTTTGATGCTGGTTGGGGACTATGTAGAAGACTATGAAGTGATGGTTCCTTTCCAGGCGTTGCAAATGGTGGGGCACATTGTCCATGCAGTTTGCCCAGAGAAAAAAGCTGGCGACAAGGTACGAACAGCAGTTCACGACTTTGAAGGAGATCAGACTTACAGCGAAAAACCTGGTCACAACTTCACTTTAAACGCCACGTTTGCAGAAGTAGAAGCCGCAACCTACGATGCCTTAGTTATTCCCGGAGGCCGGGCACCAGAATATATCCGCCTGAATCAGCAGGTGCTAGAAATCACTCGTCACTTTGCTCAAACGAATAAACCGATTGCTGCCATCTGCCACGGCTTGCAGTTATTGGCAGCTGCTGATGTACTGCAAGGCAAAAGATGTACTGGTTACCCTGCTTGTAGCCCAGATGTCAAGAGTGCTGGAGGTATTTATATTGATATTCCTGTTGACCAGGCAATAGTTGATGGTAATTTGGTAACAGCACCAGCTTGGCCTGCTCACCCCCATTGGTTGGCAGAATTCCTCACAGTACTTGGAACTAAAATTGAACACCCAGAACTAGCTAAAGTTGTTTGAGGCAATATCCCAAAAATCTTTTGGTTCCGTCTTCGGGGCAGTTTCTTTCGCTACTCCTTGCTCCGAAGGAGATTAGTCAATTATCAGTACTAGTTCACAACACGCCACTGAAAATTATATATTTTTGGAATAAAACTAAATGCAGTAAAAACTACTCTTTTTGATAAATTGCCATAGGTTTAATTTGTAGCCAGAATGGCAAGAGTACACTACCGATACAATCTGATTTATCCGCCTAACAAACCAGATTTGGGACAAAATCTTAGTAAATTGAATACTTATTTACATTAAGTGAAAGAATTTAAAGTTTTACATTTAGAATTTAAATTTCTTAGCAGTAAGTGAAGCTATAGTGGATTTAGCAATGCTGCTGTTAATGTGGCTAAGGTTAGTCCTGCTGCCAAATTATGTGAAGAATTAGTTTAGAAACGCACTTCTTATCGATGACAGGCAAACACGCAAGACATAATGCATTTCTGCGGCTAGTGTCTGGTAATGGGGCAGCTTCTGGATCAGGATCTCGCTACTCGCTGCCCCCCAGTAAAGAGATGGTAATTGGACGCGACCCCAGCTGCCAAGTTGTCTTGGATGCCATGATGTACCGAATGGTATCTCGTCGTCATGCAGTGGTTCGTCCCCTCTCTCTATCGCCAGATAGCAAATTCAGCTGGGTGCTTTGTGATTTGAATAGTGCTAATGGCACTTATTTGAATGGACAACGCTTGTATGAATGTCAAGAATTGCACCCAGGCGATCGCATTTCTCTAGGTGCTGATGGACCACAATACGTTTTTGAGTACGAGTATACCTTACTTACCCCGGCGACGACAGTGAACCAAGTTGCACCACTGCCTTCGGCGACGAACTACCACGGTCACACACAATTAAAGCAGCCAGATTCTGTTAGCTTCACCCAGCTTTTTCCGATTATTTCCACTGGTAAAGATTTAACTCGTAAAGCTTATCTCGTACCGGGAATACTGACCGTAATCTTTGTGGTGTTGATGTTTGCTACAGTCGGTCGGCCCCAAGATAATCAAGTGATCGTAGCAACTTACATCGCCTTCGCTGCCTACTATTTTGTTTACCAACTTTGCGGCAAACAGAAGCCTTGGTGGGTGCTAATGGCTGCGGCATTGAGTACGATACTGATTTTAATAAGTCCGGTATTGGATCTATTTATCTTTGTGTTTCGCACCGTTCTACCTGGAAACTTGTCCTCACCCCAAGAATCAATTACCTTCACAGAGTTGCTGGTGCGAATGTTTTTTGGCGCTGGGCTGATGGAGGAATTACTCAAGGCATTACCTATAATCGGTGCATATTTTATCGGCAGTGGATTACCTTCACCTTGGCGGGAACGGATTGGGGTCTTGGAACCTCTAGATGGTATCCTCCTGGGAACTGCTTCTGCTGTAGGCTTCACTTTACTAGAAACCCTCGGACAGTATGTGCCAGATATCACTCAAAATGTTACGCAACAGGTGGGTATAGGCGCTGCTGGTCAATTGGCAGGTTTACAACTGCTAATTCCGCGAATTTTAGGCTCTGTAGCTGGACACATGGCTTATAGTGGCTACCTGGGTTATTTTATCGGGCTGGCTGTTCTAAAACCCAGTAGAAGTTGGCAAATTCTTTCTATTGGTTATCTTAGTGCCTCTGCTCTGCACGCTTTATGGAATGCTACAGGATCAATCAATGCATTGTTATTGGTAGTTGTTGGAGTGTTATCTTACGCCTTTTTGATGGCGGCAATCCTCAAGGCCCGGGCGCTCTCACCAACACGATCGCAAAATTTTGCTACCCGATTTCTTGGCCCAAAATAAAAAATGCAAAGGGAAAACGAAGAAAATAACCCTTGACTTTTGAATCTTTATATCTTTGGATAGATGGCCTAATCTGACAGTTAGCTTAAATGTTATTTAAGCCCACTACACAAAAAAATTGAAAATTAGTGGATGCTCAAAACCGCAGCACAAAGTTTATCAGCCGTTATCAGCAGATAAATCTGCCTGCCCCTGAAATTTATGTAGAAAAGATAGACAGTTAGCTCAAGTTATGCTTCAGACTGAGACTTGTTGATTTCATTGAAAGCATAGGAAGCGATCGCTAAACTAACCTTTGCTTTCTCTACTTCTGATAAAGCTGTCCACTCCGTATCTTGAAGACTACTGAGCGCAGATGCTGCGTTTTGCGATTCGCTACTTCGCATTGCGTAAGCAAAAGGACGAGCCAAAACTAAAAGATCCTCGGTTCCCCAATTTGGTAGTACTGTCTGAACACACTCAACCAGTTGTTCACTGATTGATTGCTGGGCAGCTAGAATTTCAGCAGCTTTGATGGCGATGGTCTTGAGCAATGCTTGGGGGACACAGGTGGCAAAAGTAGTACATAATCTTTCTTGAAGATTAAGCACTACTGACTGTTGTAGGTTGTGATTGTACTCTGGTGTAGAAGTAATACCAGACCAAAGCATATCTAGATTATTGTAAAAATCTTGCGATCGTGTTGTCAGTTCTTCCTCAAGCAAATCTTGCATTCCGAACTGTTGTTCTAATTCCTGAAAATAAGCTTCTGACTCTTCATCAGCTGGATTCCAGGGATAGGTAGCATCGTCTGGTTCCAGTAGGGCTTCTAATAACTCTAAATCTACTTGAGATGGCAAAGAAGAGAAAGTATCTGAGCCGTTAATCTTATTAGCCATTGTTTTATTTCCTCACAATTATCTATTTGGTAGTATTGACAGCTACAATTCCTAAGAAGAGATTTCCGCAAAAACAGTTGAATTTTTCTACAGTAAAAATAGATTTTAAAGGCTGATGCTAAAGGCTCAAATCCTTTTCTGCAATTGTGCTAAGAGTCTTCAATAATAAACTCCCAGGTTTCACCTCTAGCACTTCCAAACTTTAACTGCATCCCCGATTTCAAGGGGACTTCCTCTCGGAGGATTTGTTGCCAACCATTAGGGCCTAAAAACCAGGTTGTCCCATAGGTCGAAAAATCTTGCAAGTAATAACTTCGTACCAACGTAGCATCAGTAAGGGTATTACGGCAGAAGATTTCGGCGTGACGTTTAGATACAGATGGTTCGGGGATGACAATATCATTGTCTTTCGTGCGCCCGATGCGGGTGACTCCATAACGCAGCAACCAGGTTTTACCTTTTGGAGCAAGCGATCGTAAAGTTGCAGTCGGAAGGGAGGAACCTATATCAGGAATGGCTGTGTCTGGTAGTTCAGTAATACCTTCATCCAGATTCTTAACCAGTTCGCCATTAAAATCTGGATGCAGGTAGAGAATAGGCAAAGTCCAAGCAGGTTGATTAAATTTATACAGTGTTAACAACTCTTGCCTAGCCTGTGCTACGGCTTCATCAATTGGTTTGTGCGATCGCAAAGCTTCGGTAAAGGCTTGAATAAAACTGTGGCTTTCGTGGTCTGCGATTTCATCGCGCATCCCCAAAACCGCAGGCACACCATGACGAATCAGCACTTCTGCTAAACTGCTGGCAGGTATAGCTTGATGATTGATAGAAGCTGGTTGTGCGCCCCAACAGGCGTTGAAAACCGCTAATTTCACGCCGGTACGGGTCAATACTTGAGCCAATTCTATCCCATTCAGGGGCATATCTGAGCGCAAAAACAGTAACCCCCCATCTGGGTCTGGCAAACCATGTCCAGCGTAAAAGAAAACATTGTATGCTCTAGTTTCTAATTCTTGAATCAACTCCTGTGGAGTCGGTTGTAGGAGTTGATTCACTATACAAGGTGCATATCTTTGGGAATTACCACCCGCAGAAGTATCTGCAAGATTTTGCTGTAAGAGCGCAGCTTCTTGTTCGAGTTCCAACTTGTCGTCATGACCTAAAACCAGCAGGATACTTAAAGCTTGGTCAGTTCGCAAATACGGTAAGGGGTCAACTTCACTGCTGGTGCGACTAAATAGCAAATCTTGGGAGAGAGACATAGCCGATTGGCCAGGCTCACGCTGCATAATTTCCCAAGGGAGAGCGATCAGATCCGGGTCGCGGATTTCTAGTCGGAAGCGCAAACGCGTATGCTGGCCCATAGCAATACCCCGGCTGCGTTCTAGACTACCGAGAATTTGCCCGTCGAATATCCAGCGCCATAAATTCATTCCCAAGTATTGCATCAGACGACTGCTGTAGGGACCAGTAGTTTGACCTGAAGGGGGAGAAATCCAATCTATGGGGAATGGGTTGGACTTTTGAGATGTTGAGTTTGGGGAAATATCTAAATGACTATGACCAGCAAACATCTGCTGCCATTCTTGCCAGACTTGATTGAGTTCATCAGGCCATACAGAGTCACGTAAAACGTAGCCACTGGGATAGGGAGCTTTGACCACCCAAATAGCGAAATTATCAGTGCCAGTGTTTAGGAGACGGGCGATCGCCAAATTCAGGGATGGCATGGATTCATTAAATTAAAATCTAAAACAAATAATTTCAAATAAGAATTCTCCAAGGTTAAAATTTTTTACTTTTTTACCTTGTAAGTTTTACTTTGATTGTTACCTGATTATTATTCCAGGTTTTTACCAGTTTAACGAGTATTTGATGAAGTTGGACTGGTGTCAGGTGCAGGTGATTGAATCGCTGGCGGCTGTGTGTCGGCTGTACATGGACTTTTTACATTTGATTGTAAAACAGAGACACCAAAGCGTTTCAGTTGGGATAAGTCCAGCAATACTGTTTTCTCTTCCGGCAAAGGTTTTGAATTTGATGAAACAGAGGAAGTTCCTGCGGGATTATTAGTATTAGCTGAAGTTTGTGCGCTTTTATTTGGACAGACTCGCATAGACACCAAAAAATCCCCAGAAACTGGTTTAGAATTTGGTTTTATGTTGATAACTTCTAAAAAAGCTTTAGGGGGAAGTGATTGGTTGTTTCCCAAGGATATTTGATTGTTGGTTTGAATAACCCAACCAGGAGAAAGATTAGTAAGCGATCGCGCTGCGGGTGTTACTTCGATGGTAGGGTTTTGAGTTTGTAATGGATTCGAGAAAATTGGCGAACGCCCTGATTGCGATCGCAGTTGCTTAACGAACAATCCTAAAGAACCTGCTGCTACTACAAATATTAACGGAACAATCCACTGTAGCGGTAAACTAGGAGTTCTTGCAGACTCAGTGTCTGGAATCACCTGAGTTTTGTGGTTTGGGCTACCTAAAAGTGTCGCATCAGGCTTTCTGGATGCAAAATCAACAGTTTTGGCGGAATAACTCTCTGGAATTACGGCTTTGATGGTGATTTCTGGTTCCCAGTATTGGACTTGATAATGAACTAAAGCGATGGTGACATTATCGTGTCCATTCTTAGCGTTAGCGATTTCGATTAATCTATCCGCAACATTTGTTATATTTGTTTCCCCAGCTAGAATCGGCAAGATTTCTGTTTCCCAGTATTCCTCCACCCGATCAAAATCACTCAAACCATCGGATGTGAGCAGAAAAACAGCATCTTCGTCGAGCATAAACCGTGCAGATGTGGGGTGTAACGAAGTACTAGGCCCCATGCCCAAAGCCTGGACAAGAGAGCCAGCAGCGCTTTGTTGTACAGCTTCACGGTAAATGGCATAGCCTAACCGCACCTCACGGGAAGCAACATCATCGTCTAGGGTTACTTGATAACAGCCGTGACGGGTAATCCAGTAAGCACGACTATCACCGACATGGGTGATGTACATTTCATGAGCAACAGGCAATGCCATGACTAAAGTCGTACCCATCCGTTGACGACCTTGGCGATTTTCACCGTCATTGCGCTGACTAATTTTGTCATTGGCAATTGCCACTGCCTTTTCTAAGTCATTCAGTAGCAGTGAGGGGTCTATGTGGTCGTAGGGAACTTTTGTGAGTTGCTGTACCTGCTGCTGGATTGTTTCAATGGCTAAATTTGATGCGACATTGCCACCTTCGTGTCCACCGATGCCATCACAGACAATTGCTAAGGCTGTTGACTGCGGTGGTTTGCTCACCAGAGTTCCACTGGGTGGGCTACAAGCATCTTCGTTACGTTGGCGGCTTGGTCCAGTATCTGTTTTGGTGATGATTTTGATTGTGGGTGTTTGCGATCGCCCTAATTGTGCTAGTCCCTGGTCTAAAACTGCGATTAATTGATCAGTTGAATTAATCTTTCCTTGAACTAAAGAAAGACTAATGTGTTCAACAAATTCACCTATGGCTGGTTTGGCACCACTAACCAACTGCTGCCAAAATTGGCCTAATTGGGGCAATTCTGGTAATGTTGCTGCGTCGAAACGCAATTCTAATAAACGGACTAATGATCCTTCTACCCGTAATACATCTGAGTCAAGCAAGCTAGAGACGACACCTTCATTTGCAAGAGGTTGCCACAAATGAGCTATTTGCCATAACCAATTGAGCTGGCGCATCGATGTAGCATCATGCCAAGCGGTGGTTAACTCGTTGCCTAAACCCACTTGTTGGATTTTTTCATCTACTAATAATGGAGGTTTTTCTAAAAGTAATATTTCTCGATGGGAGGAGCCGTCAGCGAGAAAAAGCACTCCATATACCTGCGGTATGTTTAAACGATAGGGAATCAGTCTCAGGTAAGCTTTTAGAGGCTGTAAGTGATCTAATTCAGGTGTTAAGGCTAATAAGCCAGGCTTCGTATCTAAAAGAACAAATTTATCAATAACTAAATAGCGATCGGCTAATATTTCTCCAGGACTACCCATACTCGGGCCATCTACCACAGCCCAGAGGTAATTTTTGGGTAGGGGCGTGGAACATCGCTGGCAAAACTTGTGAGTCAGGGGGTTGGCAGCCTGACAATTTTCATTTGGACAGTAGAGCGTTGCCGCGTCATTTTCCATAGTTTTCGCACCGGGAAGCGATTGGCAATTTCTTTAACAGCATTATTCGGAACAATCTAGACCGCTCATCTTTCTTAAACTTCACGTACCCAGACTTTAGATGATGATTTTAGCTAGCGGATATCAGCAGGTGCTAATACTTATTTATCTAAAGAATACGCTCCTAAGTCAACCCTACAGCCTCATCATAGCTTCTATTGCTCTGTGACTCTCCATCGCCAAAGCAACTAACTCCAACCCTGTTACCAAAGCATAACCCAAGCACAACTGCACCCCAAGCTTTTGCTGAATTTCTCGATCATCAAGAGGCAGATAATGTTGGTATTTATTTAGTTTATAAGTAGGATAGCAACAATTAACTTTAATTAAGAATTAAGATAATTAAATATACTTTTGGCAAAAGCACCTGACAAATCAAGTGACTTTAAAAATTTTGTAATTTTGGTGTTGCATAGTTACGGTTTTTATCAAGAAAGGCAGAGGGCATGAGGCAGGAGGCAGAAGGCAATACTGCTTGCTGCCCTCTACCTGTGACCAAAGGGAACAAGGGTCTAAAACCCCGTTGTCTACACGGCGCTTACAATTAGGCAAGGATTCAGACCCCGCCTAATTGTTCCTTCTGCCTTCTGCCCGACGCTCTCTACGAGACGCTAAAAGCGAACGCGGACTCGCTCTAAGCGTAGCTATGCCGCAGGCTGTACGCTGCGCTATCTGCCTCCTGCCTTCTTCAAAAAAGAGAGGTCAGAATATGAAGTTGACATTGCGTGAGCTTATTGTTTGCCGTCAATTGCAACTTGGGGGACTCCCATGCTGTAGTTGGTAACACGGGCAGAAAGATTGTAGCTGATTTCCCCAAGTTGTAGGAGCGATCGCAGATAATGTTCTAAGTCTGACCCAACACGGCGCAAGTTATAGTCTGTGAGGTCTGCGCCACTAGATGCTTCTACTAGTTCATCAAATTTTCGATAAACTTTTTGCAGCGCATCTTCATTCCAGTTAAATTCGTTATCTGGGTCAACATCTAACGTTAAGACCTGTTGACTAGGAACCAGTTCGCCATCCCGGTCAATTTCACCTGCAAAAATGCGGATATGCCGGGTTGTGGACTTGAGCAGCATCGGGTTATCCATAAAAGGGTGTAAGATTTGGGTGGATTACACTGAAATTATTGTAAACGCTATATTCAAGCGTGAATGCTCTCAATCTACAAGCTTTGAAAGCAATTTCAAAAGGGTATATTGAATGGGCATAAGTAAAAATATCATCTCTAGTGATGAACTTGCTACTTCTGTTAGGAGTTGAAGATAAATTTAGTTGCTAGTACTGACAGTAGTCTAATTATTTTTTTGTAAAAATTGCTGGTTGGAGTGTTTTTATTTGGCGTATACAAACAAGTCTAAGCGCTGTGCCAGTTTTACCTAAAGCTAAGATTTTGTACTCAATCAAGGATAAAAGCCAGCAGGGCGGGGTGCTCGGCAAGAATGATTTAATCTATGTACATTTTTCTATGGGTAACAAAAATCTTTATCTTAATAATTATGCTGATTAATTTTTCCGAAATTTTATGTTGAAAAAAACGCACATCAAGTAATATTACTGAATAGCGCTACATCGACCTCTGGCTTTAGTAAACTCAAAAAAATTAAGCGGTTTTACTTACGTATAAACACCAAAATTCAAGTAACAAGTCCAACTGTTATTGACGTTAACATAAAGTTGGTGTAAAAAGCTTTAAAAAGGTCGAACAACTTCTTACAGAAACTTTATTGTGTAGAATCTTAAAAACTGAATAATGGTTATGGCTTACCATTAAGCTACATCTGGCACAAGAACATCAAAATCTAGCTTGAAAATAAAACACAGGAGACTGAAATGGAATACAAAGGTGATTGATGAAGAAAAATTCTTAATTCAAGCACTTTGGATTCAAAGAAGATATAAAGAATTTTGCTGGGCATCTACCTCCTTACCCTCATGACCACCAAGTAAAGGAATCTCAATAGCTATGAACTCCAAAGCATTACCACGCCAGATAAATAATCTCGAAGTAGGTGTTTATGAGTGCGAAATCCATCTCAAATTTCGGTTGATTGAGGAAAAGAGTCTATTAGGCGATCGCGAACAACTGTTACAGGTATTACTTGATGCCTTGACTGAGGGTTCTGACGACTTTCTAGAGACGCTGCAAGCCTCCGTTAAAGCGCAAGAAGTATCAGAGTTCAAAGCCTCACCTCAAATGCGACGTCAGCTAATGCGTTTACGTAATGCTGCTGAAAATCCCCAAACTTAAAGGTGTAATTTAAGTAGAGAGAAAACATGGATTGGGTATCAAATTAAATGTTGATCCCATAGCCCCGTTGCAATAAAAACTAAGCAGCAAATAGAATTCATAAAATATTGTGATTTCTAGTTTGTGAAAGTCTTATTTAGCAGCACGAAGTCCCAGGAACAGTTTCCTCTATTAAAAACTTTGTAGCAAAGGGTACTGGTAGAATCTGAGAGCAAATTCAGCCGGGTGCATTTTACCGAGTTTTTATCAAGACATTGTAGGAAGAACAAAACCCTGTTTCTTTACAGATGGGGAATTGGACAACAGGCGCGAATTCAATGAAAGCCTAAAAGGCTAAAGTGAAAATAAATAACTTTACTTTTAGCTTTTTACTTTAGTTAAGTGCCTGATTTGCTGAAATACTTATGTTTTATCTATCACTGGTAATAGGTCATGGTTTAGCAGCCAGTTACCTATTACCCATATCAAAAAAAGATTTAACGAAGAGGACACGGAGAGGAGGGCAGGGAGCAGGGAGCAGGGGAGGATACTCTCTCATTCCCCATTCCTAATGCCCAATGTCTATTTAGCAAGACCGTGTTCTAGGGCAAAACGAACTAACTCTGTACGGCTATTGGTGCCAGTTTTACTAAACAAACGGCTGACATATTTTTCTACATTGCGGACACTGGTTTCCAAGCGACGAGCAATTTCTTTGTTCATCAGCCCTTCAGCGACCAAATTTAGAACACTTTGTTCTCTGGGAGTCAAATCAATTTTGAAAGGGGCTGGCGATTGAGAAATGGCATTTTTTTGAGTTAACAATGCCTTAATTTGGGCAATCTGATTGGCTAGTTCAGCGAGATCAGGGGTTTCAACGTCATCTCCCGTAGTTGGAGCCTTAGCAGCGCGGCGGGCGAGCAAATTTTCGACTATAGCCACTAACTCATCTGGATCGAAGGGTTTGGGTAGATAGGCATCGACACCAGCATGATAGCCTTGGATGCGATCGCCTGTCATACCCTTAGCAGTTAAAAATACTACCGGGAGCGCTTGGAAGCGAGGGTCTTCTCGCAGTTGTTTCAGGAACTGATAGCCATCCACTTGAGGCATCATGACATCGGAAATCACTAGGTCGGGTGTATTCATTTGCATCCATTCCCAACCTTCAAGGGCGTTACTGGCGACTTGAACGCTGAAACCGCTCTCTTGCAAATAGTCTTTCACGGCTTCCCGTATCCCTGGTTCATCATCCACCAGTAACAATTGTGCTGACATTTAAAATTCCCTTAAGTTTACCTTTTTCCAATTTAGCGAAAGTTGACAGTCATTGAACAAAAGGGATAAAGGAAAAACGAGAGAGCTTGTTAACGTTGGGTGATGGCTGATAACGACGGTAACGGGTTTGTTTCAGCCGGAGACTATTTTACAAAATCTAGATTTGAGGAAGCCTCCGCTCCAGTTTTGCGCTATATGCCCATTTGAAACTGTCTTTAATTACCATTAAAAATTTTTTAAATAACTCTTACCACCGAGGATTTGTCATAATTAATGCCTCTGCTACTGAACTATTTAATGGAATAGAGAAAAAATTTCCTTGGGCATATTCACAATTCAACTTTCTTAAAAGTGCTAGTTGCTCTTTTGTCTCTACTCCTTCGGCTAGCACATCCATACCCAGTTGGTGTGCCAATGTGATAATTATCTCAATAATTTCTAAATTTTTACTATTACTGGCCATCAGGCTGATGAAAGAACGGTCAATCTTCAACACACTAATCGGAAAACTATAAAGACGACCTAATGAGGAGTAGCCCGTACCAAAGTCATCAATTGATAACTCAATGCCCATCTCTCGAAGTTGTAAGAGTACAGCAGTTGCCTTATCGCCATTTTCCACAATTACGCTTTCAGTAATTTCTAGTACTAGAGTGCTAGCATCCAGACCAGTTGAGCGCAAAATTTGCCGAATCTGCTCAATCAAATCGGACTGGGAAAATTGCTTAAGGGAGAGATTGACACTGATTTTCTCTATAAAGTTGGAATGATGGCAGGTTCGCCAAGCTTGCACCTGGCGACAGGCTTCATGCAACGCCCAGTTGCCAATGGAGTAAATTAGTCCAGTTTCTTCTGCCAAGGGAATAAAATCTTCTGGATTAAGCAAACCACGCTCAGGATGCTGCCAGCACAACAAAGCCTCAAAACCTAAAATAGAGCCTTTAGTAAGCGAAACAATCGGTTGGTAATAAACTCGAAACTCAAGGCGTTCAATTGCTCGGCGCAAATCGCTCTCTAACTGCAATTTCGCCAGAGTATTAGCATACATATCTGAGTTGAATAGCTCATAACGCGCTCTGCCCAGCAACTTGGCTCGGTACATTGCTGTATCAGCATCCCTTAACAGTTCTTCTGGATGTTTATAATCTACTGTCGAACTCAACGCGATGCCAATACTTGCCGTTGTAAACACTTCTTGTCCGTCAAGCTCAAAGGGTAACTTCAGTTCTTGTTGAATCCGTTCAACAACTTTGATAGCGTCTGACACATCCTGGATTCCCTCAAGCAGGATTGTAAATTCGTCTCCTCCAAGCCGTGCGGCTGTATCTATGGAGCGCACGCATAGTTCTAGCCTACCCGCAATAGCAAGCAGGAATTGGTCTCCTTTTAAGTGTCCAAGACTGTCATTGATCACTTTAAACCGATCTAGGTCGATAAAGAGTACCGCAAATAGATAATCTGAATGTCGTTTTGAATAATCAATGGCACGCCCTAGGCGGTTCATAAATGCAGCGCGGTTTGGCAGACCCGTCAGTGCATCGTGAAACGCAAGGTGCAGCAGTTGTGATTCGACTCGTTTACGCTCTGTAATTTCAGTTAGCAATTTCTCATTTGCTTGTACCAGCTCTGCTGTCCGTTCTGCTACTCGTATTTCTAACTCATCGTAAGCTTGGTACAACATTTCTTCAGCTTGTTTGTGCTCGCTGATCTTGCACAGAAGCCAACGCCAGCCAACCTGCTTCCCCTGGAAGTCGTACACCACAGATGCCTTACTCATAGCAGGGAAAGGATCTCCTCCCCGTGGTTGTAGGTTAATTTCCCAGTTCAGTAGCTCCTGGAAATTGTTTATCTGAAAGCTAAAGGACTGACGGTCTTGTTGAGCAACAAACAGAATTAATGGTTTACCTACCAAATGTTTTTGGTGGACACCAAGCAAGGTTGCTGCGGCATAATTAGCCTCTAGGATTATCCCTGCGGCATTAGTTACCAAATAACCATCTGGAGCGAACTCAAACAAATCTTGGTAACGCTGGCGCTCTTTCTCCACTGCCGCTCGTGTTAGCTCTAACTCCTCGGAGGCTGTCAATAGTTCTTCCATTGCGGTGTGGAGTTCTTCGAAAGCCTCTGTTATTATGTCTTGTTGTGAGCTTGCCTTAGTTCCATTGCATTGTAATAGTCCCTGTATCTGTAAGCACAATTTTTCTATCTCTTGGCTAAATGCATCCACGTTCATGTTGCTCAACTTACAAAACTATGAAACATAGGTGTGAATGAAGAGAGTAAGAGAAGCAAACCCCATGCCTTCCTCAAGGGTTCAGACCCTTTTGAGCAAGCGAGAATTGGGTTACTTGCAAGAGCTGACATATTGTAAATAAATATGGCAGAACTTATTTTCTTAATTTACTAATTTATCTATCAATGATGAGAAAGCAAACAAATTTGTTCACACTCAGATAAACTCTTCGCACTATTCAGTGCCACAAACTTGTCCATTAATGACCAAAGTACAAAGTTGGATCAAGCCCTACTTGCTGAGATTTTTAATTTATTAAATACAATTTCAATTTATTAAAGTTAAATTTTATTATAACAGTATACTTGCTGTGCCTGATTTTTTTTAAATACTTCTTAAGATATATTCACTTTTGTGATGTTAAGGCAAGAATAAAGGTTTCAGGCAATGCCTTGGATCTGACAAAAGCGTTTTTTCTTACTTAGCTGCTTAGTAGTCCACTAAAGAAATTCGGTGGAATTTTATAGTAAGAAAATCAAGTTATTTTCTCCCTTTGCCTTTACCCGTTATTTTTGACTTGGTCGAGTATTAGTAGTATAAAATGTAATACATAACGGTAACATTTAAATACAAGCAAAAATAAATGTCGAAGGACTAGAAGCTAGGCAAACGAAAGTTTATAAGCCAGTAACTTACAGCTTAAGGAGCATTTTGCACTCCCTACACAATTGACTGCTAGCCCCCAAATATTGTTACAGTCGACCAATTATCTTAGCATTCTCTGGCAGTTTGGCGTCCCGTTGCCCAACAGTACGTGCCCTAGCTGTGAACAAACCAATGGGAGTATTTAATAAATCTACAAGGGTAGCTTGACCCACGATGCCTGCGGCGGGCTGCGCCAACGCCTTCTTAATATCCCTTGGTATTTCTTTCAATAACCAACGTGCCAAACGATAGCCGCATTCTTTGAGTGTAATCTCTCGCATCAAATCTACACCATGCAGTTCATGTAGATAGCGATTTGAGCGTCCATAACGCCGCCATTGACTTTGCAGTTCTTTAAGTGTGGCGCGGTGGCGGTGCTGAACGATCGCATTCGGGGCAAATTCCAAACGTCCGATGTTTTCGCCCAAAATCCGCCAGCAAATATCGGCATCGCCACCAGTGGTAAGATAGGGACGAAATAAACCCGCTTTTTCTAAGGCAATGCGTCGAATTGCCAAATTAGCCGTTTGACCATAGGGACAAAAGGAATGGTTAAGGGTATGCTTTTGCGACAAAGTTTCTTGACGATCTGCGTGCTGTTCTAGCAAAGTTGTGCCTGGTAGTGCCAAAATTTCACCAGCGACAATTATCACTTCTTTATTGACAAAAGGCTGAATTAATGCATCTAACCATTGCGGTTGTGGGCGACAATCTGCATCAGTAAAAACAATAATTTCTCCCGTAGCGGCGCGAATCCCAGTATTACGAGCAGCATAAGAGCTTTGAATTTGGTTTTCGCTCAATGGGCGGATTGTGATGAGGCAATTTTCGGCAGATGTTTTGAGGATGGTGAGAGTGCGATCGCTACTATTATTGTCCACCAACAAGTACTCTACCCGGTCTTTCGGGTAGGTTTGAGACAACAGACAATTGATTAACTCTGGTAAATCTGCCTCACCGTTATAAATAGGAACAACCACCGACACCATTGGTAAAGAACTGGTGGCGGTGGTTGCATCAACTGGCTGATGATTCATAAATCTGAGATTTTAGAGATGGGATTTCTAGCTAGTATTCCCAATCCAAAATCCTAGAACGGTATATCAAGCAGTTTTCATAACTCCAAAAATCTGGATTTGGGAATACTACTATATAAACACCTGACAACAAATCATTCGCGTCAAGCTAAAATTTCAGGTTATCGGCGCGGCTCATGGGTCGATTCGGTTGATTTGCTGGCGGCTGGGCAAAGTTTTTATTGGATAAAATTGCGATCGCCCGGGCATATTGCGGATCACTCTTAGTTCCAATTAAATCTGGATTAGAAGCTAACTGCCGCTCTTGTGCCTCTGTCAAGTCTAGCTTGATATCTGGGACAATCCCTTTATGGTTAATATCTGTTCCCGCAGGGGTGTAGTAATGGGCAATGGTGACAGCCAAGCCGGAACCATCTGCAAGTTCATGAACTGACTGCACTAACGCTTTACCAAAGGTTTGACCACCTACGACTACCGCCCGCTTATTATCCTTGAGTGCCCCTGTAAGGATTTCGCTAGCACTAGCTGAATTACCATCCACTAAGACTGCCAAAGGACGATTTGTCAAAGCAGTGCGATTGGCTTTAGTTTCGTCAGTGCCGCCCACACGGTTTACTGTCTTGACAATTCCGCCGTCATCGTACCACATCCGGGCAATCTCAATGCTCGCCTGCAACAACCCACCAGGATTTCCTCGCAAATCTAAGACATAAGAATCGACTTTCTTAGTGTTTAAATCGCGGATGGCTCGTTGCATCTGTTCTGCGGCGTGGGCGCTAAATTCCCGCAAACGGATATAGCCAATGCGGCGATTTCCTTCTTGCTTAAGGGTATAACGTACCGTTGGCACTTCAATATTTGCTCTCGTCAGTTTCAAATCAAAGGCATTTACCCCTCTCCGCCCCAGCTTTAGTTTGATAGGAGTACCCGCTTTGCCACGAATTAGCTTAGAGGCGTCATCCACTTTCATTTTGAGAGTGGGTTTGCCGTCAATTGCCAAAATTTCATCTCCTGCTTTGATCCCAGCTCTCAGCGCTGGAGAATTTTCTATGGCTTCGACAACGGTGAGCCGCTGAGTTTTTTCGTTCATTTCCATCCGAATGCCAATACCAGAGACTTCTCCAGATGTTTGGCTAGTGAGGGCTTCAAACTGTTTGGGATCCATGAATCGAGTGTAAGGATCTCCCAACTTTTGTAAAGCTTCACGGATGGCAGCATAAGCCTCTTCACGAGAAGAATAGTCTTTGCTCAACAAGCTTTGCCTGGTTGCTTGCCAATCTTGTTGATTAAATTTACCATCAACATATTCATGATTCACCAGTTGCCAAACTTGGTCAACTATCACTTTCGGGCTGTCTTGTAGGGCTAGAGCGGCACGGACACCACGAGTCCAAGCGGAACCGAACACAGACATCGTAGCGGTAGTGGCGATCGCTCCACCAATCAAGGCTACTTGGAGCGGCGAGTAACTTTTTGCAGATTGGTTCATGTATATTAGCTGGAATAATTGTGTTATTGACAGTTTAGCAATCAGGCTTTCCAGAAATTTTTAAGTTTTTATACCCCAAACTAAGCTATGCTCTGTTCATAATTTTTATCGTTGAATGATGCTGAAAATACTGCATTATTAACAACGACTTCTTAGTTTCTTAGCCTTCTCCGGAAGGCTATACTCAATATGTGACACTTTGAGCAGCGTCATGTTTGTACTTCTTTATTACTTTTATAAGATAGCACTTTGATCACTGAAATGCAGCACTGTTAGAAAGCGATTAAATCATGTTTTGTTACTTAAGTCATGAAACCTAAATTTACGATCAAATCATTAATTTCTATTAAAAAAAATTTTGTTGATTTGCAGCAACTGTTACAAAAACTAACTGGTGGATTGTACTTTGTTTTGGGCACTTGGCTAATTTTCACTACTATAACCTTAGTTTTTGCTTCTTCCCAACCAGTAGATGCTTTCTTTGTGCTTGGTGGGAGTATCCGTCGAGAAATTTATGTTGCTCAACAAGCAAAACAATACCCGCAAACCCCAATTTTAATTTCTCATGGTTCCCCAGACCCCTGTATATGGTTACTTTTTCAGGCGGAATTAGCAGAGTTACAAAACGTTTGGTTAGAAAAGTGCGCGAATTCTACCTTTGAAAATTTTTATTATGGTATTCCAATTTTGCGCCGTTGGGGAGTGCATAAAGTCATGTTGATTACCTCCCAGAGTCATTTACCTAGAGCCAAATGGATGGCACAGATTCTTTTGGGCGCTCATGGTATTTGGGTAGAGACAGAGATTGTTCAGGAGTCGGGTGTTCCTGGTAATCGTGAATCTTGGTCCAAAACTGGATTAGATGTAACACGCAGCTTATTTTGGGCGATTGTAAGTCAAATTATTCAACCGCAATGCTCAAATGTAACAAGGCTTACCCAAGTAGATATGCAAACTTGGGAAAATCGAGGTTTTCATTGTGAACACCAAGGAGGGTTAAGGAAATAAGGGGGATGAGGATTTATTCAGAGGACTATAATGCTACTCCGTTTTTGGTAGGAGGAACTAAAAAGTATTTTGCAATTTAGAACCATGAATTAGCGATCACCTGGAATTTTAAGCAATATATTTGCATAAAATAATCGCAATTGGGTGATGCACCCAAAGGAGAATTAATGCAAAAATTCCCAATCTTGTAGCATCAAAATAGCATCTCTATACAAAGACAAATCTACTTGGTGAACTTCTATCCCCTGCCCGATTTTTTGTAGAAGGGTGATGGTCAAATTTCCGCCCAAGTGTTCACGAAACTCGGTAAGCCCCCTAAATAGACAATGCGGATGATCTAGTTGCTCTAATTGTTCTGTCAGTGCCGATACGTATAAAGTAAAACCTAATTTATTGAGTGTAGTTATAACCCTTTGCCACTCAGATTTCAAAAGCTGACCTGTTAAATATGAATAGGTTGTATCTAAAGCAATGCCGATCGCTACAGCTTCACCATGACGTAGGCTGTAATTAGTTAAATGCTCTAGTTTGTGAGCAGCCCAGTGTCCAAAATCCAAAGGACGCGATGAACCCATTTCAAAGGGGTCGCCGCTACCAGCAATATGCTCTAAGTGCAACTGGGAACAGCGATAGATTAGCCTTTCCATTATGTCCATGTCTCGATTAGCCAATTTATCGGCATTAGTCATAATGAAATCGAAGAAATCTGCATCTTTAATTAGCGCCACTTTCACAGCTTCTGCAATACCCGATCGCCAATCTCGATCGTCAAGGCTAGTAAGAAAATCAAAGTCATTCAAGACAGCATAAGGTGGCATGAATGTACCCAAAAAGTTTTTCTTGCCGAAGGCATTGATTCCGTTCTTTACCCCTACACCAGAATCATTTTGCCCTAATACTGTTGTCGGTACGCGTAGCAGCCGAATTCCCCGGTGAGCCGTTGTTGCTGCGTATCCTGCCATGTCTAGGACGGCTCCACCTCCAATAGCTAAGACGTAGGAGTGGCGGCACAATCCAGATGCATTTATGCGCTGATGAATTTGCTCTATAAATCTAGAATCGTTCTTGACTGCTTCTCCACCTGGAACTATTATCGGCTCACTGCTCAGTGTTAGTACATTTTCATAATACTGAGCATAGATTGATAATTTTTTTAGCAACCCTTCCTGATACTGTAAAAATCCTGCATCTACCACTGCTAGCACTTGTTTTGGGGCTGTCTCTCCATCTGTGGCAATCACTTGTGCGAGTAAAGGATTATCTAACTGAAACAGACCTCTAGTGAAGTGAACATCATAGTTAAAGTTCACGCGAACACATTGGTTAATTGGTTGCAGATTAAGAACAGTTTTTTGTTGAATAGCCATTGGAATATTATTACTTGTTAGGTAAGTTTAAATATATGCAATACTGCAATTGAGATGAGAGTAAATCTGAAAATAAAGTTTTTGGGAAGCTAAAATTTAAAACAATTCATTATCAGAAGTGAACTACAAAGATTATCATAAATTTGAAGTTTATTTAATTTAAATTATAAACTTCAAAATCACATTCATTAAAAATTTTATTGATGCCTAAACGTTATATTTAAGGTTGTATACAGATATTATTATTACATTAAATTCTAATTTTATTCCGTCAAGAAAATTGATCTTTTATCTAATTGAGATGATATCTTTACAGTATCTTATTGAAAGTCAGGATATTTTTATAGATTCAGTGAAGTTATAATTTCAGTAGTATATTATTTAGCTGCTTGAATCACAAAGTATCAAGTTTAGTGCTAGATTTTATACTTGGTTGCCATAAAAAAGTTGGGCAACTTTTCCTAAAATTCATCATGAGTAAAGTAAACGAGTTACTGCATCACTGGCTGTCAAAGTCTGTTTCAGAGAAAGCTTTTGTTTGGCTAGAACAGAAGCAGGCACAGATTGCTAGCGGTGCTGCTGAGAGAGTGTTTTTTACGGCTTTTAGTGCAGTACCGCGTTATCTAGGTAAAGAGGATTTGCAGTTAACATTCCAGGACTTGGAAGCAGCACAGGAAGTGATTCCCGGTTGGTATCCTGGTCATTGGAGTGTAGATCAAGCGGGTCGGACACTGTTGCTTCTAGCTTTGCCCCATGATGACGCTGAGAGCTATGTGCGATCGCTTGATAAATTCTTCTCCACTGCCGATATGGGGGAGTTAATTGTCCTTTATCAAAGTTTGCCATTATTACCACATCCAGAGTTACATCGCCATCGCGCTGCTGAGGGAATTCGCAGCAATATGAGTAATGTATTCCAAGCGATCGCACTACGGAACCCTTATCCGGCGGATTATTTAGATAATGCTGCTTGGAATCAGATGGTGCTGAAGGCTGTGTTTGTTGGCAGTCCTTTGCATCTAATTCGGGGACTCGATCGGCGTGCTAACCCAGAATTGGCGAGGATGTTAGCAGATTATGCCCATGAACGTTGGGCAGCTAAACGCTCAGTTACACCAGAACTTTGGCGACCTGTAGGACGGTTTGCGGATAGCGCAATCATCACAGATTTAGAAAAAGTACTGGCTAATGGGGATATAGACGAGCAACAAGCAGCAGCGTTAGCTTGTGCTGAATCTCCTTTATCTCAAGCACAAGAATTACTTTCTCGCTACCCAGATTTACAGTCATCCATTCAAAAAGGTAATCTGACTTGGAATAGTTTTAGTCGCGATGCCTGCGGCGATCTGCGCTAACACTTTTTTGTTTACAAATAAAAGGAAGCAGGGAATAGGTTATGACTTGTCACCTGTCCCTTATCTCCTAATCCCCATGCCCCATGTCCAATCCCAATCTTAAAACCATGATGTTCATCGATCCTCACATTCACATGTGTTCGCGTACTACTTACGATTACTTAGTAATGCGGGAATATGGCATTGTCGCCGTTGTTGAACCAGCTTTTTGGTTAGGACAACCGCGAACTAACGCTGGTTCATTTAAAGACTATTTCAGCAGTCTTGTAGGCTGGGAACGGTTTCGTGCTAGTCAATTTGGCATCCAACATTACTGCACAATCGGCCTTAATCCGAAAGAAGCTAACAATGAGGCACTAGCAGCAGAAGTTATAGAATTGCTACCACTTTATGCCTGTAAAGAGGGAGTTGTTGCCATTGGTGAAATTGGCTATGACGACATGACAGAAGCAGAAGATAAGTACTTTTGTCAACAGTTAGCATTAGCCAAAGAACTCGATATGTTAGTGCTAATTCATACCCCTCATCGCAATAAAAAGGCGGGTGCTAGTCGGAGTATGGATCGCTGTATTGAATACGGTTTAGATCCCTCACAAGTAGTTATTGATCATAACAATGAGGAAACTGTTGAGGAAGTATTAGGGCGAGGTTTTTGGGCAGCTTTTACAATTTATCCACAGACGAAAATGGGTAACGCCAGGATGGTAGAAGTTGTCCGCAAGTATGGACGCGATCGCATTATTGTAGATAGTAGTGCTGATTGGGGTATTAGCGATCCTTTAGCAGTCCCAAAAACTGCTCAGTTGATGTTAGATAGGGGCATTCCTGAAGAGCATGTGCGAGCAGTTTGTTATGAAAATGCCCTAGCTGCTTACAGTCAAACTGGGCAGATGAAAGCGTCAGACTGGCTCAATCCCCAATCTGTTGATCAACGTGAGTTGTTCAATGGCAATTCAGTTTTGCGGGGACAGGAACCAGGAATTAAATCAGTTTCTGATTATGTGTTGATTGAGTAGAAGTTTGGGAGTGGGGAGTGGGGAAGAGAAATTTTTATCTTTTTAACGTAGACACAAAGTGACTTGCCGCAGCTACGGCAAAGGCGCAGAGGGCACAGAGAGAAGAAAGAGAAGGAAAAAACTACTTAACTGAACTGTATTTGTATTGCCTGAGAGGTAATTCACTATGAGTTGTAAATGATAGTTAATGGGTGTTTAGTACATTAATAACTGATCCATTTTTAATATACGTTTTTTTGAGAAATAACTAGATAGGGAGGCAGATAAGTGAATGTTGCAAGCTTAAATTTTCAAAGCTGGCGGGGTTATCTAGAATTGATGCGTCCTGCTAATATCGTTACTGCTTGGGCGGATATTCTTGTTGGTTTTGCTGCTTCTGGCGCTGGGATAAGTTTTGTTCAATTAATCAATGGAGAAGCAAGTTTTGCCATACTAACTCCATTAGCATGGTTGTTATTAGCTACAACTGGCTTATACGGCGGTGGTATAGTTTTTAATGATGTTTTCGATGCTGAATTAGATGCAAAAGAGCGACCGAATAGAGCAATTCCCAGTGGTCGCGTATCTCGTGAAAATGCTACTTTATTAGGGAGTTTACTATTTGCGATCGGGATTATAGCTGCTTTTCAAGTATCGTTGGTGAGTGGTGCGATCGCTATATTTATCGTTCTTTCATCCCTCCTATATGACTCATTTGCCAAACATCATCCTTTTTTTGGCCCTTTAAATATGGGTTTGTGTCGTGGCAGTAACTTATTATTAGGTGTAAGTGCTGTACCAGCAATGATAGGAGAACGCTGGTATTTAGCACTAATTCCTATTATTTATATTGCTGCTATTACCGCAATTAGCCAGGGTGAAGTTCACGGAGGTAAGAAGATTACAGGAGTACTCGCATTACTGCTGATTGTAATAGTTTTGACGGCAGTTTTAGGTTTAGGATTACTAGGAGAGTATACAGCGATCGCAGCATTACCATTCGCTATTTTATTAGCGATCAGAGTCTTGCCTAATTTTATCAAAGCTGCGTGTGAGCCAGTAGCCGAAAATATCCGAAATGCCGTTAAAATAGGCGTTTTATCTCTAATAGTTTTAGATGCAACTATTGCATCTGGTTTTGCTGGTTTGTATTACGGCTTATTCGTTCTAATTTTGCTGCCATTTTCGATAAAGTTAGCAAAAGTATTTGCCGTTACTTAAATTTGAATGTATATATCCAGTAATACCATGAATTGGCTGTATGGGCGCATAGATGTGCGCCCATACAACTGAATATGAGGCAGGTATTTTGTGAAATAGTATAAGCCAAAGAAATTACATATACAAGGGATAAAGCTAGAAAATGAAAATTACAAAAAACAATAATCACTTAACTTATTGCAGCAATATCCATCCTGGTGAAAGTTGGCTAGAGGTTTTTAGCAATTTAGAAAAATATGTTCTCAATCTCAAATCACGTTTATCGCCAACAGCACCTTTTGGTATTGGTTTAAGATTAGCAGATGCAGCTGCCAAAGAACTGTTACAAAATAATAACTTGGCTCAATTCCAAGCGTGGCTTAGTCAAGAAGATTTATACGTTTTCACCTTAAATGGATTCCCTTATGGCGGATTCCATCGACAGGTAGTAAAAGACCAAGTTTATGCACCAGATTGGTCTACACAAGAACGGGTCGATTATACATTAAACTTGGTACAAATTTTAGCTACTCTATTGCCAGAAGGACTTGATGGCGGAATTTCCACGCTGCCATTATCCTATAAACCTTGGTGGCAAAAAGACCAAACTACTTTCGAGACAGTTCTGAAAAAGAGTTGTTTAAATATAGCATCTGTTGTTGTAGAAATGATTCGCATCTGCGAAGAAACAGGAAAAATACTTCATATTGATTTAGAACCTGAGCCTGATGGTTTAATTGAAAATACTTCAGAAGTAATTGATTTTTATCAAAATTGGCTATTACCAATTGGCGGTAATTACTTATCAGAAAAATTAAATATTGAACCGAGTTTAGCAGAAACTAAATTGCTAGAACACGTTCGGGTTTGCTATGACACCTGCCATTTCTCAGTTGAATATGAGGAACCAGAATCTGTATTTGCACGTTTCCAATCGGTAGGAATTAAGATTGGCAAAATTCAAATCAGCGCTGCAATTAAAGTAAAAATCCCTGCTGATATTGAAAAGCGTAGTTTGATAGTTGAACGTTTACGTCCTTTTGCTGAATCTACTTATCTTCATCAAGTAATAGAACGTCGTAGTGATGGTAAACTCCATCACTATCCTGACTTAATAACTGCACTACCGCATTTAGAACAATCTCTAGCTGAAGAATGGCGTACTCACTTTCATGTCCCAATTTTTATTCATGATTATCAAATTTTGCAATCTACCCAAGATGACATTGCTACTGTTTTGCATCTACTTCAAACAAATAATGCTTGCTCACATTTAGAAATTGAAACTTATACCTGGGATGTATTACCAGCAGAAATGAAGATAGATTTGCTGACTTCTATTCAACGTGAATATGAGTGGGTATTAAAACAATTTGCGGCAAATTAAAAGGAGATTAATTTATGCAGAAAACTGTTGTTCTAAATGTCGTGGGATTAACGCCCAGTTTATTAGGAGAAAACACACCGTTCTTATCTTCTTGGGCGGCGATTGGGCAAGTAGTCCCGATCGCAACAGTTTTACCTGCTGTAACTTGTTCGGTTCAGGCTACTTATTTAACAGGAAAATTGCCTGATGAACATGGAATTGTCGCTAATGGTTGGTACTTCCGCGATGAATGCGAAGTGAAGTTTTGGCGGCAGTCTAATAAACTAGTGCAGGCTCCCAAAGTTTGGGAAATAGCTAAATCAATTGACCCAACTTTCACTTGTGCCAACCTTTTTTGGTGGTACAACATGTATTCTTCAGTAGATTATGCCATTACACCGCGCCCGATGTATCCCGCAGATGGCAGAAAATTACCTGATATTTATACCCATCCTAGTGATGTGCGATCGCAAATTCAATCTGATTTAGGAAACTTCCCTTTGTTCGATTTTTGGGGGCCAAAAACTACCATTAGTTCTAGCCAATGGATTGCCAATTCAGCAAAATGGATTGAGGAACGTTACAGCCCTACATTATCACTAGTTTATCTGCCACATTTAGATTACTGTCTGCAAAAATTTGGTCATGATGAAAAACACATCCAAGCTGATTTGCGAGAAATTGATGCTGTTTGTGGCGATTTAATTGAATATTATCAAGCACGTAATACTCAGGTAATTATTCTTTCTGAGTATGGCATTACTCCAGTCTCTAAAGCTGTGGATATCAACCGTGTACTACGGGAAAACGGTTTAATTGCTGTGCGGGAAGAATTAGGGCGAGAACTCCTTGATTTTGGTGCTAGCATTGCCTTTGCTGTTGCCGATCATCAAATTGCTCATGTGTATGTGAATGATCCGGCGTACATCCCGAAAGTGCGATCGCTTTTAGAAGCGACTGAAGGTGTAGCGCAGGTATTGGATGAAGAGGGTAAACAAGCCTACCATCTTAATCATCCTAGATCGGGAGAGTTGGTAGCGATCGCTCAATCTGACGCTTGGTTTACCTATTATTATTGGCTCGATGATGCAAAAGCGCCTGATTTTGCTAGAACTGTAGATATCCACCGCAAACCTGGTTACGATCCTGTAGAACTTTTCCTTGATCCACAAATTAAATTTCCTAAAGGAAAAATTGCTCTCAAACTACTGAAGAAACAACTGGGTTTTCGCTACTTAATGGATGTGATTCCTCTGGATGCTTCCCTAGTTCGTGGCTCTCACGGTCACGTTACTACTTCTCCTAATGAAGGGCCTCTATTTATCACCCATCAAACTCACCTAGTTGGTGAAAATCGCATTGAGGCGACAGATGTTTGCTCGTTGATTCTTAAACATTTAAATTAGGATTAGTCAACTTAAAGTAAAAGTGCGGTTAGAAGCCGCGTCTACACAAACAAAACCCACCTGCGTGGGTTCCAGACAAGGGGCTTAAGCCCCTTGTTCCGTCTTGGCTGACTACCCTGCCAGAATGCAAGGGCGAACGTTTGTCTAGCCGCGAATGAACTTTGCCCAGGCTATAACTTGACAATAATTTAGAAATATGTATGAGCACATCCAAAAATACAAAACAATTTTGTTGTAATTCATAATCATATCGAGTATGCTTTGTATATGAACTCGTTATGACTATGGATTAATTAGCTCTATCAGTAGGCAAGCATCTATCTACTGACTAAAACGTATTTTGGCAATTTGAGTAACTTAACGGAGAACTTCTTTATCCATGACTGAACCCCAAAACTTGACAACTGCTGACGGTATTCCAGTTGCCGATAATCAGAACTCACTCACGGCTGGAGCGCGTGGCCCTGTATTAATGGAGGATTTCCACCTCATAGAGAAGCTGGCTCATTTTAACAGGGAACGTATTCCTGAGCGTGTTGTCCATGCAAAAGGTGCGGCTGCTCATGGTACTTTTACTGTTACCAATGACATCACCCGCTACACTAAAGCCAAACTTTTTTCTGAGATTGGCAAGAAAACAGAAGTCCTCCTGCGTTTTTCTACAGTCGGCGGAGAAAAGGGTTCAGCAGATGCCGAGCGTGACCCTAGAGGTTTTGCCATCAAGTTTTATACTGAAGAGGGCAACTGGGATATTACAGGCAACAATACCCCTATTTTCTTCATCCGTGACCCTCTGAAGTTTCCTGATTTTATCCATACCCAAAAGCGCAATCCGCAAACCAACTGCAAAGACCATAATGCAAAGTGGGATTTTTGGTCACTCAGTCCAGAATCGCTTCACCAGGTGACAATCCTCTTTTCAGATCGGGGAATTCCGAAAACCTATCGACACATGGATGGCTTTGGTAGCCACACTTTTAGTTTGATTAATGCTGAAGGCGATCGCGTTTGGTGTAAATTTCACTTTAAGACTCTGCAAGGGCATCAAACTTTGACTGAAGAAGAATCAGCTAAGATTAAGGGCGAAAATCCCGATCATGCAACTCACGATTTGTTTGAAGCGATCGCTAAAAAAGACTATCCTAAGTGGCGGATGTGTATTCAGGTGATGACTGAAGAGCAAGCGGCAAAACATCCTGACAATCCTTTTGACTTGACCAAAGTTTGGAAACAAGGAGAATATCCTTTAATTGAAGTCGGGATATTAGAGCTAAATCGGAACCCAGAGAATTATTTTGCCGAAGTTGAGCAAGCGGCTTTTAGCCCTAGTGCAGTGGTTCCTGGGGTTAGTTTCTCTCCAGACAAAATGCTGCAAGCTCGAATTTTTTCTTACCCAGATGCTCAACGCTATCGCTTGGGTGGTAACTATCAGCAACTACCCGTCAATCAGCCCAAATGTCCAGTGATGCATTATCAGCGAGATGGCTTTATGGCATCAGGGAACAACGGCGGTAGCGTTCCTAACTATGAACCGAATAGTGCTGAGGGTACGCCCAAAGAAAATCCAGCTTATGCAGAAGGACCTAGCCATTTGGGTGATGTCACAGTCGATCGTTACAGTCATCGTCAAGGAAACGACGATTACACCCAGGCAGGTAATCTGTATCGGTTACTAACTCCTGAACAGCAAGAGCGTCTTGCTAAAAATATTGTCGGCAGTCTCTCTCAAGCAAGGGAGGACATCCAAATGCGGCAACTTTGCCACTTCTTCCGGGCAGATGTTTCTTATGGTCGTCGTGTAGCTGAAGGATTGGGCATTTCAATCGATCCCTCAATGTTTTCTCCAACTGCTCAACCTGTAGGTAACTGGTAGCCTTATCCAATTTTGTGGGGTGTATTATGCCGTAGGCTAACGCACCGAAAACCTGGATGCTGAGTTACGTACTTAAGCTAGATTCAAATACCCGACTTCTTCAAGAAGTCGGGTATTTGGTCTAATCAAAACAGACTCTTTAATGGAGTTCAAAGACTCATTAATGGAGCTAAAAGACTCTTTAATGGAGTTCAGAGGCTCATTAAGTAGATAAACAAAAATATTTACAGTTAGTGCGATCGCACCCTTCGCAAAGCATATCGTAGAGAAGTAGTTATAGGCGTTGCGATCGCACTATTTTGCTTCACTGTATTTGCAATGACATTCTGTAATTAATTATGTTGCCTACTTATCAGACTGGGATTTGAATCCCAGGCGGGTAATGCAGCCGATACAGATTACCTAAATTACTGAAACCAACGCCAGACAAAAGCAACCATTCTCCTGAATCAAGGCTGACGATTCCGCCGCAAGTCTTCCAGATTTTCACGAATGTTTATTGTATTGCGATGATTTGCCCCCAATCGTTGTTTAGCGATTTCCAATGCTTCGATGTACAAAGGTTCGGCATCGCTGTACCTTCCCTGTGAATAGTAGAGTAATGCCAAATTATTTAGGCTTTGTGCCACATTCGGGTGTTCATCCCCCAGCAAGCGTTTATACATCGACAAAGCTTCGATTAACAAAGGTTCGGCATCGCTGTACCTTCCCTGTGCATAGTAGAGTAATGCCAAATTGTTCAGGTTAGTTGCCACATCGGGGTGTTCATCCCCCAACAGGCGTTTATACATCGCCAAAGCTTCGATATACAAAGGTTTGGCATCGCTGTACTTTCCCTGCGAACGGTAGAGTTCTGCCAAATTGTTTAGGCTAGTTGCCACATTCGGGTGTTCATCCCCCAGCAGGCGTTTATACATCGACAAAGCTTCGATGTACAAAGGTTCGGCATCGCTGTACCTTCCCTGTGAATGGTAGAGTAATGCCAAATTATTTAGGCTTTGTGCCACATTCGGGTGTTCATCCCCCAGCAAGCGTTTATACATCGCCAAAGCTTCGATATACAAAGGTTCGGCATCGCTGTACCTTCCCTGTGAATAGTAGAGTAATGCCAAATTATTTAGGCTAGTTGCCACATCGGGGTGTTCATCCCCCAGCAGGCGCTTTCTCATCGCCAAAGCTTCGATATACAAAGGTTCGGCATCGCTGTACCTTCCCTGTGAATAGTAGAGTAATGCCAAATTGTTCAGGTTAGTTGCCACATCGGGGTGTTTATCCCCCAACAAACCTTTGTACATCGACAAAGCTTCGATGTACAAAGGTTTGGCATCACAGTACCTTCCCTGTGATTCGTAGAGTGCTGCCAAATTGTTCAGGCTTTGTGCCACATCGGGGTGTTCATCCCCTAACAGGCGTTTTCTCATCGTCAAAGCTTCGATTAACAAAGGTTCGGCATCGCTGTACCTTCCCTGGAATTTGTAGAGTCCTGCCAAATTGTTCAGGCTTTGTGCCACATCGGGGTGTTCATCCCCCAGCAGACGTTTTGTCATCGCCAAAGCTTCGATATACAAAGGCTCGGCATCACTGTAACTTCCCTGTGATTCGTAGAGTGCTGCCAAATTGTTCAGGCTAGTTGCCACATCTGGGTGTTCATCACCCAGCAGGCGTTTTGTCATCGCCAACGCTTCGATGTACAAAGGTTCAGCATCGCTGTACCTTCCCTGTAATTTGTAGAGTAATGCCAAATTGTTCAGGCTAGTTGCCACATCGGGGTGTTCATCCCCAAAACGTTTTCTAGCAGCTGATAAACATTGTTTACACCAAGGTAAAGCTTGCGCGTAGGCTCCTTGACCTTGGTAAAATCTAGCCAAGCCTAGAAAAGGCCAAATTAAATCATCATCGTTTAACCAAGCCTGGTAAACTGTGGCAGCTTTCCCAAGATGAGGGATGGCAAGAGTTGCTTGAGCAATTTCTATCAATGTGGGTATCTGAGGAATATCCTTGGCTACTGCTACCATTGCTTGACAATAGCCGCGCTTGAGTTCATCTGCTTCGGCTAACTCTTCTAACTTGTCACTCAAGAATTCTCGAATCAGTTGATGCAGCTGGTAAGTTTCTTCTCCAGTGCGCTGAAGTAAACTCAGATTCACTAGGTAATCATCTCTGACATCTTCTAAATCTTCTGAGTCTTGGTTGGGTAAACACCTTTCCACTAAATACCAAGGAATGGGAGCTAGAGCAAAAATACTGAGCAAACACCCCAATTTTTGGGCTTGCTTATCTAGTTCCTGCCAACTTAATTCAAAAGCAGCAAAAACTCCTAATTGTGCTGTCATTTCTGCCGATGGCTCTTGCATTGAACGATGTGTTAGCAGCTTATCTGCTAATCTTTGCCGCATTTTAGCTAGAGATACATCCGGTTTCCGTTGCAAATATCGCGCTACTAACTCTAAACCTAAAGGCAAAAATCCTAAATCAGCACAGAGTTGTTTTGCTTCGTCTGGTTCCCTTTGTATCCGCTCATCCCCAACAAAGGAAACTAACAATTCCAAAGCAGCTACTTCCTCTAACACTTCTAAGCATAACCGCTCAAAAGACTGCCCCAACCACTGTTGCCGTGTGGTGATGAGTATTTTAAACCTTGGCTCACTTGGCGGTAGGTAGGGTTTTACCTGCTCATATTTACTAACATCATCGAATACTAACAGCACATCGCCTGCTTGCCATTGCCGCCAGATGTAATTAATCTGAGTTGGTAAATCCCAATCATCGGGTAGCTGCAAACCTAACTTTGCTCTAGCAAACGCCACAATCTGAGTTCCTAAATCTTCATCCCTTACCCGCAACCAGCAAACCCCGCCTGAGTATGTGGCTTCTTGCCAATGATGTTGAGCATATTGCAGCGCTAGTTCACTTTTGCCGATACCACCCATGCCAGTAACAGTAGTAATGGCGACTCGTTGCGTTTGCTGCAACTGTTGGTGTAGCGTTATAAGTGCTTGTTCTCGTCCGACAAACTTTTTAACGCCACTGCGGGGAAGATTTTGTGGTGAAGTGAGCGTTCCTACACGATACTCTTCTCTATCTCCATCCCAATTTTGCTTATATAAATAGATGGGAGCTTGGTTTTTGTTTAATTGCTCCAAACGCTGTTTAACTTGTTCCGCAATTATTTTCATATTCGGCGGAAAAATCTCAGTAGATGCTTGCTCTAAAGCCTCCCGCACCGCTTGAGAAAAGTATCCTGTTTTATTTTCAGAATTTACCTGAGCTTTTTCTCCTTCTCGCGTAGCCAGTAAGACAAATTGTTGACTATCTGGCTTTGGCTGTCCACTTAAAAAAGCTTTGCCACCTAAGTTAGTTGGTCTTCCCTTGGACTCTAAAACATAATTGGCACAGGCATCAATAATACAAATATGATTACGAATCTGAAATTTATCGGAACCCAACAAAACTAATAAAGAATTTAAATCTGAATTCTGCCAATTCTGTTTATTAGCATCAGCACAAAGCAACCGACGCTCTCGTTCTGAGGTAATCAAACCATGTCCCGCCCAAAAAATGTAGAGTAAATCCCCCGACTTTAGGGATAAAAAGTTAGTCACAATGTCGGAGATATTTTGCTCGGTTGCTAACTCTACAGTTAACCCACATTCCCCAATTAACTGATGATTTTCTTCCAGTGCTGATAAACATAACCGGATATTTTCCTTCGGTACACCGTGCTGATGCAACCAATGAGCAAATTTCAGCGCGTCATCGGCTGGCCCTCCACCTGGCACGTTCCAAGCAGTTTCGTGGTACTTTTCAATACCTACAATTAAGCCAAATGTCCGCTCAGGTTTAGCCATCAACTGCATGATGACTTAGCCTCTGACGTTATGAGGAATTACACAGAAGAGATCGCCCAACCCACTTAAAAAGGGGGCTTTTAGCGTTCCTCCTACGGTGTAGACATAAGTCTGAAGTAGTTTAAGAAGCTGGTTTTTACCCCACCCTAACCCTCCCCTTGTAAAGGGGAGGGAACTAGATTTCCGGCTTCCCCCCTTTCCAAGGGGGGATTGAGGGGGGTAATTCGACTTGTGTGTACACCGTAGCCTTGTATGGGAGAGGTTTGGAGCGGGGTTTTCTAAATACCGGAAAAAGTAAACCATTATGGCAACCTCGAAATAATCGCCTCCCAGGTTTTGGCATTTGTCCAATAAGCACCGTGGGAACGGGGAAACGGTTGTCTGCTATCCACTTGCACATCCTGCACGCGCTCAGGGAAAATTCTATTACCCACGTAACTGAGAAAATCCCGTAAATCGTAGATATTCAACCATTCCGGGAAATGCTCTGGCAATAACTGCCCATATTCTAAGCTGTAGAGGGCGTTAATCTCATATAAAAATGGTGCTTGGGAACCAACTGTTACCAATAATTCCACCTTAGACAACTCCTGCTGCACTAGCAAATCTACACAAGCGATACCTCCCAAGCTATGGGCGATTAAAACCACTGGCGGTTCTGCTTGGGCAATTTGTTCTTGGATAAACGCCCTGATTTTTTCACCCCGAGTCTGATACAACAAAATATCACCAGGCATAGGCGAAATTTTATCAGTTAACTCAAGGCGGTTTCCTCTGACATAATTTGTTCCGCCGTGCTGTGCTAGTTCAACAAATGGCTTTAATAACCAGCCACCCAATCCTAACTCCGCCTCTCCCAAAGCCAGAGTCAGCAATTCCACAACTTCATCCCGCAATTGGGCATCGGTGAGTATGGGGGGAAATTTTTCTTGCAGTTCGCTAATAAACATAGCTTGAGCCACAACTGCTCTAGCTATTGGTGCATAATATTCACTCAAATCAGATTCGGAAACTGTGAGCAATGCCCGTTCATACGGTTCACTGTGGATAACCGCCTCTCGTGCTGGCTCAAATACCTCTGCAATTCCCGCCTCTTGCAACTTAGCTTGCAGTTGAGATCCCGGAGTGAGACTCGCCACACGAGATTGTAAAATATCCCCTGGTTCTTCCCCAAAGGGATTTCCTGACTCAATCGGTTTCAAAGACAACAGCCGCAATTCATACAAAGGATCGCGGTATAATTGCCCCCACAATACAATATCTGCGTCTTCTTCTCCTTGAGATAAAGCTAGTGTCGCATTCTCCAAGGGTACTGATGCCCGATTATCATTGAACTTTGCACCTAATACACCCCAAAGGCAGGGAGAAACTTTGATATCAGGACGTTGGGCGTGAATCTTTTGCTCAATTATCTGAAAAGTTTCGTTGTATTCTGGTTCCCTAATGCCCGTGCCATGTACAAATATTACGGTGGTCAAGTCGCTTCGCTCCAATTAAAAATTAAAAATTATTAATTAAAAATTGCAAGATGCTCTCTACAAGACGATGCACGAACATGGGAGAAGTTTTCTCCTGCCTCCTGCCTTCTTCATTCACTTGGTTTATTAAATACTTCTAAAATCTGTCGGCAAATTTGTTTGAGCTTATCCTCGATTTCATCAGAAGGCGAAGATGCACCGACAACACTCCAGTTTTCTACCGTAGAAAGTCGCCACGCTTCGCCGCGATGATCAAATCCAGCTACCTCAACGCCGATCGCACGGCGGGAATTATTGATGGGATCTTGATAAAATCGGATTTGAATTAAAATACTGCGACTTCGCCAAGATTTGCTAATACCAGGAAAGTGAAAGCCAATATCTATAGAATCTGGATCGACTAACTCTCTGGTTTCCGGGTCATTTTTCCAGGGTTTAAGATCAGATTTGGCATCAGGAAACTCGAATTTGAACAAATTAACCACCGTAGCAATGTTGCTGGCGAGTTCAAGGTTCGTTGCCTGTTCAGCTGCGTTCACTAAAAAACACTCCTATAATTGCGTCGGCATCTTCCGGGATGTGAAGACAGAAAAACCGCCAGAAAGCTTATATTATTGGTGTTTCAGCTTATCAAGACCTTTGAGATTTAGCAACTCTAAATCATACTTCCCTAACAATCCTCCTTACTAAACAGATGCCAAAAATCGCTTCTTTTTGGGACTGGCTAACACCTATTAAGTAATTGTACTTAAAAATTCTTCAAAAGCAGACGGAACTCTGCTCTTTAGAGAAAATATTGAAATTTTCTGCAAAATCCTTGGCTGACAAGAACGATTGACTGCGCTAGCGATCTAAAATGACACTGTGAATCGGTAAACAAAAAGCAATTAAGTTCAATATATGGTGCGTCAACGCTCGATTTTTTCATTTTTCCTAGTACTATTGGCCACATTCCTGATTAGTTGTGGTGGTCCTGGTGTTGCGGTAGCACCTCCGACTTACACAGCAGTACAACTTGAAAAAATTCAGGCTTATGTTCCTGAAATTCAGGCTGTGCGCGCTCGCTCAGAAGAGTTGACAACCCTGATTAAAAGAGGTGATTGGATTAATGTGCGTAACTTTATACATGGTCCCATAACAGAAGCAAAGCTGAATCTGACTTATGTTACTCCCAACCTTCTACCCAAAGACCAACCCATCGCACGTCAAATAACGCGAGATTTTTTTAAAGACCTGGTTAAACTCGATAAAGCTACTAGTGCTGGCAATCCTCTAGTTGCCTTGAACCAATCCCAAGCTGCTTTCGCAGAGATTGACAAATTCCTCGACCTGCTTCCTAAAACCAGCAGTGAAGCAGAGGCAAGTTAAGCGCAAGGTAAAATGAGCTGAGGAGAATGAGGAGGATGAGGGAGAGTAAAAATTGCTCCCCCTGTTCCCTCATCTCCCGTATCTCTCCCATCTTTGCCTCAAAACAGCAATGAGTCATGTAGTTATTATCGGTTGTGGTGTGGTTGGGGTTGCGATCGCCTATGAACTGAGTCAAGAAAAAGGGCTGAAAATCACAGTTTGCGATCGGCAACCACCAGCACAAGCTTCTACAGGCGCTGCACTTGGCGTTTTAATGGGTGTAATCAGCCAAAAAATTAAGGGCAAAGCTTGGCAGATGCGACAAACTAGCATCCAACGCTATGAAACTTTGATTCCTGAACTAGAAGCTTTAACAGGTCGCAAAATCCCCTTTAATCGCCAGGGAATTCTCAGTCTTGGTTTAGAAGAGGAAAATTTAGCAGCATGGGAAAAACTTGTAGAAGTTCGCCACTCTCAAGGCTGGCATTTAGAAATATGGGATACGGCTAAACTCAAAAATATTTGTCCTCAAGTTGCTCACGAAACAATTACTGGCGCTGTCTATTCTCCTCAAGACCGTCAACTTGATCCAACTGCTCTGACATTAGCTTTAGTTGAGGCTGCCCAGCAAAATGGTGTAACTTTCAAATTTGGTGTGGCTGTTTTGGATGCTCACACCTCACCACCTGATTCTTCTCCCCAATTTTGCAATCAACTCGAGACTACAGAAGGAAAAATAGCCGCAGATTGGTTTGTAGTCGCAGCCGGGCTAGGTTCAACACCACTGACAGCAAAATTAAATCAAATAATTGATATCCGCCCCGTACTTGGGCAAGCATTGCAAATGCATCTAGGGCATCCGTTAGGTAATCCAGACTTCCAGCCAGCGATAACGGGTAACGATGTGCATATCGTTCCTGTGGGCGATGGAGATTATTGGGTGGGTGCAACAGTGGAATTTCCCAACAATGGCGATGAGATACCGCCAAATCAAGAACTGTTGGAATCTGTTAGAAAACAAGCGATCGCATTTTGCCCAGAATTAGCCACAGCAACAGTTCTCCGTACTTGGTCGGGGTTACGTCCCCGTCCTGAAGGACGCCCAGCCCCAGTTATTGGGAAGTTGCCAGGGTTTAGTAATGTCCTCCTAGCTACCGGACACTATCGCAACGGTGTTTTGCTAGCACCCGCTACAGCTTATGCGATTCGTGAGATGATTATTCATCAGGGAATAGGGAATGGGGAGTAGGGAGTGGGGGGGATGAAAAAGCAGGGAGCAGGGGGCAGGGGGCAAGGGGGAGAATAAAAAATTACCTTTTTCCCCTCTGCTCCCTGCCCCTCTGCCTCTTTTCAATGCCGAATTCCCAATATCCAATATAGGAAAATAGAGTGTCAATAACAGAACATAAAATCAATGTAGATTCACTGGAATGGTTTTATCGGGAATCTTTACCAATCGGTAGAACTGACTTAGCACCTGTGTTGTTGCTACACGGCTTAGTTTCACAAAGTTATAGCTGGCGTAATATTATGCCTGCTTTGGCTAGTCAGGGTACAAGAGCGATCGCACCAGATTGGATTGGTTACGGCTTTTCTGCAAAACCAGAAAAACGGGATTTTGCTTACACTCCTGATGCTTTTATCACAGCTTTAGAAGGATTTGTTAAAGCGCTAGAACTTGAACATTTTTCTTTAGTTGTCCAAGGATTTTTAGGTTCTGTAGGGCTACAATATGCTTTGCGTCATCCAGAACAAATTGCCAATTTAGCCATCCTAAATACACCAATTTCAACTGCTGCTAAATTACCCTGGAAAATTAAACAAATGGGTTTACCTTTAGCAGGTGAAGTCATGACCCAAGACCCTCTTTTAGTTGACCGGACGCTAGAAGGTGGAAGCCGTTATCGCATAGGAGATAAAGAATTAGATATTTATCGAAAACCATTTTTAAAAAGTTCTTCATCTGGGCGTAGTCTCTTATCAAGTATTCGCAATTTACAGCTTGATTCAGCAATGAAAGAAATTGAATCTGGCTTTAAAGAATGGCAACAGCCAATTCTGATTCAATGGGGTATGATTGACCCTTGGTTATCCGTAGACATTGCCGAAAATTTTGCAAAATCCGTACCAAATACTGAATTAATAAAACTTAATAACGTCGGACATTATCCTCAAGAACACTACCACGAGGCAATTTTACAAGACCTTTTACCGTTTGTGCGTCGTAAAGATGCTCATTAACAATATACTTTTGGCAAAAATCGATATTATAAAAATGAAACCACAGATAAATCATCGGTATTTATCTGTAGTAAAGAAATGAATTCTGGATTTTTGCCAGACTTATAATATTATACCGGCCTGCATTTGTGAACTTTTTATTACCATTAAAAATGCATTACAACCACAAGTAAAAGAGATTAGAATTCATGGCTTATTCATGGTTTAAAGCATTTCATATTGTCGGATTTGTAGTTTGGTTCGCTGGTTTGTTCTACTTAGTACGTCTTTTTATATATCACGTTGAAGCTAACGAAGAACCTGAACCAGCACGAACGATACTGAAAAATCAGTACCAAATTATGGAAAAGCGTCTCTACTCTATCATCACTAACCCAGGAATGTTTGTGACGATCGCAATGGCGATCGGTTTAGTCAGTACCGAACCGGACGTTTTAAAAGAGGGCTGGTTGCATATCAAACTGCTGTTTGTTGCTATTTTAATTGGCTATCATCATTACTGCGCTCGGCTGATGAAAAAGTTAGCAGTAGATGAATGTGGCTGGAGTGGTCAGCAATTACGTGCCTTAAATGAGGCACCCACAGTTATGTTAGTAGCAATTGTCTTGCTGGCTGTGTTTAAAAATAATCTACCTACAGATATTGCTGCTTGGGCTATTTTTGCCATGATTATTTTGATGGCAGTCACTATTCAACTTTACGCCAAAAAACGCAGGCAAGATAAAGAGAAGCTGACGGCACAAATAGGGCAACCACAACAACAAAGTTAGACAAACCTCTGCCTGCCTTGAACTAAAGTTCAAGTCTGTCCCTCTCCGACTCGGAGAGGGAAAAGTTTTGTGTTTCACGTTAAGTTGACACTTGTAACAGCTGTGCTACCCTACCAAAAGTTGCATCACAACAACAAATCTTACCCATTAACCATTACCTCATTCTGGAAACGTTTACAGTAAATCATCCCCAGGAATCACGGTAGTGTAAAAAGTATATTTGCGATTAGCGACATAACGGCGGTCTTGTTTAATAAGCGCCATAAACTCTCTATGTCCCTCACGAGTACGTCCCACCAAACAACCCGCACTAGCAAGGCGAATATCATTTCGAGGAAAATCAAAGCCGTAGTGTTGATTCACATAAAAATTATCACCTGTATCAAGTTTGTCACCAGTCCGTTTAAAATCTTTGTTGAAATCTCTACAAACAGTGATATCTCCAACTTGGACTAATGCTTCGTGAGGTTCTGCTGTGCCGTGAGTGCCAACAGCCCAAGCTTTGTATTGTCCAAACTGAATCCTAGCTGCTCCTTTGGGATTCATTGGATTATAAGTGTAGTACTTCCCTGGTTCTGTAGTAGCTTCCCAGTTATCTACGATTTTGGGAACTCCATTTACGACTTCAATCACAATCCGCCGATCATTAAATTGATTGGGCGTATCACTGTTGAGAGTCCAGTTTGCATCTATACCCTCTACATAAACAATGTTGTATTCTTTTGGATTGGTAAATACCTGATAGCCTTTGGATAGCATATATTTCACAATCCTACTAGCGATGTCGTTGCCTAGTTTTAAGGGGGGTTTAGGAAGATCATCTAGTTTGGTTTCAATTAGTTTTTTGGCTGTGACTGCTCCTAAAAAGCCACTCTCTTCAGTCTTGGTTAATTCTTGAAATTTTTTGAGAGATATCACAGAAACAGGGCCAAATTTCCCATCGGCTGGAGGTTCCAGCAAACCTAAGCCAACTAACAGTATCTGAATCTGACGAGCCAATTCTGCATCCTCTGCGATCGCATCGAATGCCCATTTCTCATCTTTTCCCAAGAAATCTTGTAGTTTCATTATGCACCTACCTTAATTTACTTATTTCTAAGTATAAACATCATTTTCACGATTAATTTTGTTTTAAACAATACTCTTAAGTAAACAAAAGTATAAATTCAGAACAAGCTTGTTTATAGATCAATACGGTTGCGATCGCTAGCTCAAACTCCATCAATGATTCGTTGTCTGCGTGCCAGGCGATTGAGTCCAGTCCACTGCGAGACTGATTGCCAATAACGATTAACGATGGGGATGTAGCCACATGAGTTAGATGGGGCAATTGACTGTAATAGCAGGTTTTGGGTTCAATTCAGGAAGTACGCGATCGGGTACAGATTATGGTTATAGTGCATCTACAGTCTCAGCAGTCTTAAATCATTTCTGAAAATTATATATTTCTTTCTTATTTCTTTCCTTCGCGTCCTTGGGGTTTTTCTCTAACGAGACGCTGCGCGTTGGCGGAAGCCTCTGTCTGCGACACGCTACGCGAACGTAGAGATGGCGGTTCGTTTCCTTATTTTTATTTTTCACAACTCATTTTGGATTGCTATATGATACAAGATACTGTAAATAAACTAGGTTATATTTAACACAAACTCTTTAGCGTCTATCATCATGTTTTTCCACCAATTCACGTGTAAAGAATTGGTATAATCTATTTCCTATTGACTAAGTAGGACTTGTTTATGTTTAGCAACACCATTCAGGATTAGCAGCAATTAATGCTACTGCCTCTGAGCTATGCAATGGACAAGAGAAAAAGTATCCTTGGGCAGATTCACAGTGTAAATTTCTTAAAATTGGCACTTGCTCTTGTGTCTCGACACCCTCAGCAATCACTGTCATACCTAGTTTATGTGCCAGCGCAACGATAATATCAATAATATCCAGATTTCGGTTATCAGCAGTCATTGGGTTAATAAAGGAACGGTCAATTTTTAACACACTAATCGGAAAGCTATAAAGACGACCTAATGAAGAGTAACCAGTCCCAAAATCATCAATTGATATCTCAATACCCAATTCTCGTAGTTGTAAGAGTATAGCAGTTGCTTCATCACCGTTTTCTACAATGACACTTTCGGTAATTTCTAGCGCTAAACTATTAGCATCAAGACCTGTTGAATCCAAAATATGCCGAATCTGCTCAATTAAATTTGGCTGGCAAAATTGCTTAACCGAGAGATTGACACTCATTTTCTTTAATGAATGGTGAGGATAACTCATCTTCCAAGCTTGCATTTGGCGACACGCTTCATACAGCACCCAGTAGCCAATCTCAACAATTAGTCCAGTTTCTTCCGCCAGAGGGATAAAATCTCCAGGATTAAGCAAACCACGTTCTGGATGCTGCCAGCGCAAGAGTGCCTCAAAACCTAAAATAGAGCCATTAGTGAGCGAAACAATCGGTTGGTAATAAACTTGAAACTCAAGACGTTCAACTGCTCGACGCAAATCAGCCTCTAACTGCAATCTTGCCAGCGCATTAGCATACATATCTGGATTAAACAGGGCATACCGCGATTTGCCTAAAGCCTTAGCTTGGTACATCGCCGTGTCAGCATCCCTGAGCAGCTGTTCTGGTTGGTCGTAGTCTATAGTAGAACTCAAAGCAATGCCGATACTTGCACTTGTAAACACTTCTTGCCCATCAAGCTTCAAAGGTAATCTTATTTCTTGTTGAATTCGCTCTGCCACTTTAATAGCATCTGAGACATCTTGAATTGCTTCCAGTTGGATGGCAAATTCGTCTCCCCCAAGTCGTGCAGCTATATCTGTAGAGCGGATGCAGGCTTCTAAAATGTGGGCGATAGTAATTAGAAATTGATCTCCTTTTAGGTGTCCAAGACTATCATTGATGACCTTAAACCGATCTAAGTCGAGAAATAATACAGCAAATAAATAATCTTTTTGCCGTTTAGTTTGTTGGAGCGCGTGTTTTAAGTGTTCCATGAATAAAGCCCGGTTTGCTAAACCTGTCAGGCCATCATAAAAAGCATTCCGCCGCAATTGTGATTCTGCTTGCTTGCGTGCTGTCACGTCAAACCCTGTACTAATTACCAAACTTCTGCCATCGGGTAGACGCCCAAGCGGTGCTGAGTAAAAATCCCAGATGCGTGTTTCACCTGTGCTGGTTGCAATTGTGTATTCACCTTCCGCAATTCGGCTATTAAGACGATATAAGGAATTAATCTGAGATTGTACTTGTTCTTGACGACTGCCATAGGCTCTTTGTGTCCAGTCCGCGATCGTGGGGATATCTTCGATGCTGTAACCTGTAATCTCTGTCCATGTATGATTGAGTTGCAGGATTTTACCATCTTCTGTGTGCAACATGATCGGTAGGGGAGCATCGAGAATGGCACGTCGAAAGCGCTCTTCACTCTGGCGTAAAGCTTCTTGAGTCTCCTTACGGTTGGTAATATCGAAGCGAATGGCAATGTATTGATATGGTTTGCCCGTGTCATCTAGGAACGGTACGATGGTAGTTGCCACCCAGTAGTATCTACCATCTTTGGCGTGATTTTTAATCTCTCCTTGCCAAACTTGTCCCTGAGAAATGGTTGCCCACATTTGCTCAAAGAAGGTTGTTGAATGATAGCCAGAATTGATAATACGATGGTTTTGCCCAATTAATTCTTCTCTGGAATATCCAGAAAGCTCACAAAATTTATCGTTAACTTCGGTGATGATACCTCTAGCATCTGTGATGGCCATAATAGAGGATTGATCCAGGGCAAACTTCATATCTGCCATTTGTCTAAGGGATTGTTGCAAAGCCGCTTCTGTTCGCAACCGCTCGGCAATTTCTTGCTCTAGAACTTGGTTTGCTTGAGATAGTTCTCCTGTGCGTTTCTCTACCCTGACTTCTAGTTCAGCATAAGCAGTTCTTAATGCCTCTTCTGCCCGTTGGCGCTTCATATCTAAGCGATATAACCCTTTTGCACAGTACCAAATTAATCCCGTAAAGGCGGTTACATTGCCAATTACATGGAGGCTCAAGCCAAAAGCATGATCAAACAATCCTACTTTTTCCCCAAATACTCGCAGCCCTCCTAAGGTAAAGGGAATAATGATTGCCGCTGGGAGTAGCACTCTAGCCGTTATTCCACCCGCACTATTGCTGATTATCAAGCCCATCAAACCCTCAGAGGGAGCTACTAACAATGTACCAATCGAGAGTAAGAGAAACGTTATAGCACTGTGGATGGCAGTATGGGTAAATAATGACAGTCCAAATAATGGTTTGATTCCGTAAATATAGCCAATCAAAACCTGTAGCGATGTCAGGGCGGTAATAAGTGCAACTATTTGTACTTGTCGATAACTCCTGCTTCGGTTAGCACAAAGCCATAAAGCAGAACCCATTAAACTAAAGTTTAAGGCTGATATCGGTGACATTCGTCCAGGGTAAGAGGTAGCGATTGCTGCTGATTTATCTGTAAATAGCAGTTGATCAATTCCCAAATCCCACCCTAAGAAGTATTGACTCATAGTCAAAAATCCTAAAAGTGCTATTGCCAAAGCCAACCCCTGAGATATTCGACGCTTTAATTTTCGTGTTGAGTGAAGAAAATTTAACGCCAAACCTGATATGACAAAACCTAAAGCGGTATTAGGTTTCATCGATACCGACTCTGGCAAAATGCTTTTAAGCACTTGAATATCAAAATACCAACCTATCAGTACAACAAACCCTACTAAAGTAACAAATACACTTATAAACTTTGAGATGACTTTTAGTACATTAATTAGATGTTGATCTAAGAGAGAATGGTTCATAAGTACTAATAGTTTTTTACAAAATATCATAGATATCAGACTGTCATCTTCAAGCTCCTCTAGATATAAAATCTCCTAGTTTTCACTAACAACAAAGGCTATGGTTGCCTATATATAGAAATAGGAATCGTATTTGATTATTGAAATATATATAGGGTTGGTAGTACGCACTAAAACTATTATCCAGTGGACATTACCCGCTATAAAGCTACTTAGATTTTTTCATGCTATCAAATCGGATTCCTATATCAATACCTTTGCCAAAAAAAGAGTATGAAAAGATAGGGCTGCCGTAGTAGAGTTATTGTCTCTCACAACGACAACTCAAAACTCACAGACAGCCCATGTTCGATATCCTATCACTGCTACAA
>JAESFO010000295.1_pt1 | contig 77823 bp, 75 predicted proteins | sample 9269421 | NCBI WGS metagenome assembly JAESFO01 (sample SAMN14502839, study PRJNA617101) | algae metagenome | isolation source: Nostoc desertorum CM1-VF14 and co-occurring heterotrophs from rocky... | place: USA: Clark Mountains, San Bernardino, California | collected 2000-06-05 | reverse complement strand
CGTGGTCGAGGGCATCAACAACACCATCAAGGTCATCAAGCGCCGCGCCTATGGCTACCGCGATGAGGCGTACTTCTTCCTCAAGATCCGCGCCGCCTTCCCCGGAATTCCTCGATGAACCTTTTTTGAGCCATCCAACCCCGTTGCCCGGCGGGGGCCGTACAAGCCGGGGTGACAATCCGCCCATGTCCGCGCTGCCCCGCGCCCCTTCCGCCAAAGCCGCCAACGAGCGCGACGCCATGCCCGACGATCAGTTGATGCTCGCCTACGCGCGCGGCGACGGCGCGGCCTTCGACCTGCTCTATGCGCGCCACGAGGCCGGGCTGTTCCGCTTCGTCAAGCGGCTGCTCGGTGCGCGGCTGGCCTCGCAGGCGGACGAGGTGTTCCAGGACACCTGGGTGCGGATCATTGCCGCGCGCGAGAGCTTCTCGCCGCAGGGTGCGGCCTGGCGCACCTGGGCCTTCACGATCGCCCACAACCTGGCCATGGACCGGCTGCGCGTGAGCGGGCGCGAGGTGGCGCTCGACGACGTGGATGGCGGCCACGGCGGCGACGACCATGGCACGGTGCCGACGCTCGACCGCGGCGTGCAGGCGGCAGCGGGCCACGCCGGCGCGCATCCCTCGGCCGAGGAGCTCGCGTTCTGGCGCGCCGCGGGCCGGCGCCTGCTGGCTTGCCTCGACGAACTGCCGGCCGAACAGCGCGCCGCCTTCCTGCTGCACCACGAGGACGGCATGACCGTCGAAGCGCTCGCGGCGAGCCTGCAGATCGGCTTCGAGACCGTGCGCAGCCGGCTGCGCTACGGCTTGCAGAAGCTGCGCACGTGCATGGCGCGCTACCTGTCGGTGCTGGAGCAGCGCGCATGACGACGACCGACGCGGACGACGACAACAACGCACTGCGCGATCCCGCGTTGCGCCGCGCGCTCGACCATGCGCCCGATCGAGACGCGCTGCCCGACCCGCGCACCCGCGACGCGATCCGGAAGATGGCGCACAACCTTGCACCCGTGCCTGCGCCGTCGGAGGCTTCGGCCGCTGCCATGCCCTGGTGGCGCCGCTTGATCGGCGACGGCGCGAAAAACCGCATGCCGTGGAATGCGGCCTTTGCCACGGTGCTCGTGGCGACATTCGTCACGGTGCTCTGGCAGCACGAGCCGGTGCCCGATGCGAGGCTGGACGGTGAGGCGCAGGTCGCACAAGCGCCCGCGCCCGCTTCTGCACCGGCACCGGCACCGGCACCGGCACCGGAGGCCGCGCGCAGCCGGGTCGAAACCGAAGCCGCACAGCAACGGACCGAGCCTGCACGCGCACCGGCGCCTGCCGCTGTGGCGTCAGACCGCGCTGCGATCGAGCCGGAGCGCGGCACGTCGCCCTCACTGCAATCCGCCCCGGCGCCCGCCGCGGGGCCCGCGCCAGAACCTGCACCGGCCATGATCGCCAAGCCTTCGGAATCGGCGCTGCAGGCCGAGGCTCCGGGCGTCGCGCGCCAGGCCCTGGTCGCACGCAAAGCCGCGCCGGCGCCGGCCGCCGCGCCGAAGCCTGCGCCTTCGTTCGCAGCGCTCGACCGCTGGACCTCGCTGAACTGGGTGGCCAGCGGCCAGGCCGTGCGCGAGGCACGCGGTGACACCGAAGACCTGGCGGCACTCGTGAACGCCGTCGCGCGCTCGGCCGTCGTGCCGAATGCTGCGCTGGCTGCGCCGGTCGAGGTGCGCATCGAGTTGCACGCGGGCGCGCAGTTGCTCGCGGTCCTTGAGATCGCGGGCGATCAGGTGCGCTGGGCGGCGCCGCAGGGCGGCACCAGTTTCGTCGGCACGCCGCCGCCGCCCGCGCTCGCGGCGCTGCGCGCTGCGCTCAGGCGTTCTTGAAGTCGGGCTGGCGCTTGGCCAGGAAGGCGTCCATGCCTTCCTTCTGGTCCTGCGTGGCGAACAGCGCGTGGAACAGCCGGCGCTCGAACATCACGCCGTCGGAAAGGCCGCTCTCGAAGGCGCGGTTGACGGACTCCTTGGCCGCCATCACTGCGATCTGCGAGTAGCCGCAGATCACCAGCGCGGCGCCGAGCGCTTCGTCAGCAAGCTTTTCGTAAGGCACCACGCGGCTCACGAGCCCGGCGCGCTCGGCCTCGGCCGCGTCCATCATGCGGGCCGTGAGCGCCATGTCCATGGCCTTGCTCTTGCCGACCGCGCGCGGCAGGCGCTGCGTGCCGCCCGCGCCGGGGATCACGCCGATCTTGATTTCGGGCTGGCCGAACTTGGCGTTGTCGGCCGCGATGATGAAGTCGCACATCATTGCGAGCTCGCAGCCGCCGCCCAGCGCGAAGCCGCTCACCGCGGCGATCACCGGCTTGCGGATCGAGCGGATGGTTTCCCAGTTGCGCGTGATGTAGTCGCCCTTGTAGGTGTCGATGAAGCTGTACTTGGCCATGGCCGCGATGTCGGCCCCGGCGGCGAATGCGCGCTCGCTCCCGGTGATGATGATGCAGCCGATGGCGTCGTCGGCATCGAAGGCCTTGAGCGCCTGGCCCAGTTCGGTCATCAGCGCGTCGTTGAGTGCATTGAGCGCCTTCGGGCGGTTCAGGGTGACGATGCCGACCTTGCCTGCTTCGGTCCGCACGTCGATGTTTTCGTAGCTCATGGTGTCTCCGGGGAAGAGGGGGAAAAGGGGAATGGGGGCGAAGAAAAACGCGCTTCACTATACCCAGCATGGCTGTGCGGCCGTGTGCGCGAAGGCCTTTCATTTGAGAATTATTCTCATCTAGAATGCCCGCCATGGAATCTCCCGTGCAAGAGCAAGAACATGCCGTGCTGCTGCGGGCCTACGCCCGTGCGCAGGAGCGATGCTCGCGCCTGCTGGCGGCGCAGGCCGCCCGGATCGAGCGGCTCGAGGCACAGGTGATGCGATTGCGCGGCGCGCTGGTGACACGCGACTCGGCCATTGCGCTCGTGCGTGAAGAACTTGCGGCGCGGGCGGCCGCGGGCGGCACATTGCCGAAGCGGCTGCATGGCCTGCTGGCACCCGCACCGGTGCGCCGGCGCGCGCCGGTGCCGCCGCCGCATGCGGACCTGCGCGAGAAGGCCGTGCTGTGCATCGGCCGCACCGACGAGGCCGAAGCGCCTTCGCTCGCGCGCCAGCTGGTCGAGATCGCCGGCGGACGCTACCTGCACCATGGCGGCGACGATGCCGATGCGCAGGCGCTCGAAGCGGGGCTGCGCGCGGCCGACCTCGTGATCTGCCAGGCCGGCTGCGTGAGCCACGGCGCCTACTGGCGCGTGCAGGACCACTGCCGCCGCACCGGCAAGCCCTGCGTGCTGGTCGGCGATGCGGGCGATGCGCAGCCGGTGCAGTTCATGCGCCAGCCGCCGGCCACCGAAGAACAGGCGCACAGCCTGCGCTGAAGGGCGCGGCTCAGCTGCCGTCGCCCGGCGCGAGCCAGGCCGACACCTTGGCCGTATCGTGCGCAAACAGCCGCCATGTGGTGGCACCGACCGGCAGCACGAGCGGCAGCCTGAGCAGCCTGCGGTCGCGCGCCACGATGGCGGTGCAGCGCGAGGCATCGCCGAGGTAGAGCGCCAGGTCGTCGAGCTTGGCGATGCGCCAGGCCTGGCCGGCGCGCTGTTGCGCCTTGCGGCCGGCGGCGGGCAGCTCGATGCCGATCCATTCGTCGTTGGCCGAGAAGCCGGCCTTCTCGGCCGCACCGCCGCGCAGCACCACCTTGACCTGCACGCTGCCGTTGCCCTCGGCCACGCGAAGGCCCAGCGCCTGGGCCTGCTGCGAGGGATCTTCGAGCGCGGCCACACCATGCGCCCGCAGCAGGTCGGCCAGCGGCAGTTCGTCGGTCGAATGCACCCATTGCGCCAGCTCCGCGGCATACGAGCGGCCGCCCACGGCCTCGAGCGCGGTGGCAATGCCGGCTTCGTCGATCGGCCCGCCGCCGCTGTGCGTCCAGAGGTGGCGCATCACGTCGTCGAGCGTGCCCTTGCCTTCGCGGCGCAGCGTGAGGTCGAAGCACAGCGCGACCAGCGCGCCCTTGGTGTAGTAGCTGACGGTGCTGTTGGGCGTCTGCTCGTCCTGCCGGTAGTACTTGACCCAGGCGTCGAAGCTCGCGTCGGCCACCGGCTGCACGCGGCGGCCCGGCGTCTGCAGCACCTGGTTGATGGTCTTGTTGAGCAGGCGCAGGTAGCCGGCGTTGTCGATGCGCCCGGCGCGGCGCAGCAACAGGTCGTCGTAGTAGCTCGTGAAGCCTTCGAAGAACCACAGCAGTTGCGTGTAGTTCTCGCGGCCATAGTCGTAGCGCGCGAACTCGGCCGGGCGCATGCGCTTGACGTTCCAGGTATGGAAGTACTCGTGGCTGATGAGGCCCATCAGCGTGGTGTAGCCCTCGGGCTGCTTCTTCGCGCCGCGCTGCGGCAGGTCGCGCCGGTTGCAGATGAGCGCCGTGGAATGCCGGTGCTCGAGGCCGCCGTAGCCGTCGTCGACGGCGTTGAGCATGAAGACGTAGCGGTCGATCGGCAGCGCCGGCCCGCCGCGGCGCCCGGCCTTCTGGCCGTGCCAGAAGCGCAGCTCGGCCTCGCAGATGGCCTGGGTGTCGGCGATCAGACGCTCGCCGTCGAAAGACGCCGCGGCGCCCGCGACCACGAAGCGGTGCGGCACGCCGCAGGCTTCGAACTCGGCGCTCCAGAAGGCGCCCATCTCGACCGGGCTGTCGGCGAGCTCGTCGTAGTCGGCGGCCAGGTAGCGCCCGAAGCCCTGCTTGTCGATCTTCGCGGGCCGCAGCGCCGTGGCGCACGACCAGCGCGCCGCGTCGGCGGCGGACGGTGCGGGCGCAACGATCTCGAGCGCGTGCGGCGCCTCGGTGTGGCCCTCGACGCGCAGGCACAGGCTGGTGCCGTTGAAGAAGCCGCGCGCGTCATCGAGCCAGGCGGTGCGCACCGAGTTGTCGTAGGCGCACACCTGGTAATGCAGCACCAGCGGCTGGCCCGGCGCGCAGTCGACCTGCCAGCTGCATTTGTCGAGCTGCACGAGCACGGCCTTGCGGCGCCCCTGCGTGGCGCGCAGGCCCTGCAGGTTCTTGGCGAATTCGCGCACCAGGTAGCTGCCCGGAATCCACACCGGCAGCAACACGCGCTGCTGCGCAGAGGGCGCGGCGATGGTCAGCGTGACGGCGTAGAGATGCGCATGCAGGTCGGCGCATTCGATGCGGTAGTGCACCGCCGCTTCCGGCGCCGCCTTGCCGGCGCGCCGGGATGGAGTCTTGGCGGCCATCAGTTGGTGGACGCGGCGAGTTGCTTCTCGACCTGCTCGGCGGGAATGGCGCCCGGCGTGCGCGTGCCGTCGGCAAAGATCAGCGTGGGCGTGCCGGTGATGTTGTACCTGCGGCCGAACTCCACGTTGCGCTGCAGCGCGGCCACGTCGCAGCCGGCGGCCGCGGCGGTGGGCTTGACGTTGGCCTCCATCCAGTCGCTCCAGGCCTTGCCCTTGTCCTTGCTGCACCAGATGTCGCGCGACTTGGTCGCCGAGTCGGCACCGAGCACCGGGTAGAGGAACAGGTACATCGTGATGTTGTCAACCGACTTCATGTCCTTCTCGAAACGCTTGCAATAGCCGCAGTTCGGATCTTCGAACACCGCGAGCTTGCGTTTGCCGTTGCCGCGCACGATCTTGATCGCGTCCTTCACGGGCAGCTTGTCGAACGACACCTGGCTGAGCTTCTCCACGCGTTCCTCGGTCAGGTTCTTGCGCGCGTTCACGTCGATCAGGTTGCCCTGCAGCAGGTAGTTGCCCATCTCGTCGGTGTAGTAGATCTGGAAGCCGTTCACGCGCACCTCGTAGAGGCCCGGCATCGGCGACTTGACGATCTCGTCGATCGGCGGGAACTGCGGGATCCGCGCGGGCAGGTTCTTGCGGATCTCGGCTTCGCCGGCCAGGGCTGTGGCGGCCGATGCGAGCATGCAGGCGGCGAGAAGAAGGTGGCGTGCGAATGTGGTTTTCATGGGGACTCCCTTGGATGGATTCATGCCTTCAAGCCCATCGCCTGGCTGGCGATCCATTGCTTGAGCAGGCGCGTGCGGTCGAAGCCGCGCATGCCCCAGTTGCGCAGCGCGGGCAGTGGGTCGGCGCTGTGAGAGAACAGCTGCTGCAGGCCGTCGGTGGCAAGGCTCATCTGCAGCACGCCGGCGCGGCGGGCGCGCTCGTAGCGGCGCAGCAGGCGCAGGTCGCCAACGCTGCGCCAGTAGTCGCGGTGCGTGATCAGGTCGGCCAGCATGGCGGCATCGGCCAGGCCGAGGTTGAGGCCCTGGCCCGCGAGCGGATGCACGGTGTGCGCGGCATCGCCGGCCAGCGCCCACGACTGCGGCGCGCCTTGCGCCTTGGGCATGGTGCCGATCCAGCGGTCGGCCATCGCGCGCGCGAGCGGCCAGGCGCTGCGTTCGCTCGTGAGCTGCAGAGCACCCAGCGCGCCATGGCTGGCTTCGGTCACGGCGGTATTGAATTCGTCGCGGCCGAGCGCGAGCAGGCCGGGCGCGCGGAACTGGTCGACCGACCACACCAGCGCGAGCGAGCGCCCATGCGCACCGCCCATGGGCAGCAGCGCCAGCACTTCGCCCTTGTCGTCGAAGCACTGACGCGCCGTGCCGTCATGCGGCTGGGCGGCCTCGAGGCGTGCAGCGATCGCATGCTGCGGATAGCGCGTGACCTCGTAGCTCACGCCCAGCGCTTCGCGCGTGGCGCTGGCCTTGCCTTCGCACACCACCGTGAGCGGCGCGGCAACGGGTTCGGCCACCACCTCGACCAGCGGCTGGAAGCGCACCGCATCGGCGAGCTGCTGCTCGAGCGCGGGCACGTCGACGATCCAGGCCAGCGCCTCGACCTTCTGCTGCGCCGCGCTGAACTGCACGCGGCCGCCCTCGTCGCCGTTCACGCGCATCTCGCGCACCGGCGTGGCATGGGCGGCATCGGGCCAGGCGCGCAGCGATTCGAGCAGCGTCTTCGAAGCCGCGTTGAGCGCATAGGCGCGGATGTCCGCCTGGCCCGCCGCCGCGGGCGGCACCACCAGCGCGACCCGCACGCGTTCGCGCGCGAGCAGCAGGGCCAGCGTCCGGCCGACGATGCCGGCGCCGCGTATGCAAACTTCAGGGGGAAGGGCCATTCGGCCATTGTAAGAACAAGCCCGCGGCCGGCCGGGCACGGCCCGATGCGGGACAATCGCCGCGAATTTCAATCAGGAACCCCACGTGCCGCAGACCGACTTCGACCTTCAAGCCACCATCTCGCGCCTGTTCGTCTACCCCGTCAAATCGTGCGCGGGGGTCGAGCTCCCCGAAGCGCTGCTGACCGAGACGGGGCTCGAGTTCGACCGCGCCTGGATGGTGGTCGATGCCAACGGAGAATTCGTCACGCAGCGCCAGCTTCCGCGCATGGCGCTGATCCGGCCGCAGATGCGGCACACCGAGGCGGTGCTGCGCGCGCCGGGCATGCTGGCGCTGCACCTGGCCTTCGACCGGGTCGAGAAGCCGGTGCGCGTGCGGGTCTGGAAAGACGAGGTCGCCGCCTATGACATGGGCGACATCGCGGCGCAGTGGTTCAGCGACTTCCTTTCCGAACCCGGCCAACCGCAGGCGCTGCGGCTGGTGCGCTTCGACCCCGAGCACAAGCGGCTGTCGAACCTCGAGTGGACGGGCGGCATCGAGGCCACGAACCAGTTCGCCGATGGTTATCCGCTGCTGGTGGCCAGCGAGGGCTCGCTGGCCGAGCTCAACGCGCGACTGGCTGCGGCAGGGCACGATGCCGTCGGCATCGTGCGCTTCCGTCCGAACATCGTACTGGCCGGCATCGAGGCCCACGACGAGGACCGCGTCGATGCGCTGCACATCGCCGGCGCCGACGGCGAAGCCGAGCTGAAGCCGGTCAAGCCCTGCACGCGCTGCCCGATTCCCGACATCGACCCGGCCACCGGGCTCAGCAGCCCTGAAGTGGGCGACATGCTGCGCACCTACCGCGCCGATGCGCGTGTCGACGGGCGCATCACCTTCGGCATGAACTGCATCGTGGTGTCGGGCGTGGAGCAGATGCTCAAGGTCGGGCAGGCGGTGGGCGCGAACTACCGCTTCGAATAACAGGCGCGCCTGTCAAAGCGCGACCCAGTCGGGCGGCAGGGGGCTTTGCTGCACGGCATCGCGCTGCGGGATCGAGGGTTGCGCGCCGGGCTGCTGGATGCACAGCGCCGCGGCGCGGATCCCCAGGCGCACCGCGGCATCGAAGGACTGCCCTTCGCCCAGCGCCACCGCCAGCGCGCCGAGGAAGGTGTCGCCTGCGGCCGTGGTGTCGACCGGCTGGATGTTCGGTGCGGGATGGTGGCGGGCGCCGTCGGCGTCCACCGCCACCGCGCCGTGCGCGCCGAGCGTGACGACCACGCGCGCGACGCCCTTGGCGCGCAGCAGTTGGCCTGCGCGCGCGGCCTGCGGCGGACTGTCGGCCCGATGCCCGCAGAGCGCCTCGGCCTCGATCTCGTTGACCACCAGCGTGTCGATGTGCGGCCACATGGCATCGGCCAACGGCTGCACCGGCGACGGATTGAGCAGCACCTTGCAGCCGGCGTCGTGGGCCAGCGCGGCAGCGTGCGCCACCTGGTCCATCGGCACTTCGAACTGCATCACCAGGAAGGCCGCGCCCGCGAGCTGCGCGCGCAGCGCGGGTACGTCGAGCGCGAGCCGCGCATTGGCGCCCGGCACGAACACGATGCGGTTCTGGCCGCTGTCTTCCACCAGGATCAGCGCGGTGCCGGTGGGCTCGCCGCCTTCGGCGGTGCGCAGCGCGGCGGTGTCGATGCCATCGCGTGCGAGTGCGGCGCGCAGTGCCTGGCCGTGGGCGTCGTCGCCGACGCAGCCGGCCATCGCAACGCGGGCGCCCTGGCGCGCGCAGCTCACGGCCTGGTTCGCGCCCTTGCCGCCGGGGATCTGGTCGATCGAGCGGCCGACCACGGTTTCGCCGGCGGCGGGCGCCTTGGGCACGCGCAGCACGATGTCCATGTTGAGGCTGCCGAGCACCACGATGCGGGGCTCGGGGGGCGCGCCGGGCGGTGAAGAGAGGTTCGGGCTCACGGGGCGGAACTTTCGTTGGAGATGGGGATTTTGGATCGGGTTCAGCGCTGGCGCTGCCGCTCGGCCCATGCCGCGGGAAAAGCCGTCGCGCCCGCCGCAGGCCGGGCCGCCTTAAAATCCGCGGTTACCAAGAGGACCCCCCATGAGTTTGCAATGCGGCATCGTCGGCCTGCCCAACGTCGGTAAATCCACCCTTTTCAATGCGCTGACCAAGGCCGGCATCGCGGCGGAGAACTATCCGTTCTGCACCATCGAGCCCAACGTGGGCGTGGTGGAAGTGCCCGATCCGCGGCTCGCGCAGCTCAGCGAGATCGTCAAGCCCGAGCGCGTGGTGCCCGCCATCGTCGAGTTCGTCGACATCGCGGGCCTGGTGGCCGGCGCCAGCACCGGCGAGGGCCTGGGCAACAAGTTCCTCGCCCACATCCGCGAGACCGACGCTACCGTGAACGTGGTGCGCTGCTTCGACGACGAGAACGTGATCCACGTGGCCGGCAAAGTCGATCCGATCTCCGACATCGAGGTGATCCAGACCGAGCTGTGCCTGGCCGACCTCGCGACGGTCGAGAAGGCGCTGCACCGCCACACCAAGGTCGCGCGTTCGGGCGACAAGGAGGCGCAGAAGCTTGTCGGCCTGCTCGAGCGCTGCCAGGCTGCGCTGAACGAGAACACGCCGGTGCGCGCGCTCGAGTTCACCAAGGAAGAGATGCCGCTGGTGAAGAGCTTCACGCTGATCACCGCCAAGCCCGCCATGTTCGTGGGCAACGTGGCCGAAGACGGCTTCGAGAACAACCCGTACCTCGACCGGCTGCGCGAGTACGCCGCGAAGCAGGGCGCGCCGGTGGTGGCCATCTGCGCCAAGATCGAAGCCGAACTGGCCGAGATGGACGACGAGGACAAGAAGATGTTCCTCGCCGAGATCGGCCAGGACGAGCCCGGCCTCAACCGCCTGATCCGCGCCGCCTACAAGCTGCTCGGCCTGCAGACCTACTTCACGGCCGGCGTGAAGGAAGTGCGCGCCTGGACCATCCGCATCGGCGACACCGGCCCGCAGGCCGCCGGCGTGATCCACGGCGACTTCGAGAAGGGCTACATCCGCGCCCAGACCATCGCCTTCGACGACTACATCGCCTACAAGGGCGAACAGGGCGCGAAGGACGCGGGGAAGATGCGCTCGGAAGGCAAGGAATACGTCGTGAAGGATGGCGACGTGATGAACTTCCTGTTCAGTTCCTGACGCCTCCTCCATGCTCACCGTCCACCATCTCGAGAACTCGCGCTCGCAGCGCGTGCTCTGGCTGCTCGACGAACTCGCGCTGCCCTACGAGATCGTCCGCTACCAGCGCGATCCGAACACGATGCTCGCGCCCGCTCCGCTGCGCGCGGTGCATCCGCTCGGCAAGTCGCCCGTGGTGACGACCGACGCAGGCGAGGTGCTGGCCGAGTCGGGCGCGATCCTCGAGACACTGGTCGAGCGCCACGGCGGCGGCGCGCTGGCGCCCGCGGCCGGCTCGCCCGAGGCCTTGCGCTATCGCTACTGGATGCACTTTGCCGAAGGCACGGCGATGTCGCCGCTGCTGCTCAAGCTGGTGTTCGACCGCATCGAGGGCAACAAGATGCCGTTCTTCGTGAAGCCGATCGCGAAGATGATCTCGGTCCGGGCCAAGGCGGCGTTCATCGTTCCGAACATCGAGAGCCAGCTCGACTTCATGGAGGCCGAGCTCGGCAAGAGCGAATGGTTCGCGGGCAACGCGTTCACGGCGGCCGACATACAGATGAGCTTTCCGGTGGAAGCCGCGCAGGCCCGCGGCGGCCTCGACGCGAAACGCCCGCGGCTCATGGCGTATCTCGCGCGCATCCACGCGCGCCCGGCCTACGAGCGTGCGCTGGCGCGCGGCGGCCCGTTCAAGCTGCGCTGACGAGGCGCGCGCTCACTCACCGCGTTCGCTCATCGCCCCGTGTTCCTTGCTTGCTCATGACGGGAAGATATAGAGCAGCGCGACCGTCATGGTCACGTAGCGCAGGAACTTGCCGATGGCCATGTAGACCAGGCAGGGCCAGAACGGCAGCTTGAGCCAGCCCGCGACCGCACACAGCGGATCGCCGACGAGCGGCAGCCAGCTCAGCAGGCAGGCCTTGGGGCCGAGCCGCTCGAGCCAGCCCAGCACCCGCACATGGTGTTTCGAATGCGAGTATTTGTCGGCCACCTTGTGGGCCCCGTAGCCCAGCCACCAATCCACCGCGCCCCCCAGCGTGTTGCCGGCGGTGGCCACCAGCACGGCGGGCCAGAACATCTCGGGGTTCAGCTTCAGCAGGCCGAACAACACCGGCTCCGAGCCCACGGGCAGCAGCGTGGCCGAGACGAAGGCCGCGATGAACAGCGTGGAGAGTCCGTATTGCGGCAGCGCGAGAAGCGCGAGGAGAGCGTCGAGCCAGGCTTGCATAAAGTGGAATGAGTCGGCGCAGTATAGGCAGCCGATCGGCTGCGGCAGGTCGGCGGAAAGGCCGTGCGCGATGGGTGTTTGTACCTGCATCGCATGCGCAAATCGTTTCAGCGGCCGAAATGCCGCGTGGCTACAATCGTGCCTCATTTTTCAGCAGCAGCCGGACGCGCGACGCCTCTTCCCCCATGACCTTGCAGATCGGCAATCACACGCTGGAAAACCGCCTGTTCGTCGCGCCCATGGCCGGCGTGACCGACCGGCCGTTCCGCATGCTGTGCCGCGAACTGGGCGCGGGCTATGCGGTCAGCGAGATGGTCACCTCGCGCAAGGAGCTCTGGAACACGCTCAAGACCTCGCGCCGCGCCAACCACGAGGGCGAGCCCGGCCCCATCTCGGTGCAGATCGCGGGCACCGACGCGGCCATGATGGCCGAGGCCGCGGTCTACAACATCGAGCGCGGCGCGCAGATCATCGACATCAACATGGGCTGCCCGGCCAAGAAGGTCTGCAACAAGTGGGCCGGCTCGGCGCTCATGCGCGACGAGCCGCTCGCGCGCGAGATCGTGCAGGCCGTGGTCGATGCGGCGCAGCCTTTCGGCGTGCCCGTGACGCTGAAGATGCGCACCGGCTGGAGCCAGGAGCAGCGCAACGCGGTGCGGCTCGCGCGCGATTTCGAATCGGCTGGCGTGCAGATGCTCACGGTGCATGGCCGCACGCGCGAGCAGGGCTACAAGGGCCATGCCGAGTACGACACCATCGCCGCGGTGAAGGCGGCGGTGCGGATTCCGGTGGTGGCGAACGGCGACATCCGCTCGCCCGAGAAGGCGCGCGACGTGCTCGCGACCACCGGCGCCGACGCCGTGATGATCGGTCGCGCAGCCCAGGGCCGGCCGTGGATCTTCCGCGAGATCGCGCATTTTCTGGCCACGGGCACGCACCTTGCGCCGCCGCTGGTGGCCGAGGTGCGCCGCCTGATGCTCGACCACCTCGAGGCGCACTACGCGCTCTACGGCGAGTGGAGCGGCGTGCGCACAGCGCGCAAGCACATCGGCTGGTACGTGCGCGCACTTCCCGGTGGCGAGGCCTTCCGTGCCCAGATGAACGCACTCGAGGACTCGGGCGCGCAACTGCGCGCGGTGAGTGACTATTTCGACGGGCTGGCGAGCCGCATGGAGCGCATGCCCGAGCACCAGGCCGCCGAAGAGCTGTCCGGTGAAGAGGAGGCGGCCTGCGCCGCCGATTGAGAGAGAGAAGAAAAAAACATGAGCAAGAAACACATCGAGGACTGCGTGCGCACCAGTCTGGACAGCTACTTTCGCGATCTGCGCGGCACCGAACCCGACGGCATGTACGAGATGATCGTGCGCGTGGTCGAGAAACCCTTGCTCGACGTCGTCATGACGCGTGCCGAGGGCAACCAGTCGAAGGCCGCGCAATGGTTGGGCCTGAACCGCAACACGCTTCGCAAGAAGCTCGTCGAGCACAAACTTTTGAAATAACCACGGCATATTCCATGGCCCAGACTGCACTCATTTCCGTTTCCGACAAGACCGGCATCCTCGAATTCGCGCAGGCGCTGCATGCGCTCGGCGTCAAGCTGCTGTCCACCGGCGGCACCGCCAAGCTGCTCGCCGATGCCGGCCTGCCGGTCACCGAGGTGGCCGACCACACCGGTTTTCCGGAAATGCTCGACGGCCGCGTGAAGACGCTGCACCCCAAGATCCACGGCGGCCTGCTCGCGCGGCGCGACCTGCCCGCGCACGTGGCCGCCATCGAACAGCACGGCATCGACACCATCGACCTGCTGGTGGTCAATCTCTATCCGTTCGAAGCCACGGTGGCCAAGGCGGGCTGCACGCTCGAAGACGCGATCGAGAACATCGACATCGGCGGCCCGGCGATGGTGCGCAGCGCGGCCAAGAACTGGAAGGACGTGGGCGTGCTGACCGACGCCTCGCAGTACGCGGTGGCGCTGGCCGAACTCCAGGCCGCGGGCCGGCTCAGCGACAAGACGAAGTTCGCGTTCTCGGTGGCCGCGTTCAACCGCATCGCCGACTACGACGGCGCGATCAGCGACTATCTCTCGGCGATCGACTTCGACGCCAGCATCGGCCAGCCTGCGCCCACGCGCTCGATGTTCCCGGCGCAGAGCAATGGCCGCTTCGTGAAAGTGCAGGACTTGCGCTACGGCGAGAACCCGCACCAGCAGGCCGCCTTCTACCGCGACCTGCATCCGGCGCCGGGCTCGCTCGTGTCGGCGAAGCAGCTGCAGGGCAAGGAGCTCAGCTACAACAACATCGCCGATGCCGACGCCGCCTGGGAATGCGTGAAGAGCTTCGACGCGCCCGCCTGCGTGATCGTCAAGCATGCCAACCCTTGCGGCGTGGCCGTGGGCAAGGACGCGGCCGAGGCCTATGCCAAGGCCTTCAAGACCGATCCGACCTCGGCCTTCGGCGGCATCATCGCCTTCAACCGCACCGTCGACCTCGCGACCGCCGAGGCCGTCAACAAGCAGTTCGTCGAGGTGCTGATGGCGCCCGGCTACACGCCCGAGGCGCTCGCGGTGTTCCAGGCCACCAAGGCCAAGCAGAACGTGCGCGTGCTCGAGATCGCGCTTCCGCCGGGCGGCAAGACCGACTGGGACAACGGCCGCAACCTGATGGACGTCAAGCGCGTCGGCTCGGGCCTCTTGATCCAGACCGCCGACAACCACGTGCTGGCGGCCAGCGACCTCAAGGTGGTCAGCAAGAAGCAGCCGACCCCGGCACAGCTCGAAGACCTGCTGTTCGCCTGGAAGGTCGCCAAGTACGTGAAGAGCAACGCGATCGTGTTCTGCGCCGGCGGCATGACCATGGGCGTGGGCGCGGGCCAGATGAGCCGCCTCGACTCGGCGCGCATCGCGAGCATCAAGGCCGAGCATGCGGGCCTTTCGCTCAAGGACACCGCGGTGGCGAGCGATGCCTTCTTCCCGTTCCGAGACGGGCTCGACGTGGTGGTGGATGCGGGCGCGAGCTGCGTGATCCAGCCGGGCGGTTCGATGCGCGACCAGGAAGTGATCGACGCCGCCGACGAGCGCGGCGTAGTCATGGTCTTGTCGGGCGTGCGGCACTTCAGGCACTGAGGCCTTCCGCCGCCAAGGCGAAGCCGGCGGTCGCTAGCGTTTCGCTGGCGGCCGTCCGGCTTTCTTGCTTGCGGCCGGGGCGTCACTGGCGGGCGCGGCCGCGGTGAGCAGCGACATGAAGAAGTCGAGCGTGCCGGCCATGGTCTTCGCGGTCGATTCGCGCGCAAGGCTCCATTCGGGAAAGTGTCCGTCCACCGCCATGCGGGCCAGTCCGTAGACCAGTGCGCGCGCGGCGATCTGCGCATGGGCTGCGTCTGCCGCGCTCGCCGCACTGCCGCCGTGCGCGAAAGCCTCGTCGAACAAGGCCTGCATGCGCATGCGGATCGATTCGTTGTCGCTGCGCAGGCTTGCCGAGCTGTCGTAGTCGATCAATGCGCGTTCGCTGATCACGCGGAAGTGCGTGGGATTCTTGCGCGCCCACTCGATGTAGGCATGGCCGATGGCACCGAAGCGCACCAGCGCCGGTGCATCGGCAGCGGCTGCTAGCGCCTGCTCCACATGCGAGCGCAGCCGCTCGGTCGCCTGCTCGGCCACCGCGGTCAGCAGTGCAGTCTTGGTCGCGAAGTGGCGGAACGGCGCGCCCGGCGAGACACCCGCGCGCTTGGCCGTCTCGCGCACGCTGAGCTTGTCGAGCCCGTCGCGTTCGATCAGTTCGATCGCCGCCTGGACCAGCGCTTCGCGCAGGTTGCCGTGGTGGTAGGCGGCGCGCGGCTGCGGCGTGTCGGCGGTAGCGGGTCGTTGGGCGCGGGCGGTCATGCGGGGCGAGTTTGAACCCATTGATGTAATCGGTGATTATTTTGCGCTAGACTGCAACCGCCGTTCATGTATGCGCTGATTACATGAGCGGCGGCGTCTTGCCTCCTACCTGTCGCTCTGCTTTTTCGATCGGAGTCTTCCATGCGTATCCGTGCCTTCTTGTTCCTTGCCGCCATCACCCTGGCATGCACCGCCCGGGCCGACGATTCCGCCGCCACGCTCCGGATCGTCTGGCCGCCCGAGGGTGCGGTGGTTCCGCTCGGCGCGGATGCCGAGCGCACGATCGGCGTGATGGTGCAGAGCAACTTCAAGCTGCTGCCGGCCGGCCAGTGCGGAAGCGATCCGCGCTGCGGCCATGTGCACATGAAGATCGATCCCGAAGGCGACAGCTGCAACCTCCCGGGGCGGCCCTACAACAGCATGAACAGCGATTTCGGCGGCGACCTGATCAAGGCCCGCTTCGGGCCCTGTCCCTCGCCGACGGGCAGCCATGTGATCGGCGTGCTGCTGGCCGACGACCATCACCGGCCGGTGATGGTGGATGGCAAGCCCGTGACCGCGCAGGTGAAGGTCACGACCCGCTGAAGATCTGCCGCGCGGCCTCGATCGTGGCGGCGATGTCTTCGTCGGTGTGCGCGGCGCTCACGAAGCCGGCTTCGTAGAGCGCGGGCGCGATGTACACGCCGCGGTCGAGCAGGCCGTGGAACAGCTTGTTGAACTTCGCGTTGTCGGTGGTCATGACCGTGGCGTAGTTCTGCGGCAGATCGTTCATGAGGAAGAAGCCGAACATGCCGCCTTCGCTGTCGGCACTGAACGGCTGGCCTTCGGCCGCCGCGGCGGCCTGGAGGCCGTCGACCAGCGCGCGCGTCTTCTTCGAGAGCGCCTCGTAGAAGCCGGGCTTGGCGATCTCGTTCAGCGTCGCGAGGCCGCAGGCCGTGGCCACCGGGTTGCCCGACAGCGTGCCGGCCTGGTAGACCGGGCCGAGCGGCGCGAGCTGTTCCATGATGGCGCGTGGACCGCCGAAGGCCGCGAGCGGCATGCCGCCGCCGATGACCTTGCCGAGCACGGTGAGGTCGGGCCTGATGCCCAGCACGCCCTGCGCGCCGTGCAGGCCGACGCGAAAGCCGGTCATCACCTCGTCGAAGATCAGCAGCGCGCCGTGCTGAGTGCAGAGTTCGCGGCAGCGGCGGGCGAATTCGGGCGTGGCGCGCACGAAGTTCATGTTGCCGGCGATCGCCTCGATCATCAGGCCGGCGATGTCGTTGCCATGCAGCGAGAAGGCCTCCTCGAGCTGGGCGATGTTGTTGTACTCGAGCACCAGCGTGTGCTGCGTGACCTCGGGCGGCACGCCGGCCGAGGTCGGGTGGCCGAAGGTCGCGAGGCCGGAGCCGGCCTTCACCAGCAGCGCGTCGGCATGGCCGTGGTAGCAGCCCTCGAACTTGATGATGTGCTTGCGGCCGGTGGCGCCGCGCGCGAGGCGCAGCGCGCTCATCGCGGCCTCGGTGCCCGAGCTCACGAGCCGCACCATTTCCATCGACGGCACCAGCGCGAGGATGGCTTCGGCCAGTTCGATCTCGCGCTCGGTCGGTGCGCCGTACGAGAAGCCTTCAAGGACGGCCTTCTGCACGGCCTCGACCACGGCCGGATGGCCGTGGCCCAGGATCATCGGGCCCCAGGAGCCGATGTAGTCGATGTAGCGCTTGTCGTTGGCGTCCCAGAAATAGGCGCCCTCCGCGCGGCGGATGAAGCGCGGCGTGCCGCCCACGGCCTTGAAGGCGCGCACGGGCGAGTTGACCCCGCCGGGGATGACCGCGCGGGCGCGGTCGAAAAGAACGTCATTCTGGTCAGCAGCTTGGGACATCGATATACAAAACAGTTGTTCGGGAGGTGGAACCCAGCGGGGAACACCGCGGAACCGGCTTTGCCGGGCCGCTGGTGTCGCCCCTTGAGGGGGAGTCGAGCTACACGAAGTGAGCGAGGGACGGGGGTGTGTTCATTTCAGTGGCGGGTGTCGTGCGGAGGTAGCGCGAAGTCGGGCGGCGGGTCCCCAGGCCCGTCGTCGTCCTCGTCTTCGGGCTCGGCCCAGAACAGCCGGTCGGGCAGCACATGGCCCATGCCGGGCCGGAAGCCCGCGTCGAGGCAGCGGTCCATGTAGGCCAGCGCTTCGGTGGTGGCGGCCACCAGGTCGGTGCCGCTCGCGAGCAGCGCGGCGAGCGCGGCCGACAGTGTGTCGCCGGCGCCCGAGAACACCGCCTCGAGCCGCTCGTACTTTTCGCTAGTGAGCACCGACTGCGGAGACGCGAGCACATTGTCGATGAACTGGTCCGGCAGCACCATGCCGGTGACCAGCGTGTAGGACACGCCGAACTCGCCGGCGGCCTTGGCGATGTCGCGCGCGCCGGGCGGCCGATCGCCGCTCCAGTCGGGCAGCAGCCAGCGCCAGAGCGTGCTGTGGTTGCCCACCAGCACCGTCGCCTGGGGCAGCAGCAGCTCGCGGAAGGCGTCGAGATAGCCCTCGATCAGGTTCTCGTCCCACCAGGAGAGGTTGGGCATGTACGCCACCACCGGCACCTCGGGGTAGTCGGAGGCGGTCTCGGCGATGGTGCTCAGCGCGTCGGGCGAGCCGACGAAGCCCACCTTGATGAGCTGGACCTCGACGTCCTCGAGGATGGCGCGCGCCTGCTCGGCGATGGCTTCCTCGTCGAGCGGGAAGTGGTCGAAGATCTCGGCGGTGTCGCGCGCATAGGCGCCGGTGACCACCGGCAGCACATGCGCGCCGACCGAGGCCATGGCCAGCGCGTCGGCGGCCAGGCCGCCGGCCCCGCTCGGGTCGCTGGCATTGAAGACCAGCACGCACGGCGGGTTCAGGTCGCTTTCGGCGATCTCGTCGGCACCCCCCGAGGGGTCGTTAAGATCGCCCGGATGGCGGGCGTCATCTGCTGGATGTAAGTGAATGGTCATATGCCGGACGGGATCTCCTGGATGGTGGCATAAGCGCGACGTTTACAGTTCGCCGGCGTGATACGCATGGATACACTCGTTGCATTTAATGAACAAGGACTTTAAGCTCCGATGAATACGAAAACTTGGATGTGCCTGATTTGTGGGTGGATCTATGACGAAGCGGTTGGTGTACCGGAAGACGGCATCGCGGCAGGCACGGCCTGGGCCGACGTGCCGATGAACTGGACCTGTCCTGAGTGCGGTGCACGCAAGGAAGACTTCGAAATGGTTGAAATCTAGAGCATGGCATAGGCTACGCGGTCTGCGCCGATGTACGGCGCGGCGGGCATCCAAGTCTCATCAGCAGGAGCGTGTGCAATGGGGCCGAATGGATCAGGTTACAAGGTGCTCGTCATCGACGACAGCAATACGATCCGGCGCAGTGCCGAAATATTTCTGAAGCAGGGCGGGCACGAGGTTCTTCTCGCGGAAGACGGTTTCGATGCCCTCTCCAAGGTCAACGACCACAAGCCGCACCTGATTTTCTGCGACATCCTGATGCCGCGCCTCGACGGCTATCAGACCTGCGCCATCATCAAGCGCAACGCCCGTTTCTCGAACGTGCCGGTCGTCATGCTGTCCTCGAAGGACGGCGTCTTCGACAAGGCGCGCGGCCGCATGGTCGGCTCGCAGGACTACCTGACCAAACCCTTCACCAAGGACCAGCTGCTGCAGGCCGTGCAGCAGTTCGGCCATGTCCCACAGGAAGTGCAGTGATGCCCATTCGAAAGATCCTCGTCGTCGACGACTCCAAGACGGAACTGGTGTTCCTCTCCGACCTGCTCCACAAGAACGGCTTTGCCGTCAAGACCGCCGAGAACGCCGAAGACGCGATGCGCCGCATCGAGGAAGACCAGCCCGACCTGATCCTCATGGACGTGGTGATGCCCGGCCAGAACGGCTTCCAGCTCACGCGCGCGATCGCGCGCAATCCGCAGTACGCCGCGATCCCGATCATCCTGTGCACCAGCAAGAACCAGGAGACCGACCGCGTCTGGGGCATGCGCCAGGGCGCGCGCGACTACATCGTGAAGCCGGTCAACGCGGCCGAGCTGATGTCCAAGATCAGCGCCCTGGCCTGAGCGGGAAGCTGCGCAGGCCATGGCCAACCGCGACGCGCTCCGCGCCTTCCAGTCCCGTCTGGCGAGCCGCCTGCAGGCGGCCCGCACGACCGGCATCGCGGCCACCTGGCTGGCGGTCGAGGCCGGCGAGGGCAGGTACCTGTTTCCCCTCGGCCATGCGGGCGAGATCTTCCCCTGGACGCCGCCGCAGCCGGTGCCCTACACCGCGCCCTGGTTCCTCGGCGTCGCGAACCTGCGCGGCGGCCTCTACGGCGTGGTGCATCTCTCGGCCTTCGCCTCGGGCGCGCCGGGCGTGGCGGCCGCGAGCGAGGCCGCGCGCGTGCAGTCGCGGCTGGTCGCCCTGAACGAGTTGCTCGAAGTCAACTGCGCCTTGCTGGTCGACCGGCTCGCGGGGCTGCGCGGGGCCGACGCCTTCTCGGCCGCCGAGCCGCCGGCGGACGGCGCCCCCGCCTGGCTCGGCCACCTGTACACCGACGCGGCCGGCGAGCGCTGGCAGGAGATCAACCTGCAGGCGCTGTCGCAGCAGCCCCAGTTTTTGAGTATCGGCGCCTAGTGCCCTTGCACAGCGCATAGCAGCAGACAACCACCGAAGGACCGACCGTGAGCTCGATCGCCGACAAGTTCAAGAAATTACTGCCCGCGACCGGCGGCAACGACAAGGCCCGCGTCGACGGCTCCGGTTCCACCCTGGCGCTCGACGCCGCCGACACGGTGCAGGGCATGGACGAGAGGACCGTCCGGCTCGACCGCAACGGCAGCGCCGACGCCGCGGCGATCCCGGCGCCCATCGGCTTCGGCGACGGCCCGGCGCGCACCGGCAACGAAGCCGCCAACGAGGCCGAGGCCGCCTCGGACGAGGCCGCCGGGGCGCTGGCGGCCGGCGGCAGGGACGCGAGCCCGGCGCGCCAGCAGCGGATCCTCGCGATCATGCTGGCGCTGGTGGTGCTGCTGCTGTTGCTGGTGGCCGGCTCCGCCATCCTTCGCGCCGAGCGGCTTGCGCAGCAGGTGGCCGCCACCGGCCAGGCGCTGATGCAGTCGCAGCGACTCGCCAAGTCGATCTCGCAGGCCCTCGTCGGCAGCGCGCCCGCGTTCGTCGAGGTGAAGGACGCCGCCGACGACCTCACACGCCGCGTGCAGGGCCTGACCAGCGGCGACGATGCGCTGCGCCTGGAGCGCGTGGGCAACCAGTACGACGAGGACATGGCCAGGATCACCCCGCTGGTGGCGCGCGCCGACACCAGCGCGAAGGTGGTGCTCGGGCAGCGCCAGATCCTGACCCAGGTGGGCGCCGCCCTGCGCGACATCAACCAGCAGTCGTCCGCGCTGCTCGAGATGACCGAGACGGTGGCCTCGCTCAAGATGCAGCAGAACGCCACGCTGCCCGAGATCGCCGCGGCCGGCCAGCTCGTCATGCTGACCCAGCGCATCGGCAAGTCGACCAACGAGTTCTTCACGGTCGAAGGCGTGAACCCCGACGCCGTGTTCCTGCTCGGCAAGGACCTGAACACCTTCCAGGAAACCGCGCGCGGCCTGCTCGAAGGCAATGCGCAGCAGCGCTTCCCCGGCTCGCGCGATCCGCAGACCCGCGAGCAGCTCGAAGTCATCCTCAAGACCTACGAGCAGATGCGCACGCAGGCCTCCGCCATCCTCGGCAACCTGCAGGGCCTGGTGGCCGCGCGCGAAGCCCAGGCCAGCATCCTGACCGACAGCGAACCGCTTCGCAAGGCGCTCGGTGAACTGCAGGACAAGCTCTCCGCGCGCACCGGCCTGGGCGCCGGCACGATCGTGATGCTGTTCGTGCTCTCGCTCGCCGCGCTGGCGCTCGCCGGTGCCATCGGCTACGTGCAGGTGCGCGAAGGCCGCGAACGCGCCGCCGTCGCCGAGCGCGAGCGCCTGGCGGCCGAGCAGGCCAGCGAGGAGGCCAGCCGCGTCAACAACGCCAACCAGGCCGCCATTCTTCGGCTCATGAACGAGCTGCAGACGGTGGCCGAGGGCGACCTGACACAGGAAGCCACCGTGACCGAGGACATCACGGGCGCCATCGCCGACTCGGTGAACTACACGGTGGAAGAACTGCGCCTGCTGGTGGGCAACGTGCAGAACACGGCCACGCGCGTGGCGCAGACCACGTCGCAGGTGGAAAGCACCTCGACCGAACTGCTGGCCGCCTCGACCGAGCAGCTGCGCGAGATCCGCGAAACCGGCCAGTCGGTGCTCGTCATGGCCGAGCGCATCAACGGCGTGTCGTCGCAGGCGCAGGAGTCGGCGCTGGTGGCGCGCCAGTCGCTGCAGGCCGCTTCGTCGGGCCTGCAGGCGGTGCAGAACGCCATCGGCGGCATGAACGCCATCCGTGACCAGATCCAGGAAACCTCCAAGCGCATCAAGCGGCTCGGCGAATCGTCGCAGGAGATCGGCGAAATCACCGAACTGATCTCGGACATCACCGAGCAGACCAACGTGCTGGCGCTGAACGCCGCCATCCAGGCCGCATCGGCCGGTGAAGCGGGCCGGGGCTTCTCGGTGGTGGCCGAGGAAGTGCAGCGGCTGGCCGAACGCTCGGCCGACGCCACGCGCCAGATCTCGGCGCTCGTGAAGGCGATTCAGACCGACACGCAGGATGCCGTGGGCGCCATGGAGCGCTCCACGCAGGGTGTGGTCGAAGGGGCCAAGCTGTCCGACAACGCGGGCACCGCGCTGTCCGAGATCGACCGCGTGTCGCGCCGCCTGGCCGACCTCATCGAGCAGATCTCGCAGTCGGCCTCGCGCGAGGCCGATTCGGCCAACGTGGTGGCGGCCAACATCCAGCACATCTTCGCGGTGACCGAGCAGACCGGGGAAGGCACCCGCACCACGGCCCAGCAGGTGCGCGAGCTCTCGCAAATGGCGGAAGAATTGCGCCGCTCGGTCGCTCGTTTCAAGATCGTGTGATGAAGCCCTTTCCGGCGGCGGAACTGGACATTCGGGGTGCGCGGCGCCCACTGGAAAACTGACAGATCAAAGAACGGCGAGCACCCAACGTGTCGACTCCAACCCCTGCCACGGCCCCCCTCGCTGGCAACATGCCGGCCAACGAAGACCTCGGGCCGTTGGCCTGGATTCTGGGCGAGGTCCAGAAGTCCATCGACAGCGTCGGCAAGTCGCTGCGGCGCTTCGTGCGCGAAGTGGGCGGCGCCGCCGAACTCGAGAGCGGCCCGCTGCAGGTGGCCCGCCAGCAGCTGCACCAGTCGGTCGGTGCGCTGCAGATGGTGGGCAATACCGCACCCGCGCTGGTGCTCGGCGCGGTCGAGTTCGCGGTGCAGGGCTTCATCGCCGAGCCGCAGCGCTGCACCGACAGCGCGGTCCACAAGATCGAGCGCGCCGGCTTCGCCGTCATCGATTTCCTGCAGGCGGTGCTGGCCGGCAAGCCGGTCTCGTCGATCGGCCTGTTCCCGCAATACCGCGACGTGCTCGAACTGGTGGGCAACGAGCGCGTGCATCCGGCCGATCTCTGGAGCGTCGCCTGGCGCTGGGTCGAGGTGCGTCCCGCGCTGACCCAGGCCGCGCTGGCGCCCGATCCGGCCGTCCGCTCGCGGCTCGACCGCGAGGTGCTGCAGCTCGTGAAGACCGGCGATCCCGAAGCCGCACGGCGCCTGCATGCGGTGTGCCTGGGCCTCGGACGCGGCGCGCTGCTGCCGCGCGTCGCGAGCTTCTGGACCCTGGCCGCGGGCTTCTTCGAGGCGCTGGCGCTCGCGCTGATTCCCGCCGACACCTACGTCAAGCGCGCCGCCTCGCGCGTGCTGCTGCAGTACGCCACGCTCGCGCGCGGCGACAGCGCCGTCTCCGACCGGCTCGGCCAGGACCTGCTTTTCTTCTGTGCCCAGGCCGTGCCCACCGCGCAGCAGGAAGCCGCCACGCTGCGCACGGTGCGCGCCGCATGGGGCGTGGCCGGCGAGCCCTGCGTCGACTATGCGGCCGAGCAGTTCGGCCGCTTCGATCCGCTGGTGCTCTCGCAGGCCCGCAAGCGCATCGAGACCGCCAAGGAAATGTGGTCGGCGCTCTCGGGCGGCGACATCACGCGCACGCGCCAGGTGGCCGACACCTTCGCGCAGCTCGGCGAGTCGCTGCAGAAGCTGCATCCGCCGAGCCTGCCGATGGTCGAGGCGCTGACGCACGCGGTCGACGCCTCGTTGCGCTCCGGCCAGCCGCCCGACACCGAGCTCGCGATGGAGGTCGCCACCTCGGTGCTCTACCTCGAAGCCGCGCTCGAAGACCTCGATCCGAGCGATCCGCAGCTCACCGCGCGCACGCTGCAGCTCGCGGGGCGCATCGAGCGCGTGCGCGACGGCGGCCATTCCGAGCCGCTCGAGCCCTGGATGGAGGACCTGTACCGCCGCGTCAGCGACCGCCACACCATGGGCACCGTCGTCGACGAACTGCGCAGCCACTTGAGCGAACTCGAGAAGTCGCTCGACCAGTACTTCCGCCGCCCGGCCGAGAAGGCGCTGCTGCGCACCGTGCCGAGCCAGTTGCTGCAGATGCGCGGCGTGTTCTCGGTGCTCGGCCTCGAGCAGGCCGCCGAGACCGTGCAGCGCATGCGCGACGACGTCGAGCAGATGCTGGTCGGCAGTGCCTCGCCGGTCGAGGAAATGCACAGCTTCGACGCGCTCGGCAACAACCTCGGCGCGCTCGGCTTCCTGATCGACATGCTCGGCTACCAGCCGGCGCTCGCCAAGCGGCTGTTCGTGTTCGATGCCGAGGCCGGCGAACTCAAGCCCTTGATGGGGCGCCATGGCGAGCCTGCGCCCGCCGAGACGGCCGCCCCCGGCGTAGCCCTCGGCGCCGAGCCGGTGCTCAGCATCGAGGAGGTCGATGCCCAGATCGCCTCCAAGCTCGCGGCGCTCGCCGCGCCCGGCCGCAAGGCCAAGGCATCGCCGATCGAGGAGTTCAGCCGCCAGGCCGACAGCTGGACGCAAAAGATCGCCGGCCCGACTGCGCTGCCCGACACCGAGGTCACCGAGCTCGAAGAAGACGACCTGCAGAACATCTTCCTCGAAGAGGCGCGCGAGGTGGTGCAGAACGGCCTCGCCGCCATCGACGAGCTCGGCAGCCATCCGGACGACACCGAGGAACTCACGATCCTGCGGCGCGCGTTCCACACGCTCAAGGGCAGCTCGCGAATGGTCGGCCTGTCGGACTTCGGCGATGCTGCCTGGTCCTTCGAGCAGGTGCTCAATACCTGGCTCGCCGACCAGCGCGCCGCCACGCCCGAGCTGCTTTCGGGCACCCGCAAGGCGCTCGAGGATTTCGGCCAGTGGGTCGAGGCCATCGCCGCGGGCACGCCGCACGGCTGGCAGCCGGCGCACTTCAGCCGGGTTGCGAACGCCCTGCTCGCCGGTGAAGCGATGCCGGCCGCCCCGGCCCCGGCCCCCGGTGCCGAGGTGCTCGCGGCCGCGGCCCGGCAGATCGCGGCCGAGCCGCCCGAGGCCGCACCCGCACCGGCACCGGAGGCGATGCCGCCGCTCCCGGACCTGCCCGACCTGAGCTTGTCGCGCGAACCCACAGGCTTCGGGTTCCCGGCCGAAGTGCCGCAGCCCATCGACCGCCCGGAGCGCGACGACGACTTCGCCTCGACCGACTTCCTCGACTTCGACGCCAAGCCCGAATCCGGCATCGAGACCTTCGAAACCCTGGCCGACGTGGACTTCGACTTCTCGCTGCCCGCGCAGCCGGCGCCGGCGCCGGCGCAGCACGAGCCGATGGCGCCGGCCGTGGCCGAGGCGCTGCCCGATCTCGAATGGCTGACCGAGCCGCCGGCAGAGGAAGAACGACCCGTCGCCGCCGCGGCCCTGCTGCGACAGCCCGACGAGGCTTCGGTTCCGCGCGCCAGCGACGAAACGCCTGCCGCAGAAGAAGCATCGCTGCCCGAAGTGGAAGCGGCAGCGGAGCCCGCCGCCGTCGCCCCGGCACCGGCCGAGCCCGAGCCCGAGCCCGAGCCCGAGCCCGAGCCCGAGCTGCCCGCCGGCATGGCCAGCGCCCCCAGCGCGGAAGACCAGGTCAAGGTCATCGGCCCGCTGCGCATCGGCATCGCGCTCTACAACGTCTACCTGAACGAAGCCGACGAGTGGTCGCGCCAGCTCGCCACCGACGTCGGTGAGTGGGCGCTCGAAACGCACGAGCGCGTGCCCGATTCGACCATCGCGCACGCGCATTCGCTCGCCGGCAGTTCGGCCACGGTCGGCTTCCACAGCCTGTCGGGCATGGCCCGGCTGTTCGAGGCGGCGCTGCAGCACCTGCAGATGCAGGGCAGCGGCACGCGCGAGCAGGGCCTGGTGCTGGTGGCCGCGGCCGACGAGCTTCGCCGCCTGCTGCACCAGTTTGCCGCCGGCTTGCTGCGCGAGCCGTCCGAAGGCACGCTCCAGGCGCTGCGCGACATCGCCGCCGCGCCCATGCCCCCCGAGGCGGCCTTCCGCATCGCGCCCAGCCCGGTCCGGATGCCGCCGCTGGAGAGCGTGGCCGACGTGGCGCTGGACGACACCGAGGACGCGATCGACGTGAGCGACGCGGTCGACGTGGACCTGTTCCCGATCTTCGAGGAAGAAGCGGCGGAACTGCTGCCGCAGCTCGCCCAGGCGCTGCGCCAATGGGCGCACCATCCCGACAACGGCGCGCCGCGCGCCTCGGTGCTGCGCACGCTGCACACGCTCAAGGGCAGCGCCCGGCTGGCCGGCGCGATGCGCCTGGGCGAGCGCGCGCACCGCATGGAGTCCGAGATCGAGCTGCTGGGCACCCAGGGCGCGGCCGACCGCGGCGAGATCGAGAAGCTGCTGGCGCGCCTCGATGTGCTGCAGGCCACCTTCGACGCACTGCGTGCCGCCGACCAGGCCACGCAGGCCGAAGTGGCCGAGCGCGTGGCCTCGGCTTCCGCCGCATCGCCCGGTGTGCAGCTGGTGCAGGTGGCGGCCGAGCCGGCCGCTGCCGCCGGCGACGGCGACGGCGATGGCGACGGCGACGGCGACGGCGACACGCCGGACGCTCCGGCCGCCAATGACGAAGCCAGCGCCGCATCCGCCGACCCGGCCGCGGCCGAACCGGCGGCCGCCGCGTTGCTGCCGCGTCCGGTGTTCGCGCCGCTCACGCCGCTGCGCCCGGCCTCGGGGCAGGCGGTGCGCATCCGCACCCAGCTGCTCGACCGCCTCGTGGCGCAGACCGGCGAGGTCATCATCACGCGTTCGCGCCTCGAGGCCGAGCTGGGCCAGCTGCGCGCCTCGCTCGCCGACCTCACGGGCAACCTCGACCGCCTGCGCCAGCAGCTGCGCGACATCGAGGTGCAGGCCGAAAGCCAGATGCAGTCGCGGCTCGCGCAGGCGAAAGATTCGCAGCAGAGCTTCGATCCGCTCGAGTTCGACCGCTTCACGCGGGTGCAGGAACTCACGCGCATGATGGCCGAGTCGGTGAACGACGTGGCCACGGTGCAGCGCACGCTGCAGAAGACGGTGCAGGCCACCGAGGACGACCTGAGCGTGCAGGCGCGCCAGACGCGCGAACTGCAGCGCGGCCTGCTGCGCACGCGCATGGTGGAGTTCGAGGGCATCTCCGAGCGGCTCTACCGCGTGGTGCGCCAGGCGTCCAAGGACACCGGCAAGCAGGTGCGGCTGGACATCGTCGGCGGCTCCATCGAAATGGACCGCGGCGTGCTCGACCGCATGACGCCGGCCTTCGAGCACCTGCTGCGCAACTGCGTGGCGCACGGCATCGAGACGGCCGAAGCGCGCGCGCAGGCCGGCAAGGACCCGAGCGGCCTGATCGTGATCGACCTGAGCCATGAAGGCAACGACGTGTCGGTGAGCTTCCGCGACGACGGCGCCGGCCTCGACCATGCACGCATCGCCGAGCGTGCACAGGCCCTCGGCCTGATCGCGCCCGGCCAGGCGCTGTCGCCCGAGGAAGCGGCCGAGCTGATCTTCAAGCCCGGCTTCTCCACGGCCGACCAGGTGTCCGAACTCGCCGGACGCGGCATCGGCATGGACGTGGTGCGCACGCAGGTCGCCGCGCTCGGCGGCCGCATCGAGACGCGCAGCGCGCCGGGGCAGGGCACCACCTTCAAGCTCGTGCTGCCGCTCACCACGGCGGTCACCCACGTGGTGATGCTGCGCGCGGGCGAGGTGTCGATCGGCGTGCCGTCGAACCTCGTGGAGCTGGTGCAGCGCGTGAGCGGTACCGAACTCGAATCGGCCTACCTGCACGGCAGCCATCCGTTCGGCAGCGAACAGGTGCCGTTCTACTGGGCCGGCGCGCTGCTGCAAGCCTCGTCGCGCAGCGAACAGGCCGTGGGCCGGAACAACACCCTGGTCATCGTGCGCAGCGCCGCGCAGCGCGTCGGCCTGCACGTCGACGAAGTGCTGGGCAACCAGGAAGTCGTGGTCAAGAACCTCGGTCCGCAGCTCGCGCGGCTGCCGGGCCTGGCGGGCATCTCGGTGCTGGCCTCGGGCGCGGTGGCGCTGATCTACAACCCGGTGGCCCTGGCGGCCGTGCATGGCGAAGCGGCACGCGCCCGCCAGGCCGCGGCGCTGGCCGGGACGGTGCACACCGGCGCAGCGCCGCACGATGCGCTCGGTGCGCCGCGGGAACCCGCGGCATCGCTCGTGCCGCTGGCGCCGCTGGTCATGGTGGTGGACGACTCCATCACCGTGCGCCGGGTGACGCAGCGCCTGCTGCAGCGCGAAGGCTACCGGGTGTCGCTCGCGGCCGACGGCCTGCAGGCGCTCGAACGCCTGCAGCAGGAGCGTCCGGCCGTGGTGCTTTCCGACATCGAGATGCCGCGCATGGACGGCTTCGACCTGGCGCGCAACATCCGCGCGGACGCCGCGATGGCGGGGCTGCCGATCATCATGATCACCTCGCGCATCGCCGAGAAGCACCGGGACTATGCGCGCGCGCTCGGCGTGAACCACTACCTCGGCAAGCCCTATTCCGAAGACGAGCTGCTGCGGCTGGTTCGCGCCTACACGAGCGAGTCCGCGGCCCTGACGGCGGGCGCTGCTGAGCCCCGCTGAGCGGGTTGCGGCGGCAGGCCCTCGCGGGCCTGCGGCGCGAGCAGCGCCATGCGCACCAGGTCGACCTGCCGCGTGCAGCCCATCTTTGCCATCAGCGCGCCGATCTGGCTGCGCACCGTGTGCACCGACACGCCTTGCGCGCGGGCGTGCTGCTTGGCGACCTGGCCACTGATAAGCGCCGCCAGCACGCGCGCCTCGGCAGGCGTGATGCAGAAGCGGTGGCAGAGACTCTCTGTCGATGGCGTCGATGGCGAGCGGTCGAGGCGGATGCGCGCCAGCACCAGCGATTCCCCGCCCAGGCTCAGCTGTGGCGCAGCGCGCGCCAGTTCCAGCCCGTACGCGCCTGTCGCCGATTCCGGAAGGGCCAGGCTGACGCGCTGCTGCGAATCCGCCGCGAGCCGCAGGGCCGACGCCAGCGCCTGCCGCGTCGGGGCGTCCGGGTGCCAGAGCCGTTGGCCGCGCAGGCGCAGCAATGGCCCTGCGTCGAGGAACGCCTGCGTGCCTGCCGATGCGCGCAGCACGGTGCCGGTCGGGGTCAGCAGCAAGACCGCTTCGCCGAAGGCTGAGAAACTCGATTCGGCGCCGCCGAGCCACAGCTGCGCGCGCGCGTCGCGGCGCGCGAGCCCCTGGCGCAGCGCCTGCGAGACGCGACGAATCGGCGTGCTGTCGAGCAGCCGGCGCGACTGGCCGGTGCTGCTGCGCTGCACCGTCAAGCCGCCGCGACGCCCCGGCCCCTGGTCGAGGATGCACGCCAGCATCTGCCGCGCGCCGTGGCGGCACATGAAGTCGGCGTAGTAGACATTCTTCGAGAGAAAGGCCGACGAGAAGAGCTCGTGCGTGTCGAACCAGCTCCCAGGCGCAGCGCCCAGCGTCGGCGGTATGAGGATGTCGTGGGCGCAGAAGTGCCGCGTGTATTCGCGCTCCGCCGCCGCTGAGATGTTGACCTGCTGAAAGCTCAGCAGCTCGCTGCCGCGCTCGAGCATGATGAAGGTGGCGCTGTCGCCGCCGATCACCTGCTGCATGCCGTGGAGCACGTCAGTCCATGGTGGCTCGGGAGCGTCCAGGTGCGCGATCGCATCGAGCGTGCGGCGCAGCACGAGATTGCGGTCCATGCGATCCCTTCCATCGGCGGTGATCAGGCGTTCTCTCCCCGGGGCATGGTGCGCGTCCACGCCCTGGGGTGTCAACGCAGCGAGGTACCCCCTACCCGTTCGACCGTGTTCGCGCATCCTGCAATTGGATGATGCGGTGTGCAGGACGTCCTTCCAAACTGTTGAGAACGAAGGTTTGCATTTCGGCCGACCTCGTACCCCTCACAACCTGGAGGCAATGAGCATGCATATCCGATTCAACAGAGCGGCCGTTCCGTCGGCCTGCGCAGGATTCCTGCTGGCGCTGTCCGCCTGCGGCGGCGGAGGCGGCGGGGGCGGCGGCGGTTTTCCGCCTTTCGGCCCAGGCGGTGTGTCACCGCCTCCCGGGCCGGTCACCGTGTCTGGCAAGGTGGTGGTGCAAGGCCCGGTGAGCGGCGCACTGGTCTGCGTCGACCGCAACCGCAACGGGGCTTGCGACGAGGGCGAGCCCGCAGCGGCCAAGACCGGCGCCGACGGCGCGTACAGCCTTGCCTATACGCCGGGCGATGCGGCGGCCGAGGCCGACCTGGCGGCCGCGCCGCTGGTGGCGCAGGTCGACGGCGGCAACGCCTCGCTGCCATCGTTCTCGGAGCCGTTCACGATGAGCGCGCCGGCGGGCCGCCGCGCACAGGTGAACCCGCTGACCACGCTGGTGCAGGCCGGCGTGGCCGCCGGCCTGTCGCGCGAGCGGGCCGAGGCGCTCGCGCTGCTGCAGCTCGGCCTGCCCGATGCCGCCCAGCTCTACGACTACCAGGACGTGCCGGTGACCGACCCGGGCCGCTTCGAGGACAACGCCTTCACCGCGGCGCTGGTGACGGCCGATGCGCTGCACAGCGGCGTGCCATTGCGCCTGCTCGATCCCGCCACCTACACGCCGGTGGCCACGACCCAGCTCGCTCGGCTCGACTATGCGCGTCCCGACCACTACATCGCGCGCACCTATCCCACCGACGGGGTGCCCGACCAGGCCACCGGCAGGCTGAGGCTCAGCGATGCGCGCGAGGGCCTGACCAGCGGCGCGCCGACCGCCCGCGACACGCTCTACAGCTCCGTGCAACTGGGCCCGAACGGCTGGGTGCGCTGCGACGAGAACGCCGAATTCACCACCACGCTCGGCACCCCGAGCCGCAGCGACTACTGCGCCGGCAGTACGCGCAGCCTCGCCCACACGGCGGTCACCGACATTTCGGGCCGCAAGATGGCCGAAGTGGTCGCCGAGATGCAGGCCGCCGATGGCAATTCGATCTTCGGCGTCGATCCGGCCGTGGCCTTCGTCGATCCCGAAGCCACGTTCCCGGCCGGCTCGCAGCTGCGCTACCGACGCGGCGTCGAGCTGACCCAGCCGTACGCGATCAACATCGCCAACGCATCCGAGCGCACCGGGTTCGCCAACCTCGAAGGGTTCATGGCGGCATTTCCGGCCGGAGGCGTCGTGCTGCCGGCCGGCACGGGCACCGCCAGCCTGGGGCTGCTGAACGTCGAGCAGACGCGCTTGCTGCGCGTGGCCTTCACCGGCCCCACCAGCGTGCAGTACTACGCCTGCAACTTCGACGCGGTGACAACGGGGTACGACAGCTGCGTGGCCGCAGAGACCGGCACGGTCGCGATCCGCACCGAGGGCGGCGCGCGCGCGCTGGTCTTCGACGGCGGTCGTCCGCCGAGCACCGTGCCGACGCTGCGCAGCTTCGGCGAGTACAACGGCGCCGTCCATGTGGTGCGTGCCACCAAGCCCGATGCGGCTTACAACATCAGCACCGCACGGCGCCTCAACGGCGTGGCCTGGGAAGCGATGAAGCCGCAGCTCGGCATCGGGGGTGCACCGTGAGCCGCGCAGGGGTGCCGGGCCGGCTGTGGGCGGGCGGCGCCGCCGCGGCGCTGGCCCTGGCCCTGGCCACCGCCGGGCTGGCCGCGGCGCAGCCGGTCGAGGGCATGGAAGGCGACTGGAAAGTGAGCATCACGCTCAAGAGCGGCCGGCAGGTCGATGCACAGCTGCAGCTGCAGGCGAGCGGCGGCACCTGGCGCACGCTGGCGCAGAACACCAGCGACCCGTGCGTCGGTGTGCCCACGCCCACACAGTGGCGTCGCATCGACAGCGGCGTCTACGAGCTGCACCTGCAGGGCAGCAAGGCGCTCACTGGCTGCCGCGACAACCTCATCACCTTCCAGAAAGTCGACGCCGGCACCCTGAAGGGACAGTCCGACACGGGCGCGCAGATCGTGCTGACGCGCCGTTGAGCGCGGGCCGGGTCCGCGCCGCGCGCGGCGCCGCGGGCGGGCAGGCTTTCATCGCGCATTGATGAGCAAGTTCAGCTCTCGCATGGAAAAGTTGCAACCCACGGGTTTTCACCGGCAATAAAAGGTGCAACCCGGCGTAGATTCGCAGCCTTCGGGTTCGAACTCCACTGCTTGTCAACTTCCTGTCCATGAGTACCACGCTAGGCATCAAGGTCGATGAAACCCTCCGGCAGCGGCTGAAGGATGCCGCCCAGCGCACCGATCGCACCGTGCACTGGCTCATCAAACAATCCATCCTGCAGTACCTCGAGCGCGTCGAAGCCCAGGGCGGGCTGCCCGACGCCGTGGCGCCCGAGGCCATGGCCGCGGCCGCGGCGGCGGTCGATTCGGACGAGACGGTTGCACCTTTTCAGCCATCGACAGAAAAGGTGCAACCTTTTCTGGAATTCGCCGGCAGCGTCGGGCCGCAGACGGTGCTGCGCGCGGCCGTGACGGCAGCCTATCGGCGGCCCGAGCCCGAATGCCTGCCGCTGCTGATCGCGCAGGCGCGCGTGCCGGACGCCGATCTGGCGCGCCGCATCCAGGCGCTCGCCGCGCGGCTGGTCCAGTCGCTGCGCGACCAGGGGCAGGGCGGCGGCGTCGAAGGGCTGATCCACGAGTTCTCGCTGTCCAGCCAGGAAGGCGTGGCGCTGATGTGCCTGGCCGAGGCGCTGCTGCGCATTCCGGACCGGGCCACGCGCGACGCGCTGATCCGCGACAAGATCAGCAAGGGCGACTGGCGCGCCCACGTCGGCCAGTCGCCGTCGGTGTTCGTCAATGCCGCCACCTGGGGCCTGCTGCTGACGGGCCGGCTGGTGTCGACCAACAGCGAGCGCGGGCTGTCGAGCGCGCTCGGCCGGCTGATCGGCAAGGGCGGCGAGCCGCTGATCCGCAAGGGCGTCGACATGGCGATGCGGATGATGGGCGAGCAGTTCGTCACCGGCGAGTCCATCGGCGAGGCGCTGGCCAACAGCCGGCGCCATGAGACGCAGGGCTTCCGCTATTCGTACGACATGCTGGGCGAGGCGGCCACCACCGCCGAGGACGCCGAGCGCTATTTCGCCTCGTACGAGCAGGCGATCCATGCCATCGGCAAGGCCGCGGCGCGGCGCGGCATCTACGAAGGCCCGGGCATCTCCGTCAAGCTCTCGGCGCTGCATCCGCGCTATGCGCGCGCCCAGCAGGAGCGCGTCATGGCCGAGCTGCTGCCGCGATTGCGTGCGCTGGCGCTGCTGGCACGGGGCTACGACATCGGCCTGAACATCGATGCCGAAGAGGCCGACCGGCTCGAGCTCTCGCTGGACCTGCTCGAGGCGCTGTGCCGCGACGAGGCGCTGGCCGGCTGGAACGGCATCGGCTTCGTGGTGCAGGCCTACCAGAAGCGCTGCCCCTACGTGATCGACTGGCTGATCGACCTCGCGCGGCGCAGCCGCCACCGGCTGATGGTGCGGCTGGTGAAGGGCGCCTACTGGGACAGCGAAATCAAGCGCGCCCAGATCGACGGGCTCGAGGGCTATCCGGTGTTCACGCGCAAGGTGCACACCGACGTGTCTTATCTGGCCTGCGCACGCAAGCTGCTCGCCGCGCCCGATGCGGTGTACCCGCAGTTCGCCACCCACAACGCGCAGACGCTGGCCGCGATCTACCACCTGGCGGGCGAGAACTACTACCCCGGCCAATACGAGTTCCAGTGCCTGCACGGCATGGGCGAGCCGCTCTACGGCCAGGTCACCGGCAAGGTGGCCGACGGCAAGCTCGGCCGGCCCTGCCGCATCTACGCGCCGGTCGGCACGCACGAGACGCTGCTCGCCTACCTGGTGCGCCGGCTGCTCGAGAACGGCGCCAACACCTCGTTCGTGAACCGCATCGCCGACGAGGCCGTGCCGATCGACGAACTGGTGGCCGATCCGGTGGCCGAGGCGCAGGCGATCGAACCCGTCGGGCAGCCGCATCCGCTGATTCCGCTGCCGGCGCAGCTGTACGCCGCCGCGCGCACCTCACCGGCACGACCCAATTCGATCGGGCTCGACCTGTCGAACGAACAGCGCCTGGCTTCGCTCGCGGCGGGGCTGCTGGCCAGCGCGAGCGAACCCTGGCAGGCCGGCCCGATGCTGGAGGGCGCGGCGCCCTTCGATCCCGCGCGCGCCGTGGCGGTGCTGAACCCGGCCGACCGGCGCGACCTCGTGGGCTATGCGATGGATGCCGGCCCCGCCGAGGTCGAGGCGGCGCTGGCGGCGGCGCAGGCCTGCGCGCCCATCTGGCAGGCCACGCCGGTCTCGGAGCGCGCCGCCTGCCTGCGGCATGCGGCGGCGCTGTTCGAGGAAGCCATGCCGCGGCTCATGGGCCTGGCCGTGCGCGAGGCCGGCAAGTCGCTGCCCAACGCCATCGCCGAGGTGCGCGAGGCGGTGGACTTCCTGCGCTACTACGCGGCGCAGATCGAGCAGGGCTTCTCCAACGACACGCACCGCCCGCTGGGGCCGGTGCTCTGCATCAGCCCGTGGAACTTTCCGCTGGCGATCTTCACGGGCCAGGTGGCGGCGGCGCTGGCGGCCGGCAACACGGTGCTGGCCAAGCCGGCCGAACAGACGCCGCTCATCGCCGCCGAAGCGGTGCGCCTGCTGCATGCGGCCGGGGTGCCGGGCGGCGCGCTGCAGCTGCTGCCCGGCTCGGGTGAGCAGGTCGGCGCCGCGCTGGTGGCCGATGCGCGCGTGCGCGGCGTGCTGTTCACCGGCTCGACCGAAGTGGCGCGGCTGATCGCGCGGCAACTGGCCGAGCGGCTCGACCTGCGCGGGCAGGCGATTCCGCTCATCGCGGAAACCGGCGGACAGAACGCGATGGTGGTCGACTCCTCGGCGCTCGCCGAGCAGGTGGTGGCCGACGTGCTGCAGTCGGCCTTCGATTCGGCGGGCCAGCGCTGCTCGGCGCTGCGCCTGTTGTGCGTGCAGCAGGAGGCCGCGCCGCGCCTGCTCGACATGCTGCGCGGTGCCATGGCCGAGCTGACGCTGGGCAACCCCGACCGGCTCGAGACCGACGTCGGACCGGTGATCGACGCCCAGGCACAGGCCGGCATCGAGGCGCACGTGCAGCAGCTGGCCGACCGCGGCTGCAGCGTGTTCCGCGCGCCCCTCTCACCGGCACAGCAGGAGGCCGTGCGCCAGGGCACGTTCGTGGCGCCCACCTTGATCGAGATCGCGAGCGTCGACCTGCTCGAGCGCGAGGTGTTCGGTCCGGTGCTGCACGTGCTGCGCTTTGCGCGGGAGGATTTCAACGCGCTGATCGACCAGGTCAACGCGACCGGCTACGGCCTGACCTTCGGCGTGCACAGCCGCATCGACGAGACCATCGCGCGGGCCACGGCGCGCATCGCCGCGGGCAACGTCTACGTCAACCGCAACACCGTGGGCGCGGTGGTGGGCGTGCAGCCTTTCGGCGGCGAAGGGCTCTCGGGTACCGGACCGAAGGCGGGCGGCCCGCTCTACCTGCGGCGCCTGCTGGCCATGGCGCCGCCCGCGCCGGCGCTGGCCGCGACGGCGGCGGAGGCGGCCGGGCCCTGGCGCGACTTCGTCGAGTGGCTGCCCGCCGACGCGGCGGGCACGCCCGTCGCGCTGGCGCGCTGCGAGCGCCTCGCCAAGGGGCTGCGGCCCGGCCAGCAGCTCGAACTCGACGGCCCGACCGGCGAGCGCAACGTCTACACGCTGGCACCGCGCGGGCCGGTGCTGTGCGTCGCGGCCACGCCCGAGGGGGCAGCCGCCCAGCTCGCGACCGTGCTGGCGGCGGGCTGCACGGCGCTGTTCGTCGCCGATGCGGCGGTGGACGATTGGCTCGCGCGGCTGCAGAAGGCGGTGCCGTCGCTTGCGGCCCACGTGCGCAGCGTGGACGATGCCGACGCGGACGCGCTGGACATCGCGGCCCTGCTGTTCGAGGGCGACGGCGACGCGCTGCGGCGCTGGAATGCCCGCCTCGCGGCGCGCGAGGGCCCGATGGTGCAATCCGCGGGACTGTCCAGCGGCGACCTGCAGGCGGGCGAGGACTATCCGATCGAGCGGCTGCTGCTGGAGCGCAGCAGCAGCGTGAACACGGCCGCGGCCGGCGGCAACGCCAGTCTGATGGCCATTGGCTGACTGACTGGCTGACTGACTGAACCAGGCGCGCAGGCGCGAAGCGAGGGCTTCGGCGGTGCGGGCCGGTGCCGACGAGGGGCGCAGCCACCGATGGCGCGTTCCTCCGAGGCGACCCGTGCGCAAGCACATCTGAGCTGGGTGAGACCCACCCGTTCGTAAAAAAGGAGATAAAGAATGAAGAAGCTTTTGCTGAATACCGCCGCTGTGGCCGTCATGGCCGCCATCTCGGGCGCCGCCTGGGCCGATACCGTGGTGGCCATCGCGGGGCCGATGTCGGGGCAGTACGCCTCGGCCGGCGACCAGATCAAGAAGGGCGCGGAGATGGCGATCGCCGACATCAACGCCCGCGGCGGCGTGCTGGGCCAGAAGCTGGTGCTCGAGGTGGGCGACGACGCCTGCGACCCGAAGCAGGCCGTCGCGGTGGCAAACCAGATGGTCAACAAGAAGATCGTCTTCATGCACGGCCACTGGTGCTCGTCGTCGACCATTCCGGCGTCGGACGTGTATGCCGAGTCGAACGTCCCGATGGCCACGGTCTCGACCAACCCCAAGGTCACCGAGCGCGGCCTGAAGAACCTGGTGCAGATCGCCGGGCGCGACGACCAGCAGGGCCAGGTGGCCGGCGAGTACCTGGCCGCGCAGATGAAGGGCAAGAAGATCGGCGTGCTCGACGACAAGAGCGCCTACGGCAAGGGCCTGGCCGACGAGATCGCCAAGACGCTGGCCGCCAAGGGCGTGAAGCCGGTGCTGCGCGAGTCGATCACCGCGGGTGAGAAAGACTACTCCGGCATCATCTCCAAGATGAAGTCGGCCGGCGTGCAGGTGCTGGTGTTCGGCGGCTACCACACCGAACTGGCGCTGATCCTTCGCCAGGCCGAGCAGGCGCAGCTCGACATCATGGCCTTCGGCGGCGACGTGATGTCCAACACCGAACTCGTGACGGCGGCGGGCAAGAGCGCCGACAAGGTGCTGTTCACCTTCGGCCCCGACGCGCGCCAGAACCCGGCTGCCGCCGCCGTGGTGAAGAAGTTCCGCGACGCCAAGATCGAGCCCGAGGGCTACACGCTCTACGCCTACGCGGCGTTCCAGCTGTTCGAGCAGGCCGCCAACGCCGCCAAGACGGTCAAGTACGCCGAGCTGAACAAGGCCATGCACAACGGCACCTTCGACACCGTGATCGGCAAGCTGTCGTTCGACGCCAAGGGCAACGGCAAGGCGCGGGCCTTCGTCGTCTACCAGTGGAAAGACGGCAAGTACGCCACGGTGAAGTGATGGCTCGCGGGCCCGCGCGGCGCTGCCGCCGGGCGGGCCCGATACACAGCACACCAAGGAGGAGAAAGGCATGGCAAATGCACTGCAGCAGCTGATCAACGGCCTCGGCCTGGGCTCGGTCTACGGGCTGATCGCGATCGGCTACACGATGGTCTACGGGATCATCGGCATGATCAATTTCGCGCACGGCGACATCTACATGGTGTCGGCGTTCATCGCGGTCACCGGCTTCACGCTGCTCGCGGGGCTCGGCGTCACCTCCGTGCCGCTCGGGCTGCTGGTGGTGCTGGTGGTCTCCATCGCGCTCACGGCGGTGTACGGCTGGAGCGTGGAGCGCACCGCCTACCGGCCGCTGCGCGGCGCACCGCGGCTCGCACCGCTGATCTCGGCCATCGGCATGTCGATCTTCCTGCAGAACATGGTGCAGGTGACGCAGGGCGCACGCGTCAAGCCGATCCCGCCGATGGTGACCGGCGCCACCGAACTGCTCTCGCTGCCGGACGGCACGGTGTCGGTGGCCAACTCGCAACTGCTGATCATCGCCTCGACCGTGGTGCTGATGATCGGCTTCACCTGGCTCATCACGCGCACCTCGCTCGGCCGCCAGCAGCGCGCCTGCGAGCAGGACCGCACCATGGCGGCGCTGCTGGGCATCAACGTGGACCGCACCATCTCGCTGACCTTCATGATGGGCGCCGCGCTGGCCGCCGTGGCCGGCGTGCTGGTCACAGTGCACTACGGCGTGGTCGATTTCTACATCGGCTTCGTGGTGGGCATCAAGGCCTTCACCGCCGCCGTGCTCGGCGGCATCGGCTCGCTGCCCGGCGCCATGCTGGGCGGGCTGATCATCGGGCTGGTGGAGGTCTTCTGGTCGGTCTACCTGTGGCCCGAGTACAAGGACGTCGCCACCTTCGGCATCCTGATCCTGGTGTTGATGTTCCGTCCCAGCGGCCTGCTGGGACGCCCCGACGTGGAGAAAGTGTGATGACCGCTGCCATCCTCACCCCGAGCGGCCCGACGATGCGGGCGCGCCTGAAGGACGCGCTGCAGGTGGCGGCGATCGCGCTGCTGCTGGGCATTCCGATGATCGGCCTGACCACCGTGGACGTGGCCAACGCGCTGCAGGTGCAAACGCGCTGGGGCCTGCTGGCGGGCTTCGTGCTGGCGGTGTTCGTCGGGCGGCTGCTGCTGCTGCCTGCCATCGAACAGGTTCGCGCCCGCGGTGCCCGCCGCGCCGCACGGCGTGCCGAAGAACGCGCCGCCGCGCGCGCCGCGCACCGTCCCATGGCCGGCTGGCCGCTCGAACGCTGGCTGGGCCTGGCCGGCTGGGCGCTGCTGGGCGCGTCGCTGGTGCTGCCGATCGTGTATTTCGACAACCGCTACGTGGTCGACGTGGCCACCACCGTGCTGATCTACATCATGCTCGGCTGGGGCCTGAACGTGGTGGTCGGCCTGGCCGGCCTGCTCGACCTGGGCTACGTGGCCTTCTATGCGGTGGGCGCCTATGCCTACGCGATCCTGTCGACCCAATTCGGCTGGAGCTTCTGGGAGGCGCTGCCGGTGGCCGGTGCGCTGGCGGCGGGGTTCGGCTTGCTGCTCGGCTGGCCGACCTTGCGCCTGCGCGGCGACTACCTCGCGATCGTGACCCTGGGCTTCGGCGAGATCATCCGCATCGTGCTGGTGAACTGGACCGAGCTCTCGGGCGGCCCCAACGGCATCAGCTCGATCCCGCGGCCGACTTTCTTCGGGCTGCCGTTCACGGCCGGCGGCGAGCCGGACGACCCGAGCTTCGCGAGCTTCTTCGGCTTCGAGTATTCGCCGCAGCATCGGCTGGTGTTCCTGTATTACCTGATTCTCGCGCTGGCGCTCTTGACGCACGCCTTCGTCACGCGGCTGCGCAAGCTGCCGGTGGGACGCGCCTGGGAGGCGATGCGCGAGGACGAGCTCGCCTGCAAGGCGATGGGCATGAACGTGACCAACGTGAAGCTGTCGGCCTTTGCGCTCGGCGCGATGCTGGGCGGCTTCGCGGGCGTGTTCTTCGCGGCGCGGCAGGGCTTCATCTCGCCCGAGTCGTTCGTGTTCTCCGAGTCGGCCATGATCCTCGCGATCGTGGTGCTGGGCGGCATGGGCAGCCAGATCGGCGTGGTGTTCGCGGCGCTGGTGCTGGTGCTGCTGCCCGAGATCGGGCGCGACTTCGCCGAGTACCGCATGCTGGTGTTCGGCCTCGCGATGATCCTCATCATGGTCTGGAAGCCGGGCGGCCTGCTGTCGCAGCGCCAGCCGACGGTGCTGGCCTCGAAGCTGAAGCCGGGCAGATCCGCCCGGGCCACGGGAGACCAGGTATGACCGCCGGCGAACTGCTCCAGGTGACCGACCTCACGATGAAGTTCGGCGGCCTCACGGCGATTGCCGACCTGTCGTTCAGCGCCAAGCGCGGCGAGGTCACGTCGATCATCGGGCCGAACGGCGCAGGCAAGACCACGCTGTTCAACTGCATCACGGGCTTCTACCAGCCAACGCGAGGCGCGGTCACGCTGCACCATCCGACGCGCGGCAGGATCGAGCTCGAAAAGCTCGCGAGCCATCAGGTGGCACGCGACGCGCAGGTGGTGCGCACGTTCCAGAACATCCGCCTGTTCCCGAAGATGACGGTGCTCGAGAACCTGCTGGTGGCGCAGCACAACGTGCTGCAGGCGGCGTCGCGCTTCTCGATCGCCGGCCTGCTCGGCACGGCCGCGTACCGCCGCGCCGAGCAGGCCGCGCTCGAGCGGGCGCTGTCGTGGCTCGCGCGGCTCGACCTGGCCGAGCTGGCCGACACCCCGGCCGGCGACATGTCGTACGGCGTGCAGCGGCGCATCGAGATCGCGCGCGCGCTCTGTGTCGATCCGGTGCTGCTGTGCCTGGACGAGCCCGCCGCGGGCCTGAACCCGCGCGAGTCGGCGGCATTGAACCAGCTGCTGGCGCAGCTCGCACGCGAGCAAGGCGTGACGGTGCTGCTGATCGAGCACGACATGAGCGTGGTCATGAAGGTGTCGGACCACATCGTGGTGCTGAACTACGGCCGCAAGATCGCCGAGGGCACGCCCGCGCAGATCCAGAACGATCCGCAGGTGATCCGCGCCTACCTGGGTGAGGATGAAGACGAAGAAGAAGTCGGCGAAGGCCGGGAGGAAACCGCATGAGCACCGCTCCGATGCTCGCGCTCGAAGGCGTGAACACGCACTACGGCCACATCCATGCACTGCGCGGCATCGACGTGCACGTGCGCGAGGGTGAGGTGGTGACCCTGATCGGCGCCAATGGCGCCGGCAAGTCCACCTTGATGATGACCATCTTCGGTGCGCCCCGCGCCAGCGCCGGGCGCGTGCTGTTCGAGGGCCAGGACATCACGCGGCTGCTGCCGCACGAGGTGTCGCGCCGCGGCATCGCGCTGGTGCCCGAGGGCCGGCGCATCTTCCCGAAGATGACGGTGCTCGAGAACATCCAGACCGGCAGCTGCTTCGCCGATCCGGCGCACGCCAGGGACGACCTGGCGCGCGTGTTCGCGATGTTTCCCGTGCTCGAGGAGCGCGTGGCGCAGCGCGCGGGCACGCTCTCGGGTGGCGAGCAGCAGATGCTGGCCATCGCGCGTGCGCTGATGAGCCGGCCGCGCCTGCTCATGCTCGACGAGCCGTCGCTCGGCCTCGCGCCGATCTACATCCGCAAGGTGTTCCAGATCATCCGTGAGCTGAACCGCGAGCACGGCATGACCATCCTGCTGGTCGAGCAGAACGCCCACCACGCCTTGCGCGCGGCGCACCGTGGCTACGTGCTGCAGCAAGGGCAGGTCGTGCTGGCCGGCACCGGGCAGGAACTGCTGGCGAGTGCCGAAGTCAAGGCGGCGTACCTGGAGGCCGGGCACTGAGCGGCGCCAGTCAGCCCCCCCGCACCGCGCGCCGCTTCCCGGTGGCGCCGTCCGCCAGGTTGTCCTTGACCACCGCATAGCGCTCGAGCGTCCGCTCGCGGGCCTGCGCGTGGTCGACGATCGGCTTCGGATAGTGTTCGCCGAGCCGCAGTCCCGCCGCCTCGAGTTCGACCGGCGTGGCCAGCCACGGCGCATGGATCGCCGCGTCGGAGAGCTTGGCCAGTTGCGGCAGGTAGCGGCGGATGAACTTGCCTTCCGGGTCGAAGCGCTCGCTCTGCGTGACCGGATTGAAGATGCGGAAGTAGGGCTGCGCGTCGCAGCCGCTCGAACTGGCCCACTGCCAGCCGCCGTTGTTGGACGCGAGTTCGAAGTCGTTGAGGTGCTGCGCAAAGTACGCCTCGCCGCGGCGCCAGTCCAGCCCCAGGTCCTTGCACAGGAAGCTCGCCACCACCATGCGCAGCCGGTTGTGCATGTAGCCGCTCTGGTTGATCTGCAGCATCGCGGCGTCGACCAGCGGATAGCCGGTGCGGCCCTGGCACCAGGCGTCGAACAGCTGGTCGGCATGCTTGCCGTGGTGCCACTGGATCTTGTCGTAGGCGGGACGGAAGCTCTTCGATTCGCCGTTCGAATGCACGTGCGGGAAGTGCGCCAGGATCTGGAAGTAGAAGTCGCGCCAGATCAGCTCGCTGAGCCAGGTCGAGGCGCCCGGGTTGCCGCCCAGCGAGAGCTGGTGCGCCACGCCCGCCACCTGCCGGATCGACACCGTGCCAAAGCGCAGGTGCACGCCCAGGTAGCTCGGCCCGCGCACGGCCGGAAAGTTGCGCGCCGCGTCGTAGCGGTCGATGCGCTGGAAGAAGTCCTCGAACAGCGCCGCCGCTCCCGCGCTGCCGGGGGGAATGCCGAGCTCGGCGAGGTTCGTCTTGGAGAAGCCGATCTCTTCGAGCGCCGGCACCGGCGCGCGGTAGGCCTCGGGCGGCGGCGCCAGCGCCTCGGCGTAGGCACGCACCGGGTAGGGCTTGAGGAAGTAGTCGTCCACCTTGGCGAGCCAGGCCCGCTTGTAGGGCGTGAACACGGTGTACGGCTGGCCCACCTTGGTCAGCACCTCGTCGCGGTCGAACACGCTGGTGTCCTTGTAGGTGTGGAAGCTCACGCCCGCGTTGGCCAGCGCGCCGAGCACCTGGGCGTCGCGTGCCAGCGCATCGGGCTCGTCGTCGCGGTTCGCGAAGACCGCCTGCACGTCCATCGCATGGGCCAGCGCCGGCACCTCGTCGGCCGCGACGCCATGCCGCACGATCAGCCCGCCGCCGAAGGCCTGCAGCTCGGCGTCGAGCGCCACCAGCGATTCGCGGATGAACTCGACGCGCCGGTCGGCACGCGGCAGCGGGTCGAGGATCGGGCGGTCGAACACGAAGACGCACAGCAGCTGGCGGCAGCTGCGCAGCGCGTGGTAGAGCGCCGCGTTGTCGTCCACGCGCAGGTCGCGGCGAAACCACATGAGCCCTTTTGGAAAGGGCTTGTCGACGGCCAGTAAAATCGGGGGCATATGGCCGCCGATTCTGCCCCGATGAACCTCACGCATCACTTTCTGATCGCGATGCCGGGGATGGAAGATAAAACTTTCAACCGCAGCGTCGTCTACCTCTGCGAGCACAGCGAGCGCGGCGCCCTCGGGCTCGTGATCAACAAGCCCAGCGACATCAACCTCAAGGTGCTGTTCGAGAAAATCGAGCTCCACCTCGCGCGCCCCGAGATCGGCGAAGCCCCCGTGTTCCAGGGCGGACCGGTCCAGACCGAGCGCGGCTTCGTGCTGCACGAGCCGGTTTTCGCCCAGGACGACAAGCCCGACGAATCGGTCTACGCCTCGACCATGACCATTCCGGGCGGGCTCGAGATGACCACCTCGAAGGACGTGCTCGAGGCCCTGGCCACCGGCGCCGGCCCGCGCAAGGTGCTGGTCTCGCTCGGCTATGCGGCCTGGGGCGAGGGGCAGCTCGAGTCGGAGCTGGCCGAGAACAGCTGGCTCACCGTGAGCGCCGATCCGGCCGTGATCTTCGACACGCCCATCGAGCAGCGCTACGACAAGGCGCTGATGCTGCTCGGCCTCGAGGCCTGGAAGCTGTCGCCCGAAGCGGGGCACGCGTGATGGCTGCCGCCATGACCGACGCACCCGTTTCCGTTCCCGCCCACTTCCAAAGTTTTCTCGCCTTCGATTTCGGCGCCAAGCGCACGGGCGTGGCGAGCGGCAACCGCCTGCTCGGCACTGCCACGCCGCAGGCCACCATCAAGGCCGAGGGCGCCGATGCCCGCTTCGCGCAAGTCGAAGCCCGCATCCGCGAATGGCAGCCCGACGCGCTGGTGGTCGGCGTGCCCTGGCACCCCGACGGCGCCCCGCACGAGAACACCCGCCGCGCGCAGAAGTTCGCCCGGCAGTTGCGCGGCCGGTTCAACCTGCAGGTGTACGAGGTCGACGAGCGCTACAGCACCACCGAGGCGCTGGCCTTGGGCGCGCGCGACGCCGATGCCGCTTCGGCGTGCATCATCCTGGAGCAATTCCTGAGGAGTCTTCCGTGAGTTCCAATCCCGCCATTCCCGACGCCGAAGCGCTCTATACCCAGCTGCTCGCCGGCGTCAAGGCGCTGATGCGCGCCGACACCCAACTGGTCGGCATCACTTCGGGCGGCGCCTGGCTCGTCGAGCGGCTGCAGAAGGACCTGGGCCTGGCCGGCGCGCCCGGCGTCATTTCGTCGGCGATGCACCGCGACGACTTCGCGCGCCGCGGCCTCTCGGCCAGCGCGCAGACTGCGCTGCCGTTCGACGTCAACGGCGCCGACGTGCTGCTGCTCGACGACGTGCTCTACACCGGCCGCACCATCCGCGCCGTGCTCAACGAGCTGTTCGATTTCGGCCGCCCCGCCTGCGTGCGGCTGGCCGTGCTGGTCGACCGCGGCGGCCGCGAACTGCCCGTGGCCGCCGACTTCGCGGCCGCCGCGCTCACGCTGCCCGATGCGCAGCTGCTGGCCCTGGCACGCGCCGACGACGGCGCCTTCAGCCTCAAGGTCGAGGAAAGCAACTAGGCGGACGATCCCATGCTCTACAAGCGAAACCCCCAGCTCAACAAGAATGGCGAGCTCATCCACCTGCTCTCGATCGAGGGCCTGCCGAAGGACATCGTCACGCACATCCTCGACACGGCCGCCAACTTCACCAGCGTGAGCGACCGCGAGGTGAAGAAGGTGCCGCTGCTGCGCGGCAAGAGCGTGTTCAACCTGTTCTTCGAGAACTCCACGCGCACGCGCACCACCTTCGAGATCGCGGCCAAGCGCCTGTCGGCCGACGTCATCAATCTCGACATTGCGCGCTCCTCGGCCACCAAGGGCGAATCGCTGCTCGACACCATCGCCAACCTCAGCGCCATGGCCGCCGACCTGTTCGTGGTGCGCCACAGCGAGTCGGGCGCGCCCTACCTGATCGCGCAGCACGTGGCGCCGCACGTGCACGTGGTGAACGCCGGCGACGGCCGCCATGCGCACCCCACGCAGGGGCTGCTCGACATGTACACGATCCGCCACTACAAGAAGGACTTCTCGAACCTCACGGTCGCGATCGTCGGCGACGTGCTGCATTCGCGCGTGGCGCGCTCCGACATCCATGCGCTCACCACGCTGGGTTGCGCCGAGGTGCGCGTGGTCGGCCCCAAGACCCTGGTGCCCGGCGACATGGCCGGCATGGGCGTGCGCGTGTGCCACACGCTCGAAGAAGGCATCCGCGGCTGCGACGTCATCATCATGCTGCGGCTGCAGAACGAGCGCATGAGCGGCGCGCTGCTGCCGTCGTCGCAGGAGTTCTTCAAGACCTTCGGCCTCACGCCCGAGAAGCTGCAGCTCGCCAAGCCCGACGCCATCGTGATGCATCCGGGCCCGATCAACCGCGGCGTCGAGATCGACTCGGCCGTGGTCGACGGCAAGCAGAGCGTGATCCTGCCGCAGGTCACTTTCGGCATCGCGGTGCGCATGGCCGTGATGAGCATCGTGGCAGGTAACGAAGCATGAACACACTGATCACCAACGGCCGCGTCATCGACCCCGCATCGGGCACCGACACGACGGCCGACATCGCCATCGCCGACGGGCGCATCGCCGGCATCGGCAGCACGCCCGCGGGCTTCAAGGCCGAGCGCACCATCGATGCCAGCGGCTGCATCGTGGCGCCGGGCCTCGTCGACCTTGCCGCGCGCCTGCGCGAGCCCGGTTACGAGCACGAAGGCATGCTCGAGAGCGAGATGGCCGCAGCCGTCGCGGGCGGCGTGACCAGCCTCGTCTGCCCGCCCGACACCGACCCCGTGCTCGACGAGCCCGGGCTGGTCGAGATGCTCAAGTTCCGCGCCGAAAAGCTGCAGGGCGCGCGCCTGTTCCCGCTCGGCGCGCTCACGCGCAGCCTCGCGGGCGGCGTGCTCACCGAAATGGCCGAGCTCACCGAGGCCGGCTGCATCGGCTTCAGCCAGGCCGACGTGCCGCTGACGGACACCCAGGTGCTGCAGCGCGCGCTGCTCTACGCGAGCACCTTCGGCTACACCGTGTGGCTGCGCCCGCAGGACCGCGACCTTGGCAAGGGCGTGGCCGCCAGCGGCCCGCTTGCCACGCGGCTCGGCCTCTCGGGCGTGCCCGTGTCGGCCGAGACCATCGCCATCTTCACCATCGTCGAGCTCATGAAGAGCACCGGCGCGCGCGTGCACCTGTGCCGCATCTCCAGCGCCGCCGGCGTGGCGCTGGTGCGCGAGGCCAAGGCGCGCGGGCTGCCGCTCACCTGCGACGTCAGCATCAATTCGCTGCACCTCGCCGACACCGACATCGGCTTCTTCGACAGCCGCGCGCGCCTCAACCCGCCGCTGCGCCAGCAGGGCGACCGCGACGCGCTCTCGGCCGCGCTGGCCGACGGCACCATCGACGCGCTGGTGTCCGACCACACGCCCGTCGAGGCCGACGCCAAGACGCTGCCCTTTGCCGAAGCCGAACCGGGCGCCACCGGCCTCGAACTGCTGCTGCCGCTCGCGCTGCAATGGGCCGAGCGCAGCGGCGCAGGCCTGGCGCGCGCCTTCGAGGCGATCACCGCCGCGCCCGCGCGGCTGCTCGCCCCCGCCGACGCGGCGGCCAGCGGCATCGGGCGGCTGTCGGTCGGTGGCGTGGCCGACCTCTGCATCGTCGACCCGGCGCTCGAATGGCAGGTGCAGCCCGAGGCGCTCCGCAGCCAGGGCAAGCACACGCCGTTCGCGGGCTATCCGATGCAGGGGCGCGTGCGCCACACGCTGGTCGCGGGCCGGGTCGTCCACGGCTGACATGAACCCACCCCGTCCCTCGCGCACTTCGTGTCGCTCGACTCCCCCTCAAGGGGCGCACCCAGCGGCCCGGCGAAGCCGGTTCCGCGGGTGCCCTGGCATCGGGGTGCATCGGTTCCATGGGCTGCGCGTGGCGCGCAGCACCGTGGAAAACTGAAATGTTGCAAACAATGAAGGCGTGCCGGCGCCTGCTGCATGCCGTGGTGCATGCGCTCGGCGGCTGGTGGACGATCCGCCTCACCTTCCCGCGCCTCACCGAGGCCGAGCGCAATGCGCGCGTGCAGGCATGGTCGCTGCGCCTGCTCCAGATCATGGGCGTCACGCTCGAGGTGCAGGGCACGCCGCCCGCGCACGGGCCCGTGCTGGTGATCTGCAATCACCTTTCGTGGCTCGACATCAGCAGCATCCATGCCGCCTGCCACCTGCGCTTCGTCTCCAAGGCCGGCGTCCGGCACTGGCCGGTGATCGGCACGCTCGCCTCGGGCGCCGGTTCGCTCTACATCGAGCGCGAGCGCCAGCGCGACGCGCTGCGCGTGGTGCACCACATGACCGAGGCGCTGCGCAACGGCGACATGATCGGCGTGTTCCCCGAAGGCACCACCAGCGACGGCCGGGGCCTGCTGCCGTTTCACGCCAACCTGCTGCAGGCCGCCATCTCGTCGGGCGCGCCCATCGTTCCCGCGGCGCTGCGCTTTGCCGATGCCGCCACCCGCGAGACCAGCCAGGCGCCGCGCTACATCGGCGACGACAACCTGCTGACCTCCCTCTGGAACACCCTGCGCGCGCCGCCGCTGCTGGCCATCGTGCGCTTCGGCGAGCCGCAGGATTCCCACGGCCAGGCGCGGCGCGCCTGGGCCCAGTCGCTGCATGCCGACGTGCAGCAGCTGCGGCGCGAGATGCACTGAGACGCCGACGCGCCTGCGCCTGCGCCTGCGCCTCTTCACGTCCAAAAAAAAGCGCTCCCGAAGGAGCGCTTAACGACGCACGAATGCGCCGTGAGGAGGAAATGGACCGTCCGGCAAGCCGCGGCCTGGACAGTGATCGGAGCGTGAGCGCAGCGCGGCCCGTCGCATGCGGGAGAAGTCAGTCCGTGGACGTGGGCAAGTGCCTACATCTTGATGTGGCGGCGCGTGGCGGCCGGGCGATGGCTATGCCGGCGATCAACATTGCCAAACCCGCGCGGCCCTGAAGCGGCGGATCATGGAGCCTTCTTCAATCCGAGGAGCCGGACCATGACACTGAACAAACTTCGCAAATTGCTGGGCGGGGCGATTTCCGTCGCGGGGGCGGTGGTGCTGGTGGCACAGCATTTGTAGGACGCGTCGACCGTGCTCTAAATGTCACCTGAGTTGACAATTTTGTAAGAAACGTTGCGATATTTGTCGCTTTTGTTAACAGGTATTGTTGTTTTTGTGCTACGATTGGAGTGCGTTGAACACTTTTGGGTGACGTTCAGGGGTGTGAAAAAGTTGGCATGCGACCTGCGATGGGGAGTGGGCCCCGGGGGCGTTCCTCCGGTGATTTTTTCCCCAACCCTCTCCAAGGATGTTTCTCATGAACCACCGCACGCTCGCACGCCGCGCCCAAGCCGGCTTTACGCTGATCGAACTGATGATCGTTGTGGCGATCATCGGCATCTTGGCTGCAGTTGCTTTGCCCGCTTATCAGGACTACACCGCGCGTGCTCAAGTCGCTACCGCGTTGGCCGAAATCACTCCTGCAAAGACCAATATCGAAGAGAAGCTGGCTCAAGGAATCGACACCACGCAAGCAGGTGCTTTGTCAGGCAATACGGATGCAATCACCTCGCTCTTGGGCATCAAGGTGTCGCAGCGCTGCACCACTCTCGTGACATCTGTCGCAGTGGACGGTGTGGCAAGCGTTACCTGCACCATCGCGGGCGGCACACAAGTCCAAGGCAAGAAGATTCGCCTTTCTCGTACTGCGGACACTGGCACCGGCACGACCGGAGCCTGGACGTGCACGACCAGCGTCGTTGAAAAGCTCGCGCCGAAGGGCTGCACTGCTGGCGCCACCATTGCCTAATTGCCTCGTGATCGCAAAAAAGCCGCTTTCAAGCGGCTTTTTTTTGTCTGTCGTCGAGCTAGGTTGATGCCAAGGAACGCGTCGGCCTCCTAAAGAAGAAAGCCCCGGAAGCGCTTGCCGCTTCGCGGACCTGTGACTTGGTGCTTCGACAGGAATCGAACCGAAGCCAGAAGTTGGCGCAGATGCTGGGTTCTTAGACGATTGGTTCAAAATGTACCCCCAGTTCTACCCCCAGCGACTCGCCCATGAAACTCTCCGATGCCAAGCTGCGCCACCTCAAGTTGTCCGGCAAGCACGCCGACGGCGGCGGCCTCTATCTCCACATCACGCCGGCCGGCGGCCGGTACTGGCGGCTGAAGTATCGATTCGGCGGAAAGGAGAAGCTGCTGGCCTTCGGGGTCTATCCGGATCTCGGGCTGAAGGAGGCGCGAGCGCGGCGGGATGAAGCGAAGCAGCAGCTCGAGCGTGGCGAGGACCCCTCCGAGGTCCGCAAGGCGGGCAAGGTACGCACCGCGTTCGAAGCAGAGAACACCTTCGAGGCCGTCGCCGCGGACTGGCTGAAGCATCAGGGTAGCCGGTGGGAGCCCGCGACGGCGGACCGGATCAAGGCCTCGTTCAAGGCCGACGTCTATCCTGCGATCGGGTCGCGCCCCATGGCTGTCCTGGCCGCCCGTGACGTGATGGCGATCGTGAAGAAGATCGAGGCCCGCGGATCTGGCGACATGGCAGCGCGTGTTCTCCAGCGTGTGAAGTCGGTTTTCCGCTACGCCGTTGTGCACGAGCGGATCGACAGCAACCCCATGCTCGACTTGGTGCCCTCGGAAATCTTGAAGCCGCGACGTGTGCAGCACCGGGCCGCTCTGGCGCAGAGTGAGCTCCCCGAGTTCCTCCGCACGCTCAAGGAATATCAAGGCGACCCGCACACCGTCGGCGCGCTACAACTGCTCATGCTCACCGCGGTGCGGCCGGGCGAGGTCCGTGGGGCACGGTGGCCCGAGTTCGATCTCCCGGGCAAGCTGTGGCGCATCCCTGCTGAGCGCATGAAGATGCGACACGAGCACCTGGTGCCGCTGTCGACCCAGGCTGTCGAGCTGATCGAAGGGATGGTGCCATACAGCGGCTCCGGCGATCTTGTGTTCCCCAGTCCGTTCTACCCGAGCAAGCCGTTGAGCGAGAACACCCTGAACAGCGCGCTGGCCCGTATGGGCTACAAAGGCGAGCACACGGCTCACGGGTTCCGCTCGGTGTTCAGCACCGTGGCGAACGAGGCTGGATGGAAGCCCGATGTCATCGAGCGGCAGTTGGCTCATGCAGAGCGCAACCAGGTACGCGCGGCCTACGATCGGTCGAGCCACCTACCCGAACGCGCAAGGCTGCTGCAGTGGTGGGCGGATCATCTCGACCAGCTGCGCGCCGGGGCAAAGATCCTGGCGTTCAAGGCCGCTTGAAGGATCCACCGCTTTCCCACTCGATCACCTCCTCGAGCAGCCATCGGCCGTCCGGCCCGGGCTTTGGCATCTGGCCGCGCCGCAGCCTGTTCGTGATGGTGTTGCTGGTCACGCCCAGGCGATGGCACATCTGCGCGCGCGTGAGCTTGGAAGGGGTGCGCGCGGCCATGATCTGGAGCGCCCAAGCAATCGTGTCCAGGCGGCGCAGCAGATTGCGCGTGCTGTCATCGATCTGCGTGTCCTGCGGCGCACCGCCGTTGCTGTCGGGCGTGAGCCTCTCAACCCAGCGCTGCAGGTCAGCGACCCGCCAGCGCGTGAGAGAGCCGATCTTCACCGGGGGCGGCAGGTTGCTGTTGCCGACCTCACGCCAGAACGTGGACTTGCCCATGGCAAGCATCTCAGCGGCTTTCTCCGCGGTCACGAGCAGTGCTGCGCCCGGGTTTTCACTTATTAATCGCATACAAATTTCCCTTGAAATGACAGATTTGACGCATACATTAATGACATGAAATCTACGCGACAACAGGATGCGGCGAGAGGCAGGGGGAGGCCTCGGCTCGACGATGCCGAAGACACCATTCCGGTGACGATTCGAATGACGGCGCCGCAGAAGGAAAAGCTAGCGAAGCTGGGGGGCGGCCCCTGGGTGCGCAGTCGCATAGAGAAGGCCAAGCTGCCGAAGGAATGACCGCCGTACCTCAGGGCGGCTTGCGCTGGTGGAACAGCGCAGGGATCTGAGGAATTCAGGCGGCCGGAGAGGTGGTGGAACACCCGACCGGCCTAACCACAACGTGCAACGACCTTGGAAGGAACGCACATCATGGCTTCGAAGATTATCGGGCAAGGCACCGCCGCGCCCATCCCCAACACGCAGAAGGGCCCTCTTCACAACTCCGCGCAATTGCGTGCGGTGATGGAGCAGATCGCTCACCAAGCGAGTGCCCTACGCGACCTGCTTGTGCAAACCAGTTCGACCGACGAGGTACAGATGGCCGCGGTCATCAATGCATCGATCTACATCGTCACCAGCATCGGCGCAATGGCAGATGAGAACGCGGCTCACCCGGTACTGGGCGACGCGGACGAATGGCTGTTCGGTTCTGCCTTTGCAGATCTCGGCAAGGAGGTGCGTCATGTCTGAATCGGCCCCCCTCAACGCAGAGCAACTGCGTCTTGTCCTGCAGACCATCGCCAGCCGCGCCAACATCGCGCGCCAGGTCCTTTGGTACTCGGTCGACTCTCACGGCGCGCCGCTCGCCGCCGCGGCCGAAGCTGCCGCAACCATCATGACCAGCATCGGAGCGATCGCCGATGAAGTCTCTGGTGCGAACGTCATCGGTGACGCCGATTGCTGGAACTTCGGTCCTGACTTCGCAGTGGGCAGCGAACGATGAAGGCCGGCCTGCTCACCCCGCGCCAGCGTGCTCTTGCGCGCCGGGCCCGCCGTCGGCTGCTGAATCAGCACTGGCGCCGCAGTACCGGCTGAGACGAGGCCCCGCAAGGGGCTTTTTGCATTTTCACAACAGGGAAGGGGTACATCACTCGCGCGTCGCCCTTGAGGATTGCTCGGCCAAGCGAACCGCAGCGGCTACATAACCCGCGATGCGGACGCGAGCATAGGCCAGCAACCAGGAGCAACCGATGAATTCCACCAGCGCCACCCGCGAAAGCCGCAGCACTCAGCCTCTCGAGGCAGCCAACCACCCCAATGCGCTACTGCGCGTCGACACCGTTCTTGCACTGACGGGAATGGGCCGCTCGAAACTGTATGCGCTCACGAAGCAGGGGAAATTCCCAGCGCCCACCAAGCGGGAGCCGAGGTTCACTCGATGGAAGGCTGGCGACGTCACGACTTGGCTGCAGGCGCAGTAGGCTGCTATGACCACCGAGGATTTCGAATCGCGGCCGGGCCGGCCTGTGTATTTCGTTGGTTGTTCATCGGCGGAAGAGAAAAACATTTGTCAGGATTTTCGATTCCCGCGCGACGATTCCAGCATGGCTAAGCAGCTGGAAAATCTCAGAGCGGAATGCGCACTCGCCGGTGTCGCGCTGGTGCCTTCGTGCGACGAGCGCGGCCGGACCACGTTCATCGCTTCGCACGGCGCGCTGACCGAGGAACTGCCCGACCTCGCTGCCGTGCAGACGTGGCTGGAGCGCTTCACTGGGAGCGGGCATGCTGGATGATCTCCCGTTGCTCGAGATCGAGCGCTGGCTCAACGCCCCCCTGCGTTGGCGCGGCGAGATGCTCGACGACGTGATCGACGCCTTCGAGTTGCGTCTCGACCACGGGGCGAACCAGATGACGCTGCGGCGAAATCTGACGGCCCACGCCGGCGAACTGCGCTTCTTCTCGTCTATCAGCGAGCGCATGTACGGCGAGCTGCTGCGGGCGATCGCATGGGAGTGCGTGCGATGACGTTCGTCAAGGATCGACTGCCCGACCCCGCGATTTACTTCGAGAGCGAAGGCCTTGTGTTGACGGGCCGCGGGAAGTGGCGAACGACCCGCTGCGACTTCCACGAGGGCTCCGACTCGATGCGTGTGAACACCGAAAGCGGCTCATGGGTCTGCATGGCCGGGTGCGGGGCGCGCGGCGGCGATGTGCTGGCCTACTACATGGCCAAGCACGGCGCGGGCTTCGTCGAGGCCGCGAAAGCCCTGGGCGCGTGGGAGGATGACGGCAAGCATCAGCAGCGCCGCCGGCCAACGACGTTCCCGCCCAGGGATGCCCTGTACCTGTTGCGCCAGGATGCGATGCTGGCGGCCGTTGCCGCGGGCAATCTTGCAAACGGTGTGCGGCTCACTGCTGAAGATCGCGACAGCCTTGCGCGCGCGGCACGTCGCATCACGCTGATCGCCTCGGAGGTGGAAGGGTGACCGCGCTCATCGAACGGCCGAGGCTCGACGCGCTGCGCCGCGCCGGCGACGCAAAGGTCGCTGCAGCCATGCCCGTTATCCGTCGCCTCGACTATCTGCTCGCGCAGGATCTGCCCGACGATCCCGAGTTCGAGGACGAGCTGATCGAAGGGTTGATCGGCCGGCAAGCCATGTCGGTTCTGTACGGCGACAGCAACAGCGGCAAGACCTTCCTCGCCATCGACATCGGTGCGGCCGTCTGCCAGGGGCAGCAGTGGATGGGGCGCAACGTCGACGGGGGCATGGTGGTCTACCTGGCCACCGAGTCGCCGCGGTCGGTGTGCGAGCGCCTCAAGGCCTACCACATGCACCACGAGACCAAGCTGCAGAACTTCGTCGTCGTGAAGTCGCCCATCAACCTCTACGAGAGCGAGGCCGACACCACCGCCGTCGTGGCGCTCATTCGCGAGATGGAAACCCTTCATGGAACGAAGTGCGAGCTCGTCATCGGCGACACGCTGGCGCGGCTGAGCGCAGGAGCCAACGAGAACAGCGGCGAGGACATGGGCATCGTCGTGCGCCACGTCGACCGGATCCGCCAGGAGGCCGCCGTGCACTTCATGCTCATCCACCACAGCGGGAAGGATGCAGCACGCGGCATGCGCGGTTGGAGCGGCCTTCGTGCCGCCACCGACACCGAGATCGAGGTCACCGCCGACGAGGCCACCGGCAGCCGAGCCGCCGAGATCACCAAGCAGCGCGACATGGGCGGCAAGGGCGCCCGGATGGGCTTCCGTCTTCACGCCATCGAGATGGGCGTTGGCAAATGGGGGCAAGCCCGCACATCTTGCGTCGTCGTGCCTTCAGAGGCCCCAGCCAAGGCTGAGCGAGGCAAGCGCCAGAGCGAGGTGGCCGGTGCGATCGTGGAGTTCCTGACGGAGCGCGGCGCCGGCTGCGTCCAAGGCGGCCTGGTGAAGCACTTCGAGGGCCGCTACTCGCGCGGGGCCGTCTACAAGGAGATCTCGAAGCTGGCCGAAGCGGGCCTTCTGATCCGGTCGGCCGGAGTCGTCGCGCTGCCGGGCAAGCCAGGGATCGCAGCGTGACACATCTTGGTTACAAAAGTCTCCAACTGCTTAAAAAAGCGGCATCTGTGTGCTGCTCAAAAATTGAGCAATCCGGGGTGCGATCTGTCGCCGCCTGTCTCCAACATGCTGGCGATAAGAAAGCCAGTATTCATGCGGGTTTCCGCGCTTGTCTCCAACTTGTCTCCAATGTCTCCAACGTGTATTTGATGACACGGTTTCCAGTGTCTCCAACTGTCTCCTCTCCCTTTAGGGGGAGAGACAGAGGCGACAAACCCGGCGAGAAGACATGAACGCCGTGATGCCGCCATTGCTAAAACAGGCCGGAACAATGCGCGCCGTGCTGTTCGTCCGCCTCGCCGAGCATCGCTACGAAGTAGGGCCCGCCGGCAGTACCGCCATCTTCGAGCCGCGGCTGAATGGTCGTCTGTCCGCGGCTTGGCTGCACCGCCTGGCGGCGGCCCGCGGCTGCTGGATGGACTGCGCCGCGATGCTGGATGGCGAGAAGGTGCGCCCAGGGGCATGCGCGCGCCAAGCACTGCGCCGCGCCGCTGATGCCGTCGATGCAGTGAGCCCGACGCTCGCCGCTGTGCTGCGCACGGCCGAGGTGAGCGAGCAGCCGAACGGAAGGGTGCTTGCGCGCATACCCGCGCGGGCAGGCGGGCTGCAGATCGAAACGGGGAAACCCGTGGCTTTGCCGTGTCTCGAGTAGGCGACTGAACCCTCGTGCACGACCATCGCGTGACCTTGAAAGGACACCGATGGCAACAGAGAAGCCAAAATCCCAACTCCAGCATGCGATCGCGCGCAGCCGTGCTCGCATCTCGACACTCCAGCAGGAGATCGAGCAGTTCGTCGCTGACATGGGTGCCGACCCGACCGCCGACTTCACCGACGAGATCGTCGCCCTGCACGCGCAGATCGATGGCGAGAAGCAAAAGCTCGCAGCCTACGAAAGCGCCGTGCTCATCGCGCAGGATCACTCCGCGGAAGACCAGGCGCTCGAGCGCGCACAGCAGGTGCTCGGCCACGCGGAGCTAGCTTTCGAGCTGGCGGCGCAGCGCACTGAGATCGCGCGGCAGATGCAGGCCCACCTGCAGCAGTTCCTCGGCCTGAAGCAGCAGTACGAGGGCGTCGACGAGCATTGCCACCACTACGTTGTGAGCGTGGCCGCCTACCACTACAACACGGCAGCTTCCTCGGGCTTTCACGTCAACGGCAACCTGCACGCGCACCGGCCCAGCGCAGACGGCCGAGCGCCCCAGGGGCTGTTCCAAGCCGTGGCCGATGCGATCACCGCGCACGCGCATGGACAGCCGCCCGTTGCTGCTTGCGAGTGGAAGGAGCAGCACATTCGGCAGATGGTTCGCCCGTGGCTGCCGCAAGTCGAGGAGGTATCAGCATGACCGAGACCAAGTCTGATGCCGATGTCTTCTACGACAAGACGGCAGAGCCGATGAAGTACTTCGCGGGCGCTCACAACGAACTGAAGACCGCGGCGCTGGACAACCTGGCCACGCCGGCCGACGCGCAGAAGACCGCGGACGACTGGGTTGGCGTGTTCGCGCGCCACGACCTCGTGGATGCCTCACATGTCGCGCAGGCAGTCGCCGAGGTGGCGCGCAGGCCCCCGACCGCAGAGAAGGCGGCGCAATGGCGCACCGACGCTGCGGAGGCCCTCAAGAGCGAGTACGGCGAGCGAGCCGGTGACGTGCTTGCAGACGTGCGCAAACTCGTGAAGAGCGATCCGCAGCTCAGCCGATACCTCGAGAAGAGCGGCGCCGGCAACCATCCTGCGGTGGTGCGAGCCATGGCAGCCACAGCCGTCGCCGCGCGGAAGGCTGGGAAGCTCAAGTAGTGCATGGCGTGGCAACCTGGCCAATCCGGCAATCCGAGGGGCCGCCCTACGAGCGCGGCGTCTCGCCAGAAGCTGCGCAAGGCAATCGAGCGCAAGGCCCCCGCGATCATCAAGAAGCTCGTCGTGCTGGCGGAGGCCGGCGACGTCCAGGCCGCGCGCACGTTGCTCGAGCGTGTGCTACCGCCCATGAAGACCGAGAGCGCCCCAATGGACTTACCAGACGTTGCCGCGGCGACAACGAGCACCGAGCAGGCGGCCTTGATCGTGAAGGCGGTTGCATGCGGCGAGATCCCGGCTGACGTGGGCAGTCAGTTGCTGGCCGGTATTGGCCAGGCCGCGCGCGTGAGCGAGGAGATGAATCAACTGAGGCGCCGTCTCGAAATGCTCGAAGAAGGAATCATTCGATGAAACGCACACCACCCAGGACCTTTGCTGAGGCACTTCGGAACGAGTGGCACCAACAGCCGCAGTGGGCAGCGCTGGTGCCGGAAGACAACGCTCCGGGCATCGGGTCAAGGCCAGCAAGCAGCGGGATCGATGAGAAGCTGCGGGAAGAAGCGCGCCGCGCTCGGCGCGCCTACGCGGATCGGAATAGCTACGACCCATTGAGGTTTCGATGAACGATATTCGTGCGCGCCTTGCGCGCCTTGAACGTATTGCCCGTGCCGGCGGCAGCGTTGTCGTGGTCAGCCTGAGGGGCTTGTCCGAACGCATGCGCAGGGCGCGCGATCAGCTCCGCGGGCAACAGCAGCCGCGTCGATCGCCTGCAGAGCTTGAGGCAGCGCTGTCTTCGCTCAAGCCCGAATCGATCGCTCACAAGATGGCCGCGCGGGCACTGCGCCGGCATTCGAAGCAAGGAGACTGACCATGGCCACCATCGCCCGTGTCACCCAACGCAACGTCGCTCCTTCGGCGGCGCCAAACATCCAGCTGCAGAACGCCAACACGGCCAGCCTGACGGCGATCGGCGGCCGACAGATGCAAGCCGCGGGAGCAGCAGTTTCCAGCCTCGGCGGTGAGATGGAACGCGTTCGGCGTGAAGCCATCGATCAAGCGAACGCGTTGCGCGTCGACGACGCGCTGAACCAGCTGAACGAGCAGACCCTGAAGCTCACCTACGACACGAAGGAGGGCTACGAGAGCCAAACGGGGGTGAACGCGGTGAGCAGGCAAAGCGGCAAGCCGTTGGCCGACGAGTACGTCGAATCGCTCCAGAAGTCAGCGAGCAGCATCGCCGACTCTCTGTCGAACGAGGATCAGCGCCGCATGTTCGCCATGAAGGCCAACAACGTGATGACGATGTTCTATGGCAAGGCCAAGGACTTCGAGGGGAAGCAGTATCGAGCCTACAACGCGTCGACCCGCGAGGCATCTGCCAAGCAATCGAGCAACGCCATCGGTTTGAACCCCACCGACCCCGAATACGTGGCCTTTCACACCACCCGGCTACGTGCATCAATCGAGGGCGGCCGCGACGAAAACGGGGTTTTCGTGCCTGGCTTGGCCAACTTCGAGGGGAAGTCTGCGGCCTGGGCCAGAGAGGCCGCGGACGAGGCTGTCAGCGCGGCCTATGCAGGCGGGGTCAAGATGCTGATGGAGCGGGGCGACCTGAATGGCGCCATGACGTTCAGGCAGCGACACGCCAGCCAGTTCCTGCCGAAAGACCTCCTGTCGATCGACGGCGCCCTGGAGCGCGAGTACGACACGAAGCGCGGGGTCGTCGCAGCCGATCAAGCTTTCGAGCGTTTGCAGTCCGCGATCGCGCCCAACGACTTTGATCGTCTGGTCGGGACGATCAAGGATCTGGAGAGCAAGGGGCAGCGCTTCGGCGCCGACGGCAAGCTGCTGCAGGGGCCCGTCACGCGAAGCGGCGAGCGCGCAATCGGAGAGATGCAGGTCATGCCGTCGACGGCCGCGGATCCGGGCTACGGCATCAAGCCGGCCAATCTGAGCGACCCGGATGACATCGCGCGCGTCGGCACAGAGAAGGCGCAGATGCTGGTGAAGCGCTATGGAGACGTGCGGAAGGTTCTCGCGGCGTACAACTGGGGCGAGGGCAACGTCGACAAGGCGGTGAAGCAGAACGGCGCGGCTTGGCTTGATCTGGCGCCAGCGGAAACGAAGGCCTATGTTGATCGAGGGATGGGGATCTACGATCGGCCGAGCGGCGGGGCGCCGCGGACGCCGACCCGGGAAGAGGTGCAGCGGATCGCGGAGGCCAGCGTCGGGAGAAATCCCAGCGAGGCCGTGCTGAAGGCAGCGCGGGCGCGGGTGGTCCAGAGATTCGAAGATCACGAGAAGGCGATGGCGCAGCGCGAGACGGAGACAGTGGTCCTCGCACAGCAGCAGCTTCTGCAGAACCCGGACTTCACGGCGCTGCCGCCGAGTACTCGCGATGCCCTCGCACGCTTTGCGCCCGGCAAGGTCGACGACCTCATGAGCTTCGCGAAGAAGCTCCGCGCCGGGCAGGAGGTCGAAACGAATTGGAATGTGTATGCGGATCTGCGTGAAGCCGCGAGCCGTGCACCGCAGGTGTTCGCGAAGTCCAACCTTCGCGCGCATTTCATGAACTTGGCGCCAGCTCAGCGTGAACAGCTGTTGGACCTCCAGCAGACGCTGCTCGATCCCAAGAACGCGCCCACCGTCGCCACTCTCGATGCGCAGCTTGGTGTCGCTCACAACCTGCTCGGCTTCAAGGCAGGAGACCGAGAAAAGAAAGGGCAGTTCGACAGCGCCGCGATGCAACAGATCGCTGCAGAGCAAGCGCGCAAAGGCGGCGCACTCACCTATGAAGAGCGGCAGAAGGTGCTCGATCGCCTCATGACCACGGGCGAGGTGCCAGGTGCCTTCTGGGGGACGAACAGCAAGCGCCTCTATGAGATCGCGGGTACAGAGGGCGCCAGCGCGTTCGCGCCGACCCCTTCCAGTATCGAGAAGGAGAAGATCGTGGCCGCGCTCAAGCGAGCGGGAAAGCCCGTGACGGATGCCGAGGTGAATCGCCTCTATCGAATGAAAGCAGGCCTCTGATGGCAAGCGAATACGACGCCATGCTCGCGGCCGAAGCGGGCAACGAATACGACGCCATGCTGAGCGGCGAAAAGGCTGCGCAGCAGGGCAACCTCAACGCAGCGCTGGCCGGCAATCCCGATGAGTATGCGAAGGCGGTGAAGCTGGCGCGCGCAACCGGTGCGCCTCCGGCGGCCGTCGCAGGCGTTCTCCCCGAGGTCGAGCGTCGCGTGCGCCTGAACGAATACGACGCCATGCTCGCGAACGCGCCCACCCTGGCGGGCCAGTACGCCGCGAGCACTGATTTCGCGCGCGTCGCAGCAGACGACACTGGGGTGCTGGCGAAACTTGAGGCAGGTGTCGTTGGCGCCGCCCGCTATGTCACCAGCGCCGATGACCGCGGCGGGCTGTTGCGCGACCTGTACGCTGGCGGGTACCTTCGATCGTCGGCCGCCACTGCAGGGCTCTTTCGAGCCGGATCCGAGTCGACCGCATGGGCCGCCGAGAAGATGTTCCCGTGGCTTCGCTACGCCGAGGATCAGGGCGTTCTGGGCGGCAATCCGTACCGGCGGCTGGCCGAGGGCTTCGCGCAGATCTCGCGGCAGTCGGAAGCAGAGGCCAAGCGCATCGCACCGCCGCAGGAGGGGGTTCTCGCCAGCGGTGTGTCGAGCGGCGTCCAATCCACTGGCCAGAACTTGAAGTACCTGCCGCTGGTCATGCTGGGCCCGGCTGGAGCGGCCGCTGCGCTGGCGGGCATGGTCGGCGAGTCCGGCGGTCAGTCCTACCAGCAGGCGCGCGAGCAAGGGCTCGGCCCTGCACAGGCCCTGCCGTTCGCTGCGTCGCAAGCGGCGATCGAGTACGCGACCGAGCGCCTGCCGATGGGCGCTCTGGTGCGTGACCTCAAGGCCGGCAGCACGCTATCGAAGATGATCATGCGCCAGGCAGCGACGGAGATCCCGGGCGAGCAGATCGCCACGGTGCTGCAGGACATGAACGAGTGGGCCGTTCTCCCGCAGAACGCCGGCAAGCCGTTCAGCACCTACCTCGCCGATCGACCCAGCGCCGCCGCGAAGACGCTCATCGCCACGGTGGTGGGCGTCGGCGCTCAGTCCGGCGTCATGAAGGCGATCCAAACCGCAGCAGACAGCGCGCTCGGGGTCGAGCGACAGGCTCAGGCCGCGCAGGATACCGCGACGAAGGTGGAGGCGCTCGCTGCCACGGCCGCCGAGAGCAAGCTCCGAGAGCGCGATCCGATCTCATTCCGAGACTTCGTCCAGCGCCTGGCCGAGAGCAGCGGGGCGAAGGAGGCCCCGACCGACCTCTACATCGACGCGCACGCCTTGGCCAACACGCTCAATCAGGCAGGAATTGGACTGGCGCAGCTCGCCGAGGTCGCCCCCACGGTCGCCTCGCAGATGAAGCCTGAGGGCCTCGTGCCAGGCTCCGACATCAGGCTGCCCGTCGCGGAACTGCTCGCCGCCGCGCCCGAGGTCACGGCGCCGCTGCTCGAGCACCTGCGCGATGCACCCGACTCGATGAGCAAGGCAGAGGCGGACGCTTTCCTGCTGAACCAGGGCGAGGTGCTGCGGCAGGAGGTCGAGCGCACGATCACGGCCGGTGCGGTGCAGGATCAAGAGCAGCAGAGCTCCGGCGCCGTGCGCGAGCACTTCGCGCAGCAGCTCACCGCCGCCGGGCGCTTCACCGATACGGTGAATCAGGCGTATGCCACGATGCTCGGCAGCTTCTACGAGTCGCAGTCCGCGCGCGCCAGCATGACGCCGGACGAGATGCTGCAGCGCTACCAGCTGGGGATCGCATCGACGACCAGCGCCAGCGCACGCAAGCTGAGCCAGCGGAAGGGCGGCAAGGGGCCGCGTGCGCAGCTCTCCTTCGGCCAAGACATCACCCAGAGCCGCAGCGTGATCTCGCTGTTGAAGGGCGCGGACCTGAGCAGCCTGCTGCACGAAGGCGGGCACTTCTTCCTTGAAGTGCAATCGGATCTCGCCGCGCGCATCCGCGGCCGGCAGATGGACGGCGACACGATCACCGACGGCGAGCAGCAGATCCTCGCCGACATGGACACGCTGCTCGACTGGCTCGGCGTCAAGGGCACACCGCAGACCTCCGCGCATGCCGAGTGGCTTGCCACAGACCTCGAGCGCAAGCGCAGCGCGCATGAGCAGTTCGCCCGATCCTTCGAGCGCTACCTGATGGAGGGCCAAGCGCCGAGCATTGAACTGCAGGGCATCTTCCAGCGCTTCCGCGCGTGGCTGCTCTCCGTCTACAAGACGATCGCCGGATTGAACAGCAACCTCACAGACGACGTGCGTCGCGTGATGGACCGCATGCTGGCCAGCGATGAGGCGATCCGTGCCGCCGAGGCCGCCCGGAATCTCGGGCCGCTCTTCCAGTCCGCGGAACAGGCAGGGATGACGGGGGAGGAGTACGCCGCCTACCAGGCCCTGAACAGGTCGGCGACCGACGAGGCAACAGCCCAGCTCGCCGGCCGCATGGTGAGCGATATGCGCTGGCTGGGCCGTGCCAAGGACAAGGCGTTGCGGCGCGCGCAGCGCGAAGCCGATCAGCTGCGCCGCGAGGTGCAGAACGAGGTCACCAGGGAGGTGATGGCCGAGCCCGTCTATCAGGCGTGGCAATTCCTGACCGGGCGCGAGGAACGGATCGCCCCCGGCACTGTGCCCGCGGAACAGGTGGACACCGCTCGCAGTTCGGCACGCCTGCGCTCCAGCCGTGTGAAGCAGCTCGACGCTGGTGCCTATGCGACGCTCAGCGCGCGGCACATGACCGCCGAAGAAACGGGAATGGACCCGGACGTCGTTTCCGAAATGTTCCCCGGCTTCACGTCTGGCGACCAACTCGTGAAGGCGCTGGCGCTGGCCGAGCCGCCGCAGGCCGTCATCCAGGCGCTCACCGACCAGCGCATGCTCGAGCGCTATGGCGACATCTCCAGCCCGCAAGCGCTGGAGCGCGCGGCCGAGGCTGCAATCGCGAACGACGTTCGGGCGCGCGTCGTCGCCACGGAATTGAAGGCGACCATGCGCGCCACGAATACGCGGCAGGGCTCCGTCGACGTCATGGCTCGCGCCGCGAAGGACTTTGCGGCCCAGGTCATCGCCCGGCAGAAGATCAAGGACTTGCGCCCGAAGCAATACGGCGCCGCGGCTGCTCGCAGCGCCAGGCTGGCCATGCAGTCTCTCGGCAAAGTCGAGGAAGTCGCGGAGCACAAGCGCAACGAGCTGGTGAACCTGCAGGCCTCGCGCGCCGCGGCGGATGCCCAGGGCGAGGTCGAGCGCGGTGCCAAGTACCTCGACCGCGTGCAGAAAGCCAACCTGCCGGCCGAATACCGCGAGCAGATCGACCAGATCCTCGAGCGGTTCGACATCAAGCTGCGCACGACCCAGAAGGAAATCGCTCGCCGCAAGAGCCTGGCGCAATGGATCGAGTCGCAGCGCGAGATCGGCGTCGACCCCGACGTGCCGGACTACCTGCTGAACGAAGCCACGCGCGTGTCGGTCAAGGACCTGACGGTCGAGGAGTTCCGCGGGCTCATCGATACCGTGAAGCAGATCGAGCATCTGGGCCGGCTCAAGAGCAAGCTGCTCACGTCGAAAGATCAACGCGACTTCGACGCGGTGCGCACCGATTTGGTGGCCAGCATCGAAGCCAACGCCCGCGGCCGCAAGGCTGATACCCGTACGCCGACGACGAACACCGGCCGCTGGTTCTCCGCCGTGAAGAGCTTCGGGGCAGCGCACATCAAGGCCGCCACGTGGGCGCGCATTCTGGACGGCGGCAAGGACGGCGGCCCGATGTGGGAGCGGTTCATCCGGCCCGCGAATGCCGCCGGCGATCAGGAAACGCGCATGCGGGCGGAGGCCACGCGCCGGCTGTCGGAGATCCTGGCCCCGATCATGAAAGCCGGGAAGCTGGGCGGCAAAGGGCGGTACTTCTCCAGCGTCGGCAAGAGCTTCAACCGCGAGGCTGTGCTCGCGATCGCGCTGAACACCGGCAACGCCAGCAACCTGCAGCGCCTGCTCGATGGCGAGGGATGGACGCCGAACCAGCTGCAGCCGATCCTCGACAGCGTGACAGCGCAGGAATGGGCCGCGGTGCAGCAGGTCTGGGACTACTTCGAGAGCTTCCGCCCGCTCATCGGCGCCAAGGAGTTGCGGGTGTCCGGCCGGGAGCCCGAGTGGATCGAGCCGACGCCTGTGCAGACGGCTACCGCCGGCACGCTGCGCGGCGGCTACTACCCGATCAAGTACGACCCGGCCGCCAGCGTGCGCGCCGAGGAGCATGCTGATGCAGAGGCCGCGCGCGAGCAGCTGAAAGGTGCCTACGGCGCCGCCACAACCCGCCGCAGCTTCACCAAGGCTCGCGCCGAAGAGGTGCGCGGCCGCCCTCTGCTCTACACCTTGCAGGGCATGTATGGCGGCGTGAACGATGTGATCCACGATCTGGCCTGGCACGAGTGGCTCATTGACGCGAATCGCCTGCTGCGCTCGCAGACGATCGACGATGCGATGCGCACGGCCTATGGTCCCCAGGTCGTGCGGCAGTTCAAGACTTGGCGCGATGCCGTGGCCGCCGGCGATGCGGCGGCGCAGGAGGCCGTCGATTCCGCACTGAGCCGCCTGCGTCAGGGCGTGAGCATCGCCGGCCTCGGCTTCAACGTGATGAGCGCCGCCATGCAGCCGCTGGGCTTCACGCAGTCGATCGTGCGCGTGGGCGCCGGCTGGGTGGGCAAGGGTGTCCTGCAGTACGTCGGCGCTCCTATCGCGAAGACGCGCGAGGTAAACGGCAAGAGCGACTTCATGGCCAGCCGCGCGCGCACGCGGTTCCGTGAGCTCAACGAGCTGCGCAACCGGGTGCAGGGTCAGACCGCGGCGCGGGAGCGCCTCAACGCCTCGGCCTACGTGCTGATGATGCGGTTCCAGCAGGCCGTCGACGTGCCCACTTGGCTCGGTGCCTACGAGAAGGCGGTCGCCGGCGGCAACGCAGAGGAGCGCGCCGTCGCCCTGGCCGACCAGGCAGTGATCGACGCCCAGGGCGGCGGGCAGATGAAGGATCTCTCAGCCATCGAGCGCGGCGGGCCCGGGCAGAAGCTCTTCACGGTGTTCTACAGCTTCATGAACACCGCGCTCAATCTCGGCGTGGCCCAGGGCATGACGAACACCCGCGCGGCAAAGACGGCCGCGGACATGGCGCTGCTCTTCGTGGTGCCGGCGGTGCTGGGCGAGCTCCTGAAGGACGCACTGACGCCGGGCGATGCAGGCGGCGACGACTGGGACCAGCTCGTGAAGAAGCTGCTCGGCGCGCAACTTGGCTTCCTCCTCGGCTTGATCGTCGTGGGTCGCGAGTTCGCCGACGCGGCGAAGACCGCAGCAGGCCTCTCCGACTACTCGCGCGACTATCAGGGGCCGGCGGGCCTGCGCTTCATCGCCGATTCAGCCTCGTTCGCAAAGCAGGCCTCGCAGGGCGAGTTCGACGATGCGTTTCGCAAGTCGGCCGTCAACGTCGTGGGCAGCTTGCTCGGGCTGCCGGCGGCGCAAATCAATCGCACCATCACTGGTGCGCAGGCTCTCAATGAGGGCAAAACCGAGAACCCGGCGGCGCTGCTGCTGGGCCACCAGGAACCACGATAGGAGAGAACCATGGGTATTGAATCTGCACTCGTCACCGCTGGCTTGTCGTCGACGACCGCGAGCGCTGTTGTCACCGGCGTGATCACAAGCGCCATCGGTGCCGCAGTGACGTACGCAACGGCTCCCAAGCCTCAAAAGCAGGAGGGCCCGAAAAGCCTGACCGGCGCCGACAAACCGCCCGGCGTGCAGGCCGAGAAGCAGGTCGACAGAAATCTGATGCTGAACAAGAACACGATCGCAAGCGCCGGCGCGTTGGCGGGCAACTCCTCCACGTTGCTCACGGGAAGCCAAGGCGTGAATCCGGGGAGCCTCAATCTCGGCAGCTCGACATTGTTGGGGCAGTGAGCGTCACATGAACGACGATGTGACGCGTCCGCGACGCACCCCCCCGATGCCGTGGCCGCCGGGCGCCGGGCCCGCGCGACCACTTGCCAAGGAAGAGAAGCTGCCCAAGCCGGGCACGGGGCCGTACTACCCGTCGGGATTCAGCTTCCCGCCTGGCTACAACCAGCCTGGTCGTCGGCGTTAGGCCGCACCTCCCGCGCCAGCGCATCAATGTGCAGCAGCCCTTCGATCCAGGCGTCGGGGGCATGTGGATTATTCAGGGCCTCCACGAGCTCGCGCTCAAGGGCCGGAGCGCCGTGGTTCAGCAGTCGCCAGAGCGCGCGCAATTCGCCGGCATGGAAGAGCTCAGGATTGGGATGGTGCATGGCGCCAGCGTGGCAGGAACAGCTGCCGGAATCCCGGCTGTTTGCGGTGGCTGCCACAGAGGGCACATACCCCCACCTCGCCGTCAGCTACCCCCTTAAATACCCCCGGGAGCGTGCGGATGGATGCATACTCTTGCGGACGTATAAGGACCTACCGCCTTGGCTCCCCCTCTGAAAAAGACAAAGGCCCGGAAGCAAATGGATGCTTACGGACCTATAACTGGTGCCTTCGACAGGAATCGAACCTGTATCTGAGTCTTAGGAGGACCCCGTTCTATCCATTGAACTACGAAGACGGCAGCGGTCCGGACTTTACCACCGGCACCGCGTCCGCCCGAGCGCGCTCAGCGCAGCCCGATGCGCGAGGCCTGCCAGCGCAGCGCCGCGGCGCGCGCGGGGTCCGAGGCCTCGATGCGGTCCGCACGCTTGTGCAGCGCGCGCATTTCCTCGACTTCCTCGATGATCTTGCGCGGGCTCAGCAGGGCGCCGATGAGCACGCCGGCCTCGGTGGCCAGCGCCTTGAGCGCGCCAGCCAGGCCACTGCCGGAGGCGCTTGCGCCGGTCGAACGGTCGAGGGTGGGCATTTGGGAATCTCCTGGTTGCGAATAGTTAAGGGAATACCCGTATTTTAGGGTTTACCCGAAACCGGCGAAAAACCAAGGAAAAACGGCCCTGCAACGGGGCTTGAAAGCCCGCGCGGCGCGGGCCTCGCGTCGGCATGCAGGCGCACGTCGGCGTCAAGCGGCGCGGGCATACCCCAAGACAAAATTCTGTGAAAAGTTGACCAGGGTCAAGCCGCGCAGTTCTTCGAGCGCGCACCATCTGCCCTGTTCGCATCTCAGCTCGGATTCAGAAAAAAAGAGCGCACCTTACACAGGAGACAAATGATGAAGAACTTCCTTTCGCGCGTCCGCACCTGCCGGACGAACGTCCTCACCGCAGCCGTCATGGCGCTCGCGGTGGCCACCCCCGCCGCAGCCTGGGAACCGACCAAACCGGTGGAGTTCGTGATCCCCGCGGGCACGGGCGGCGGCGCCGACCAGATGGCGCGGCTGCTGCAGGGCATCGTCATCAAGTACAAGCTGATGAAGGAGCCGCTGATCGTCGTCAACAAGTCGGGCGGCGCGGGCGCCGAGGGCTTTCTCGCGGTGAAGGACGCGAAGGGCGATCCGCACAAGATCATCATCTCGCTGTCGAACCTGTTCACCACGCCGATGGCCACGGGCGTGCCGTTCAACTGGAAGGACATGACGCCGGTCGCGATGCTGGCGCTCGACCAGTTCGTGCTGTGGACCAACGCCGAGCAGCCCTACAAGACGGCCGCCGAGTACATCGCCGCGGCCAAGGCAGCGGGCCCGAGCAAGTTCAAGATGGCGGGCACCGGCTCCAAGCAGGAAGACCAGATCATCACGGTGGCGCTCGAGAAGGCCACGGGCACCAAGTTCATCTACGTGCCGTTCAAGGGCGGCGGCGAGGTGGCGGTGCAACTGGTGGGCGGCCATGTGCAGTCGACGGTCAACAACCCGATCGAGGCGGTGGCGCAGTGGCGTGCGGGCAAGCTGCGCGCGCTGTGCGTGTTCGACGACGAGCGCATGCCGTTCAAGGCCAAGGTGACCGACACGCAGTCGTGGAACGACATCCCGACCTGCAAGGAAGCGGGCGTGCCGACCAACTACACGATGCTGCGCGGCATCTTCATGCCGGCCGGCGTGAAGCCTGAGCAGCTGGCCTTCTACGTCGACCTGCTGACCAAGATCGCAGCCACGCCCGACTGGAAGGAATACATGGAGAAGGGTGCCTTCAACCCGACCTTCATGACCGGCGATGCATTCAGCAAGTGGCTCACGCAAGCCGAGGGCACGCACCGCACGCTGATGAGCGAAGCGGGCTTCCTCGCAAGCAACAAGTAAGCAGTCGGCCGGGCGTGCGCAGCAGTGCACGCTCCCGATGGGGACCGCCGTCCTGCGGGACGGCGGGCGGGCTGCTGCATTCCCGGCTTTTGCGGCATACACACGAAACGATGGGGATTCCATGGAGCACGATGAGATTTCGGAAGGCCCGCGCACGGGCGTAGCGACCAACGTGGTCGAAGCAGTGGTGGCGGTGGTCCTGCTGGTGGTGGGCCTGGTGGTGATCTATGAAAGCCAGCGTCTCGGCTCGGGCTGGACCAGCGATGGGCCCGGCTCGGGATATTTCCCCTTCTACATCGGCGTGATCATCGCCATCTCCGCGGCCGGCGTCCTGTACCAGGCGCTGCTCGGCAAGGAGCGCAACACCGAGGTCTTCGTCGACTCGGTGCAGCTCAAGCGAGTGCTTTCCGTGCTCCTGCCGGCCATGGTCTATGTGTTCGCCATCTGGCTGTTCGGTCTGTACGTCGCCTCGGCGGTGTACATCGCGCTGTTCATGGTGCTCCTGGGCAAGTACTCGTGGGTCAAGAGCGCCATCGCGGCGCTTGCAGTCAACACGCTGTTCTTCTTCATGTTCGAGGTCTGGTTCAAGGTGCCGCTGTTCAAGGGCACGCTGGATCCGCTCGGCTTTCTCGGCTACTGAATCTCACGGAGCACAGCGAAATGGAAGAAATTGGTGCCCTCCTTCAGGGCTTCTCGGTGATCCTCACGCCGACGAACATCGGCCTGATGTTCCTCGGCATCATCCTGGGCGTGCTGATCGGCGTGCTGCCCGGACTGGGCGGCGCCAACGGCGTGGCGATCCTGCTGCCGCTCACCTTCACGATGTCGCCGACCTCGGCGATCATCATGCTGTCGTGCATCTACTGGGGCGCGTTGTTCGGCGGGGCGATCACCTCGATCCTGTTCAACATCCCGGGCGAGCCATGGTCGGTGGCGACCACCTTCGACGGCTACCCGATGGCGCAACAGGGCAATGCAGGCGCGGCGCTCACCACGGCCTTCACCTCGTCGTTCATCGGCGCGCTGCTGGCGGTGATCATGATCACCTTCCTCGCGCCGCTGGTGGCAAAGTTCGCGCTCAAGTTCGGCTCGCCCGAGTTCTTCGCGGTGTATTTGCTGACCTTCTGCAGCTTCGTCGGGATGGGCAAGGGCTCGCCGTTCAAGATCCTGGGCTCGATGGCGCTCGGCTTTGCGTTGGCGAGCGTGGGCATGGACACGGTCACGGGGCAGCTGCGGCTCACCTTTGGCCAGGCCGAGCTGATGCGCGGCTTCGACTTCCTGATCGCGGTGATCGGCCTGTTCGGCATCGGCGAGATCCTGCTGTCGATGGAAGAGGGCCTGAAGTTCTCGGGCAAGAGCGCCAAGATCGATCCCAAGATCGTGCTGCAGACCTGGAAGCAGCTGCCGCAATATTGGGTGACCTCGCTGCGCAGTTCGCTGATCGGCATCTGGATGGGCATCACGCCGGGCGGCGCCACGCCGGCCTCGTTCATGGCCTACGGGCTGGCCAAGAAGATGTCGAAGCGCGGCTCCAAGTTCGGCACCGGGCAGATGGAAGGCGTCGTGGCGCCCGAGACCGCGGCGCACGCCGCGGGCACCAGCGCGCTGCTGCCGATGCTGGCGCTCGGCATTCCGGGCTCGCCCACGGCCGCAGTGCTGCTGGGTGGCCTGCTGATCTGGGGCCTGCAGCCCGGACCGCTGCTGTTCGTCGAGCAGAAGGACTTCGTCTGGGGCCTGATCGCGAGCATGTACCTCGGCAACGTGGTGGGCCTGATCGTGGTGCTGAGCACGGTGCCGCTGTTCGCGTCGATCCTGCGCATTCCGTTCTCGATCATCGCGCCGGTGATCATCGTGATCTGCGCCATCGGCGCCTACACGGTGCACAACGCGATGCTCGACATCTGGTTCATGCTGGGCTTCGGCGTCGTCGGCTACCTGTTCAAGAAGCTCGACTATCCGCTCGCGCCGCTGGTGCTGGCGCTGGTGCTCGGCGACAAGGCCGAAGACTCGTTCCGCCAGGCCATGCTGGTCTCGCAGGGCGACGTGATGATCATGTTCTCGAACCCGCTGGTCGGCGGCATCACCACCCTGGCGCTCGTGCTGCTGTTCTGGCCGCTGATCTCCAAGGCGATGTCGTACATCAAGCCCAAGAAGCCCGACGAGTTCGCCGTCGAGCGGCCCGTGGACTGACCGAACGGAGCGCAAGACCATGCCAGTCATCGCACTCACACAGGAGATGGGCTCGCTCGCCAAGGACGTGTCGCAGCGCCTGGCCGAGCAGCTCGGCCTCGAGATCATGCGCCACGAGACGATCGAGCGCGTGGCCGACCGCATGCAGGTGCCGACCAGCCTGATCGGCCGGCTGCGCGACGGCAAGGCCGGTTTCGTCGAACGCTTCACGGCCGACCGGCGCAGCCTCGCGCTCTACACGGCCGAGGAACTCTTCGCGCTGGCCGACCGCGGCAACGTGGTGCTGCGCGGCTGGGGCGCGACCTGCCTGCTGCGGCCCGTGCCGCACGTGGTGTGCGTGCGCATCACGCGCTCGATGAAGAAGCGCGTCGAATGGCTGATGGCGCACCTCGAAACGGACGACGCCGAGTTCGCCGAGGCCGAGATCCGGCGCAGCGACGACGCGCATGCGGCGCGCATGCATGCGCAGTTCGGCGTCACCTGGGGCGACCCGGTGCTCTACGACCTGGTGCTCAACACCGATCGGCTCTCGGTCGACAGCTGCGTGGCGCAGATCGCCGCACTGGTGCAGCGCCCCGAGTTCGCCGAAACCCCGGCCTCGCGCGCGCTGCTGGGCAACATGGCGCTGGCCGCGCGCGTGAAGTCGGCGCTCAAGGACAACGAGGCCACCGCCGACATCCGCGTGACGGTCGAGGCCGAGCAGGGCCAGGTCACCCTGCGCGGCATCGTGCTCGATGAGGAAGAACGCACGCTCACGCAGGAAGTGGCGGCCAAGGTCGACGGCGTGCGCGGCATCGACAACGCGCTGCGGCTGATGACCGTGCCGCGGCGTTTTGCGTCGGCCAAGCAGACTTGAGAGAAAGCGGACAGCCGGACGCAGAAGGAAGACAAAAGCGACGCAGAGGGCGCAGAAAACACCCAAGCAAATTTTCGGTATTCCTTTCGCGACCTCTGCGAAACCTTCGCGTCCTCTGCGTCCGGCTGTCCGCTCCCGTATTCGCCCTAGATCTTGCCGCGCTTGCGCAGCCGGCTCAACGTTTCCGCCGAGAGGTTGAGGTACGACGCCAGCTCCTTGCTCGGGATGCGGTCCTCGAGCTCGGGGTGTTTTCGCATGAAACGGTGCACCCGGCCCGGCGCGTCGAGCAGGTGCAGCGTGATGGTGTGGGCCATGATTTCGCTCATGCCGCGCATCACGCAGTATTCGAACAGCTCCTTGGTGTCGGCGTGGCGGTTCAGGAAGGCGATCCACTCCTTCAGCGGCAGGCTCGCCACGCGGGCCTTGGTGACGCAGACGATGCCGTAGGGCGTGGGCGTGCCCAGGCGCAGCGCCGCATAGCTGGTCTCCATGTCGTTGGCGTCGGCAAAGCGCAGGATCATTTCCTTGCCCTCGGGGTTGCTCACCACCCGCTTGAGGATGCCGTCGAGGATGAAGTACTGCTCCATCTCGCGCACGCCCTGGTGCAGCAGAAAGTCGCCCTTGTTGCCGTCCACGATGACGAGATGGGTTTCCAGCTCCGCGCGATCGCTTTCAGTCAGGTCCTTGAGAAGGATGTTCTGCCGGAGCTGCGCACGAATGATGTTTTTCTCCGGGTGGTTTTCCAACAACGTCATGGGTCCCGTCTTGCTCGAATTCGCAACATCAACCTCTGGTTCGTCTGGCCGCTGGCCGTTTTCGCGAAAGTTGACCGCGGTCAACGTTCGAAAGCATGCCCCCGAATCATAGTCCCGGCTCGGGCCTCGGCCATTCACCCAAGCAAGAAGGAGAGACATGTCTTCAGTAAGAACGGACAAAGAGGCATCCACGACCCTGGACGACGCCCTCAAGCCCAAGACCCGGGCCGCCGATGGCGATGCGGTCGTGCGCGCGCTCAAGCAGCCCGGCGACGAACAACAGGAGGCGGAAACCACCGACGGCTTCCACCTGGTCATCGATGCGCTGAAGCTGAACGACATCGACACGATCTTCGGCCTGCCGGGCATTCCCATCACCGACCTCACGCGCATGGCGCAGGCCGAGGGCATGCGCGTCATTTCGTTCCGCCACGAGCAGCATGCGGGCAACGCGGCCGCCGCGGCCGGCTTCCTCACGCAGAAGCCCGGCATCTGCCTCACGGTGTCGGCGCCCGGCTTCCTGAACGGCCTGACGGCGCTGGCCAACGCCACCACCAACTGCTTCCCGATGATTCTCATCAGCGGCTCGAGCGAGCGCGAGATCGTCGACCTGCAGCAGGGCGACTATGAAGAGATGGACCAGCTCGCGATCGCCAAGCCGCTGTGCAAGGCCGCGTTCCGCGTGCTGCATGCCGAGGACATCGGCGTGGGCATTGCGCGCGCCATCCGCTCGGCGCTGTCGGGCCGCCCGGGCGGCGTGTACCTCGACCTGCCGGCCAAGCTGTTCGCGCAGACCATGGACGCGGCCAAGGGCCGCCACTCGCTGATCAAGGTGGTCGATCCCGCGCCGCGCCAGATTCCGGCGCCCGACGCGGTGCAGCGTGCGCTCGACCTGCTCAAGGGTGCGAAGAAGCCGCTGATCCTGCTCGGCAAGGGCGCGGCCTACGCGCAGGCCGATGCCGACATCCGCGCGCTGGTCGAGAAGACCGGCATTCCCTACCTGCCGATGTCGATGGCCAAGGGCCTGTTGCCCGACACGCATGCGCAGTCGGCCGCCGCGGCGCGCTCGTACGTGCTGCAGGAAGCCGACGTGGTGCTGCTGGTCGGCGCGCGGCTCAATTGGCTGCTCTCGCACGGCAAGGGCAAGACCTGGGGCCAGGACAAGGGCGCCAAGAAGTTCATCCAGATCGACATCGCACCGACCGAGATCGACAGCAACGTGGCCATCGAGGCGCCGGTGATCGGCGACATCGGCTCCTGCGTGGCGGCGCTGCTCGCGGGCATCGATGCCAAGTGGGCCAAGCCGCCAGCCGACTGGACCGGCGCGATCGCCGAGCGCAAGGACAAGAACCTGTCGAAGATGGCCGCCACCCTGGCCGAGCGGCCCTCGCCGATGAACTTCCACAGCGCGCTCAGCGTGATCCGCGAGCAGATCAAGGCGCGGCCCGATGCGATCGTGGTGAACGAGGGCGCCAACACGCTCGACTTCGCACGCAGCATCGTCGACATGTATGAGCCGCGCAAGCGCCTCGACGTGGGCACCTGGGGAATCATGGGCATCGGCATGGGCTTTGCCGTGGCCGCCGCGGTGGTCACCGACAAGCCGGTGATCGCGATCGAGGGCGACAGCGCCTTCGGCTTCAGCGGCATGGAGGTGGAAACCATCTGCCGCTACAACCTGCCGATCTGCGTGATCGTGTTCAACAACAACGGCGTCTACCGCGGCACCGACGTGAACGCGAGCGGCACGCCCGACGTGGCACCCACCGTGTTCGTGAAGAACGCGCGCTACGACAAGCTGATGGAGGCCTTCGGCGGCGTCGGCGTCAACGCCACCACCGCCGACGAACTGCAGAAGGCGCTGGCCGAAGCCGTCGCCTCGCGCCGCCCGACGCTGATCAATGCCGTCATCGACGAGACCGCCGGCACCGAGAGCGGCCGCATCACCAGCCTCAACCCGGCCACGGCCAAGAAGAAGTAATTCGTTCATTCATCCAAGGAGATACGCAGCATGAGCAGCAACAACAAACCCCTCGCCGGCATCAAGATCATCGACTTCACCCACGTGCAGGCCGGCCCCGCATGCACGCAGCTGCTGGCCTGGTTCGGCGCCGACGTGATCAAGGTCGAGCGCCCCGGCGCCGGCGACGTCACCCGCAGCCAGCTGCGCGACATCCCGGATGTCGACGCGCTGTACTTCACCATGCTCAACAGCAACAAGCGCTCGATCACGCTCGACACCAAGAAGCCCGAAGGCAAGGCCGTGCTCGAGAAGCTGGTGCGCGAGTCCGACGTGCTGGTGGAGAACTTCGGCCCGGGCGCGCTCGACCGCATGGGCTTCTCGTGGGAGCGCATCCAGGAACTCAACCCGAAGCTGATCCACGCCTCGGTCAAGGGCTTCAGCGAAGGCCACCATTACGAAGACCTGAAGGTCTACGAGAACGTGGCGCAGTGCGCCGGCGGCGCTGCCTCGACCACCGGCTGGTGGAAGGGCGAGAACTCGGCGCCCACGATCTCGGCCGCCGCGCTCGGCGATTCGAACACCGGCATGCACCTGGCCATCGGCATCCTGACGGCCATCATCGGCCGCCAGCAGACCGGCAAGGGGCAGAAGGTGGCCTGCTCGATGCAGGACGCGGTGCTCAACCTGTGCCGCGTGAAGATGCGCGACCAGCAGCGCCTGGACACTGTCGGCTACCTCGAGGAATACCCGCAGTACCCGCACGAGATGGACGCCTTCAAGGACAAGGTGGTGCCGCGCGGCGGCAATGCAGGCGGCGGCGGCCAGCCGGGCTGGATCCTGAAGTGCAAGGGCTGGGAGACCGACCCCAACGCCTACATCTACTTCACCGTGCAGGGCCACGCCTGGGACCCGATCTGCGACGCACTCGGCAAGCCCGAGTGGAAGACCGACCCCGACTACATGACCGCCAAGGCCCGCCAGCCGCACATCGAGCAGATCTTCGCGACCATCGAGGACTTCATCAAGGACAAGACCAAGTTCGAGGCGGTCGACATCTTCCGCAAGCACGACATCCCGTGCGCGCCGGTGCTCTCGATGAAGGAACTGCTGCACGACGAGTCGCTGCGCAAGAGCGGCTCCATCGTCGAAGTGCCGCACAAGGAGCGCGGCAGCTACTGGACCATCGGCAGCCCGATCAAGTTCTCGGACCTCAAGCCCGAGGTCACGGCCTCGCCGCTCTTGGGCGAGCACACCGACGAGGTGCTGGCCGAGCTGGGCTACAGCCAGCAGCAGATCGCGGCCTTGCATGAAGGCAAGGTGATCTGACCTGCATCGGGGCCCGCGAAAGCGGGCCCTGGTGTCTGGATCGGACGAAACTCTCTTTTTTGGTATGCGGGGACCCGAGTTTTGGCTTCTTCGAACATTGACCTGAAGCAACTGGTGGAAGGTGCGGGCGACGCCATCATCGTCTGCGACGCCGAGGGCGCCATCGTGCTGTGGAACAAGGCGTGCGAGCGCATCTTCGGCTTCACCGAGGCGGACGCGCTCGGCCAGTCGCTGGACCTGATCATTCCCGAGCGCCAGCGGCAGCGCCACTGGGACGGCTACAACAAGACCATGGAAACCGCGGTCACGCGCTACGGCGCCGACCTGCTGAAGGTGCCGGCGCTGCACAAGGACGGCCGCACCCTGTCGATCGCCTTCACCGTCTCGCTGCTGCTCGGCGACGACGGCAAGGTCACCGGCATCGTCGCCATCGTGCGCGACGAGAGCGCGCGTTTTGCCGAAGACCGCAAGCTGCGTGCGCGTCTGGTAGAACTCGAAGCCAAGATCAAGACCGGAGACAATTGAAAATGGGCAGCAAGGCACTCGAAAACGTTCGCATTCTCGACTTCACGCATGTGCAGTCGGGGCCCACCTGCACGCAACTTCTGGCGTGGTTCGGCGCCGATGTCATCAAGGTGGAGCGCGCCGGCGAGGGCGACGCCACGCGCGCGCAGCTGCGCGACATTCCCGGTGTGGACAGCCTCTACTTCACGATGCTGAACCACAACAAGCGCTCGATCACGCTCGACACCAAGAAGCCCAAGGGCAAGAAGGTGCTCGACGCGCTGATCCGCACCTGCGACGTGATGGTCGAGAACTTCGCGCCGGGCGCGCTCGAGCGCATGGGCATCACCTGGGAACACATCCAGGAGATCAACCCCCGCATGATCGTGGCGTCGGTCAAGGGCTTCGGCCCCGGCAAGTACGAGCACTGCAAGGTGTACGAGAACGTGGCGCAGTGCGCCGGCGGCGCAGCCTCGACCACGGGCTTCGAGGACGGCCCGCCGACCGTCAGCGGCGCGCAGATCGGCGACAGCGGCACCGGGCTGCACCTGGCGCTCGGCATCGTCGCCGCGCTCTACCAGCGCACCCACAGCGGCCGCGGCCAGAAGGTGCTCGCGCCCATGCAGGACGCGGTGCTCAACCTGTGCCGCGTGAAGATGCGCGACCAGCAGCGGCTCGAGCGCACCGGCACCATGCACGAATACCCGCAGTACCCCGACGGCAAGTTCGGCGACGCGGTGCCGCGCGCGGGCAACGCCTCGGGTGGCGGCCAGCCGGGCTCGATCCTCAAGTGCAAGGGCTGGGAGACCGACCCCAACGCCTACATCTACTTCATCACGCAGGCGGCCGTGTGGCCGGCGGTGTGCAAGGTGATCGGCGAGGAGGGCTGGATCGACGACGAGGCCTACGCCACGCCGGCCGCGCGCCTCTTGCACCTGAAGCCGATCTTCGCGCGCATCGAGCAATGGACCATGACCAAGGACAAGTTCGAGGCCATGGACATCCTCAACCAGTACGACATTCCGTGCGGGCCGATCCTCTCGATGAAGGAGATCGCCGCCGACGAGTCGCTGCGCGAGACCGGGACCATCGTCGAAGTCGATCATCCCGCGCGCGGCAAGTACCTGACCGTGGGCAACCCGATCAAGATGTCCGACAGCCCGACCGAGGTCACGCGCTCGCCGCTGCTCGGCGAGCACACCGACGAGGTGCTGATGCAGCTCGGCTATGCCGCGGGCGACATCGCCGCGCTGCGCGCCGAAGGCGTCATCTGAACTGAAAAGAACCGGGGGCGGCTCGCTGGACGCCGCCGCTTTTTGCGCCGTGATTCGAGGCGAGCAGGGTAATTGCGCCTATTCATGTATAACGCATAACAAATACATTCAATAAAATAGTTTAACTATTATTTATCGTTCATCGAGCCTACATTTTGATCATGCCGAACCGTCATCCATTTGTCGTCCGGCATTCAATTTTCAGGAGCAATTCGATGATCGACAATTTGCCTCAACAGTACTGGAACAGCGAAACGGAACGCAATGCCTATAACGCAGCGTTCTACGAACTAGGATTCCGCTGGCATTGGGACCGCGAAATCTACTGCCAGCTCCTGCGCCAGGCGCAGGGCGGCATCGAGCGCATCTGCCATTACCTGAATACGCACCAGCCGCATCTCCTGCGCGCCTACGACGCCAAATTCCTGGCCGAAGTGATCGAGCAGAAGAAGGACGAGCATCAGAAGCGCGAATTGGAAGTTGGCGCCATCCGTGGCCGCTATTTCAATTGGGCCGAAAGCCGCGGGGCCGAGCTCGGCGCCTGAAAAAAGAGGCTCGACCATGCATATCCACGAATACCAGGGCAAGGACGTATTGCGCCAATACGGCGTGCCCGTGCCGCGTGGCCATGCGTGCTTTTCGGCCGACGAGGCGGTCGATGCCGCGGCGCGGGTCGGCGGCAGGGCCTGGCTGGTCAAGCCGCAGGTGCATGGCGGCGCGCGCGGCCACGGCCTGGGCGCGCGGCGCGCGTGGTCGGCCGACGAGGTGCGGCGCCATGCGGCCGGCCTGCTGGGCTCGGTGGTCGAGACGCCCCGCGCCGGTTCCGAAGGCCGCATCGTGCGCCGGCTGCTGGTCGAGGAGAGCGTGGAGGTCACGCAGACTTTCCATCTCGGCCTGGCGCTCGACCGCGATGCGCGCCGCGTGGCGCTGACCGCGGGCGAGGGCAGCGCGGCAGCCGCGCCGCACAAGGTCCACCGGTTGCTGATCGATCCCGCCGCCGGCGTGCGGGCGGCCGAGGCCGACGGCCTGGCACGCGACATCGGATTTGCCGGCAAGCTGCTGCCGCAGGTGCGCACGCTGGTGCAGAACCTCTACCAGGCCTTCGACGCCTGCGATGCGTCGCTGGCCGAGATCGATCCGCTGGTGCTCACACGCGACGGCCGCGTGATGGCGCTCGGCGCGCGCTTCGCCTTCGATCCGCGTGCGCTCTATCGCCAGCCGGCCATCGCCGCGATGCGCGACCGCGACGAGGAAGACCCGGTGCAGGCCGGCGCGCACGACGGCGACATCGGCGGCCTCGTGAACGGCGCGGGCCTGGCGATGGCGACGATGGACGCGATCCGCCTGCATGGCGGTGCGCCGGCCGGCATGCTCGACGTGGGCGGCGGCGCCAGCGCCGGGAAGGTGGCCGAGGCCCTGCGGCTGACGCTCCGCAACCCCCGGCTGCGGGCTGTGCTGGTCAATGTCTTCGGCGGCCTCATGAAGTGCGACGTGGTTGCGCGCGGGCTGGTTGCGGCGCTGCGCGAGGCCGAGCTCGCGGTGCCGCTGGTGGTGCGCCTGAAGGGCACCAACGAAACGCTGGGCCGGACCCTGCTCGCGCAGTCGGGTTTTTCGATCATCCACGCGGACGACATCGACGAAGCCGCCGGTTTCGCGGTGGCCGCCGCACTGTCCACGCCGCGCAGGGCGAACTGAAATGAAACCGGGCACGACGTTCAGCGCGCGAGGCTCCTTCCCCCTCTGGGGGAAGGCTGGGATGGGGGCAGCCACGGCGCTCGCAGACCTGGCGCCGCTGGGGGCCCCCCCCCCCCAAC
>JAESFO010000293.1_pt1 | contig 78076 bp, 71 predicted proteins | sample 9269421 | NCBI WGS metagenome assembly JAESFO01 (sample SAMN14502839, study PRJNA617101) | algae metagenome | isolation source: Nostoc desertorum CM1-VF14 and co-occurring heterotrophs from rocky... | place: USA: Clark Mountains, San Bernardino, California | collected 2000-06-05 | reverse complement strand
TGAACTGTTTTGGGAGCGATCGCGTTGCGGGTAGATTCATCGGTTAAAACTGCTCAAATGCTTACCATATATACATTTTATCAGTTTGAAGCTCCGCTTTTTTCTGAGTTTGTGAGAAATCCGGGTCTACCATCACCAATCCAAAGGGTTCTCGCCAAGTGATAGGGAATAAAGTTGCAGCTGCACCTCCCATAAGGGCATTTTTTTGAGCATGGTTCGCTTCACCTAGATACTCAATTTGCTTCCCGTCAATGTGCGGTTTGATTTTTTTCTCAAAATATTCCGTATTAATGGCATCAACCTTACCTGCCATTTTCAAACGCCAACCAGCAAGTTTTGCAATTTCTATTGCTAAGTGTACTCCTTTCTCAGGAGACATCCGACCCAAAAACGCTAAATACGGGGGATCTTCTGGTTGGGCGTAAAATTTATAACTGCTGACATCAATCCCGTTGTAAACCGTTGCTATACAGTTCAACCCTAACCTTGGTTCTCGTTGTGCATCAGAAATACTAACATAAGGTTGTTTTTTACCAAAACTAAACATCTTTTCGTTATCAGGGGTAAAAATCCCGTGTAACGTATGAACCGTAGGGGTTGTGACGAGATTCGCGTAGGATAGCGCCCCACACCCTACATGGGAGTGAATAATATCAAACTCTTCTGCACGTTCATAAACCGAAGCTAGATTTAGCATTTCGTAAATGCTGTAATCTTTAATAGTGCTATCGAGCCTAACGGTACGGGGATGAACTGACACTAGTTTTGCCAGACTGATAGAATCTCCCGATGCAAATAAAGTTACTTCGTGTCCGCGTCGAACTAATTCATCGGTCAGTAACCCTACTACTAACTCTATACCACCATAAGCGGGAGGTGGAACTCTCTCCCACAGTGGGGCTACTTGAGCTATTCGCATTACAAACCTCCTAACAATTAAAACTTGAATTAAAAGTTTTTTTTCTGTTGTAGTGTTTAGAATTGATTCACTTTGCATCAGAAAGTAACTTTTGATCCTAAGCTTCTTAAAACTCCTCTCAAAATCATACGCTCTTAACTATATATTTCTTGTCTATCTTCGTAAGGAAATTAACCTATCCTAAAGAGGTAAATCCATTTCAATTTATTAATTTTTGCTGATTTGTTACAATTTTAAATATAGATTATTTTATAAATAAGGGTTTTCTAAAATCGCCAAAATCTAAACAAAATAGCGAGGACGAATGAAAGTTTTCTATGATTGCCTGTCAATTATTTGGTTTTTAAGTGTTATTTAAATAATAAATTTTATAGACGCTTTTTGGGCGGTTTTCCGCACTCTAAAGGCTCACCCATAGCTACCCAAAGGAAAAATTTTCGTAAAGTGAGTTGCATGGTTCCTTCAGCCAAATCCGCCATGAGCCTGTGAGTAGTGTTACCTTCAACAGATCGCAACCAGCATTGCCTGTCCTAATACGCCCATCACATCCATAGCAACTGAGGGAAGTTTAATGTTGGCAGCCTCAAGCTACTTTTTGAACTCGATTTACCAAATTGACTCGTTCTCTAATAAAATTGCTACGATGGCGAGTTAAGTCTCGCAAATCTCTTTGTTCGATTGGCAAAATAAAACTCAGACGCAACAGACCATACTGTAAACCAGTCAGAAAGATTTAACAAGTGCTTTGCCATTGTGGTGAGTGTACATATTTTTTTATGCCATGCTCCCGAAGACTGTGGGGTAATTGCACAAGCTACCACTGTTTTCTTGTGTACATCCAACTCTGCACTATCTCTATAGACTACCTGCATAAATCCCTACTACAACAATTCACCAAATTGATTGGGGTTAATACGTGGATACTTCTTCCGGTCGATTCTGACTTGCGTGCTTACCAACACTATATAGCTCGGTAGCGATAATCGGTGATGCCTCTGAGTATCTGGGTTCGACTACCTTGCAAGCTAAATATGCTCTACTGAAGGACAACCTCGCTGGATATTAACCCACTTTTTTATTATTAATCTCGTAAATATGCAGGAACTTCTTATTCTCGGTTATGGTCAATTGATGCCACCTAAAACAGTAAGCAGGTTTACACTGTAACCGATCAAGCGTGAACATAGCTCAAGTCAGGCATTACAGCCCTCTATGTCTAATTTAACTTACACTAACTCTTCGACAAGCCGCCGTTTGCATCTAAAGGTACGTACAATTACTGTGACCCGTTGTTAACTTTTCCTAAATTGTCTTTATATATACAATGATTACAATTTGTTAGTCAAATTAACGCAGACTTAAAACACTTTCAAATCCCTAAAATGGATGTTCGCTCATAGAAATATTTCGCGCTAATCAACCAAATATTAGCATAACTCTTTATATACACACTAAAACTTTATGATAGCTATATCAAACGGCACATTACCGATTTTTGCGACCAAAACCCTATATACTAAATTAGACTTTCATAAATTTGAGAGTTTTGTTAATTGCAACACCAAAAACTATTAATGTTTAGATGAAATACTAGCGTATCTTATAGTCTATAGTTTTTAAGGTTTAGTCAAAACTATATCCAGTATCATCAAAAAACTGCAAATTTCATGTGGTGCAAAAATCAAGCGGGGAGTGAAAACATGAATTTACGTAGAGATGCATTGCAAATCCTCAAAGAAACTAGCCGAACTTTTTATATCCCAATTAATCTTTTACCGCCAGGATTACAAGAAGCAGTAGCATCAGCATATTTGTGTATGCGTGCCATTGATGAAATTGAAGATAATGCCGAACTAGATAATCCTACTAAAGCAAAGCTGTTAAGAGCGATTAGCCTGACATTACAGGCAGGCGTTGATGGCTTCGCGGTAGATGCTTTCTTTGGAGGATTTAGCGGGTATGAGCATACCTTAGAAGAAGTCACTCTAAGGATTAGAGAATGGTTGATGCTAGCACCAGAAACCATTGCACCTCGAATTTGGGATGCCACTGCTGCAATGGCAGACCGGATGGCTTACTGGACAGAAAGAAACTGGAAAATTGATACAGAATCTGATTTAGATCGTTATACCTTTGGGGTTGCAGGTGCAGTGGGATTGTTACTATCGGACTTATGGACTTGGTACGATGGAACGCAAACTAACCGTACCCAGGCGATTGGGTTTGGTCGGGGTTTACAAGCAGTTAATATCCTGCGTAACCATACTGAGGATTTAGGGCGTGGGGTAGACTTTTTTCCAGAGGGTTGGAGTGCAGCAAATATGCAAGAGTATGCGCGGCGCAACCTAGCTCTGGCAGAAGCTTACACTAAAGAACTTCCTACCGGACCAGCCTTGGATTTTTGTCAAATTCCCTTAACCTTAGCTAATGGTACTCTTGATGCCCTTGCTAATGGTAAAGAGAAACTCAGCCGCAGTGATGTTCTTGCACTTTTAGAACAACTTATTAGTGTGAATATGAAAGCCAGCTAATAGTGTCTTAACAACTAATGGACATGATTTTGAACTCCCTCCAAGCTTGGGCATCCAAAATTCTACAGCGATTTTCTGTAAGCGAGCCAGTGCGATCTTATCCCTTAGTGCTATCCTAAGACGCCCACCGTAGGATACCCATTCGCTTAATGTCTCCTTTAGGAAAAAGGCTGTAGGCCGATAGCGCAGCGTTAGCGCCGCGCTATCGGTTCAAGCCGCCACTTTGACTTCGCTCCAAGTGGAGCAACTGACGTTAGGCACTGCTCCCTAATAGTTTTAAATACTAATTCTCAAAACTAAGACTAACAGATACAATCAATAGAAACCTAGATTAAAACCGACTTTCTCAATTCCTAATTACGTTAGCTAGTCGGTAGAGCAGCAGGCTGCATATAGTAACACGCTCCGAAAGATAAAAAGCTTTAAGAGAGCGTTATCACAAATTGGTATATGGTATAAATTAATCTAAATAAGCTTGGCAGTATAAGTATAATACTTATCTTCTTTTGGCGATAAATTTACGTAATATCAGTTAAACTTTAGAAAATCTTCAAAAAAGTTCCAGCAAAAATTACCTTGTAAGAGTTGATCAATATCTAAATAATTGAAGGAGAGTATAACACTCACCGTGATTATTCGTGCAGCGAGTTGACAGTGCATGAGCTACTGCTTAAATCCTATCTGTCCCAATCCAGAAAATTTGGTATATAGCCAAAGGTGTCAGTCTTGTGGCTCGCAACTACTGTTGCGCGATCGCTATCAGGTGATCAAACCATTAGGTCAGGGTGGCTTTGGAGCTACCTTCTTAGCCCATGACCAAGGCTTACCAGGAGAACCGAGTTGCGTAATTAAGCAATTACGCCCATCAGGAAGCGCCCCACACGTTTTACAGATGGCCAGAGAACTCTTTGAGCGAGAAGCCAAAACTCTAGGTAAAATTGGCAATCATCCTCAAGTACCAAGATTATTAGATTATTTTGAAGATCATGAACAATTCTACTTAGTTCAAGAATACATTAGTGGTGATACGTTACAGGAAGAGGTCAAACTTAGCGGTATCTTGAGCGAAACTGGAGTCAAGCAATTTTTGAGCGAGATTTTGCCAGTATTGCAATATATCCACGAGCAAAAGGTAATTCACCGTGATATCAAACCAGCCAACTTAATTCGCCGCACTCAAGATGCCAGAATGGTACTCATCGACTTTGGTGCGGTCAAAAACCAAGTTAGCCAAGGTGCCACAAATCAATCAGGACAGACAGCTTTAACTGCATATGCCATTGGTACCCCTGGTTTTGCGCCACCAGAGCAAATGGCTATGCGTCCAGTCTACGCCAGTGATATCTATGCATTGGGGGTGACATGCATTTATTTATTGACTAGCAAAACTCCTAAAGATTTAGATTACAATCCCAATACTGGCGAGATGATGTGGGAACAGCTTGTGCAAGTGAGTGACCACTTGAGCAATGTATTGCGAAAAATGTTAGACGTGTCTGTGCGTAGTCGCTATCAGTCAGCGGCAGAAGTTCTCAGAGCATTGGAAATAGAACCATACTTAGAAAGTTTGGCAAAGGGTTTACTGATTAAATCTGATACCGGGTTTAAAGAGCGAACACACAATCACCTAGAAAATTCTGCTATTTTATGTAGTAACCCTTCTGCTGCTGTTACTAGTGTAGGAGTAGCACAGGTAGCCGCAGCAATTCGCGCTAGACGAGCCAAGGCAGCAGAAGCGGCTGGATTAAATCAGGGTTCTGGAATGGCCAAATCAACTACTTTAGCTAACAGCAACAGCAACAGCAACAGTAATAGTTCGCAAATTCAAAAATCTAAAGTTGAGCGTAAATTGGATACCCAAGGTTTATTAACAGCCTATCTGAAGGGAAGGCGGGATTTCGCCCTACACAATTTAAGTTTGCTGAATCTGCAAGGTGCTGACTTATCCCAAACAAATTTCCATTCTGCTCAATTACAAAAAACCAATCTCCAAGGAGCTAATCTCCACAATAGTGACTTTGGCAAAGCCAGTCTCACTCAAGCAAACCTCAAGGATGCTAATTTGAGCAAAGCATACTTTAATCATGCTGATTTAGAAGGAGCAGACCTGCGAGGTGCAGACCTCAGCAATGCTTATCTCAGCAATGCTAACCTTCGAGGAGCTAATCTGTGTGGTGCTAATCTTAGCAGTGCCAAAATTTCTGATGAGCAGCTAGCACTAGCAAAAACAAATTGGATGACCGTGCGCCCCAATGGTAAACGAGGCTTATTGTAAGTTTAAAAGCTTACAAGGTTTCGATTTTCTCATTAGCTTGATAAATCAGCCCTTATTATTTTTGATAAAACTTAGATTTATTCAGAATTGACCAATCGAATATGATATACCCATCCTATTTGATTTGTAATAATTGCAATCCGTAGATCCCCAACTTATTCGATAAGTTGGGGATTTTGTTTATCATGAATGATTCAGGATTGTCATAATGATTCCTAGTCATGTAAGGTACGGTAAAACCTTTAATTGGCAAGCTTTTCACTTTCACACGTGTACCTAATCCGACAGAAAAACGCCATATAGTTGGGTTGAGTGATAGCGATCGCTCCCGCAAATATTAATAAATATAAGACGACATAGTATAAATACGCAGATACTTGGCAATTATTAATCAAATCTTTATAATTTCCATCTGTTACAAATAACAAATGATTATTTACAATAAACAATAAAGCATCATAATAATTTTACATAAATATTTCCATGCTTTCTATAGCTATAAACAACAGGGGAGCTTGCACTTAAAAGCTGCAAAATCTAACGTTCTTAAGCCACCCAATTTTTTAGATTGCAGCGGAAAGTGAAACATTAACTATCCCTGACTGTAGGCTGAAGGGGAATATTCACAACCGAAATCAGGTAATACAAGGTTTACGTATAATGGCTGACTTTGCACAAACGGAAATAGAACGGCGATTAACTTTATATCAGGTATTTCTCAAGTTGTATGAACACCACAGCAGCCTTCTAGATGAAATTCTTCAGCTAGAAAACCTATCTCAACCATCGTTAAGAAAGATAAATGTATGTTATGTACATGGTGTGGTAGATAAGGCTGCTGTTTATTTGATGACTAACTTGGGCGACAATCAGAGTCAAAGTCTACAACAGCCACAGCATATATGGACAATAGGTCGTAATCGCAATAGTGGTATTTGCATTGCTGATAGCTATATGTCTCGTCGCCACGCTGCTATTCAATATATTGATGATCAAGGCTTCTACTTCATAGACTTCAACAGTACTAATGGCTCGTTTGTGAATGGCAATCGCGCTTTTGGGCCGATCAAGCTCAAAGATGGCGATCGCATTCGTCTAGGTAGTATGACTTTTAATTTTTTCATGAATTATACATGTCGCGTTTTGCCAACTGTAGCAATAGAGTTATTGATGCAACTTATGCACCGAAAGAGCGATAATCAAGTAGAAATGCTTACTTATGCCCATAACAAACCAAAACCTTTGACTGAAAAATTAGGTGATAATTCAGAGATATTCAAAAATTCTGGACTAGTTGAAAAATTTGAACATTGGTATAACAACTTTAGTTCCGAACAGAAATCAGAAATTTTAGATCGCTTTTTTAGCAGACAAATACCATACAATCCCAGTCAAAAATTTTGACATTATAGCGATTATAAAAATAAAATGATTGCTCCTCATATAGAAGCAATCACTTTGTTAGGCTTGCTATAACTCATCAATACTTTGAAAAAAGTGGGTTAGTTGTCTATGTAACCCACTACATATTAAAAGTTGCAAATTAATAAGTCCGCATTTTTTACTCTTCTGGCTCTAAATCGACTTCTTCCTCTTCATCTTCTTCACTGGCTTTAGCCACAGAGTTAGCAGAAACAACAGCACCTTTATCTAGCTTTTCCCGCACCAGTTTCTTAATTTCGTCAGCAAATTCGGGCTTTTCTTCTAGATACTTAATGGCGTTGTCTCGTCCTTGGGAGATATTATCGCCGTTATAACTATACCAAGCTCCTTTGCGGACAATAATGCCAGTTTCTTCTGCTAAGTCAACAAGACAACCCAAGGTAGAAATACCTTTACCAAAAATAATGTCGAATTCCGCTATTCTGAAAGGCGGTGCTACTTTATTTTTGGCGACTTTGACTTTAACGCGGTTACCAAATTCTTCTGTACCTTTTTTCAGGGTTTGAATTCGGCGAATATCCAAGCGCACCGAAGCGTAAAATTTCAATGCGTTACCGCCAGTGGTCGTTTCTGGGCTACCGTAGGTAACACCGATTTTTTGCCGCAACTGGTTAATGAAAATTACTGTACAACCAGATTTACCAATATTGCCCGTAATTTTGCGTAGGGCTTGGCTCATTAATCGCGCTTGCAGACCAACGTGGGCGTCACCCATATCGCCTTCAATTTCAGCACGGGGAACCAGTGCTGCTACTGAGTCAATGACTACAATATCAACCGCAGCAGAGCGAACAAGCTGATCGACAATTTCCAAAGCTGATTCGCCAGTGTCAGGTTGGGAAATCAGTAAATTGTCAATATCTACACCCAATGCCGCAGCATAAGTAGGGTCAAGGGCGTGTTCAGCATCAACAAAGGCAGCAATACCACCATTTCTTTGCACTTCAGCCAGTGCGTGTAGCGCTACTGTAGTCTTCCCGGAACTTTCCGGTCCATAAATTTCAATAACCCGCCCCTTAGGTAAACCACCACCCAATGCTAAATCTAGGGTGAGCGCTCCACTAGAAATTGTCTCTACCCGCATCCGGGTAGCATCGCCCAGGCGCATGATTGCTCCTTTTCCAAAGCTGCGCTCAATCTGGTTGAGCACCATCGTCAGCGCTTTTTGCTTGCCTGAAGTATCGGTGTTGATAGCCATTCTTGCCTCTAATGCCTCTAAATATATGGTTTTAAGGAGTGTTGCTCTGGGAGTTTGAGTAGAACAGATATACTATTTTAACCAGAAAATTCTGGAATAGGACTTCTCAAATCAAAAAAGGGTGTGACAAGATCGTAACTCGATCGCTACTAGATTAGGTTAGTCTTGCACAATGATACCAACTCGCATTCAGAGATAGCTTTTTTTGGCTGGGTAAGCAAGGGGTTTTCAATAAAAAATTATCTAAACAACTGACTTTATGCACTGTACATAATGAGACTGCTTTGTTTTAGAGAGAGAAAACCTGTATTGCGGTGCAATGTTTGTCAAATCTCCATAATTTACTATAAAAACTAGGTAGTCTCCAGCATCAATAAGTTTAGTAAAGTTACCGTTATCCTTGAATCCGGCTTCTTGGTAGAAAGATAATGTACTAATAATATAGTAATATATGCTACATAATTTATCCTCAGCAAACGAGATTGTAGGAGGCAGGGAGTCACTTCGGCTGCGCTCAGTGGCCCCCTCCGGTTGAGCGTAGTTGAAACACTGCCTCCTACCTTCGATAAATCAGAGTCTATTAAGCTACTTGAAAGTCACGGTTAGACAAAAGCAAATGCTATGTGTGCTTTGGAAATAATTAACCTTAGTGCCAATCCCGATAAAATTACCATTAGCAGAGCTATTTTGCCTTTTGCTGGTTCTGAATTAACTAAGTGTCAGCGTCTTCAAGCTGCCCAGAAAGGGCTAGTGGCGAAGAAAACCAGAGGGTCGAGTTAAGAGATAAGTATAGACTTAAAATTTTCTGCAATATGTTTCCGTAATCCACAATACTTGTAATGTAGATAAAATTGTAGTAAATTTTAAAATTTAGTATTTATGTCTAGTCAAAAACAAAATTCCAATCAGACTTTGAAGCAAACACAGGTTAACGCAACAAATAAGAAGAAAGCCCAACCTCCAGAGGGTATTAACAAACCAGATAGAACTGAATAAAAGGCGTTATAGCTTTTTGTAGAGACTTAAATTAAGTCTCTACAATCTTTAATCAGAAATAAATCAGCTTATTTGTTTTTCACTTGAGTCTTTGCTTGTTCTAAAGCTATTTCTTTAATTGCCTGATATGAATTAACATTTGAAGTACCTTCAATAGCTTTCACTGCCAAATCTTGAACTTGTTTGAGAGCAGATTCAAGTTGTTGAGAAAGATTTTGAATCCGTTTTTCTTGATTAGTAATAGTTTGTTCTAGAGATTGCAGTCTTTGTTCATAGAAACGCTTTTGCCCTTCTACTTCTTTAGAATATAAATCTGATTTTACTTTAGCTTGGTAGTGGGCGATGCCTTTGCCTTCTTCTGTAGCTTTTTTGATGGCTGCTTCTTTATCTTTCGGGAAAGCCTCTACCTTTACTTTTAATTCTTCAAATTGTTTCTCCCTCTCAGAAATTGCTTTCTCCCGTTCAGCCCACTGTTTTTCTGTTTCTTGTAGTAATTCTTCCAGTTGCTTATATAGTGCTTTTTGCCCTTGTTCGTATTCGTCACTTTGCAATTGTCGCTGGAGTTCTAAATTATACTTATACTCTGACGCATCGCGTTGCCGAGTTTTATTCAAGTTTTCATTCCGTTCTTTTATTGCCTGTTGCTGTCCCTCTTGTTCTTTTCCCCAAGTATTCCTTTGCTCTAATATTTCTTGAAATAACACTTCAGAACGCTGGCTATATTCTGCCTGATAAGCTTTAGTATTATCTTCATAGGCTTGGATGAGAGTATCCAAGATATCATCAGAAACTTCTAAATTGTGTAGCTGTGTTAATTGTTGGATTTCTTCTTCTAAAATTCGTCTGATTTCTTCTAGTTTAGAAGCTTTTGTAGTTAGCTGTTCTGATAATTCATTAGCAGCACTACCAAAACCTAATTGAACCTTCGCCAAGCTTTCAATTGTATTGTTCATCTTCTGTTGGACACTAGAAAGCTGATTCATAGCTGTTTTTTGTTCTAACTTAGGCTGTTCTTTAGTTCCAGACTGGTTTTCTTTGGCAACTTGCTCGAGTTGCGATTTCAGTGCTGCTTTTTCTTTAGCTAATTCCTCATATGCCTGAAGAATTTCTACTTTAGTATTCTTATCGTTTGGCTTTTTCAACACCACAATAAACCTCCTCTTCAGGAATTAAAATGATTAAGATGCTACACTACAGACTAATAACTATTTAAGATTAGAACTACCAAAAGCCCTCATAGCTAAATCTTGTGCTTGTTTTAATGCACTTTGCAATTGAGCAGAAATCACTTCTATTTGTTCAGACTGTTTTTTAATTATTTCTTCTAAAGATTGAATTTTTTGCTCATAGCTTTGTTTATTAGCTTCCCATTCTTTATCAAATAAATCAGCTTCGATTTTAGCTTTTTGGCTTGTTTCTTTAATTGCCTCTTCTCTAGCTTTTTTAATTGCTTCTTCTAGTTCATTAGGAAATGTAACTACTTTTTGTTGATAATCTCCAAAGAGTGGTTGACGATCAGCGAATATCTTTTCTCGTTCTGCCCAATCTTTCTCTTTCTTTTGAAAATTTTCTTGTATATCCCTTTGTTGTTGGCGTTTTATTGCTTCGTAGCTATCTGTATTTATTTTACGAGTAGTTTCTAACTTATACTGGGATTCTTCTTGTTCTTGTTGACGATCTTTAGCTAATAAATCGTTATATACTTGGAGTTTCTCTTCATACTCTGCTTGCTCTTTTTGCCATTCTTTCCGCCTAATTGTAATTTCTTTCTCTAGTGTTTCCCTTTTGCTAATAGTATCTTGTTCTAGGGTTTTTAATTTTTCTTGGTGTTCTTGACTTAAAATGTCTAGAGTATCCGCTACAACTCTGATTTGTTGAAGCTCTTGTAGGCGTTGAGTTTCAATTTCTATAGCTCGGTTCAATTCATCTAACTTGGAATTTTCCTGAGCTAGTTTTTCAGATAATGCATTGAGAATACTGCCAAACTCCAATTGTAAATCAGCTAAACCTTTGACAATACTATCAACTGTATATGCAGAAGCTGCTTGCAGAATTTCTTGGCTTTTTACCTTTTCTGCTTCCTCTTGTTTGGTTGCTATTTTAGATTCCAGCTTTTTTCTTTGAATAATAATTTGTTGAAATGCTTGCATTAGTTGTTGTTTGCTGTCCTTGACTCCAACTGTAGTCATCTTCCAACTCCCTTCAATAGGCAATGATATATTGGGTAGCAAGCCATACCAAAGACTACCCTATGCAGACATCAGAGTAGCTTTTAAATCAACATTTTTAACGCCGTGTAAATACGGAACTCATCAGCTTAGGACACTTAGAGAGTACGAATTTTCCACATATATGTCTTTATGCTTTTCAGATATAGCAGCAAGTAAGTGACGTACAAAATGCAGAACTCATGCATCAGATATAAAGAGTTTCTATCTCCTGCATCAAAACCCATAACTTTGTACTTAATGCAAAAGAAAACTGCTGTATATAGCGTTTCTCAGTTGAGTTTAATAGTGACCTAACCCTTAGAAGGGGAGTAAGATTCAAAGCTAGAAAGAGGTCGGAGTGTATTGCATAGATAGATGCGTAGCGGCTGCTCTACGTGTTTTCCAAGGAGTACCCGCAGGTTATGAAAAGCGCTATAGTTTTCCCTTTGATCTGGCGTAGTATTTTTGTACTAAAGCAAATATACTCAACTTTATCTGCTTTTGTCAAGACAAGCCTTCATATAATTGCGCCAGACTATTTGAAGCTTGCAGCCACATTGATTTTTAGAAGTCCTTAAAAGGGTGCTGTGATGTATGTTACTTTTTGTAAAGAAAATCTAAAAGAATTAAGCCTAGTGGAAGCACGGTTACAGTAAGGCGAGATAATAGATTCAATAATTCCAATTGATACAAGCACAGTCCTAGACTTTTGTGATATCAATGTATACCAGTGAATCGACCAAATATTCTGCCAGAACGGACATTGGGCAAACCAGCCGTATTCTAGTAGTAGAAGATGAAGAATTAATCCAGGAAATGCTAGCTGTAGCCTTGGAAGAGGAAGGTTATGGGGTGACAACTGCACCCGATGGGCGGTCTGCTATAGAGTATCTCAAAAGTTTTGAAACCAACTCAGGGGAACTTCCCTTTGATTTGCTCATTCTTGATTTGATGCTGCCGCAAATCAATGGGCTAGATATTTGCCGTTTGCTGCGTCATCAAGGAAACCCAGTACCTATTTTAATGCTCAGTGCTAAGGGTAGTGAAACTGACCGTGTTCTGGGGTTAGAGGTCGGAGCAGATGACTACCTAACCAAACCCTTTAGTATGCGCGAGTTAGTAGCTCGTTGTCGTGCTTTACTCCGTCGCCAACGCCTAAGCAATTTACCCCAACTCCCAGTATTAAAATTCAAGGATATCACGTTGAATCCTCAAGAATGTCGTGTGCTGGTTCGTGGTCAAGAGGTGAGTCTTTCCCCCAAAGAGTTCCGCCTGCTGGAATTATTTATGAGTTATGCCCGCCGGGTGTGGTCACGGGAACAATTGCTAGATCAGGTTTGGGGACCAGACTTCGTCGGTGATAGTAAAACCGTAGACGTTCACATTCGGTGGTTGCGCGAGAAATTAGAGCAAGACCCCAGTCATCCCGAATATATTGTGACTGTAAGAGGTTTTGGCTATAGGTTTGGATAATTAGTTTAGATAGTTGTTAGTTTTTAGTAATCACCAAAAAACTAACAACTCAAATGCTTTTATTGGGATTTTTTCTAGGTTTAGCGGTAGGCATTGGGTTTTGGGTTTGGCAACAGGTTGAACTTAACCGCTACCTGAGGCGCTTACTCCAACCGTTAACCTCGCATTCTCACAAGATGGGATTGCTACTGATTCCTGGGTTGCGGCAGAAAATAGCGATGGTGAAGCAGCAACAGCAACATTTGCAGCAGTTGTTGCAAACTTATCAAGACCTACTAGATTTTGCACCAGTAGGATACTTGCAGGTTGATGAGGAAAATCAACTGCTATGGTGCAATCAGCAGGCGCAGGAGATTTTGTATCTGCAAAGGTGGCAACCAGAAGAGGTGCGCTTGTTATTAGAGTTGGTAAGGTCTTACGAACTTGACCATCTAATTGAGCAAACTCGTGATTGTCAAAAACCACAGACAAGCGAGTGGGTATTTCATCCATCTTGTGATGATGCGGCAGAGATGCAAACAATAAAATCTTTGGCTTTGCGGGCGTCTAGCTTGCCTTTACCAAATGGTGAAGTAGGAGTCTTTTTAGAAAATCGTCAACCCCTATTAGATATAAATAAAGTACGCGATCGCTCTTTTTCTGATCTAGCGCACGAACTCAGAACGCCCTTAACTTCAATTCGCTTGGTTGCGGAAACTTTACAAACCCGCTTGGAACCACCTCTAAATCGCTGGGTTAACCGCTTGATGCAAGAAGTTGACCGGTTGATTAACTTAGTGCAAAGCTGGCTAGACCTCACCCAAATGGAGGCAAACCCAACCATGCAATTGCAAACCAAAGCTGTAGAATTGCGATCGCTAATTACATCTGTTTGGGAAACATTAGAACCCTTGGCAGTGCGCCAACATCTGTCTCTTTCTTATTCTGGCCCAGAAAATCTTTGGATTAAGGCAGACCAAGCCCGTATTTATCAGGTTTTTCTCAACTTGCTAGACAATAGCATTAAGTACAGTCTGCCTTGTACCAGTATTCGCGTTGAAGCAAAAATCTTATCAACAAAGGATAATGATGCCGCTTCCCCAATCCTCGAAATAAATCTTATTGATTCTGGAGTTGGGTTTTCTGAGGTAGATTTACCTCACATTTTTGAGAGATTTTATCGAGGAGATAAGGCTCGAACCCATTCTCCACAAGATGGTAACTCTATAGGGGCAATCCTTGGCAATGGTTTAGGTTTAGCGATCGTTGAGCAAATTATTCTCGCCCACGGTGGTTCAATCAAAGCTATGAACCATCCAGAAACTGGTGGTGCGTGGATGCAAATCCAATTTTGTGAAGTTATGGCAAACTCTTTAAGCCAAGACTATAGTTAATAGTATCTTCTTATCTTCACCTTTGAGACAACAAGAGTGAAAGCTGTCCATCATAGTCCTAATCCTCAAAGACCTCAACTCGCACGCGCCATTAGGCGTTTAGAACGGGATATATTACGCATGGGCGCTTTGGTAGAACAATCATTTCGCCTCAGCCACCAAGCGTTATTTGCTCGTAACTTAACAGCAGCTGAGGAACTTCCTCGATTAGATAAAAAGATTGATCGCTTTTATAGACAAATCGAATCAGACTGTACGGCGATTATGACGTTGCAAGCCCCTACAGCTCAAGATTTGCGCTGCTTGAGTGCCTTTATGCAACTAGTGCGAGACTTAGAGCGTATTGGCGATTATGCTGAAGATTTAGCTGAGATTGCAATTAAAATTTTTCCTTATGCGCCTCATCCGTCTTTGCCAGAGATTGAAGCTATGTCCCTTCACGCGCAGTCGATGCTAGCAACTAGCTTGAAGGCTTTGGGAGACTTAGATGAAGCCGGTGGGCGTCGTTTAAAGCGCTTAGATGATACCGTAGACGATGCATATGATCGCGTTTATCAGACTTTAGCCCAACAACGCGATGTACCAGGCGTAGTCGAGCCAATTGTGCTACTAGCACTGGCAATTCGTTGTCTGGAACGCATGGCAGATCATGCAACTAATATCGGTCAAAGGGTAGCATATATTGTCACTGGTCAACGCTCTTAATTGACGGTTCATCAGTCCTTAGGCTAAAGCCACTACCTCTACAAATGAAAAACTCCACCCACTCAAGGAAATTGAGTTTTTGGGCATGGGGAATGGGGTATGGGGAAGATCGTACCGCCACTATGCCCTATGCCCCAAGTGACGGGGCGACTATCCCTCTACAGACACCTGGGGATGGAATTTCCCGTAGCTTTCAATAAAGGCTGAAAACTCAAGCGACTTAGTACAGCTTTGCGTAAAACCGTGGCTTTTCCCACGGCTTATTTCATGCCCGTCAAATTACCCATCATAAAAGAACCCCTCCCCATCGGACTACAGTGTACACACAAGTTATGCGATTAGCCAAAAGTCCTTCAAAATCTCACCTTGTCCGATTCTCCAGGTTTAATAAGTAATCAAGCTTATATCATACAAGGGTCATTTAGAAACTAAAAATAGAACTGTAACGACTGCCTTAAAACCCGTAGCTTTGTATTTCATGCAAATAAAAACTGCTGTATGTGTGCCTAAATTGTTACTAAGCCTTAAGAAAATACTAAGTAATTAAAAAGTAAGTTAACTAAATATTTTACTAAAAGCTTACCTGTTCTTAAACTTGCACAATTAAAGTTAAGAGATAAATAACTTAAAAATTCTGCTCTATCTTAGCTAGATAAATATCTCAAAGCATAAGTTGTTTCCATCAAAAAATTTTGAGTTAGTCTCTAGCTCTGGTTGGAAAGAAGACACGTTCAGATATATAGGTAAAGTTTGATACAAATTATTAGAGTTTCTTAATGATTGTAAATAACGGGATTCCCTGATAATTATGTAGTCACGGTTAATGATGTATTCCACAACTCCTACTTCAAACTCTTCTGCTGTATCAAATAGCTCTGCTTTGAGCGGACAATTACCCCAGCAGATATTTACCCGTCGGGAAGTAATTCCACTTCAGGATGATGTACTTTGGCGGATTGAGCACGGTGCAGTTCGTACCTTAACATGGAGTGAAAATGGAACATTCATCACTCTTGGTTATTGGGGATTGGGGGATCTGATTGGTTATCCTTTGTCTAAAGTCAAGCCCTACCAGATTGAATGTCTCACAGGTGTAGAAATAAGCATTGTACCACCTCATTTGTGGCATCAAGATATTAATGCTTTGTTGTCTCATATTCAACAGGCAGAAAATCTACTAAGCATTGTGCATCGAAAACCAATTTCGCTACGCTTATGGCAGTTTTTAGTGTGGTTAAGTGAAAAGTTTGGACGTGATGTAGATAAGGGCAAGTTAATTGATCTAAATGTTACTCATCAGGATATTGCTGAAGTGTTAAATACCACGCGAGTAACAGTTACCCGACTCCTACAACAATTGGAAGAAGAAGGAACAGTTTTACGTCACAAACGCCGCATTATTTTACGGGTACCAAATAAATTAATTAAAAATTATGATTCAGCACTATGCTAACCAAGTTGCTTGTAATAATCACAGGTGATAAGGTACAATCATCATTGTGATTGTGTGTATAATCCCCGAAAATAAAGTGCTAAAAGCATTTTATTATTACTGGATAATGTAGGTGTGAGTGAGAGTAATAACATGACAAAACAATTCTGGAATCTTATTAAGGTTAGTCCAGTTCTTGTAGCTGCGACATTTTTCGCTGCCAATGGCGCCTTAGCTGCTGAAGTCAATGGACAAGTAACAAATGTTGCCCAGTTATCTGAAAGTCAAGATAACAACATGAGTCAGGTAACATCAGTTTCGCAATTTTCAGATGTGCAGCCCACAGATTGGGCATTCCAAGCTTTACAATCCCTAGTTGAGCGCTACGGCTGTATTGCAGGTTATCCCAACGCAACCTATCGTGGCAATCGTGCTTTAACCCGTTATGAATTTGCCGCAGGTTTGAATGCCTGTTTAGATCGGGTTAACGAACTGATTGCTACAGCTACTGCCGATTTGGTTAGCAAACAAGACCTAGCTACTTTACAGCGCTTACAAGAAGAATTTTCTGCTGAACTAGCAACTCTACGCGGTCGTGTTGATGCGGTAGAAGCCCGCACTGCTGAGTTGGAAGCGAACCAGTTCTCTACTACCACAAAGCTGGTTGGAGAAGCAATTTTCGCCGTGTCTGATGTTTTTGGTGAAAATAGAGCTGTTCCTGCTGGCGAGCCTACTCAAGACTTAGATAGCAATACCACTTTTTCTGACCGCGTTCGTTTGAACTTGTACAGCAGTTTCACTGGTAAAGACCAGTTGCAAATCCGTTTGAATGCTGCCAACATCGTCCCTAATAACGCTGTGAGCGGTACTAACATGACCCGCTTGAGTTTTGACGGTGATAATGGCAACTCTGTTGTGATCGATAAAGTCAACTATGCTTTCAACTTGACTGATGCAGTGCGTGTCAAGGTTGATGCTACTGGTGCTGAGTTATATGAAAACGTTAATAACTTCAACCCTGACTTTGCTAGCTCTGGTAAAGGTGCTCTATCTCGCTATGGACGTTTCAGCCCTATATATCGTCAAGGTCAAGGTGGCGCTGGTGTGACAGTTACTTTCAATCCTACCGGCGCTATCAGCTTGAGTGGTGCTTATCTAGCTAGGACTGCTAATAATCCTACACTTAATAATGGGTTGTTGGAGGGTGATAATGCCATCTTTGGTCAGTTATCTTTCCAACCCACCAAAGCCTTTAATATTGGTCTAGCCTACGCCCGCACTTATCAAGGTAATACTGTTGCCAACAACCTCTTCCAAGGTACAGGTAGTACTTTTGCAAATAATCCTTTTGGGAATAACACTGCTACCGAATCCAATAATTACGGTGTACAAGCTACCTTCCAACTTAGCTCTGCGTTGGCTATTAGTGGTTGGGGAGGTTACACAACTACCGATGCTAGAAATGGTGTTAATGCAGGTGAAGACGCAGATATTTGGTACTGGGCTGGAGCACTTGCTTTGAGAGACTTTGGTGCAAAAGGCAACGTCTTAGGTGTTATTTTTGGTCAATCACCCAAAGTTACTGGTGGTAGTATAAAAAATGCCGCCGCCAATGTTGAGTTAGATGACAGCACATCTTATCACTTAGAAGGTCTTTACAAGTTCAAGGTTTCTGATAATATTCAAGTCACACCTGGCTTGTTGGTAATCTTCAATCCAGAGCACAACGATGCTAATGACACTGAATACGTGGGTACTCTACGTACTACCTTCAGCTTCTAAAATTGGTGATGAGAAATAAAGTTCAAAATTAGATAAACAAAAGCCCACCTTGAGGTGGGCTTTTGTTCAGGAAGAAAATTAACTATGTGGGATTATAATCTGGCTGACTAGATATATCTGTTGAGGGGCGATCGCTACTCCAAGCCCACCACACAGAACCACAGTGACAGTAGTAAAACTCTTGCCATTTGCGACGACGATTTTCTGTAAGTACAGGCGATCGCCGATTTAGCCAAACTTTCTCAGCTTCTCGGCTACTTGAGTGGCAATTAGGACAGCAAAATTCATAGGCATGTATTGCCTTATTCGTCCATTCAGGCGGAAGGGTAGCAAAAGCGTCCATGTAATTACAAGTGTAGTTGCAATGGTTATCCAAAACTTTGAGGTTTTGAATTTAGCGGCAAACGGATACTATAAAATCCCGCCACACTATCAAACTGCTTGATCTATATTCTTATAGCTTGATTTGAATCTATTCACAAACCGCCATTTACTAATAAAATAACCATTTAGTAAAGATTGCCAGAGCATGTTACAAATCAAAGGTTAACACGAATGATAACTAAAATACTTACCATGCACATTATGGCTAATAATTAAATTTATGGAGCCAAATGTTGAAATACGCCGTTTGTTAGATGTAATGCCTGCTTCTGGTCGGATGACGACAAAAATCGTTAGTAAGCCAGAACAGGCAAAAGTGATTGACGCCTCCTTTCCCCAACCCTGGAATCAGGCGCGACCGATATATATTAATTTCGATTTGTGGCGTCGCCTGACAAAGCCGCAACGAGACTTGCTACTGTTACAGATGGTTAGCTGGTTGACGGGCGTAAAGTGGTTTAAACCTAACATTTATCAAGGTGTAGTACTGGCGGGGCTATCAGGCGGGTTATTGGAAGCAGCACAGTCAGATGTGGTAGGTGTAGCCGTAGCCGGAGGATTAACTGCGATCGCTGCTTTTCGGATCTGGCGGACTAATAAATCTCAAGAGTCAGAGTTAAATGCCGATGCAGCAGCAATTCGTATAGCACAACGGCGTGGTTATTCAGAAGCTGAAGCAGCGCAGCACTTATTATCTGGAATTGAAGCGGTAGCCAAAATTGAAGGGCGTTCTGGTTTAAATTTTACCGAGTTGATTCGTTGCCAAAACTTACGCGCGATCGCAGGTTTATCAGCAGTGGGTATGCCAGAAACTTATAAGTAGAAATGAGGAATAATACATCGATTTTAATAGTTTAATAATCAGGATAACATTTGATGAATAAGTTTATCCTCAAATTTTGATAGCATCTTTCAAAATTTTTCTTATGTAATCAATCTCGTTTTGAACTAGTAATGTTAAACACAAAAATTATCAAATCTACTTCGAGATTCCCTTTTCATTCTCCTTGGTTTATTATCATTATTTTCTCTGTTCTTGGTTTAATAGGTATTCTCAACCATTCAATGTGGCGAGATGAACTAAATCCTTGGCTTATTGTTAGAGATAGTGAGTCTTTTGAGGATTTAATCGCAAATATTCGTTATGAAGGTCATCCTGTCTTATGGTATTTTTCTCTGGCGATTCTAATCAGAATAGTTGATAACCCTATTATTATGCAAATTTTTCATTTGGCAATTACTGTTGCCTCGGTTACTCTATTTTGCTTATATAGTCCTTTTAATTATCAACAAAAGTTTCTGTTTTCATTTGGTTTCTTTCCTTTTTACGAATATCTTTTGATTTCTCGAAACTATGCCTTTAGTATGTTATTTGTTTTTGCCTTCTGTACAGTTTTTTCTTCAAGAAAAATAACTTATGCTTATTTGGCAATTTTATTGGGTTTATTAGCAAATAGTAGTGCTTATGGTTTGCTAGTATCATTTTCTTTATCATTGACTTTGCTAGCTGAATTTTGTTTTGATAGTGAACATCGCCAGCACTATTTTAGTCAAAGCCAAAAATACGACTTATTTTTAAGTATTTTAATTATCATATTTTCTTTTATTTTATCCATTTATATTATTACTCCTCCAACAGATAGTTATCTTCATGGAGGATTAAATAATGGTTGGTTAATGCAATTAGATATCCGTCATTTATTGAAAAGCATAGGTAGAATATTTGGTAGCTACTTATTAATTATCCCTCAACACAAAAGATGGTTAGATTTAATTGTGTGTGCGATAATTATTCTTTTTATTGTAATTTTAACATTGATAAAATTATCTAAAAAGCCAGTTCCTTTATTTTTTTACTTTATAGGTAATTGTGTAATATTTGCATTTACATACTTGAGATTTACAGGTATGCCTCGGCATTTTGGGCATTTTTATTTAGTTTTAATAGCGGCCTTATGGCTAGCAAGTTATTATCAAGAGTCTACAGTCTTACTTAATAAATTTTCTATTCGTCCAAATTCAATTAGATTTGTTCAGAAATGGCATCATATCGCTTTGATGCTTATTCTTTATGCCCAGTGCGCGGGAGGTATTTATAGTTTTTCAAGAGATTTAATTGTACCATTTTCTGCTAGTCGGGAAACAGCACAATATATTAAAAAATCTGGGTTAGATAATGAGTTTATTGTTGCCAGTCGAGATGCAAATATGGCTCCTTTATCAGGTTATCTTAATCGAAAGTTTTACTATCCTGAGCTTCAAAAAATGGGAAGCTTCACCCTATTTCAAAAAGGTCGCAAAGATGTCGAACAAGCTGAAATATTAAGCCAAATTAACTCTTTATTCAAAAATAAAGATGAGCAAAAGAAAATTTTGCTGATTTTAAATCGTCAACTGAATGTCAACCGTAATGATTTGAAAATTTCTCCGCTTACAGATTTTCAGAGAGGCTGGGTGGATAGTGAAAGATATTATCTTTATTGGGTAGATGAAGCATAAAGATAATGCCCTACATAATTTTGCAGTTTAATATGGGATAGGCTTTTTTGTACTGAAGCAATCAACATTTACACTTGATATATATCGCTATGAATCTTTGGGTTATCGAGTGGCAATCAATAGCAAAAGACATCTCATTAAAACTACAGCAATTGCTTTACAAGCAACATAATATTGCCAAAATACCGCAAAAACAACGCTTTTACGCCTTTTGAGCCAATATACCACCAGTGAGAACTAGCTGCGATGCGTGAGGCTAATCTACACTGGAATAAGAGAATGTATGTTTAACGAACTCAGATGTTCAAGACTGAGGAGCTTAGTCATACCTTCTCGGTGTTGGTTATGAAGTGCTTACCTCGTGTGGTAAAACTTAACTTAAATTCTGTCAGTTACTAACGGAGTTGATAGGAATGGGTAACTTTATTATTTTTGCCTTGATAGTAGTTTACGGAGGCGGCGTTTGGAAGTTTTGGAAAGGGTTTACGCGGACTAATTTTAATCCAACTTTGACCAATCGCATTGGTTTATCTTTGCTATGGCCTGCTTTGTTTATTACAAATCAATCCTATCGCCGAAACTTTAGAAAAGCGTTGAAGGGCTAGAGTTTACTATTAAGTCTAAAGTCATCTAAACCTAATGATGGCATACATCCCAATATAGATCTAACCCAGCAACCCCCTTTACCTCGTAGGTAAAGGGGGTTGTGTTTCCTCATCCACAAAGCAGAGGAATTAGGGGAAGGATAAGTTCGTATTGCTTACAAGTGCAAACCGTTAGCAGTTAGGAAGTATTTTAGCTGATGAATTTACGAATTATTTGCCATTGGTTAGCAGATGGATTGCTGCGCCTACAGCTGCACCATCGACGGCATTCCCAAGGGTATCTTTGCGATCGCCAGTGATTACGCCAGTCACTGCGCTAGCCCCTGCACCAACTCCGACATCTTGAACAACGCTCCGGTTACGGCGATTGCGAGTGTTTCTCAGACCATTTGCACCATTGACAGCCGCACCAGTAACACTACCTTTAACAGCATTGTCTAATACACTGCCTCTTCCCCTAACTGCTCCGGTTACTACATTGGTAACAGCCCCAATACCTGCATCTCTTAATACTTGGTCATCAGCAGCAGCCGGTTTAGCGGGAACTAATGTGACACCAGCTAAACTTGCAGCCATGAGGCTGGGTAGAAGTGTGCGTTTTAGGATATTATTCATTGTGTTACCTTCTCAAAACATCAAACAATTGGATAAATTTAAAGCTGCTGGAGTTCAGAGGAAATCATACTTTTTTAACTGGACAGCAGCAACTATCTATTGTTTGAGGACATATACATGATCGCATTTATAAAGTAATACCTGCATCACCTGAAAGCATGAATATAAATTAAGTCTTCAGAAGGTCTTGCTGAATCATTAAGCGATACTAGAGATTACACATTGACAAATTAAACTAAAGATGGAGTATAGATTTGTAGGTATAAAAGTTTCATTTTTCAGTACTAGCAAGCGGTTTGTGATGAAAAATCGCGTACTGTTTACCCTATCTATCTAAAGATAGTTGACAAAATAATTAAACTAACTAGCGGGGTTAATATTTAATTCCGTTAGTTTAGCGGACAAGCGTTGCGATCGCTTTCTCCTCATAACTGCTAACTCAAGGTTCTGTTCTTGCCCAATTGTCCAAGCTTAGTCCTTCAACTCTGAGCAAATCAGAATCATTGGAAACCAGAATTAAACCGCGTGCGATCGCTGTAGCTGCTATCAATATATCTTGCTCTTGGATAGTAAAGCCCCTCCGTTGTAAGTCCACATATATTTCACACGCTAGCTCAATAATCTCTAAATCATCTATTAATAAAACTTTATAGGTTTGACAAAATTTATTAAACTCAGCTAACTGTCTAGTAGCATTGATAGCTAAAAGACCTCGTTTGACTTCATAGTAAGTTATGCAACTAATAAACACATCTTGTTTCAGGCGGCGAACTTCCCTAAACTTCTGATCTACAATTACATTTCTCTTCAAAATATAACTAACAATATTTGAATCTAGTAAATAACTCACCTTATTGGCCTTCCTTCTACCGCCGCATCAAAAATAGCTATTTGCTCCGGTGTTAAATCATTTAGCGTACCTGAAACTGCCTCTAAAACTAAAATACTATCAATTCTGTCTTTCAAATCATCATCTTTAATTTCACTCATTTCTTCTGGTGAAAATTTCCCAAATAGTTCAACTAACATTTGGATCATTTCCCGTTGGCTTAACTTTACTTGATATAAACTATTACCTTGAAATAAATTTTCTACAATTGGCGATATCCGAATAATAAGTTCCTGATGATAGCTAAAAACTTCTTGCATAGCTTCCTACCAATATTTAACTAATTACCTCAATTATAAACAATCCCATTCAGCGCCTCTCTGTGTAAAAAAAAGGCGGGCCTTTCAGCCCACCCCACAAAATTTTGAGAATACTCTGTTGCTATTAACCCAACAATTGTTTAGCTTTAGCTAATACATTATCAACGCTAAAGCCAAACTTCTCTAAACAAACACCACCTGGAGCCGAAGCACCAAAGCGATCAATACTAACGCAATCGCCTTCAGTACCCACATACTTGTGCCAACCGAAACTGCTACCAGCTTCTACAGATAAACGCTTGGTGACAGCTTTTGGCAGAATGGACTCTTTATAAGCCGCATCCTGCGCTTCAAACAGTTCCCATGAAGGTAGCGAAACGACACGAACTTTTTTACCTTCGGCTGTGAGTTTTTCGGCTGCACCAACGGCGAGGCTCAATTCTGAACCAGTACCAATCAAGATGATATCAGGTGTACCTTCGCTATCAACAACGGTGTATCCACCTTTCGCCACGCCCTCAATTGATGTACCTGCCAAGTTGGGGACGTTTTGACGGGTGAACGCCAACAGAGATGGAGCGTTTTGCTTCGCTTTCTCGATCGCTACTTTATAAGCACCAGATGTTTCGTTACCGTCTGCGGGACGAAACACTAATAAATTAGGAATGGCTCTCAAGGAAGCAAGAGTTTCAATGGGTTGGTGTGTTGGACCATCTTCACCTTGTCCAATGGAATCGTGAGTCATCACCCAAATCGCCCCAGCTTGGGAAAGGGCGGATAAACGGATAGCAGCACGCATATAATCTGTGAAGATCAAGAAGGTAGCACCGTAGGGAATTAATCCTGAAGTGTGCAGCGCTATACCATTACAGATTGCGCCCATCGCATGTTCCCGCACACCAAAGTGGATGTTGGGGTTTTGGTATTCTCCTTTTTGGAAGTCGCCCTTGCCCTTGATTTCGGTCAAGTTGGAGTGGGTTAAGTCAGCCGAACCACCAATCAATTCAGGTAAAACTGCTGCTATTTTGTTGAGGCAGGTTTCTGAGTGTTTGCGAGTGGGCAATCCTTTGTCTTCTGGGGTGTAGGTAGGTAGTACCTTATCCCAACCGTCGGGGAGTTTACCGCTTAGGTAGCGTTCAAATTCAGCCGCTTCTTGGGCATACTTAGCTTTGTAGTCGGCAAATGTTTTGTTCCATTCCTCTTCGTAACCTGCGCCGCGCTCAACTGCTTTGCGTGTGTGGTTGAGGGCTTCTTCTGGAATTACGAAAGGCTCATATTCCCATTTCAATTCTTTGCGAGTCAAGGCAATTTCGTCTGCACCCAAAGCAGCGCCGTGAACGCCAGCAGTGTTTTGTTTATTGGGAGAACCATAACCAATGGTGGTTGTCACCTTAATCATTGAAGGTTTATCGGTGACAGATTTAGCTTCTTCAATTGCTTTGGCGATCGCTTCTAAATCGGTATTGCCATCTTTAACGTGCAGAACGTGCCAACCGTAAGCTTCAAAGCGCTTGGAAACATCTTCGGTGAATGCCACATCTGTGGAACCGTCGATGGAAATGTGGTTGTCGTCGTACAAAGCGATGAGTTTACCTAATCCCAAGTGTCCTGCGAAAGAACAAGCTTCACCAGAAATCCCTTCCATGTTGCAACCGTCACCTAAAATTACGTAGGTGTAATGGTCAACAATCTTGGTGTCGGGTTTGTTATATTTAGCGGCAAGGTGGGCTTCGGCGATCGCTAAACCAACTCCATTAGCAATTCCTTGACCCAAGGGGCCAGTTGTAACTTCCACGCCTGGAGTCATGAAGTTTTCGGGGTGTCCAGGTGTTTTGGATTCCCATTGACGGAATTGCTTGATATCTTCAATGGAGACGCTATCGTAGCCTGCTAGGTACAGTAGGGCATACTGCAACATCGAGCCATGACCGGCAGACAAGACAAAGCGATCGCGATTAAACCATTTAGGATTCTTGGGATTAAACTTCATGAAGCGATCCCAGAGGACAAAAGCCATAGGAGCCGCGCCCATTGGCAGTCCTGGGTGCCCCGATTTTGCTTTTTCTACGGCATCAACAGCCAAGAAGCGGATCGAGTTAATACAAAGTTCTTCGAGGGACAATTCTTTGAGGGATTGGGTTGCAACAGTCATAATCTCTTGTTTTTAACGACGGGTTAGCACTCTTCGTGGCTTCTCTTCCTGGGGTTATTTTAGATTCCCCACAGTATCCTCATCATCCCATTCCCGCTTGTCGATGGACAAGCGGGATCTCCTGAGTTTCTGGTGATAAATCAAGCTGATAATTGGGTCATGCTGAACGCTTACTTTATATCGGAATGATATTTCTGATACTTTGGGCATGGGGAAGAGGCAGAGGGGCAGGGGGAAGCGTGCAGAGGAGAGGAATTTCCCCCCTGCTCCCTGCTCTCCTGCCTTTTTTTAAACGTATTTCTTAAAGGCCAGTGTGACATTATGACCGCCAAACCCAAAAGAATTGGATATTGCCACCTCAACTTTTTGAGCGCGGCTATAGTTAGGTACGTAATCTAAGTCACACTCTGGATCGGGATTTTCCAGATTTATTGTCGGTGGAATTTGGTCATTAGCGATCGCCAGCACTGTTGCGACTGCTTCAATACCTCCAGAACCACCCAATAAATGACCTGTCATAGATTTAGTGGAGCTAATTGCCACCTTATAAGCATGTTCTCCCAAAGCTTTTTTGATTGCTGAGGTTTCAGTTGAATCATTAGCTGGGGTACTAGTGCCGTGAGCATTAATATAGCTAATCTGTTCGGGAGTTATGTTGGCATCTTTGAGTGCTAGTTCCATTGCTCTAGCGGCTCCAAGTCCACCAGGTACGGGGGAAGTTATATGGTAAGCGTCACAGGTCATACCATAGCCGATCATTTCGGCATAAATGTGAGCGCCGCGACTGAGGGCGTGTTGCAGTTCTTCGAGAATTAAAATTCCTGAACCTTCACCCAAGACAAATCCATCGCGATCGCGATCAAAGGGACGGCAAGCATGAGCCGGATCGTCATTGCGAAAAGAGAGGGCTTTGCAAGCGGCAAACCCAGCCATCGATAATGGTGTCACAGCAGACTCTGTTCCGCCGCAAATCATTGCCTGGGCATATCCCCCTTGAATTAAGCGAAAAGCATCACCTACAGCGTTAGAGCCAGCAGCGCAAGCAGTTACAGGGCAGGAATTTGGCCCTTTAGCACCCGTGTGAATTGCCGTTAATCCTGCTGCCATATTGGCGATCATCATCGGTATCATGAATGGACTACAGCGATCGGGTCCACGGTTGAGGTAGATAGTTTGCTGGTCTTCTAATACCTTAATGCCACCAACGCCAGAACCGATCATGACACCTACCTGTTCTGCATTCAGTTCATTAATAACTAACTGCGCGTTAGCTAGAGCCTGTTTTGCTGCCGAAACCCCAAATTGGGCAAATCGATCCATACGCTTGGCCTCTTTGCGCTCCAAGTAATCATGTGGATCGAAGTTTTTTACTTCACCAGCAATGCGGCAATCATGGCGAGATGCATCAAAAAATGTGATGCGGTCAATGCCATTACGTCCACTCAATAATCCATCCCAAAATTCTGTTGCTGTGTTACCGATAGGTGTAATCGCGCCAACACCAGTTACAACAACGCGTTTACGTGTATAATCTGTCATGATTCAGTTAAAGGTGGCGAAAAAGCAGCAGGCATTAAATAGTACTGAGTCTCGTTAGCGTTAGCGGGGCGTTGAGCCAGTCCTGAGTTCTGAGTTTTGGAAGCACCCAAAGATGGAGAAAACTCCGAACTTTTGCCTCCTAAAACTCTAACTCCTAAACTTTTAACCGTTCAGCACTCAGTAAAAAGTCAGATCAGTGGTTTTTGCCTAGATGCCCAGAGGGGGCATGGCATTGCCATCTAAACTTCAAAGACTCAAAACTTTTTTAAGCTGATGCGGTAACTTTGTTATTGATGTAATCTACTGCGTCTTGAACCGTTAAAATCTGCTCGGCAGCTTCGTCGGGAATTTCAATATCAAATTCTTCTTCCAAGGCCATCACCAGTTCAACGGTATCCAGGGAATCAGCGTTGAGATCCTCCATAAATTTGGACTGGGGAGTGATTTTGGTAGCATCTTCGACACTCAATTGTTCGGCGACAATTTTTTTGACCTTATCAAAAAGTTCCGTTTGGCTCATAAATAATAAAAGTCCTTAACCAGTTGCTAGGTTCTGCTCTTTACGGGAAACATTGTTTTGAGCATATACATCTTATCGTCAAGCGCGATCGCCCGTATACTACCAAGGGTTTTTCTGTTAGAAAATCCCTCCCCTTACTCAAAAGAATCGGGTAAGTTTTCTTAGAATGGAGTATAGGAGCGGACTATGCCATTGCCAACAGGATGTAAATGTTTCGGTTGTCCAATTATTACTAACTTTTTTTACAATGTCTCGGTCAGTATTTACAGCCTTGCTAGCAATTAGAAGATATAGACGCTGTGGCTTTGAACCTAGACGGTTAAAGGACGGTAAACGTCAAACATCAGAACTTAAGTGCTAACAAGGAATAATAAAACAGTTATTGTTTAGAGCGATCGCTCTAACCCAAACATACCTCTATGCTATCTCAGACACTTAAATATGCTTACTTCCCCGGTTGTGTTGCCCAAGGGGCCTGTCGGGAACTTTACCAGTCAACTCAAGCGCTTACCCAAGCGCTGGGTATTGAACTAGTTGAACTTAAAAAAGCTGCTTGCTGTGGTTCTGGCACATTTAAAGAAGATTCGCAACTGCTAGAAGATACAGTCAACGCCAGAAATATTGCTTTAGCAGAAGAATTAAATCTACCCTTACTTACCCATTGCAGCACTTGTCAAGGTGTTATCGGTCATGTGAATGAACACCTGAAAGAATGCCAAACAACTGACCCGGCCTACATTCAACAGGTTAATGGCTTGCTACATAAAGAAGGCTGTTCGCCTTATCGCGGCAGTACCGATGTTAAACATCTTCTCTACGCCTTGGTAACAGATTACGGTTTAGAGGAAATTACCAAACGTGTCACCCGGAAGTTAAGTGGATTAAAATGCGCGGCTTTTTATGGCTGTTATCTCCTCCGCGCTCAAAAATCTATGCCTTATGATGACCCCTTCCAACCGGAAGCAATGGAAAATATGTTTCGGGCGGTGGGTGCAACCCCAATTTATTACCGAGGTCGGACACAATGTTGTGGTTGGCCCCTTGCTAGCTATGCCACTACCCAATCTTTTAAAATGGCGGGCATGCATATTCAAGACGCTTTGAGTTCTGGTGCTGACTGTATAGTTACACCTTGCCCACTGTGCCACTTAAATTTAGATTCGCGTCAGCCAGAGGTAGAAAAGGTTATTGAGCAGAAGCTAGGTTTACCAGTGTTGCATTTATCTCAGTTAATTGCTTTGGCACTTGGGGTAAGTCCAAAAGAACTGGGTTTAGAACGCCACGTTGTTTCCACCAAGCCAGTGTTGGAGAAATTAGGATTTTATTAAGCTCTTGACCCAGTGTTCTCTGCGCCTCTGTGGTTAAATAAATTACTTTTAAACCGCAGAGACACAGAGGAGGACACTTCTGTGCGGGGGTTCCCCCCGTTGAAGAAAGTGTCCGTCAGCACCGAGAAAAAAGAAGAGATTTTACAAGTCACCTTGAAAGGGCTAGTACAGGATTGCGTAAATAAGCAGACCATTGAAAAGCCCTAAACAGCTTATTCCATACTACTTTTGACTTTTGACTTCCCCAACGGGGCCGCCAGGGCTATCTTTGAATTTACGTTGCAATTGCTTTAGCGATTGATACATATCTGGCAGGCGACCATAAACAGCACATACCTTCAGATATAGTTTGTAAGGAAGGGCTGGAGATCCGCAGACAACTTCTCCTGGTGCAACATCGCTGTGAATTCCAGTTTGAGCAGATGTCATCGCCCCATCTCCAATTTTCACTTGATTAGTTATTCCTGTTTGTCCAGCTAAAATAACGCGATTTCCTAGTTTAACACCCCCCGCCATGCCAACCTGACCTGCGATCGCACAGCCAGAACCGATTTGGCAACCGTGACCTATTTGCACTAAGTTATCAATTACTGTATTACGTCCTACTCGTGTTTCTCCGACGGCTGGGCGGTCAATGGCGCTGTTGCAGCCAATTTCTACGCTATCTTCTAAAACTGTATAACCGGATTGTTCCATTTTTAACCAACCAGTCCGGGTAGGAACGAAACCAAAGCCTTCTGCACCGATGACAGCACCACTGTGAATCACGCAATCAGAACCGATGCGGGTGCGTTCGTGGATAGTACAGTTGGCGTGTAAGGTGGTGCGATCGCCTATTTTGGCATCTGGATAAATCACCACATTGGGATGAATAATTGCGCCATCACCAATTTCTACCCTTTGTTGAATCACAGCATGGGGGCCAATGTAAACATCATTACCAACTTTTGCCGTAGAGTGAATCACAGCAGTGGGATGAATTTCTGGGATGGGGCGATATGGTTGGTAAAAAAGTGCGATCGCTCTGGCAAACAACAGTCGCGGATCTGAGGTCGCTATCCAGACAATACCGCTCTCTTGTGCAAGCACTTGTAATTTTTCGTCTTGGGGCAAAATTAAAGCACTAGCATCAGTCTTACTGATAAAAGACCCAAATTTTGCCCCTTCTACGTAACTAATAGTACCAATGCTAGCTTCATCAATGGCTGCTACCCCTGTAATTTCTGGGTCATGGTCTGGGTTGCTAGTCAGGCTATGATTGGTAACGGCATCACTAAATTGGTGGAGGATTTCGCTGAATTTCATTGTTGGGTGTATTCAAAATTGATCTGCAATGGCAAGACAATTTTCCCATTACGGATTACGAATTAGTAATTATTTGGTCAAGATCAAATTGACACAAAGAGAAATTACTCCTCTTCGTGTCGCTTTCTATAGCAGGACTATTCACTAGTCGCCATTGCTACGCCTGCTAAATACCCAGTTGTCCAAGCACTTTGGAAGTTAAACCCACCGGTCACGCCATCAATATCTAAGATTTCCCCGGCAAAATAAAGACCAGGAACTAATCTACTTTCCATCGTCTTGAAATTGACTTCTTTGAGATTAACACCGCCACAGGTAACAAATTCTTCTTTAAAGGCTCCTTTGCCGTTGATTAAGTATTGCCCCTGAGTAAGTTCTTGTAGCAGTCGATTTAAGGTTTTACTAGATATTTCTGCCCAACGGTCTTCTGTAGTAATACCTACACGAGCAATGATATATTGCCAGAGACGATGGGGTAAATCAACGCCGCGATGCAATGCGATCGCTTTCTTCCCCCATTCATCCTTAACTGCTAAAACTTTTTCTCGCACTTGTTCTTGTTGCAAATCAGGTAGCCAATTAATCAATAATGTGGCTTGATAGCGGCTTTCGTGCAGAACTCTCGCACCCCAAGCAGAAAGCTTCAAAACAGCTGGGCCACTCAAACCCCAGTGGGTAATTAGCAATGGCCCAGTTTGTTGTAATTGGGATTTTCCGCCGGATGATAACCGCAATTGAGCAGGATTAATGCTAACTCCAGCTAACTCCCTCAATTTTTGATCGACAATGTTGAAGGTAAATAACGAGGGTACTGGCGGTTCAATTTTATGGCCTAACTCTCTGACAATTTTATAACCCACAAGGCTGCTGCCGGTAGCAAGAAGCAGGCGATCGCATTTAATTGTCTCTCCTGACTTCAGAAGAATATCAAACCCCTTATCTGCTGAGGTTTTCACTGAAGTTACGTGTGTACCGATGCGGAGTTTGACTCCAGATTTCGCCACCGCTTTAATCAAACATTCCACAATGGTTTCTGAACTGTTGGTGACAGGAAACATCCGACCATCAGCTTCAGTTTTTAGATAGACTCCACCAGCAGCAAACCAAGCTACTGTATCTTGAGGGCCAAAGCGAGTCAAAGCACCCCGCAAAGCTTTTGCACCTCTGGGGTAATTTTGCACTAACTCTTCAGGCTCAAAGCAAGCGTGAGTAACATTGCAGCGTCCACCACCAGAAATTAGCACTTTTGCCAGTGGTTGACGACTGGCTTCGAGTAAAGTAACTTCTGCATCAGGATTGGCTTTAGCACAAGCGATCGCGCCAAAAAATCCCGCTGCCCCGCCCCCAATAACTACAATTTGTAACGGTAACAATTTCAAAAATATCTCTTTTACAGCACCTACTCTCTAGGCTAGCTGTTCTCTTTACTCTTCAGCAGGTTCAAAGTCCTCTTTTGTCGCACCACAAGTTGGACATACCCAATCATCTGGTATATCTTTAAAAGCTGTTCCTGGTTCTATACCGCCATCTGGATCGCCTACTTCTGGGTCATATTCATAGGCACAAAGAGTACATACATACTTTGCCATGTTCGTTTCCCCTAGTAAATTGTTGCCATTGCTTCAGTATTAAATACTTTTGGCAGTGAGTCAAAATAGGCATTCTACAATTCTTAAACGAGTCTAGGGCATGAAAATCATCAGAAAAAGCCTATCTAGGATGGTAGCTACCCTTGGGTAGATTTCTGAGATTATAAACGCCACCACGTTCTTTGGGCATAACTGATAATTCCGATCGCGATCGCTCCTAGTAGCAGTAGCCAAATTATTCCACCTGGAATAAAAGTGAGAATACCAAAGCCTCTCAGTAACCAGACGGCTACGCTAATGCCGAGAAGTATACCGAAAATCTGGATTAATCTACGATTTAAAGAAGATTGACTCACTTATTTTTCCTCTCACCTCAACAAACATTACAGATAAAATATGAATTTACGATGAAGTTGTAGTTTTATCAAAAATAACACGTAAAAATCGATAGACGCTATTCAAACGTTGGGGTAAAGTGCTTGATATTAGGTCGTGTTTCTGCAATTCTAACTGTTAACAACGCAGTTTTTCATCTACAAGCATTCCTCTGATAAAACTCACTTAAGTATTAATTATGTTAATTCTGATAAGAAATATAGTTTTTCCAGTAAAGTGACTGAAATAATTACCAAAAAATAACCTTTCTGGGAAAGATAGGTATTACACTGGAACTAAAATTTAATGGGTTGGAGCTAAATCAAGTTTTATGGCTTGTAGTTTCAACTTTATTAGGTGGATGAGTTGAGGAGTAACTAAAATCATTATGTCTGCGTCTCATATCTCAGACTCAATTATTACAGGTTCAAATATGGCTTGGAGTCAAGACAAGCAAAGGTTGCTGGTAGAGGGTGAAATTTTAATAGAAACGCGATCGCACAAAAGCTGGGGTGGTGCGGTGACTGCCTGGATGTATGTGCCGATGGTGCGATCGCAAGTCTGGCAGCAATTAACTGATTACCCCCGTTGGGTGCAATATTTTCCCGATATCACTAAAAGCGAGATATTGCAAAAAGGTGAAGTCAAACGCCTGTATCAAGCAGCACAAAAAGCCTTTTTCTTTTTCACAGCTCAAGTTGAAATTTACCTCAACGTTGTAGAGGTGCTGGGGCAAAAAATTCAATTTCGCATGGAAAAAGGGACTTTTGAGGACTTTAACGCTAATTTAGAACTCAAAGATTGCGGTAATGGCACTTTGCTTTCTTATACTGTGCAAGCTACACCTCTTATTCCAATTCCATCAATTTTTATTCAACAAGCGATGAACTTAGAGCTACCTGCAAATATGCGTAAAATGCGACAAGTACTTTGTAAGGGACAAAATAATTCGTAATTCATAATGGGCTACGCTAACGTAATTCGTAATTACACACCCTACTAATGTTTCACAAAAAACGCCAAGACGCTCTTGTTTGACTTGGCGTTTTGGCGTGAGATGAGCTTTAACGAACAGGCAAAAGGAAAGGACTTGTTGCAAGTTCTGACTCAAGTCACCTTGCTCTTTGCTCCCCCAATACGTTTCGGTTAGCTTGTTTACCCTGCGAAGATCACCCCAACCCCCCTTATAAAGGCTTGCTCATTTACTTCCTAACCCGCTTTTTAAGGGGGTCGCCACAGGCGGGGGATCTTATCCGAACCGTATTGCTTGCTCCCCTACCTCTTTTTCAATTAGCTGGTAAACACCTCAGCAGGTAAGCGGCTAAAAGAAAGACGCTCATTTTGCACATCTACAAAGATGGTGTTGCCGTCGGTGAATTCACCGCGCAAAATGGCTTTGGCAATTTGAGTTTCTAACTCTCGCTGAATCGCCCGCTTCAGTGGACGTGCCCCATAAACTGGGTCATATCCTACTTCTGCTAAAAAGTCAAGTGCAGCGTCCGAGAGCTTGAGGGATATTTTGCGATCGCTCAATCTTTGGCGCAATCTCTCAACTTGCAATAGCACAATATGCCGCAATTCCTTCTTATCTAAACCGTGGAAGATGATGATTTCGTCAATCCGGTTCAGGAACTCTGGACGGAAGCTATTTCGCATCGCTTCCATGACTCGACGGCGCATTTCGTCGTAGTGGGCGTTATCTCCGGCGACATCAAGAATGTACTGCGAACCGATGTTGCTAGTCATGATGATAATAGCGTTCTTGAAGTCCACTTTATGACCTTGGGCATCAGTAACGCGACCATCATCAAGAATTTGCAAGAAGATATTAAATACATCGGGGTGTGCTTTCTCAATTTCGTCGAAAAGAATCACTGAATAAGGACGGCGACGAATCGCTTCTGTAAGTTGTCCGCCTTCTTCGTAACCCACGTATCCTGGAGGCGCACCGATTAACCGGGAGACGGCGTGTTTCTCCATGTACTCCGACATATCGATTCGTACTAGCGCATCTTCGCTATCGAACATATACGCCGCCAGTGCTTTCGCCAACTCGGTTTTACCTACACCTGTCGGCCCAAGGAAAATAAAGCTAGCGATAGGACGATTAGGATCAGCCAGTCCAGCGCGCGATCGCTGAATTGCATCGGCTACAGCTGTGACTGCTTCTTCTTGTCCAACCACGCGGCGGTGCAGTTCATCTTCTAAATGCAGCAGTTTTTCTTTTTCAGATTCCACCAACTTGCTGATAGGAATTCCTGTCCATTTAGAAATAATTTCGGCAATATCAGCTTCTGTGACTTCTTCCCGTAATAGTGATTTACCGCTTCTTTGAGCGTTTGCCAATTCAGATTCTACTGTTTCCAATTGACGGTGCAAACTGGTTAAATTGCCGTATTTCAACTCCGCAGCGCGGTTTAAGTCGTAGTCGCGTTCTGCTTGCTGAATCTCTAAGTTAACCCGTTCAATCTCTTTTTTCACAGATTGAATTTTGTCAATGATATCTTTTTCAGACTGCCATTGACTATTCAGGGTTCTTTGTTCTTCTTTGAGATCAGCAATTTCTTTTTCCAATTTTTCTAGACGTTCACGAGAAGCTGCATCACTTTCTTTTTTCAGCGAAAGCTTCTCCATTTCCAATTGCAGAATCTTGCGATCAATTTCGTCGAGTTCTTCAGGTTTGGAGGTGATCTCCATTTTTAATCTCGCGGCGGCTTCATCCACTAAGTCAATGGCTTTATCAGGGAGGAAGCGATCGCTAATATAACGACTCGACAATATCGCGGCTGCAACTAAAGCACTATCAGAAATCTTCACCCCGTGGTGGTTTTCATAACGTTCTCTCAACCCGCGCAAAATCGAAATACTATCTTCTACACTAGGCTGATCGACATAAACTTGTTGGAAGCGTCTTTCTAGTGCCGCATCTTTTTCGATATGTTTGCGGTATTCATCCAGAGTTGTCGCTCCAATACAGCGCAATTCGCCCCGCGCCAACATCGGTTTTAATAAGTTACCAGCATCCATCGCGCCTTGGGTTGCACCAGCACCGACAACGGTGTGAATTTCATCAATAAATAAAACAATATTGCCGCCAGATTCAGTAACTTCTTTTAATACTGCTTTCAGACGTTCTTCAAATTCACCTCGGAATTTGGCCCCCGCAATCAAAGCACCCATATCTAAAGATATCAGCTTGCGGTCTTTGAGGGATTGGGGTACATCACCTGCAATAATGCGCTGTGCTAATCCTTCGGCGATCGCAGTTTTACCAACACCTGGTTCACCAATTAGCACAGGATTATTCTTGGTGCGGCGAGAGAGAATTTGCACAGTGCGACGAATCTCATCATCTCGCCCAATCACTGGATCGAGTTGACCTTTACGTGCGGCTTCTGTAAGGTCACGCCCGTATTTTTCCAGTGCTTCGTATTTGCCTTCTGGATTTTGATCGGTCACTTTTTGGCTCCCCCGAACTTGTTTAATAATATCTTTTAGCTTGCCTTCGTTTAAACCGAATTCTTGGCATAAAGCTTTGCCAAAGCGATCATCTTTAGCGTAAGCCAATAATAAGTGTTCAATTGAAATATATTCGTCTTGAAACTCTTTGCGATATCCGTCTGCCCGATCTAGAAGTGTATCCAAGCTGCGTCCTAAGTAGACAGAACTGCTAGTACCAGATACTTTTGGCTGACGTTGGAAAAATTGTTCAGTGCGATCGCGCAGTTTTTGGAGGTTAACACCCGCCTTAGTGAGAATCCCAGTTGCTAGACCATCTTGTTCTAGCAGCGCTTTCATCAGGTGTTCGCTTTCTATTTGCTGTTGTTGATATTGTTTAACAATATCCGGAGTATGGGTAATCGCTTCCCAGGCTTTTTCTGTAAATTGGTTAGGATTAGTAGGTTGCATAGGCTTTTTCAGGAACGTAAAGGCGCAGCAGCTTGTTGCAGGCTACCACCAGAACACCAAGTAAATAGAATTTCTATTCTTAATAGATATTGTATGAACAGCAGAGCGATCGCCTAGATCGGTGTTCACGTCTTGTAAAAGTCGTATTTTCCCGTAGTTGCGATTTCCTATTGGCAGTATTCACAGCGATGGTTGCCTAGTTGTGCGATCGCGACGTAATAAGCTAATCGTCATTTAAATTGCATCATTTTTATGGTGATAAAAGCTGCAAACCCTCTCCCCTGGCCCCTGCCCCCCTGCGATCTCAATGTACAAAGTAAATGCTTAACAGCTTACCTTGCCTCCATCATTCTGCTCCTGCCCCCACACAGAGTTACCATAATCCCAAGTCGCATAGTGGATGCTAAAAATGATTGACCCCTACGACTTTGAAGATGATGACTTTGATTTTGAGGATGAGGATTTCTTAAAAATAAAACCCATCAGGCAAATGACTGAAGGGGAAAAGCTAGTGCGATTTAAGCGGTTCTTCGACAGCAGTAGCCGTGCAATGTTGCAAGACTGTCTATTTCGTATCATCAATTATGAAGATGGTACGGGCACGTTAGAAATTCTTTGCCCTAATGAAGTCGTAAGACAACGCCTTTCCAAGAAAAAGCGCAAAATTACCAACAACATCAACACCTGCTGGAGCCATATCAGATGGTTTTCGCTATGCGTTCAGCAAGATAGTGAGTTGAATTGCCAGAAGTTTACCCGTAACGGCGATTTGGTGACATCTTAGCTGGAGACTGGGGACTTGGGATTGGGGACTGGGATTGGGGATAAAGAAAGTGTTTTCTCAATACCAATTAACAAATGACTAATGACTAATGACTAATGACTAATGACTAAAAAACAAAAATTTCCTTACCTAGTTGGTTCTAAGTGGACGGCACAGCAAAAAGTTGATGGCTGGCGGCACTTTCAAGTAGTCAATCGGAAAAATCAGGCTAACTGGGTTTATGCCGAAATGGTTGCTGCTTGTGATCCTAAAGTCCGTTTTTGGCTAAATGCCAAATTATTACAAGATAACTCTCAGTGGCAAGCTGGCTGGCAAACATTACAGGAAATTCACGGGACTGAAACCGAGGTGTCTTGATTTGCCTCGCTCCTTCGTTCCCAGTCTCTGGCTGGGAATGCCGCTTAGTGAGCTACTGCCTCCTTTTTTGATAAATTAATAATTTTTTACAAAATCAGAGTAACTTACTCTCAAGCAGAAATTAAATGGTTGTGACTACAGACTGAAAACTGGCAATTTATCTGCGATACCTTGGGTGAGCTACGCCAACGCAAATTTCAGTAATATTTCAAGCATAAGGCTGCATATACCTCTCTTTACCTTTAAACCAGCGCCCCAATGCCTTGAAAACACGTTGTCCGACCATCAGCTAATTCTATGAAAAGCATTCAAAAAAGCGGATTTCAGTTTTTTGTTTTTTGTAACTCTTTTTATAAAAATTAGTAATAAAAACTGTTTTTTTATGGTTTTTAGAGCTAATAAAGACTTTAAACCTTATAAAAGACCAAATAGATATAATTGTGATTTAATTCATCGGATAAGAGCGTTTTCCAAATTAACAGCCACTTTCTTTTCTATGTAATTTGCCCAATAATGACATTCACAGACCTCACGCATCGCCATCTCAGGACAGGTGAAGGCAAATGTTTGAGCCACAAGTTTGACAAGTAGCTATAAGAGGCAAATAAAAGTGAAACTAGCAGTCTACGGAAAAGGTGGTATCGGTAAATCCACAACTAGCTGTAACATATCAGTCGCCCTAGCTAAACGTGGCAAAAAAGTGCTGCAAATTGGTTGCGACCCCAAACATGACAGTACCTTTACCCTGACTGGATTTTTGATTCCCACAATTATCGACACCCTCCAAGAAAAGGATTATCACTACGAAGATGTCTGGCCTGAAGATGTAATTTATAAAGGCTACGGCGGTGTTGATTGCGTAGAAGCTGGTGGGCCACCTGCGGGTGCTGGATGCGGTGGATACGTAGTCGGTGAAACCGTAAAATTACTTAAAGAACTCAATGCCTTTGATGAATACGATGTAATTCTCTTTGACGTTCTGGGTGACGTAGTTTGCGGTGGTTTTGCAGCACCACTCAACTATGCAGATTACTGCCTGATTGTTACAGACAATGGCTTTGATGCTTTGTTTGCCGCTAATCGGATTGCTGCTTCAGTCCGCGAAAAAGCACGAACTCACCCACTGCGTCTAGCTGGGTTGATTGGCAATCGCACCTCCAAGCGCGACTTGATTGAAAAATATATAGAAGCTGTGCCAATGCCAGTTTTGGAAGTTTTACCTTTAATTGAAGATATCCGTGTTTCGCGTGTGAAGGGTAAAACTTTGTTTGAGATGGCAGAGCAAGATCCTTCCCTAGACTACGTTTGCGACTATTATCTCAACATCGCCGACCAAATTCTGGCGCGTCCGGAAGGTGTTGTGCCTAATGACACACCAGACCGTGAGTTGTTCTCTTTGTTATCCGATTTTTATCTAAATCCGGGTAAACCCCAGGTTCCTAATTCAGAAGAGGAACTAGACTTGATGATTGTATAAATCATCAAGTTCTCAGGATGGGGGACAATAATATGGCTTTCTTTGACAGCTTTACAGATTCAATAAAGCAAAAGTGGTTGCAATTTTTCCAGAACAATCGAGACTGGATTACCCTGCATATGCAAGTGGAATCAGTGTACACCCCTGATGGCGGGAAGCGACCACCTTCTTACCTCATCCTGGGAGTAGTTAACGCCCTAGAGCCAAAGCTAGCGCAGTTAATGTTGCCCTTTGCCAAACTTAATCCTGACGCCGATACGCTCATTGAAGTGCTAGATTTGCATTTTGACCCAGATTTTGCTCTAGGTAATCGCTTTATCGTCAACCCAGAACCAGAGAATTACGTAGAAGAAGCAGTAGCTGTAACTGATGAAAAGCCTGATGAAGAAACATTGACGCATTCTCATACAAATGGCTTTACATCGGTGGCAGTAGTTCAAGAGTTCGCAATCCTGGATTCTGATAAGCAAAGTCTGGAAATCAGCGAGTTGGAGGAAGCCGAAAATGACTTTGGCGATATTTCCTTATCCAACGGACACACCTCAAAAGATGAGTCTTTTGAAATCTCTAGTCTAGAAGCAGATGAGTTTGGGGAAATTGCCTTCGATACAGATACAACAGCTGTAATGGAAATAAAGCTGGATGAAGACGAAGACGAGGCGCTTGGAGATAGTCCATTAGATGAGAATGCGTTTAAAGACGTGTTATCAGATGTCTGGGGTGATGAAACAGCTTTGCAAAAAGCTGAAGACAATAACGATTTTTTAGGGGAAGAACTGCCAGCAGGCGTTTTTGATGAATCAGAAATTGCCCGCCTCTTCCCCAACGCTTAATTATTGCCGTTCCTCACAATTTTAAGTTTTAGATTTGGGGTTTTGGATTAGGAATTAGGGAAATTGTCATTAGACATAGGATACTTTTGTTGTCCCAGCCACCAATCCAAAATTATCAATCTAAAATCTAAAATTGGTTGACCTGCCATTAAATAACAAGGGGAGAAAAAAACAAAATGACTGTCGCTCAACAACCAGAAGCTTTAAGCTTTGAATGTGAAACTGGAAATTACCATACCTTTTGCCCAATTAGCTGCGTGGCGTGGTTATACCAAAAAATTGAAGATAGCTTCTTTTTGGTGATTGGGACAAAAACTTGTGGCTACTTCCTGCAAAATGCGATGGGGGTGATGATTTTTGCTGAACCCCGCTATGCAATGGCAGAGTTGGAAGAGGGCGATATTTCAGCACAGCTCAATGATTATGAAGAGTTAAAGCGGTTGTGCTTGCAAATTAAACGCGATCGCAATCCTAGTGTAATTGTCTGGATTGGCACTTGCACCACGGAAATTATCAAAACAGATTTGGAAGGTTTAGCACCGAAGCTAGAATCCGAAATTGGTATTCCCATCGTTGTAGCGCGGGCAAATGGTCTAGATTACGCCTTCACCCAAGGGGAAGACACCGTATTGGCTGCTATGGCTAACCGTTGCCCTGATAAGGCTCCTGTGGCGGAAACAGAGAAAATTGAACGTAATGCGATCGCTAAATTGCTCAACTTCGGTAAAAAGAAAGAAGATGTCGCCCAAGATGAATCTGAGTACGTGGATCATCCACCCTTAGTTCTCTTTGGCTCCCTTCCCGACCCCGTGGTTACTCAGTTAACCTTGGAACTGAAGAAACAAGGCATCAAAGTTTCCGGCTGGCTACCCGCGAAGCGCTTCACAGAATTGCCAGTGCTGGAAGAAGGGTATTATGTCGCTGGTGTCAACCCCTTCCTCAGCCGCACAGCTACCACCTTAATGCGCCGCCGCAAGTGTAAACTCATTGGCGCACCCTTCCCCATTGGCCCCGATGGTACTCGCGCTTGGATTGAGAAAATCTGCTCGGTGTTCGGTATTACTCCCAAGGGTTTGGATGAACGGGAAGCACAAATTTGGGCAGGCTTGGAAGATTACGTGAAACTGATTCGCGGTAAGTCTGTATTCTTCATGGGTGATAACTTGCTGGAGATTTCCCAAGCAAGATTCTTAATCCGTTGTGGGATGACAGTTCACGAAATCGGTATTCCCTACATGGATAAGCGCTATCAAGCTGCTGAGTTGGCATTGCTGGAGAAAACTTGCCAGGAAATGAATTCACCTCTGCCAAGGATTGTAGAGAAGCCGGATAATTACAATCAACTTCAACGGATTTATGAGTTGAAACCAGATTTGGTAATTACTGGTATGGCTCACGCTAACCCATTGGAAGCACGGGGTATTAATACAAAGTGGTCTGTGGAGTTCACTTTTGCTCAAATTCACGGCTTTACGAATGCGCGTGACATGTTAGAGTTGGTGACTCGTCCGTTGCGTCGAAATAATAATTTGAAAGATTTGGGTTGGGATAAGTTGGTGAGAGAAGAAGCGAAGATTTAGATTTAGGTTTGGATTGAGCAACAGCATAATACTGTGTTACGGGCGAACTTTGGGTTCGCCTTTTTTTTACGTAGACGCAAAGCGGCTTGCCGCAGGCTACCGCAGAAGCGCAGAAAACACAGAGGAAGAGGAGAACTTGGAATAATCAAAAATACTAAAATTTTTATATTACTCTTAGTTTTCTACTTCTTAACTTAATGGAAATTACCAAATTGTCTCCCCAAGGACAAGTAATTATTCCCCAATCTTTGCGGGAAGCTCATCAATGGGAAGTAGGTCAAGAATTTATTATTATTGATATGGGTGATGGAATTCTTTTAAAGCCTAAGAAACTTTTTCCAGAAACTAAATTAGATGATGTAGCAGGTTGTTTAAAATATCAAGGAAAACCTAAAACTCTTGAGGATATGGATAATGCAATTCGCCAAGGTGTAGAGAAATCGTGATTTGCCTCCTGTTCAATATTATTAGAAGTGAAACGCAGAGGGGCGCAGAGGTAAGCGCAAACTAGCGCAGAGGTTTTAGAGAATTTGTGACAAAAACTTGCGTGTTCTTTCTTCTTTGGGGTTGCTGAAAAATGCGTCAGGGGTGGCTGACTCGACGAGGGAACCGCTATCCATTAAAATAACTCGATCGGCGACTTCACGGGCAAATCCTACTTCGTGGGTGACGACTACCATTGTCATCCCATCACGGGCGAGATTTCGCATTACATCCAAAACTTCTCGTACCATTTCTGGATCTAAGGCTGAGGTAGGTTCGTCAAACAGCATAATTTTGGGTTGCATGGCTAAAGCACGAGCGATCGCTACCCGTTGCTGTTGTCCACCAGATAACTGTCCTGGATATTTCTGCGCCTGCTCTAAAATTCCAACTCTTTCTAATAGTTGCATTGCCAATTCTTCGGCTTTTGCTTTTGGCGATCGCCGTACCCAAATTGGCGCTAAAGTAATATTTTGCAACACTGTGAGATGAGGAAATAAATTAAATTGCTGAAATACCATTCCCACTTCTTTGCGAATCGTTTCAATATTTCGCAAGTCATGGCTGAGGGTAATACCGTCGATTGCAATTTTTCCCTGTTGGTATTCTTCTAAAGCATTAAATGTGCGGATAAAGGTAGATTTACCTGAACCAGATGGTCCCATCAAAACTACTACTTCTCCACGATTAACTGTCAAGCTCACACCCTGAAGAACGTGGAATTTACCATACCACTTGTGAACATCTTCAGCAACAATTATTGATTGTACCTCTGGCATAGTATTTAAAGTCCAAATAATGAATATTATTTTTATAATGGCCAATGACTAATGACTAATTATTCAACTGTCTCTCTAATCGCCGAGAAGCCAACGACATTGAGTAACAAAATATCCAATAAATAAATCCAATAAAAAGATAAACTTCTTTATAGCGATCAAGAAACTGTGGTTGTGCCAATATGGAACGGGCAATACCTGTTAATTCTACTAATCCCACTAAAGATAATAGTGAAGTATCTTTAAATAAGCCGATAAACTGACCAACGATCGCAGGGATAACGGTACGTAAGGCTTGAGGTAAGATGATAAATAAAACCACGAAGGCTGTATTTAATCCTAGTGCTTTTGCGGCTTCAATTTGCCCACGAGGAACTGATTGGAGTCCACCGCGCACGTTTTCTGCCATGTATGCAGCACTAAATAAAACTAATCCAGCAATTGCTCGTACTACCCGATCTAAACGCACATCTGCTGATATAAATAATGGCAGCATTATCTGAGCGAGGAACAAAATCCCAATCAGTGGTACTCCTCTGACGATTTCAATGTACAGGATGGAAAACCAACGGACTACGGGTAAATTGCTTGTACGCCCTAAAGCCAGTAAAACTCCAATGGGAAAGGAAAGTACAATACTGGTTGCTGCCATCAGTAGGGTAAGTAGCAAACCATTCCATAAATTTGTCGATACAGGTTGTAATCCAAATCCACCGCCGAATAGCCAAAGAATAATGGGGAAAGACACTAACCATAATAGAGGAAGCCAAGGAGTTATTAACTTAGTAAACTTTCCTCCATACCAGAAACCTGCAACTAGCAAAACTGCAATTAATAGTAACCATAGGCGGGCTGTAAAGGCTAGTGGTAAAAAAACTAATAAAATGCCAGTTATAAAAGTAAAAAAATAAATTTTACGCTTAGTTAACTGTTGTTTACCAAAAAATATACCCACAGTTATAGCGCCTAAAGTTGAAGCGATCGCCAGCACAATCCAAGTTCGCCAATATAGCGTTTGAGGAAACCTACCAACTAAAAATAAAGGTAAATTAACCTGAATTACCGCCCATTGTGCTTGAGTAGTTGCCCAAGTTATAATTCCTCGCACTACCCAAAACAGCAACACTAAACAGACAACAGTTAATAAGCTGTTGTACCAAGTATTGAACAGGTTTTTACGTAACCACAACAATTTTGGGTTTTGGACTTCGGCTACGTTATGAACGATGTTGGATTTTGGATTGTTTGTCATCTTAATGATTTATTCTCTCTATATCTCTGTTAGATTAATTTACAAAGATAATTGCGATAGATAAGAAACAAAAAGCAATTATCAATAAATATTTCTCTATCAGGACTTACACATAGTTTGCTTTTTGTAGGAGTATACAATCTAAAATTTAAAATCTAAAATTGTATTATCTCTCTTTAATTTGTACGCTACGATTGAAGAAATTCATAACTATAGAGATGGTTAAACTCAGGGTGAGATAGGTGAGTATAATCAGTAATATAACTTCTACGGCTTTCCCAGTTTGGTTATAGGTGGTAGAGGCGACAAAATAAATATCAGGATAGCCGATCGCGATCGCTAAACTGGTATTTTTCGTTAAATTAAGATACTGGCTCGTCAATGGTGGAATTATTACCTGCAAAGCTTGGGGAAAAACTACCAGCCGCATAACTAACCCTGGTTTTAATCCTAGCGATCGCGCTGCTTCCCATTGTCCCCTAACTACTGATTGAATCCCACCTCGGACAATCTCAGCGATAAATGCACCCGTATAAAACGTTAATCCCAACAGCAAAGCTGAAAACTCTGGGGATAAGGTAAACCAAGGGAGTTCTAAGCCATTTTGACTAACGCTAATAAAACCCCAAAGGGATATTTTATTTTCTGTTTTGGGGAAACTGAGGAAAACAGCAAAGTACCAAAACAGCAATTGCAGCAGTAAGGGCGTATTGCGGAAAATCTCTACGTAAACTATCGTGATATTCCGTACTAGCCAGTTGTCAGAAAGTCGGGCGACCCCAGCACTTACTCCTACAATTGTTGTGAGCAAAATTCCTACAAGCGCCACCCGCAAGGAGTTAATTAATCCCACCCACAAAGCATGACTATAGGGGTCAGTGGGTTTATAGGGAATTAGCGTCTCGCCAATATCAAAAGATGCTTGTTGTTTAAAAAAATCAAAGCCAAACGGAATACCTAATTGCTGCAAATTACGATTGAGATTGCCCAACAGTATTATTACTACAATTACTGCTAACAATACGGCAATGAATTGTAAAGCAATGTGCCAAAAACGGACATCACGCCATAAAGGTGGTTTTGAATTTGTCATTTGTCATTTGTCATTGAGTACAAGAGCCATAGGGAGAATAATAATTCCTAACTCCTAACTCTTAACTCCCTACCGGAATGGTGGAGAATAAAGCAGTCCGCCTTTGTTCCAGAGTTGATTTTGACCACGAGGTAGATTGAGTTTTGTCTTGGGGCCGAGGTTGCGATCGTAAATTTCGGCGTAGTTACCAACGTGCTTAATTATTCTGGCTGCGAAGTCGTTAGTTAAGCCTAGTCCTTCACCAAGGTTGCCTTCGGTTCCTAAAAAACGCTTAATATCTGGGTCATTGCTAGCAGCAAACTGACCTACATTCTGGGAAGTAATACCCAATTCTTCAGCTTTTACCAGGGAATAAACCACCCATTTAACAGCATCACCCCACCTAGCATCACCCTTGGCAACTGCTGGCGCAAGGGGTTCTGAAGAAATCACTTCCTCAAGAATCACGTTATCTTCTGGTTGGGGTAGAGTCGTGCGCCGAGAAACCAATGCCGAACGATCAGCTGTAATACCATCGCAACGCCCTTGAGCATAGGTAGCAAAGGTAACATTAACGTCTTCAAAGACAACGGGTTTGTATGCAACGCTCCGTTTCCGCATTTGATCTGCTAAGTTCTGTTCGGTAGTAGTACCAGTTTGAACACAGATGGGTTTATTTTTAAAGTCTGCCAGGGACTTAATGTTGCTATTTTTGCGAACCATTATGGCTTGTCCGTCGTAAAAGACCACAGGTGCAAATTCTAAACCTACAGAGGTATCGCGGCTAAGTGTCCAGGTAGTATTGCGGCTGAGAATGTCTACTTCGCCAGTTTGCAAAGCTGTAAACCGCTCTTTGGAATTGAGATTGCGAAATTCTACTGCATCTGGGTTGTCAAATAAAGCTGCGGCGATCGCGCGACAGATATCTACATCTATACCGCTATATTTACCATCAGTTCCGACAAAGCTAAATCCTGGGACTTCGCCACTGACACCGCAAGTTAGCTGACTACGACTTTTAATACTATCCCAGCGATTTCGAACTGCTGGTGGGGCTGGATTACTGCCTGGAGTGCCGGGTGTATTTGCTATTTGACCTGAATCTCCACCACAAGCAGCGATCGCAAAGACTAAAGGTGCGATCGCCAAGATTAAAGCTGATTTACGCATAAACTTCATTGATATCTACAATAAAAAATGTATTTTTCACTACAATTATTCAGTAAAAACATTTTGCTGCTTGTAATATAAAACTCTACCAGCCTTTGTGCTATATTTATTCGCTTTAAAAAACGCTAGTTTAAGTTTTTACTTATTTTTTCAAAAGCCTCAGATGGTAAGTGCAAATCTTTCAACTTGGCTTAAGCTTCCGAGTTTTATTTAACTTACAGCTACCATCCTTGATATGGCAATACATTCATTAAACCTGGAAGATAATATTAAAATTTCAATGAATTAGCTTTATATCCTTCAGTGAATAAAAATTATAAAAATGCGTTGAGCGCTTCTTGAATAATAAGCAAGAGAACCCCATAAAATATCATTCATAGCCCAGGATGAAAATCTGTTTTTTCTATCTTCACTTCAATGCCCAATGCCCCATGTCCAATGCCCCATTCCCTAATTGCATACTTTGATGCGATCTGAAGTAGCCACACCAACCTAAACAACTATCCCTAGCAGGTTAAACTAGGTCTGGTAACAGCTGCTCCACCGTTCCTTATGAGGCTTTTATGGGAGCTAACCTCAAACAGATTGCCAACTATTTAGATAACCTTGGTTGGGACTACCGTTTTGATGAAGAAGAAGACCGGATTATAACAGGTGTGGAGGCTGATAACTTAGAAGATTTCCTAATAGTTGTCCAACTGGATGAAGAGGGAAAATTTTTCCGGGTATTTGCCCCTCAAGTTCTGTCAGGAATTCAAGACCATCCTCACAAGGGAGTTATCCTACAGACAATGCTTGCTATTTCTTGGGAAACCAAAATGTTGCAATGGGAGTATGATCCATCCGATGGCGAAATCCGTGCCATTATTGAGTTTCCTCTAGAAGACTCGATTCTCACAGAAAAACAATTTCACCGTTGTCTGAGTGGGTTAATTCAGATTGTGGATGGTATAGCAATACCTCGCCTGAAAGAAGTTATGGTAACAGGTTTTGATCCGGGGAATGTAGAACTTGGGGAAAGACTGTTACTAAGTATTCAAGAAGAAGCCCCAGGATTGCTAGATTTGCTGGAAAAGGCAATGGAAGCGCGAAAAAAGCGAGGAAGTTTTCCCAGCGAGTGAGACGGATCATCACTTAAATCGCTATACTCCAAAGTGATACCCTCACTATATACTGAAATTTTCTGGGGCTGGATATTATGACATCCTATGCAACCTCCTCTGCCAAAGCGGAAATGAGTGAACTACGGCGGTTGAAAGGCTTACTACCGCCAGAATTACAGAGCTGGGTCACGGTTGAAGGCACAACTGAGGTCAATCCACCCCTGGTTCGTTGCGAAGAAATTGGTAAAGACCAGGTAGAAATTCAAATTGACCTGATTAAATGGGATGCCCTTGCAATGGATCAGCGTAATCTGCTGTTCTGGCATGAAGTTGCTCGCGTTCAAAATGACACAATTCCTAAAGATGGTTGGGAAATGGCAGCACTAGCCATCGGCTTAGGTGGTGCTGTAGGCGAATTGTGGGTACAAGATGGATTGCTTTTGGTGTTAGCTTTGTCGCTGTGTGGTGTGTCAGGCTGGCGACTGTACCAAAAGAATAGTGGTGAAAAGCAACTAAGAGAATTGCTCAATGCTGATGAGAAAGCGATCGCTTTGGCAACTCGTTTTGGTTATAGCCTCCCTAATGCCTACAAAAGCCTAGGTAGCGCCTTGAAAACCCTGATTGACAATACTCCTAGTAAGCGCCAACGGTCGAGATACGAAGCCAGGCTCTCTGCTCTCAAACGTAGTGCCAATAAGGCTAAAGCTAAATCCAAAGCTCCAGATGAAGGCGGGTTGTAATTAGTCATTAGTCATTGATCATTGGTCATTGGTACTAATAACTAATTACAAATGCAAAATCCCACGGCAATTTAAGAAAACGATAGCGGAGCGTTAACGAGTCTACGAGTGTCGCGTTCGCAGGAGCGTATTATCAAACAAGTGATGTTTTCATAGCCGTGGGATGAGTTAAACTCCTCATTCCCAGCTTCAGACTGAGAATATCTAATGGAGGGCTGCTGCCTTGATAATTAGCAGTAGCAATGAGCATTTCATAAAATCTTACTTTTTTCTTGACTACATCTTTATCAAACTCAAATTTTACAGAAGCTTTTACAGCTGGTTCAACATTTTATGCGTCTGAGGGATCACACGCACGTGCTTAACAAACCCCTTCATCAAAGCTTGCCAGTTCAAAACTTGATCGGCCGCAGGCGCAAGCATAGGTATTGGGGAGAATTGCTCAGATACTGCTAAAGGCGTCACAGGTTGTAAAAATACTGAGATATCTGGACTAACCTCTGCCACTAGCAAGGCTGAACGTTCCAACTCGGCTGGATCTGTGTTTTGAGACACAATTATCTTGACAAAAACATTTAAATATGAGTCATGACACAATTGGAGAGATTTAGCATGTTCTAGCCAATGACTTTCACCGCTAACACTGGGCAATTTGAAATCCATTCCTACAGAGTCTAAATAGGGGAGAATCATCGCCAGTTGTTCTGGGCGATGTCCGCCAGTTTCTAAATATATAGGTAGACCAGTTATGGCTCGCACTTGGGGTAGAAACTGCATTAAAAATGGGGCATGAAGAAGTGGTTCACCCCCTGTTAAGCTAATGCTATCGTGTAGACAAGGTAGGTTTTGTCGTTCCACCCATTCGATTAATATGGGTAGAGAGACAGGGTTAGAGTGAATTTCAAAATCGCGCAATCCAGGCGATCGCTCTATCCGACAACTAGCAGGTGCATTCCAAGTGTGGGCACTATCACAAAAGTGACAGCGCAAATCACACAAAGCAAAACGAATAAATATCTGACGCGTCCCTACATTTAGTCCTTCCCCTTGAATGGCAGAAAAGACCTCAACTAGGCGTGCAGTAGGTGTAACCGTAGTTTTAGCAATCATTTGATGAGAGCAACGCGATCGCGCTGCGTCGGCACAACAGCAAGGATGTTTTTTGGCTTCTTGTTCTATTGTGAATCGTCGCTAGCGATCTCCAATCTCAGCCCCGGTAAATAGCAATTAGTCCTTATTACTACTGATTCCAATATTAGGTTAGGTAATTTTGTAGGACAAAATAACGTTTGGCAGATTACATTATACATGGCAACGAAAGTGCAGAGCTTCATGACAAGCCAACCGACAGAGGTCGATTTTCCAGTTAATTCCTTAAATGACACAGCTATAGTGCAGATGCCTAAGCGGTTGAGCGTGCTGGAGGCTTTAGGCTTTAAACAAACCTGCCAAAGCTTAATTCAATCCAATTCACATCCTAAACAAATCATCATTGACTTTTACCAAACTATTTTTATGGATAGTAGTGGTTTAGGTGCCCTGGTGAGTAATTTTAAATACGCCCAGACCCAAGGTATTACATTAACACTGCGGAATGTAACGCCTCAAGTCATGGCAGTTCTAAAACTCACGGGATTAAATGAGGTTTTTCCCTTAGAGCTAGTGGGCGATGGGTCGCTGATCAAACAAGAAAACTTAGTAGATAACCAGAAGACAACTTCCCGTAAAGTAGAGCAGTTACCCACTACTCACCCTTCTGTGGCATCTTGGATGAAACGGTTATTAGACATTGTGGGGTCTGTGGTCGGTTTATTAATTACAGGGTTTTTGTTTATTCCTATTGCGATCGCTATTCAAATTAATGATCCCGGCCCTATTTTCTTCAGCCAAACCCGTTGTGGTTGGATGGGGAAGCGGTTTAAAATTTGGAAATTCCGCTCTATGTGTGTGGATGCAGAAGCTAAGAAATCCCAAGTCAAAAACCAAGTGCAAGGCGCATTTTTCAAGAATGATAATGACCCTAGAATTACCAAAGTAGGGCGCTTTTTACGGCGAACTAGTCTTGATGAATTACCGCAATTTTGGAACGTCCTCAAAGGGCAAATGAGTTTAGTAGGCACTCGACCGCCTACACCCGATGAAGTGGAACGCTACGAAGTACCGGAGTGGCAACGTTTAGATGTTAAACCCGGTATGACTGGCGAATGGCAAGTAAATGGGCGTTCTACAGTCCGTAGTTTTGAAGATGTAATTAACCTGGATTTGCAGTATCAAAAAAATTGGAGTTTGGTGTACGATTTAAAGCTAATTTTCAAAACTATAGCTATTCTGTTTAATAGAAACAGTGGTGCTGTTTAGCTAACTAACCTTATTCACAATTTTTTGTTAACTTCCAATCACGATAATTGTTAGATACACCCAAGCCTAAACATAGGCTTGGGTAAATTTTAGGTTTCTACAGCACCACACAAGTGCCATCCTCTGTTTAACAATTAAAAAAGACAGGCAATAAGCCTGTCTCATCAATAATGATTTAGCAAAGAATTTAGAAATTCATCTCAGCAGCTTGAACTTTCTCAACCTGTTTCTTCTTCAGCACAAGCATAACTTGGGCTAACATTACAAGAGCGATGAATGCAATCATCCATTGGACTCTAGAGGCATCTTGCAATACGATTTCTGCATCTTGTTGACCGAATCCACCGACATTCGGGTTGTTGGTCAAAGCTTCACCAGTCTTAACTGCTTGCCCTTCGGAAACAACCAGTTCTGGTCCCAAAGGAATCGTATCAACGACAACATCACCAGATTCAGGTTGGATGTTGACTAGATATTTAACGTTACCGTCTCCATCTTCTTCTTTGGCAATCTTAGTAATTGTGCCAGTAGCAGAAGCGTTGTAAACAGCGTTGTTGCTCTTTTCGCCAGTAGGATAAACTTGTCCGCGTCCTCGGTTAGCACCTAAGTGAACTGAATATTTACCGAAGTGGATGTTTTTATCGGTTGCGGGGTTGGGAGAAAGAACAGGGAAGACGATTTCCTGATACTGTTCACCGGGTAAAGGTCCGACGATGACGACATTTTCTTTATCTTCGCTGTAGGGTTGGAAGGGAGTGTCGCCAACTTCTTCTTTAAGTTCCTCAGAAAGACGGTCTTCAGGAGCAATCTTAAAGCCTTCAGGTAGCATCAGTACAGCACCGACGTTCAAGCCAACCTTAGAACCATCGGCACCAACTTGCTGGGCGCTAAGATCGTAAGGGATTTTTACTACAGCTTTGAAAACAGTGTCAGGTAGCACCGATTGGGGAACTTCCACTTCTGTAGGCTTGGCTGCTAGGTGACAGTTGGCACAAACAATCCGCCCAGTTGGTTCGCGGGGGGTTTCAGGATAGGTTTGCTGTGCCCAAAAGGGATAGGCGGCAGCTGATTGGGGAAGGGCTAGATCGCTGGTGAAGTAAAATGTCACGGTGGCGATCGCTATAAGCAATGTTTTTACGATGGCTCTAGCACTGCGAGTTAACCTCGCTCTGAAGAAAACATTTCTCATCTCTAGTAAGGGCAACGATTGAATTAGTCATTAGTCACTGGTCATTAGTCATTAGTCATTTAGCCCTGAATAAAGGACGAATGACTAAGGACTAAAGACAAAATTATTAAGCCCACCAAGCTGCATCACCGGTGCGGAAGTCGGTTTCAGTCCAAGGGGTCAAGACGATTTTGTCGTCGCTTACATTGGTATGGGCCAAAGGCAGAGACAGAGGTGCAGGACCCCGAACAACTTTACCAGTTTCGTCATACTGGGAACCATGACAAGGACACTTAAACTTGTTCTCTGCAACGTTCCAGGGGACGACACAACCTAAGTGGGTGCAGATGGCATTAATGCCATAATCTTTGATTGCCTCTTTGCTGTCTACCACAATATAGGTAGGATCTCCCTTTAGCCCTTGGACTAGGTTGCGATCGCCTGCATTCCGGTTTTCTAGAAATTTAGCAACGCTAACATCGTTACCTAGCTCGTCTTTTGCCGTTACACCGCCACCAGCACCACCAGTTGCGGGTGGAATAAAGTAGTTGACAACGGGATACAATGCACCCAGAGCCACTCCAGTGACAGTCCCAAAAGTGAGCAGATTCATGAACTGACGACGCCCCATATCGGGCACGTCTGCTGATTCAGAAAATTGAGCCATAATCTACGCGCTCTTTGTGTATTTTGTTAAGCATTTTGACAAAAGTACTAATACTTGAGGAACTCTTGTCTAAGTCGAAATGCTAGCGCTCACAACGATGCCATACTTCTTTGTTGCAAGATATAAAAAGCATCTTTTCTGTTAGCATTACATTTCTTTATATCCTTATCATACTGGAGTCACGGAACTTAACATCATAACTAAATGTAAAATCTGATTGAGAAAAGCTATGACAGGACAGGAATTACGTCAGATGTTGCTTGATAAATGGGGATACTCTTACGATGTCCAGTTCCGGCGGGCACAGGGAAAGATATTTTTGCAAGTAATGTGGAAATACTTGGAGCAAGCTTCTTTTCCCTTGAGCGAGACAGAGTACCAAGAACATCTTGATAGCATTGCTAATTATCTTCATGCCTTGGGTGGATCAACACAAGTACAAACATTTATCACCCAAACACGCGATCGCCCCCGGCTCGGCAAAGCTGTTAGCATTCCTCTCGATTTAGGCGAACGTTCTTCGGAATGGATATTATGACCCGCTATTGCATTAACATTAATAAATTTCTAAGTATTTTATAGTATTTTTTATCCAAAAATACCATAGCTCGTGTATAGTGTTTTTGCCCACTGGAAATGTGATAAAATACACATACTCAAGGAAAAACTAATGGCTTTTATCTCAACATTAGTTGCTAATAACTGCTGAACATCGAGGTACATTTTTTGGGGCAGAGAAAGTCGAGCTAGGTGGGATTGCTTATGCGTTGCTCCTTGCTAATGGTGAGTTAAGTAAAGATGGTTAACTCTATTTGAAAAATAGTTATCTAATTATGATATCTGGTATAGATTAACAATTCGTAATTCGTAATTACGTTATGGATAAAAATTTAGACCCCGCCTGCCCATAACGGTACGATCTTTAAAATTGGGGGATTTTGACCCGACGCTTAAATACTAGCTAATGCTGCGCTATCGGTTTAATTACGAATTACGAATTAGGAATGATCGGGGCTTGAATAAACATTTGGTCACAAACTAAGATTGAAAATCTTTTTACCGATTTCAGATGTTATTTCCCTGTGAGCTTTACCAGTCCAACACCACCGAAATAAAGCCCTAAAACTGCTCCCGCTAAAAGACTTTGAGTCAGGGGGTCAGTAGAAGGTGTAAGCACGGCTCCTAAAACCACTGCTCCCATAATCACGTAGCGCCAACCAGAAACCATTCGTTGAGATGAGACAATGTTCAAATTACCGAGTAACAGTTGGATGATGGGAATTTGAAATGCTAAACCAGTGCTGAATAATAGTAGCAGCACAAATTCAAAATATTTATCAATTGACCAAATTTGTTCAACAACATCTGCTCCGTAGCTGATGAAAAAATTCAAAGCTGCGGGGATAAGGAGTAAATAGGCAAATACTAACCCAGCAGCAAACAGCACACTCGAACCCAAAACCACAGGTGCTAGTAAACGGCGTTCGCGGCGAGTCAGTCCTGGAAGCACAAACTGGATAATCTGGTAAAGAATGAAAGGGCTAGTAAGTACGATGCCAGTGTAGGCTGCAACTTTGAGTGATACGAAGAAATATTCTCCAGGTGCAAGTTGGAGAAATTTTACTCCTTGTGCTGGAACCTCAAGTAGCTGGACAATCGGCTTAACGGCAAAGAAACAACCAATGATACCGATGGCTACGGCAATCAGCGAATAAAAAATGCGCTGTCGCAACTCTTCTAGGTGGTCGAAAAGGGACATTTCGACTTCACCTGGTAACTCATCAAGAGGATTGGTGTCTGGGTTGCCATATCCCTCTTGATCGTCGATGTTGGGAACGTTTAGAGTATCTACGTCTTGTGAAGGCGTCATGAGTCAGTTAGTAGGCAACATTTGTTAACTATTTTATCCGGGGAATGCAGTTAGCAAGATATGTTTTTGAGTGCTGTGGGTTTTTTATCCTGTTTTTTGGGGTTGCATCTGCATAAGTTAGTAGGAAGCCATATTGTAGGCAATGCTTAACCAAAAAAAGGTGGAACCGATCATTTAGAAATAACGTCTCTGCGGCTACTAGCGCTGAGTAAATTGACACAACATCAACATATAATACTCAGTTTTGAAAATCCGGTTCATCAAGGTGGTATCTATACATAGCGCAATCGGAAGTTTTTTGCTGAGGTTTTATGAATCGGAGAATTTGCATTGGATTAATGGCATTGCCTGTTTATTTATACAATGCTCAACTAAGCAGTACTTGTAGTAATGACGTGTCAATTGTTGAAAACCAGCTTTCCATAATAACTGCTCTAGTCGTTTACAGCACAAATTCTCAGTTAGACAAATTTCCGTGGCAAATGTCAGCTAGAGATGACCAAACGGAAGATTGTCTTCGCGCTGGTACTTGCAGAGATTGATAAGAGGCAGGGGGCAGGGGGCAGGGGGCAGGGAGCAGGGAGCAGGGGGAAAGAAAGGTATCAAACTCCTTGTGGGTGAAAGCACTGCTGCTCTTATTCTTTCTTGGTTGTTCGCGCAGCGTCCTGTAGGGAAGCTTTACCCCTTCAGGGCGTGGTTTTTCTTCCCTGTACCCTGCTTATTCAGACTAATTCATAATTACAGCAATCCCATCATAGTACGGAGAGAGTTAATGGTTGCAGGAAATCAACGTACAGTAGTGGTTACAGGAGCATCAACAGGAATTGGTCAAGCGTGTGCTTTGCTTTTAGACCAGTTGGGCTTCTCTGTTTTTGCTGGCGTGCGTCAAGATAGTGATGCTCAAACACTTAAACAGAAAGGATCACAAAGGCTCACTCCGATTTTTTTAGATGTTACTGACGCTGAATCGATCGCATCTGCGGTTGATAAGGTAACAAATGCAGTCGGTGGTGGTGGAATTTTAGGTTTAGTAAATAATGCTGGAATTGCTATCCCAGGCCCTTTAGAATTATTAGCGATCGCAGAATTTCAACACCAGATGCTAGTTAACGTTACCGGACAATTAGCGGTGACACAAGGATTTCTTGGTCTATTACGCCAAGATCGGGGTCGAATTGTCAATATGGGTTCCATTGCTGGTAGAAGCCCTACACCGTTCCTGGGAGCTTACAATGCGTCAAAATTTGCCTTGGAAGCACTAACTGATGTGATGCGGATGGAATTACGACCTTGGGGAATCTCGGTTTCAATTATTGAACCTGGTTCTATTGCTACCCCGATTTGGGAAAAGTCCCTTGGTCAATCTGAAATAGCACAGCAGGATTTACCGCAAACAGCACAAAATCTCTATGGTCAGGCGATGAATATTGTACGCAAGAAAATGCAGATTCTCGCATCTAACGGAATTTCTGCGGATATTGTCGCTCAAGCTGTTCTCCATGCACTCACTGCAAAGCACCCAAAGACACGCTATCTTGTTGGACAAGATGCCAAAATTGGAGCTGTGCTGAAGCATATTTTGCCTGACAGACTGCATGATCGTGTCATTTTATACTCTATGGGCTTGTAAGCTTAGGGAAATAAATTTTTAATTTTTTAATATTGTGGGGTTGGCAAGATGCCCACCCCACAATCAGTGGTTGAGTATTTTTTTATTTAAAATTTCCTAATGATGGTTTTGATAGCATTGAAATAGCTTCCTAGGCAGAGGAAGCATTTAAAACAATTACATAGCATTCCAACATATACTGGTAACGTATATTTGACTAGAATTAAGGTATTATAGCGATTCTCGTTTGGATATCATCTGCGGTAGAAGCGTACAGAAGTGCTTTTCTATTAAGGATACGCCAGTTTAGCTACAAGTTTATATCTACCATTTTACGTGTATTAGAAAAATGAGGTTTCAAGACTGGGCGACTAGGGTGCTACTAATCTCGCTGATGTTCATGGCTCTAATTCTAGTGCTGCTAATTGGACGAGCGACAAAATTACAAAATAATCTGGCAACACCTGATATATCCAATCCACAGGTTACAGCCTGGAGTCAATATCCCCAGGCAGAATTCCAATCAGCAAAAGAGCTAGAAAAGAAATCTCAAGATGTTATCAAGTCCTCAGTCAAAACTAACAAGCCTGTAGCAAGGTACGTAACCACTCAAGCTTTTGCACAGTACAGACCTAATTATGAAGTTGTCTCAGTTAACCCAACTAATTATGGAGAACGCTACGCCCAAGATATTAACGGCCTTCCTCTCAATAACCAACCAATTATCGTCCTCCATGAAACTGGTTATTCTGCTTCCAGCGCCATTAATTTCTTTCAAGTAGCCCATGATGATGAAAATGTGCAAGCAAGTTACCACACTTTAATCAAGTTAGACGGAACAGTAGTTTATCTAGTACCACCAGAAAAGCGGGCTTTTGGTGCAGCTAACTCAGTATTTGATAGTCCTGATGGAGTGGAAACTGTAAAGACTAATCCAAATTTACCCCCATCTGTGAATAATTTTGCTTATCACGTTTCTTTGGAAACACCCCCAGATGGTTATGACGCTACCAGCCAACAAACCCATAGCGGTTATACGGAAGCGCAGTATAATTCTCTTGCTTGGTTAATTGCTCAAAGTCAAGTCCCAGACGAGCGCATCACTACCCACAAGCTAGTAGACCGTTCAAGTCAAAAAGTTGACCCGATCAATTTTGATGGTAATAAATTTCTAAATTTACTTAATACTTATCGTCAGGTCAGACCAATCTATCGAGTCAGTAAATAATTTATTGAAAGCGACAGGAAACTTCATTCCCATCTGTTTGTAGAGGGATAGTCGCCCCGTCGCTTGGGGCATAGGGCATTGGTAACTTCTTCCCCATCCCCGATGCCCAAAAACTCAATTCCCTTGAGTGGGTGGAGTTTTTCATTAAAACAAGCTATTTGCTAAAGCTATATATTTGCTGCTTTTCTAAGCGATCGCTGATCGATGAAGGCAGTGTACCATAAGAGAATGTTTGCCGATCTAGTTGGACTTGTAAATTACTCAAGGGATCGGAACCAGAGGAAATTAGAAACTCTAGTTTTTGGATGTATGGCAAGGTTGCTAGGTTATCCAGAATTTGGAAGATAGCCTGTATATAAGGATGACCACTTTGTTGATACCAATCAGAGCTAGCAACTTTTGCTTGATCAAAACCCAAGTGTACTGTCAAAGATGGCTCATCAAATATAGCGATCGCTAATGGACGTGCTTCTTCCTGCAATAATAAATCATTAGTTTTCGCTAAGTGTCGCAGTTTCTCTAAGCGTTCATAACGTTCCGTCACAGCTTCCGGGTCATCTTGCCAATGAATTGCTACTGTTACCAGATAAGTCTGTAACAGCATATGACCCAGCTTTTGCGCTTTTGTCGCTAGGTAATAAGAATTGTAGTCGGTTGCTTCAATTAACAATGGCACGCGATCAACTACTTCCAACCCATAGCCCTTGACTCCAGCAATCTTACGAGGATTATTGGTAATCAAGCGAATCTTTTTGATGCCCAAGTCCATGAGCATTTGTGCGCCCATCCCGTAGTCTCGCAAATCAGCAGGAAATCCCAAACGCTCATTTGCTTCTACTGTATCCAGTCCCATATCCTGTAACGAGTAGGCTTTCAGCTTGTTAATCAAGCCGATTCCCCGTCCTTCTTGCCGCAAGTATACAACTACACCTTGACCAGCAGACTCAATCATCTTCAGTGCAGCTACAAGCTGCATCCTACAGTCGCAGCGCAAAGAACCCAAAGCATCACCAGTTAAGCATTCTGAGTGCATCCGCACCATTACTGGCTCATCTTTGAAATTAGCTGGATCGCCCTTGACAACTGCGACGTGTTCTGTATTATCAAGAGTGTGACGGTAGGCGTAAATTTCAAACTGACCAAATTGACTAGGCAGCTTGGTAACCACCTCACGATACACTAGGCGATCGTGCTGTAGGCGATAACTGATTAAATCCGCAATACTAATGATTTTTAAATTGTGACGTTTTGCGTATTCGACTAACTGCTGCAACCGCGCCATTGAACCATCGGAGTTTTGAATTTCACAAATTACTCCTGCTGGGTATAGCCCTGCTAGTCGAGATAAGTCTACAGCCGCTTCCGTATGTCCTGCGCGTTTGAGTACGCCACCAGCTTTAGCCCGAATGGGAAAAATATGACCAGGACGACGTAAATCTGTAGGTTTTGTGGCTGGATTAAGAGTAACCTGGATAGTGCGGGCGCGGTCTTCTGCCGAGATGCCAGTGGTTACACCCAATTCTGGGCCAGCATCAATGCTAACCGTAAAGGCAGTTTGGTTAGTATCTGTAATGTTACTTACCATCAAAGGTAAGTCTAACTCGTCTAAGCGATCGCCTGTCATTGCCAAACAAATCAGCCCTCTAGCTTCTACCGCCATGAAATTAATCATGTCAGGTGTGGCGAATTGGGCAGCACAAATCAAGTCGCCTTCATTTTCTCTATTTTCATCATCTACCACTACGATGACGCGACCAGCTTTTAGGTCTGCTAACGCGGCATCAATCGAATCAAATTTAAAAGCTTGGTTAGTATTAGGCTCTGACACAGAAAGATTTCCAGCTACCAACGTAAATATTTTTTACAATTTCTTATTTTAGATTGTAGCTCCTTTATAAGGCAGAGAAGTAGACTAGCAATGATTTGATAACGTGGCAACAATTTCTGCCACTAAAATTGGGGTTTAGTAATAAAGTGCAACGACCACAGAGAAAAGGGAGACAAGAGAGACAAATAAAATATTTGACAATTTTACCGCGTCACTCATTCTCGGCGTTTGAAAAAAGTAGAGGGGTTTCAGCTGTTTTGTATGCTGTGCATCTAGTCGCTGATATTGTTGATAGCTGATAACGAATTCACCATTCATGGGATAAGGATTTCAGATCATGGGCAAATTTAGACGCGTACCCGTTGGGATTGTTGGCGCGTCGGGCTATGGCGGAGTACAACTAGTACGACTACTGATGGATCATCCAGAAGTAGAGCTGGTTTATTTAGGCTGCGAGAGCAGTATTGGGAAATCCTTTGGAGATTTGTACCCGCATTTGGCTCATACAGCTAACCTGCCAATAGAGGCGGTAGAACCAGAAATGATTGCTCAACGCTGTGAAGTAGTTTTCTTGTCTTTACCAAATGGTCTGGCTTGCCAAATCGCGCCCAAACTGTTGGAAAAAGGATGTAAAGTAATAGATTTGAGTGCAGATTATCGGTTCAGCGATTTGACAACTTATACAAATTGGTATGGCATTGAGAGAAGCGATCGCACAATTGCAGCTACAGCAGTTTATGGATTACCAGAACTTTATCGCGATCGCATTGCCGAAGCTCAACTAATTGGCTGTCCTGGTTCTTATCCCACTGCTAGCCTCCTTGCACTTTCGCCACTCTTAAAGCAAGGCTTAATCAAACCAGAAACAGCTATTATCGATGCCAAGGCTGGCACCTCTAGCAGTGGACGACAAGCTCAAACCAACTTATTACTAGCTGAAGCAGACAACTCCATAGCAGCTTTTAATATCGGCCGTCACCGTCATACTCCAGAAATTGAGCAAATTTGCAGTGACTTAGCTGGTCACGAACTCATGATTCAATTTACACCTCACCTTGTCCCAATGGTGCGCGGTATTTTGGCAACGGTATATGCCACAATGAGCGATCCCGGTTTAGTGCGAGATGATTTAATCACAATTTTCTCAGCTTTTTACCGCAACTCCCCTTGGGTGAGAGTCTGCGGTAGTGGTGTTTACCCTCAAACCAAGTGGGCTAACGGCAGTAATCTTTGTTACATCGGTGTAGAAGTTGACCCGCGCACAGGTCGCGTGATTGTCATGTCAGCAATTGATAACTTAATTAAAGGACAGGCGGGCCAAGCGATTCAGTGCCTAAACCTGATGATGGACTGGGATGAAACCTTGGGGTTGCCCAAGTTGGGGTTTTATCCGTGATTGGGGATTGGGCACAAGAGGCAGAGGGGCGGGGGGAAGGGTGTAAGGAGAGGAATTCTCCCCCTGCTCCCTGCTCCCCTGCTTCTTCCCCAGCCCCTACTTCGGTCCTAAACCTACAGCACCAGCATAAACGGCGCGATCGCCTAGTTCATCTTCAATTCGCAGCAAGCGATTATATTTTGCTACCCGTTCGCTGCGACAGAGGGAACCTGTTTTGATTTGACCGGCACGGGTGGCTACGGCTAAATCAGCGATCGTTGTGTCTTCTGTTTCACCAGAACGATGGCTAATTACTGAACGGATGCTGTTACGAGTTGCCAAATCAATTGTTTCTAAGGTTTCGGTGAGAGAACCAATTTGATTGAGTTTAATCAAAATGGCATTAGCGGCTTTTTCTTGGATGCCTCTTTGCAAGCGAGTGGCGTTAGTTACAAATAAGTCATCGCCTACCAACTGCACCCGCGAACCTAACTTCTGGGTGAGTAATTGCCAACTTTGCCAATCTTCCTCGTGCAAGCCATCTTCAATTGACACAATTGGATATTGGTCAACTAGTTGCCCTAAATAATCAATAAACTCAGCCGGGGCGTGAGGTTTACCATCGTAAACATACTGACCATTCTTATAAAATTCGCTAGCCGCCACATCCAAAGCCAAAGCTACTTCTTCCCCTGGCTTATAACCAGCTTTTTTAATGGCAGCAACCAGCAACTCCAAAGCCACCTGATTAGATTCTAGGTTAGGAGCAAAACCGCCTTCATCGCCCACACCTGTCAGCAAACCCTTTTCATCTAACACCTGACTTAGGGTAGCAAACACCTCTGCACCCCAGCGCAATGCTTCCCGAAAGGAAGTTGCGCCAATTGGGACAATCATAAACTCTTGAAAATCTACGTTATTTGAGGCGTGTGCGCCACCGTTAATCACGTTCATTAACGGCACTGGTAGTAAATTCGCTAAAGGGCCACCCAAATAGCGATATAGCGGAATATCTAGAGACTCAGCACCAGCTTTAGCTGCCGCTAGGGAAACCCCCAAAATCGCATTCGCCCCCAAACTGGATTTGTTAGGAGAACCATCTATGGCGATCATCGTCCGGTCTAGCAGTTCTTGGTTGAGGGCATCCAAGCCTAACAATTTTGGCGCAAGCGCTTCTTTGACGTTTTGTACTGCCTTGAGTACACCTTTGCCCCCATAACGGCTTTTATCGCCATCACGCAGTTCATGAGCCTCAAAAGAGCCAGTCGAGGCACCACTGGGAACCTGTGCCAATCCAACAACACCGTTGGCTAAATGCACTTCGGCTTCAATTGTCGGTCTACCACGTGAATCAAGAATTTCACGGGCTGCGATCGCTTCAATTGCAGTATCTAAAAATTTACTCATCTGTACTTTATCCTTTGTTCGAGTCTGTTACGCATACAGTCCAGCTGCCTAACCCAATCGCTAGCATAGGCGTTTAAAAGACTTTATTGGCTGAGATTAAAGAAGATTTCCATTATATGGATAGGGATCAACACCAAAAATGGGTAAGGGAATGTTTATCAACCAGAAAGGCAAAAATTATGGTGGGGTTAAAGCCCCGCTCAAATTCTTCCCTTCTGCCCTCTGCCTCCTTCAATTAATTTTTTCCCTGATGCATTTTTACCTGAAGACTTTCAGCTAGGTAAAATGTTGGCAGAGAATAACACTAAATCAATTACAGAGAAAAGGTCAATATGCGATTACTACACACAATGCTGCGGGTGGGCAACCTTGAAGAGTCTTTAAAGTTCTACTGTGAAGTTCTAGGAATGAAATTACTACGCCGAAAAGATTATCCAGCGGGAGAATTTACCCTAGCTTTTGTTGGCTACGGCGACGAAAGCGACAACTCGGTGATCGAACTAACCTACAATTGGGGAATAGAAAAGTACGAATTGGGTAATGCTTATGGTCACATTGCCCTTGGCGTTGATGATATTTATGCTACGTGTGAGGAAATCCGCAAGCAGGGCGGTAAAGTTGTCCGTGAACCGGGGCCGATGAAACATGGTTCGACAGTAATTGCTTTTGTGGAAGATCCAGATGGATATAAAATTGAACTGATTCAACTAGGATCTCAAGGATCGGCAGCCAAACAGGAATCACAAGAGCAACTTGTGAGTCAGTAATTCTTATAAGTGAACTACCCCGCCGTAAGACGGACGTAGCTCTCCCAATTCATCGGGAACAGCCTCCAGAACTTTGTAGTTCTATTGGTCTAACATTCCCTCCTCTTGTCAGGAGTCCTGGTTCCCAAGACCCAAATCTTTCTCTTGCGACACATACCTATCCAGCTTGGTTTTCGCTTACGGCATTGGTGGTCAAGATAATCGAAAGCTTATCAGAAAATTTTGGTGCTTCGTCATACATCCAGTATTTGTTTTTGTTGACACAAAAAAACAATACCGGATGGCAATCCTTAGTCCCCGCTCACAATCCCTACCTTATGAGTACATTGTTCGCGTTAGCGTCTGTCTACGACACGCTGCACGAACGCAAAGAAGGTGGGGACTTCCGCGACACGTTAAATTAGAAAATAGGTAATGGATTAAACTATCGCCAATTACCAATCCAAAATTGCCACTGGAGATACACGCGGATATACGCTGAGAATGTTTGGATAATTAGAGACTGGGGAAGAGTTCTTCCAATACCCAGTCCCCAATCCCCAACACGCAATCCCTAAACTAAAAATCAAAATTCTAAAATTCTAAAGATGCAACCTACAGATCCGAATAAATTTACTGATAAAGCCTGGGAAGCGATTGTTAAATCTCAGGATATAGTCCGTGCTTATCAACAACAGCAACTAGATGTTGAACATTTAATTATTGCCCTGTTAGAAGAACCCACTAGTCTAGCAATACGTATCCTGGCTAAATCTGAGGTTGATCCAATCCGCTTCCAACAGCAGCTAGAAGCTTTTACCCAACGTCAGCCCAAAGTTGGTAAAAGCGATCAGCTTTATCTTAGCCGCAGTTTAGATGTTTTACTAGATCGAGCCGAGGAAGCTAGAGTCAGGATGAAAGACTCCTACATTTCTGTAGAACACATACTCTTAGCCTTTGCTGAAGACGATCGCGTTGGACGAAAGATCCTCAAAGGCTTTAGTACGGATGTAGCTAAACTAGAAGCTGCGATCAAAGCCATTCGCGGTAGCCAAAAGGTGACAGATCAAACGCCAGAATCTCGTTATGAAGCCTTACAAAAATTTGGTAGAGATTTGACAGAACAGGCAAAATCTGGAAAACTCGACCCGGTAATTGGACGGGATGAGGAAATTCGGCGGGTAATTCAAGTATTGTCTCGTCGTAGCAAAAATAACCCTGTATTAATTGGTGAACCTGGGGTAGGTAAAACTGCGATCGCAGAAGCTTTGGCACAGCGAATGGTAAATGGTGACGTTCCCGAATCTCTGAAAAATCGCAAACTCATTTCTTTAGATATCGGTAGTTTGATTGCTGGGGCAAAATTACGAGGAGAATTTGAAGAACGCCTGAAAGCAGTCCTCAAGGAAGTTACAGAATCTAACGGTGACATCGTACTATTTATTGACGAATTGCATACCGTAGTTGGCGCAGGTTCCACCCAACAAGGGGCAATGGATGCCGGAAATTTACTCAAACCAATGCTGGCGCGGGGAGAACTGCGTTGTATTGGTGCGACTACCCTCGACGAATTCCGCAAACACATTGAGAAAGACGCTGCCCTAGAACGCCGCTTTCAGCAAGTATTTGTCGATCAGCCAACTGTAGAAAATACTATTTCCATTCTGCGAGGATTGAAAGAACGTTATGAAGTGCATCACAACGTCAAAATTTCTGATTCGGCGTTGGTAGCAGCAGCAACCCTGTCAGCACGTTATATTAGCGATCGCTTCTTACCAGATAAAGCTATTGATTTGGTGGATGAGGCAGCAGCACAGTTGAAAATGGAGATTACCTCCAAACCAGCCGAATTGGAAACTATTGATCGCCGCCTCATGCAGTTAGAAATGGAAAAGCTGTCATTAGCTGGCGAAGAAAAAGGTATTCCACAAACGAGAGAACGTTTGGAGCGAATTGAGCAAGAAATTGCCGATTTAACAGAAAAACAGCAAGTATTTAATGAGCAATGGCAAGGTGAAAAGCAGATATTGGAGGCGATAAGCGCCTTAAAGAAAGAAGAAGATGCCCTGCGAGTGCAAATTGAACAGGCGGAACGCGCTTATGACTTAAATAAAGCTGCCCAATTGAAGTATGGCAAATTGGAAGGAGTACAGCACGAGCGCGAAGCCAAAGAAGCGAGCCTTTTAGAAATTCAAAACCAAGGTTCTACGTTGTTGCGAGAACAAGTCACCGAAGCTGATATTGCCGAAATCGTCGCCAAATGGACAGGAATTCCCGTCAATCGCTTGTTGGAATCGGAACGGCAAAAGTTACTGCAACTAGAAAGTCATTTGCATCAACGAGTCATTGGGCAAGAAGAAGCTGTAGAAGCGGTAGCAGCCGCGATACGTCGCGCCCGTGCGGGGATGAAAGATCCCTCGCGTCCCATTGGTTCATTTTTATTCATGGGTCCCACAGGTGTGGGCAAAACCGAACTCGCCCGTGCTTTAGCTCAGTTTCTCTTTGATTCTGATGATGCTTTAGTGCGCTTAGATATGTCTGAGTATATGGAAAAACACTCGGTTTCTCGTCTTGTGGGAGCGCCTCCAGGATACGTAGGCTATGAAGAAGGCGGTCAGCTTTCCGAGACGGTTCGCCGTCGTCCTTACTCAGTGGTGCTGCTGGATGAAGTGGAAAAGGCGCACCCCGATGTGTTCAATATTTTATTGCAGGTGTTAGATGATGGGAGAATTACTGACTCTCAGGGGAGAACGGTAGATTTTCGTAACACCGTTATTGTGATGACCAGTAACATTGGTAGCGAACATATCTTGGATGTATCTGGTGATGATTCCAAGTATGAAACGATGCGGAAGCGGGTAATGGATGCTTTGCGATCGCATTTCCGCCCCGAATTCCTCAACCGCGTCGATGACATTATTCTCTTCCATACCCTAAATCGTACCGAAATGCGGCATATCATCCGTATTCAACTCAAGCGGGTAGAAAATCTCCTGCGCGAGCAAAAAATCTTCTTTGAGATATCCCAAGCAGCTTGCGATCACCTTGTCGAATCAGGCTATGACCCAGTTTATGGTGCCCGCCCACTCAAACGAGCAATTCAACGAGAAGTAGAAAACCCCCTCGCCACCAAGTTATTGGAGAATACTTTTATCTCTGGAGACACGATTATCATTGACAAAAATGAGAACGGTCTGTCTTTTAGCAAAAAAGTGCTGGTGAAGGTGTCAGTACCACAGATTGCTACATAGTCTGAGAAGGCGATCGCTACATAAATTTATATTTAGTAATCTATGTGCGATCGCTTTTAATTTAAGCTGCTTAAAACTGAGGCTTAATATACAAATCCCATAATTCTTTTAAGCGCTTTCCATCTGATTCAGAAACTTGCCCGATCTTAGCTAACCTGAGTTCGGGTTAAGTATGTTCGCGATTAAGGGCATTGAGAGTAATGCGTCGTAAAAGGGCAAAATTACGCGGACTATGGAAAGAGCGAATGCTTTTAGATATAGTTACAGCCGTGAACTTGGTATTTGGTAGTTTTTTTGTGAAACATAGTTTTAATTATCCTCAATCCAAAATATGTATGTCCCCTAACTCAGGAGTTCTCCTGTTTCTTGCAGGGAGTGCAAACGGCGGTAAATACCTTCGTGACGCAAGAGTTCATCGTGGCTACCCACTTCTACAATTCTTCCTTGCTCCAGAACCACAATTTTATCGGCTTCCCGCACTGTACTTAGACGGTGGGCAATAACAATAGTGGTGCAAGTACCCTGAATCGATCGCATTGCTAGTTGGATTGAACGCTCAGACTCATAATCTAAACTAGAGGTGGCTTCGTCAAAAATTAGAACGTCTGGTTCCACTAGCAACGCCCTAGCAATTCCTAACCGTTGTCTTTGTCCTCCAGATAGCCTGACACCTCGTTCTCCCACGACGGTGTAATAACCTTTGGGTAAGTGCTGCACTACTTCATCAACTCTGGCAATCCTACAGGCTTCTTGAACCTGCTCCAAACTAGCATTTGGTCTGCCGTAGGTGAGGTTATCCAATATAGTACCGTTAAAAACGTCTACTTCTTGGTGAACGATCGCTAGCCTTCGTCTATACTTACCTACATCTAAAGTGCGAATATCTTGACCATCAATCAGAATTTGACCTTCTTGAGGCTCAAAATATCGCAACAGCAATTTCACTAAAGTAGACTTACCAGAACCGGAACGCCCCACTAATGCCACTGTTTGGTATGGCTCAATCAACAAGTTAATATCTTGCAAAACTTGACGCTTGGCATCATATCCAAAACTGAGGTGTGACAACTCAACTTTTCCAGTAAATTTATAAGGAGATTCTGTCTGATTGCTCTCTTCTAAAAGACTAGCTGAATCAGATGCAGTTGGCTCTTGGAGAAATTCGTGAAACCGTAGCATAGGAGAATAACGACGGGCAAAAACTTCTGCCAAATTACTAATAGGCTCTAATTCGGCATAAGCCATGCTAGAAAGAGTTAAGGTCATGACAAAGTGACCGAGAGAAATTCTCCCATCTACTGTTGCTGCTAAAGTCAAACCCAGAATTGTAAATACACAAAACTGAATTACAGTTCTTTGCCAAGTAGCTAGTATCGTATAACCTTTATGGATGCGCTGCTCAATCACCGTTAGTTCACGATCTAAACGTTGCTTTTGCCGTTTCAGTTCTCTAGCTTCTCTAGCAAATGCTTTCACTGTTTTGATATTAGTGATCAATTCGGAAGTACGGCTTTCGGTGTCTTCTCCGTATTTATCCAGAATAGTTTCATGTCCAATCAACCGTTGTAAATCCTTCAAAGTTAAGCCAAGGATAACTACAAAGGAGATTAGATATAGAACTGCAATTCGCCATTCAATCACTAAAATAAACAAGAAAATTCCTAGTACACGAGCTAGTTTAGGAATCAACTGTCCGGCAACTTCAGGGTAACTAAAAGTATGGTTAGAAATACCTCTTGCTATTCTTCCAGCAATACGTCCAGGGTTATTTTCATCATAAAATTCGAGTGGGAGAGTCAGAATTTTTTCGATGGCTGTTTGAGCTTTCTCCCGACGCACCCTTAAAGGTATATCCCAATGAAACCAAGTGCTTAACCACGGTTGTGTTGGCGCTTTCACTACGGTGACAACGAAAATTAAACCCAGTAAGACACCCAAAGATAGAGTTTTATTAACTGGGTAATTGGTGATGTTTGAAAAAGTTGCGATCGCACTTTGAAGTGGTTTATCCAAAGGTTGATTAGACAAAACGTTTAAAATCTGCCCGATCGCGTAAGGTACAGCTAAATCAATAACTTCGTAAATGCTAGATGCTGTAATACTGAAAACACTCAGCTTCCAGTAAGAGCGAAAGTAATTGACAATATCTTGAAATTTGGCCATGATGCACACCGTCCAAGAGCGCGATCTTGAGCTTGGAATTTATATACTACAGATATAATACAAAATAATCAAGGGTTAATCAGTCTAAATCACTCCTTTGGAGTAGTAGACATTTTTGCAGGAGCAAATTCTAGATGATAGCGATAGAGAGCAACTGGTCGAGAACCAGCTTTAAAGTAATCTGGATCTTGTGGTGAAAGATAGACAGCAGTAACTTGATCTGCCTCAATTGCCGGATTAGCTGTTAGAAGTTTATGATAAGCGGTGGTAGATTCTACAGAGTTTAAATAAGGTCGTGAGCCGCCTTTGAATAGTTGTTGAAACACTTCTGTGGTGATGAACTTGCCATCAGGGGTAGTTTCTGTACCTCGTGCAGTCACAATGGAAACTAGTTGGCGACTGCTACGCAAGAACGTAATCTGACGATTAGGTGAATCGGGATCTACTTTGACTAATAACACAGCTTCATTCCCTAAATAAGCCCTTGCCAAATTTAAGCTATTAAACGCTCTATCTGCTACTAAAACTGGAGATTTTTTATTTATCTGAGGTAATATCTTTAACCCAGTAATAGATGGTTGCTGTTTCACAAATCTTACTACAAAACTCACAGGCTGATTTAATTGTCGGCGATTACCTTCAAACCCTGGCGTTATAATATCTGGTGCTAAAGGTGCAGCCAAATCTACCAAAGTACTTGTAACTTGCCAATTACCAGCCATCCATTCAGGGTAAACCAAATCATTTGAAGCCGATTGTACAGAAGTTAATTTTTCCCATTGAGGAAAATTTGCTAACCGTTCAGACAACTCTCCTGCTAGAGCTTCGCCATCCCACAGGAAAAATAAAAGCAGCAAGCAAAAACTCAAAATTGTTTTTATTGTAAGCATTAGTAATTTTATATTTAATATTAATTATTTATCGATTAAAAATTAAGTAAGTTTATGTAAAAAGTTAAAAATTTGCAGTAATTGCTTTAACGCTAAAGCAACTACTAAAAGCTAATCATAGAGTTTTATTTTTTTGTATAATTCACTTTTTTTGCGCCAATTTATTTAATTTATGGGATAATAATACACTTAATTTATTATGTGTTATCCTGCTAACTATTCACTTATAGAATACTGGTTAGTCATTAATTTACCATCCCCACGAGCCAACATAGTTAAAGGTACTTAACCCTATAATCTTAAATTATGGTGACAGCATGACATTGGCACTAGGCATGATTGAAGTTTATGGCGTTCCTACAGCAGTGGAAGTGGGAGATGCCATGTGTAAAGCTGCTCGCGTCACTCTTGTTGGTTATGAAAATACTGATTTGGGACGAATTACTGTATTAATCCGGGGGGTTATAGGTGAGGTAAATGTGGCAGTGACAGCAGGACTAAAGGCGGTGCTGCAAGTTGAAGGTGGCGAGGTGCTTTCTTCTCATATTATTCCTCACCCCCACGAAAATTTAGAATATGTTTTACCCATTCATCGCAGCATTAATGTGGAGCAGTTCAGTGCAGATATCCGATTCCCTCCACCCCTATCAGTTTAGCTGTATTAAATTTCTGCTGGTAAAGGTTGCCAAACTTCACCATACTTCTCTTTTAGAGTCTGCCAAACTTCTACCTGTCCTGGTTCATACTCTCCCGGTTTACCCCATTGCAAAAATAGGCTTAAAGCAGGCTCTTTTTTATCATCTAAAAATCGAATAGCATAGGTTGTAAAATTACCTCTCTTCGCTTCACCCGTTTCAAACTTCACTTGAGTAATTCTGTCCATATTCAAGTGAAACTCAAAGCCCTCAGTGTGCATATTTGCATACTTACCCTTTGGTAATTCTGCATAAAACAACTTTTCTAGCTTACCCCTTGCTTCTAATACAGCAGCGCTACTAGTGACAATTAAACGCAAGGTTCCAAGATTCTCACAAGCTGCTAAAAATTCTTTTAATGTTGTGGTCATTTGTCATTTGTCCTTTGTCATTTGTTGTTAGTTAAACGATAAGTCCTAATTAATGCCCCATGCACCATGCCCCATTCCCAATCCCTATTTTTCGTATTGTTCATAAGCAGCGACAATGCGCTGAACTAGAGGATGACGCACGACATCCTTTTGGGAAAATTCGCAAAAGGCAATGCCTTCAACGTGTTTTAAAATCTGTAAAGCTACTCCTAAACCCGATTGTTGGTGAAGTGGCAAATCAGTTTGTGTCATGTCGCCTGTAATCACCATCCGAGAACGGAAACCCAAACGAGTCAAAACCATTTTCATCTGGGCGGGTGTAGTATTTTGTGCTTCATCTACAATTACAAAGGCGTTATTGAGGGTGCGTCCCCGCATATAAGCGAGTGGTGCGACTTCAATCACACCGCGTTCCATTAAGCTAGGTATTTTTTCGGGGTCAATGAATTCATAAATAGCATCGTAAAGTGGGCGAAGATAAGGATTAACTTTTTGCTGCAAGTCTCCAGGCAAAAAACCGAGTTTTTCACCGGCTTCGACGGCAGGGCGAGTTAAAATTAACTTTTCAACCTGGTTGGCAAGGAGCGCTTGTACAGCAACAACAACGGCGAGATAAGTCTTACCAGTACCAGCAGGCCCAATCCCAAAGGTGAGGTCACGCCTACGCAGTGCCTCAATATATTGACGCTGACGGAAGGTTTTGGCACGGACTTCTTCACCCCGGCGACTTTTGGCAAGGACATCTCGCTGTAAATTTTGCAGTTCCCCTTGACGATCGCTATCTATAGCTTGACGAGCTGTTAAAATATCGGCACTGGTGATGGTATTGCCTTTAATCCAGAGGTCTTCAAGCGATCGCACTAATCGAGAAGCCAGATCAATTTGCCCTTCAGTACCAGAAATCAATAATTCCTGCCCGCGTAGCACTAAAGTGGCTCCTGTTTGCCGAGATAGGATTTTGAGATTTTCTTCTCCATCTCCTGCAAGAGCGATCGCACTGGGAATATTGGGCAGCTGAATTGTTAAGGCACCTGCCATAGTATTTCTTAATTGGTGAGGATCTGTTTTAGACAAAGGTTAATGTTTTCTCGCTAAAGGCGAAATTACGCTTTTTTACTTAACATTACATTTTGGAAAAATCTTTGCAACAATTAATCGGTTGTAGGGGCGTACAGATGTACGCCCCTACTAGTGAAAAATCCAAAAATCTTTTTGCTACTTTCCATCTCTATAAAAATTCTGAGCGGAGGTAACCACAACCGCTCAGACTTGCTCTCTAGTTTTGACCTAGCGGAGGCGGGGTTTAACAATGGGTCTAGGCCCATCATTTCCACGCGGTTCTCTCCTAGCCGGCGGTGGCGATCGCTCTTCTGTCTCTTCATCAAAAGACATACCCTCGCGGCCCGGCGTAGTGCTGCCGTAGATATCCAAGTATACTGATTGCCCAGCAGCAGCTGCTGCTGCGGCAATTACTGTACGAATCGCCTGAATATTGCGTCCCCCTCGACCAAACACTTTTCCTTTATCTGTGCTTTCAAAGGCGATGCGAATCCAAGCCCGGTTGAGGGCCTGAGAAATTTCGCAATCGACGCTTAAAGTTTCTGGAGATTCCAAAAACGGCTGCACTAAAAACTGAACCAGCCCAACATAGTTGGGGCTAGCTGTTGGGGATATTGTTCCGGAATTATGATGCGGCTGTAGCTGTGGCACTGACCTGTTCAAAAACATTGGCTTTTACTAAAATGCGACGTACCGTGTCAGTGGGTTGAGCGCCTTGTTGTAGTCGCTTGACGATGGCGGGAACATCTAGTCGTACTTCATCGGTTCTGGGGTTATAGAATCCCAATTCTTCTAGGGGACGGCCATCACGGCGAGCGAGGTTGTTAATGGCGACAATGCGGTAACTTGCTTCCCGTTTTTTACCGAATCGCTTCAAGCGCAGTTTGATCATGGTTGAAGAATCATTCTCCTAATTGGTAAGTATGCCGAAATGCTAATTTTAGCACTCGTCTAGCATTTGGTGCTATTAGTCATTGGCAAATTACCAATGCCCCATGCCCAATAACTAAAGATTGCCGAAGCCTTTTTTCTTTTTGTCTTTGGGTTTTTTCTTTTTCGTGCCTGCATCGCCACCATAGCCACGCCATCCGGGGGCTGCGGGACGATTGCCTGCACCTGCGAAGGCGTTGCCCATACCGCCGCCACCGCCGAACATTCCTGGCATTCCGGGGAAGCCACCTTGACCCATTTGCTGCATGAGCGATCGCATTTTTTGGAAATCACCCACCAGTTTAGTTACATCTGACTCTCTATAACCGGAGCCAGAAGCAATCCGCCGCCGCCGACTGGGAGAACTGGCTAATAAATCTGGATCATGGCGTTCTTGGCGAGTCATGGAGTTAATCATTGCCTCACAGCGTTTTAGCTGGGTTTCTCCCTGCTTAAGCTGATCGTCTGAGAGCTTATTCATCCCTGGGATCATCTTGATGAAGCCTCCCAGAGAACCCATGTTCTTCAGCATCCGCAACTGCTTGAGAAAGTCTGTAAAGTCAAACTTCGCTGACAGGATTTTCTCCTGCATTTTCTCAGCATCTGCTAAATCAAACTCTTCCTGGGCTTTTTCTACCAGGGTCAGCACATCGCCCATTCCCAAAATCCGGGATGCCATGCGATCGGGATAAAACGGTTGCAGTGCCTCGACTTTCTCGCCCACGCCCACAAACTTAATCGGCGCTCCCGAAATCTTTCGCACTGACAGCGCTGCACCACCACGGCTATCACCATCCATTTTCGTGAGAATCGCCCCAGTAATTCCGATCTGCTCATGGAAAGTGCGAGTCAGATTAGCTGCCTCTTGACCAGTCATCGCATCCACCACCAACAGAGTTTCATGGGGTTGGACAGTTGCTTTGATGCGGGCTAATTCCGCCATCATATCTTCGTCAATTTGCAGACGACCAGCAGTATCAATAATTACCGTATTTACACCTTCTGCCCTAGCGCGTTCTACACCTTGCCTTGCAATTTCTACGGGATCTGCGTCGCTTCCTAGTTCAAATACTGGTACGTCAATTTGCTTACCCAACGTCAGCAACTGGTCGATCGCTGCTGGGCGATATACGTCTGTCGCCACCAACAAACAGCTACGATCTAATTTTCTCAAATGTAAGGCTAACTTAGCGGTAGCTGTGGTCTTACCAGTACCTTGCAACCCAGCCATCAACACAATAGTAGGCTGTTCCTTGGCTTCTACGATGGGAACATTTTCTTCTCCCATCACCTCGACTAGTTCATCGTGAACAATTTTGATGAACTGTTGGTCCGGTCGCACACCGGTAACCACCTCGGCTCCCTGGGCTTTGGCTTCAACTTCGCTAATAAAATCTTTGACTACCTGGAGATTGACATCTGCCTCCAACAAGGCGCGGCGCACTTCGCGCAATGCATCTTGAATGTTGGATTGAGAAATTTTGTCCTGTCCCCGCAGTTTTTTCCAGGCGGTTTCTAAACGGTCAGATAGAGCATCAAACATAATGTAATTACAGGTAGTTCGCCAATGGGGAATCTTGAACCGCCGATAAATGCGATTCCGAATTTCCGCTAAATTTTAAACGTGCTATTTACCAGCTTAGTAGTTTTCACGGCGACTGTAGCAACCAGATACCTAGCTTTATAGAAGATTGAGCGTGAACTACCCCAACTTACCGAGTACGGTTGAAGTTGGGGCTTCTGTAATCACGGGGGAGTGCCTAAACTTAGACTTTCGCCCAAGACTAGGACTTACATCCCCTCCTACAGCAGAGACGGCTGAACCTTCCGCCTTTATCATTCTGATACCCTCTGCTCTAATGTTCTGCGCGGCGTTCGCGTCCCGCTCATGATGAGTATTACAATGAGGGCAAGTCCACTCGCGGACATCCAACGGCATCTCACCTATTTGATAAAAACAATTAGAGCAAAGTTTGGAACTGGGGAACCACCTATCAATCTCAACCAACTTTCCACCTCTGCGTTCTAGCTTATAGGCTAAAAAGTTAGTGAATGTCCCCCACCCTACATCAGATATTGATTTCGCCAATTTATGATTACGATAGCGTAGCGTTAGCGAGTCTTCGAGCGTCACCATGCCTAATACATGAAGATTCTCTACTATGACAGCTTGGCTATCGCTGACCAACTTATAAGTAAGTTTATGTAGAAAATCCTGCCGCGAATTACTAACTCGCTCGTACACCTTGGCAACAACTTTTCTATATCTATTTCTTGAATTACTTCCTTTTTGTTTACGTGCTAATTTTTTCTGTTTACGTTTTAGATTTTTCTCGTGTTTGGCAAGGTGTTTAGGATTATCATACTTGGAAACCTTTTCACCGTCAGTGACGACAGCGAAGTGTTTTAGCCCCAAATCGATACCATATATTTTACCTTCTCCTGTCGGAGACGCTGCGCGAACTGAAGTAACCGGATTTTCACCATCTAACTCAGTCAAGATAGATGCAAGGTATTTGCCAGAAGGCGTTTTGCTTACAGTAACAGTTTTAATTGTCCCCTCAATAGTCCTGTGTATTTTGGCTTTGACTATCCCAATATTGCCAGGAAGTTTAACATTGCCATCTACAATCTTGACGTTTTGAGGATACTGGATAGACTGTTTACCATGTTTGGATTTGAATTTAGGAAATCCAGCACGTTTCTCAAAAAAGTTTTTGTACGCTGTAGTTAGATTAAGTGTTGTAGCCTGTAAAACTTGGCTGTAACAATCAGATAACCACATCGTATCTTCAGCTTTTTTGAGTGCAGGAAGAAATGCGTTGAGTGCTGATCGTCCAAGCCCTTTCCCCGTTTCTTTGTAAGCCTCGATGGATTTATTTAATGCATAATTCCACCACCATCTAGCACAACCAAAAGTTTGTGCTAGTTGTATTTCTTGCTCAACTGACGGATATAAACGGACTTGTACAACCTTGTGTAACACTTTACTTTTACCTCCTTGATGTGCTTATTCTACCATAAATATATATTGTGGTAAAGTGCTAAAATACAATAATTAGTGACTTCGACGCTCCAAGATGAGCTAACGCTCCGCTATCAAACACCCCACTTCCTTATCAACCTGCGGTTGATATTAGTCGGAGATGTTTTCGTCATTACCCAGCTATCCATCCCCTGAGCTATAGACGGATGGGGAATTCCGCCGAATTAGTTAAAGTACAATGAGGCGAAGAAGGGCTATTGGACAGCGAGAACCTACATTACATATCGCTATGACTAGCAACACACTGCTTCAACCCACAGAAATCATCCACCTATCGGGTATCAGTTGGCAAACTTATGAAAACTTGCTAACTGAACTTAGCGCTAGTCGCCGCCTCCGGCTTACTTACAATCGAGGTACTTTAGAAATCATGGTTCCTTCACCTGAACATGAAAGTTATAAAAAAATTGTGGGTCGATTTGTCGAAACTCTAGCAGAAGAACTAGAAGTTAGGATTCAGCCCCTTGGTTCTACTACTTTCAAACGTCCAGAGCTGAGTGGCGCAGAACCAGATGAATGCTTTTACATTAAAAATGTCAAGTTCATTAAGGGCAAAAAAAGAATTAATTTGCAACAAGATCCGCCACCAGATTTGGTAGTAGAAATCGATATTACTAACAGTTATAAAAATCGTTTTGAAGTCTATGCTGACATGGGTGTGCCTGAAATCTGGCGATATGATGGCAATTCTTTTAGTATTAACGTTTTACAAAATCAGCAATATTTATCTGTTGAACAGAGTTTAGCATTTCCCAATCTCCCATTAACAGAGATTTATAACTTCTTAGAGCAGGTGGGAGAAAAAGATTATTTAGAATTAGTTAAAGAATTTCGCCAATGGGTTAGAAGCCACATTTAATATCAAAATAATAATGTTGGGTTGAAGGGCGATCGCACTCTTGAGTTAATCCACAAGGAAGTAGCCAAACAAGTAGCAGTCGCAGCCTTAGCAGAATACGAACAGTTTGGCTATCCCGGAGTCCCTACTTGGGTAGTCAACGGTGAGATATTTTGCGGAAAAGATCGTGTTGATTGGGTTGTCGAAAAGGTAAAGCAATTATCTTAACTCTTTCTCAAGAGTCGCCCTTTTATGATTGAGTCGCTGCTGGTTTTGAACGCTGTTGTTGGTAAAATCGGACAACTTTTTGCACATAGTCAGATGTGAAACCTTTGTCACAACCTTTATAACTACCAGTCATCCACCAACAAGCTGCGCCACGCACAGATGCAATTTCATTATTGTTAGTGGCGCGGAATTGATTTGTTAACTCACGGCGGGTAATGCAAGAGACAACTTGGCGAGCGATCGCAGGATTGTTTTCAAACTGCGTCGGTGTCAATTCTCGTTTGAGACAAGTTCTTGACCAGCCTTTGAGGGTTTCTGGTTTCACTTGCCATTCGCTGTAATATCCATCATTGGGATTTTTTGTCTGCGGTGCAGCTTGTCTTAATGCTTCTACCATCGCCGCAACTTGGGTATCAGAAATCGGCTGCTGTGCTTGAACTAATAATGGCAATAGTCCGAAGCTGACAATAACTCCGTTGAGTAGTAATCCTATGGGTTTTTTGATCATAAGGTAACATCCTATGTGTTTACGTTATCAATTAGCAAGGCATGATCCACAGATTAACAACTTACTAAATTTTCTATAGTATCGGCATCATTCGGTAATGCAGCTGTTAAAACTTCGCTACCTTTTGCGGTAACTAAAACATCATCTTCGATGCGGATTCCGCGCACATCGGCAAATTCAGATAAACGCTGCCAATTCACTACATTCTGATATGTTGAGCGAACATTGGCATCATTTAGAATTGCTGGTACTTGATAAAAGCCAGGCTCAATTGTGACTAACATTCCAGGACGCAAAGGACGGTTTAAACGGAGATAGCCTAAGCCAAAGCGATCGCTCCTTTCACGTCCCTCTTCATACCCTGCTAAATCACCCAAATCTTCCATATCATGGACATCTAAACCCAGTAGATGACCAATACCATGAGGGAAAAACAGCGCGTGGGCATCCATCTCTACTAAGTCTTGGGGATTTCCTTGTAAAATGCCTAACTCTACTAAACCTTCAGCTATAACTGTGGCAGCTAGCAAATGAATATCCCCATACTCTGCACCAGGGTGTATTTTGGCAATGCAAGTATCATGGGCTGCTAATACGACATTATAAATATCTCTCTGGGTAGATGAAAACTTACCAGAAACTGGCCATGTGCGAGTTACATCAGCAGCCCAACCCATCTCAGTTTCAGCGCCAACATCGGCAAGTAATAAGTCACCTGGTTGTAGGGGATGGTGATACTGTTCGTTATGCAAAACTTCACCGTGAACGGTAACAATACTTGTGTAGGAAGTTGTCATATTGTGGGCAATAATTACCCCTTCCATCGCTGCACGAACTTCTGCTTCCAGCTTGGCTTTTGGTGTTGCTGCCATACCAGCTTTGTGCGCCTCAACAGTGACAGCAGCAGCTTTTCGCAACTGGGTTAATGCAGCTTCATCGTGGGTAAGGCGGAGAGAAACGATCGCCTTAGCTAACTCCAAGTCAATTCCTTGGGGAGGACTTTGTGGTAAAACCCATCTATTTAATAGCTGCGATTGTTGTGTCCAAGTAGCTGCATCTTGTACAGCAAGTGTGGCAGCATCTTCTAGCCAAGACTCTAATTCTGCCATTGGTCGAGCCACATCCGCCCCAATATTCTGAGCTATTTCCTCGCGCGTTGGCATTTCTCCATGCCAAAGGGCGCTGCTGGGTGATGGATCATCCATAAATAGTTCTAGCTTGCCCGCTTCTAGACGAATTGCCGCCTTTGATAATGGCAGTCCGGCAAAATAGAGGAAATGACTGCTGGCGCGAAACGGAAAGGTATTTGCTAGAAAGTTACGCGGACTGTTGCTACCTGACCACAGAATTGCTGGGAAATTAATGAGGTTGGCTAGTTTTTGTCGGCGGAGGCGTAAAGTCTCGATTAGGGAAGTAGAAGTTTGTTGGATCAGCATAAATGGCAACTCAAAGAGAAGGATAAAGGTTATAGCTTTGCCTTTATTTAGTCGTTATCGTCATCGTCTTCATCATCCTTGCGATCATTATTCTTGCGATCGCCATCTTTGTCGTCATCATCCTCGTCGTTCTGGTTAGGTTGCAAGACTGGTTTTTGTTGCTCAGTTGGAGCAAGTGGCTGCGGTGCATTAAGACCACAACTAACTAATCCTCCAAAAATTAACGCTAAGTTGACAGCAGCAAAGATGCTTCTAAAGATTTTTATCGTCATGTTTCCGTTTTGCTTTGACATTGACCCTAGTTTTTGGAGATTGTATCCCTTCCTAATTTATCAGGTACTGTATATCAATACCTTTGCCAAAAAAAGAGTATGAAAAGATAGGGCTGCCGTAGTAGAGTTATTGTCTCTCACAACGACAACTCAAAACTCACAGACAGCCCATGTTCGATATCCTATCACTGCTACAA